>Ga0075108_10000602_pt1 | contig 21050 bp, 18 predicted proteins | sample AntAceMetag02UK1_FD_69797 | JGI IMG/M metagenome (GOLD analysis project Ga0075108, IMG submission 69797) | Saline lake microbial communities from Ace Lake, Antarctica - Antarctic Ace Lake Metagenome 02UK1 | ecosystem: Environmental > Aquatic > Non-marine Saline and Alkaline > Saline | place...
TTTCCTTCGTCATCCAAATAGAATTTAGAATCTCCCTCTATGCGACCGATTGGTTTACGTTGAACGATTTTAGACGTAAGCTCACCATCTATAGTAAGATATACTTGGGCACTTTTTACCATTTCATTGGCCTCGATGGTTTTTTCTATAGTATTCAAAACTAATTTTTCTTTAGGGACATTTTCTAGACCCCCACATTTTTGTATTAACAATTTATTAACCGATCCTTCGGTCAGATATAAATTTTCATCCCCAATGAACTCCACCTTCATCTTAAAAACATTCTTTCCGCTATTCCTTTGATTGGAAAACGCATAAAGTCCCATGACCAACAACAGCAGGGCAATAAGTCTTATCTTGTTCCAGTTAATACGCATAGTGCAATTCTTTTTTAATCCGTTCTACCTCTAAGCCTATATCCCCGGCACCCATGGTTACCAATACTTGGGGATGTTGTGCTTGTATCTCTTTAATCAAATTTTCTTTTGTTATCTTTTTTTTGTTCGTATTCGCCATTTTTCCCAACAACCAATCGGAATCTATACCCTGAATAGGCAGTTCCCTTGCCGGATAAATATCCAATAAGAGCACATTTTGAAATCGGGACAGGCTTTTTGCGAAACCATCCGCAAAATCCCTAGTTCTCGAAAATAGGTGCGGCTGAAAAACAGCGACTACCTTTTTGTTGGGATGCATTTCCATAATTGCATCAAAAACAGCATCGATTTCTGTGGGGTGATGGGCATAGTCATCTATAAAGACAAATTCCTCGGTCTTTACTTTATAGGTAAACCGACGCTGTACGCCCTTAAACGTAGCTAAAGCATTTGCCAGGCGATGCGGCGGGGAACCAGCTTCCATCGCCATGGCAAAAGCTACTAAACCGTTCAGCAAATTGTGCCTTCCCGGTTTACAGAACCTGACCCCGTGTAAAACGGCGTCTGGCGTAACCAAATCAAATATGTAGCTGCCCTGTTCTATTTTTATGTTTCGGATACAAAAGTCCGAATCGTCTTCTATACCATAGGTAATTCCCTCTAAAGGCAATCCCTTACGCACAAAGAGTTTTCCTTCTGGTTTAATACGTTTTGTAAACTCGATAAACGATGCCGTTAATTCCTGGGCGGTGCCATAGATATCCAAATGATCAGCATCCATTGAGGTTACGCAGGCCACCGTAGGGCTCAACCTCAAAAACGACCGATCAAACTCATCTGCCTCCACAACGGAGTATTCCGTTCCTTCCAACAGGAAATTACTATTGAAATCTTCTGAAATACCCCCTAGAAATGCCGTAAGCGGCGTACCGGTCTCCTTTAGCAAATGTGCCAGTATGCAGGAAGTCGTGGTTTTGCCATGGGTTCCCGCAACCGCAAAACAAAACGAATCTTTGGTTATAAGCCCAAGTACTTCCGATCGCTTTTTAATAACAAAACCCTTGTCCGTAAAATAATGGTACTCGCTATGCGCTAGAGGAACGGCAGGCGTGTAGACGATAAGTGTTCTCTCGGGGTCCAAGAACAATTCTGGCACCAAGGACATATCATCCTGATAATGAATGGAAATACCTGCAGCGGCCAATTCCTTGGTCAAAGGTGTTTCGGTCTTGTCATATCCCGCAACAGGGATATCAATAAACCTGAAATACCGCGCTAAAGCGGACATACCAATGCCCCCTATGCCTATAAAGTAAACGCTATGTATGTTTTTCAAGTCCAAAATTCCTGTTCTAAAAAATCTGTTCCTAATTCTATGCTACTTCTCTAAAAATATATAGGCGACGTCCCCTATATCCAATACTTTTTATTTCCTAAATGCCCATTAGGGCTTCAGCAGTTTCTCTACCTCGTCACAAATGGCATTCGTTGCATTTGGGAGCGCCAAGGCCTTCATGTTTTTTGATAATTCTTCCTGTTTTTTCTCCGAATGGATAAGCTCCAAAAACCGCGTTTCAAAGTCGGCCTCCAACTCGCTTTCCCGTATTAGAATTGCTGCCGACTCCCGTTGTAAGGAGAGGGCATTTTGGGTCTGATGGTCCTCGGCCACATTGGGCGAAGGAATAAAAAAGGTTGGTTTCCCCACAATGCACAATTCGGATACGGCTCCTGCCCCCGCCCGGGAAATTATTATATCGGCGGCCACATAGGCCTTGTCCATATCGTTTAAAAAGGCATGCACTTTTACTTCTTCGCTGTTCTGATTTTGATATTGCGCTATATAACCCTTGCCACATTGCCAAAGCACCTGTATGTCCAAGCCGTTAAAAAAGGATAGTTTCTCTGCAATCAATATATTGATGCGCTTGGCACCAAGACTTCCACCCAGTACCAAAAGCGTTTTTTTGGTGTAACTTAATTGAAAGAAATCCAAAGCATCGTTCTTACTTACGTTTAAACTCACCAAATCTGCACGTACCGGATTGCCTGTCTTTACTATTTTATCGGCAGGGAAAAAGCGTTCCATGCCATCGTAGGCCACACAAATTTTCTGTACCCTGTCTTTCAGTAATTTGTTGGTTATCCCCGCAAAGGAATTTTGCTCCTGTAACACACAGGGAATTCCCTTGCCCGATGCCATACGCAACAATGGCCCACTGGCAAAACCTCCCGTACCTATTACGGCATGGGGCTTTACCCGCTTTACTATGTTACCTGCTTTTAACAAACTACTTATCAATTTAAAGGGAAATATCAAATTTTTCAGGGTCAGTTTCCGTTGTATTCCCGTAATCCACAAACCTTCTATCTTATACCCGGCCTGTGGCACTTTTTCCATCTCCATGCGGTCCTTAGCCCCAACGAACAAAAACTCCGCGTTGGGAAATCTTCGTTTCAATTCGTTCGCGATGGCAATTGCCGGATAAATATGTCCGCCAGTACCGCCTCCAGAAATGATAAACCTATAGTTGTCCACTTAACACATCTAAAGGGTTATGCTCATCAAAATCCGTTGCTGCGTTCTCGTTCCCGACCAAACTTTTGTTGCTCGCGCTCAAAATAATCCCAATGGCCAAGCAGGTCATCCAGCTAGAGGTACCTCCACTACTGATCAGAGGTAAATTCTGCCCTGTTACCGGAAAAAGCTCCACCGCTACCGCCATATTGATCATGGCCTGAAAAACAATGGGAATCCCCACACCCAAAACCAGCAATTTACCGAATATGGTTTCCGTCCCGTTGGCGACCACTACGATCCGAAACAACAGAAAGAGATAAAAGAACATGAGGGCAAAACCTCCCACTAGACCGTATTCTTCCACAATGATCGCATAAATAAAATCCGATGAACTTTGCGGTAAAAAATTCTTTTGCACACTTTTGCCGGCGCCCTTACCTAGGATGCCTCCGCTGGCAATCGCGATTTTTGCCCGCTCTATCTGATAATTGGCCTCTGTATCCTCCGGACTATTAAAACTGTCGATACGACTCATCCAGGTATCTACCCGGTTAGGGAACAAATCTGGAAATGCCTTTGCCGTTACAATGAACAAAGTGAGGCAAACCAGCCCGGTAGCCACAATGCCCAGCAAATATTTTGTGGGGTAACCACCTAAAAAACAAAGCACAAGCACCATAGAAAAAATAATACCCGCCGTTGAAAAGTTTGCCGGTAAAATTAAGACCACAACCAAAAAAACGGGCAGCCACAACGGGAGTATACTCTCTGTAAAGCTTACTTTTAGTTGTTTGATCTTACTAAGGTATCTGGCCACATAGACCATTAATACCACCGCTGCCAAATTGGAAGGTTGAAAACCTAAGCCTACCAAGGGTATCCGAATCCAGCGGCTGGAATTCGTCTCCCCGCTATTGGTGCCTTGGGCAATCACAAAAACCAACAGCACTAGGATAATCGGTAGGGCAATCAAGGATAATCCCTTGAAAAAATTTGTGGGGATTTTATGAATGCCATAAATGATACCAAAACCCAAAACAAGGAGCACGGCATGTTTTACCAGATGCCCAAAGGTTGTGCCATTGCCCACTACATAGACCAAGTTGCTACTGGCACTATACACGGGCAAAAAGGAGAATATGGCCAATAGGGCCGTAATTGCCCAAATTGCCTTATCCCCTTTTATATTTTGCAATAGCTTTAGCACTTATAAATTTTTTACACAGTTCTTAAATTGATTTCCGCGATCTTCATAATTTTCAAACAAATCAAAGCTTGCGCAGGCGGGCGATAATAGCACCGTATCTCCGCGTTCCGCAATTTTATAGGCCACTTTTACAGCCTCTTCCATGGCATAGGTTTCTACGATAAGGTCTACCACGTTACCAAAGGTTTCCTTAATCTTGGTGTTCTCCATTCCCAAACAAACAATGGCTTTTACCTTTTCCCGTACCAAGGGCATCAAGGACCTATAATCGTTACCCTTGTCCACACCGCCAACGATCCAGACCGTTTGGGTCTTTACACTATCCAAAGCATAGTAGGTAGAATTTACATTGGTCCCCTTGGAATCGTTTATGTACTGTACATGATTGATCTTCAGCACCTTCTCCAAACGATGTGGCGCGCCCTGAAAATTAGAAATACTGTCCCGTATATATTCCTTGCGTATACCCACCAGTTTTGCAATGGTCGCCGCGGCCATTGTATTCTTTACATTGTGTTGTCCTTCCAGTGCTAGTGCGTCTGTCGTCATTTTAATCGTGTCAGTTTTTGTTCTTATTATTATGTTGTCGTCTTCTAAATAGGTGCCTTCCTCAAAGCTTTCCGTTAAGGAAAAGGGCATTAATTTGGCTTTGACCGGGTTGGCTTTGAGCCATGAAACTAGTACTTCATCATCAGCATCGTAAATGAGGTAGTCCGTCGCCGTTTGGTTCATTGCTATCCTAAACTTGGAAGCTATGTAGTTCTCGAACGTATACGCGTACCGATCCAAATGATCCGGTGTAATGTTCGTGATTACAGCGATATCCGGCCTAAAGTCCAGTACACCGTCCAACTGAAAACTACTGATTTCCAGTACGTAGTACTCATAATCGGCATCGGCCACCATTTTGGCAAAACTGTCCCCAATATTACCCGCCATACCTACGTACAGTCCTGCACTTTTTAAGATATGGTTGGTAAGCATGGTCGTGGTCGTTTTTCCGTTGCTTCCTGTTATACCAATGATCTTGGCATCTGTGTACTTGGATGCGAACTCGATTTCCGAGATCACCGGAATACCTTTGTCCACCAATTGCTTTACCAGCGGCACCGTATCCGGAATACCTGGACTTTTCATTACGACATCCGCTTTTAAAATGCGATGTTCGGAATGTGTCTCCTCTTCCCAATCAATTCCATAATGCGAAAGAACGTCTTTGTACTTATCCTTTATTTTTCCTTTGTCGGATACAAAAACATCGTATCCCTTTTTTTGTCCTAAAATGGCCGTACCTACACCACTTTCTCCCCCGCCAAGAACTACTAAAAATCCTCCCTTTTTATCTCCAAAGGAGGAAAACTTTTTTCCAATTTCTCCACTCGTCCCTTTCATATTCATACTCCCTTCCATTTAGAGCGCTATAGGCTTTTATCTTAGCTTTAAGGTCACTATGGTTACAATGGCCAGCAAAATCCCAATAATCCAAAAACGGGTTACGATCTTGCTTTCGTGGTATCCTTTTTTCTGATAATGATGATGCAAGGGCGCCATTAAAAAAATACGCTTCCCTTCTCCATATTTGTTCTTGGTGTATTTAAAATAACCAACCTGCAGCATTACGGAAATTGACTCCGCAAAGAAAATTCCGCATAAAATAGGTATCAACAATTCCTTACGGATGATGATAGCGATTACCGCAATTACGCCTCCTATGGTAAGACTTCCGGTATCGCCCATAAATACCTGCGCCGGAAATGCGTTGTACCACAAGAATCCTACAAGTGCTCCGGCGAATGCCGTAATAAAAACCACCAGTTCCTCTACGCCCTTTATATACATGATATCCAAGTAATCAGAAAAAATGATGTTACTGGATACCCAAGCAAAAATGCCGAGCGTGATGACGATAATGGCAGAACTGCCCGCTGCCAGCCCGTCTATCCCATCCGTAAGGTTGGCACCATTGGAAACAGCGGTAACGATAAGAATAATAATTGGGATGAACAGTAACCAAGTGTAGGCCTCGAAGCCATCTCCCATCCAAGAAATAAAACTGCTATAATCCAGCTCGTTATTCTTAAAGAAGGGAACCGTTGTCATGGTAGACTTGATATCCGCGCCCTTTACCTCTTCTACCGTAAAACTCTCGGTAATTATGGTTTTGGTGTGCTCGCGCATGGTCACCTCAGGGTGGAAATATAAGGTGGCACCTACAACCAAACCCAGCACCACCTGTCCCAAGACCTTAAACCTGCCCTTAAGACCTTCCTTGTTCCTTTTAAGTATTTTAATATAATCATCTATAAAACCTATGATGCCCATCCAGATGGTCGTTACGATCAAAAGTATGACATAGATATTCTGTAATTTGGCGAATAGCAGTACAGGAATCAAAGTAGCCAAAATGATGATGATACCGCCCATAGTGGGTGTTCCCGCCTTTTGCTTCTGACCGTCCAGACCCAAATCCCTTACTGTTTCCCCAATTTGCTTCTTTTGGAGGTAGAGAATAATACGCTTACCAAATATGGTTGCCAGACCCAAAGAGAATAGGATAGCCATGGCCGCCCTGAAGGTAAGGAACCCAAAAAGGGAAGCTCCCGGGAACTGGTATTCATTCTCTAAATATTCAAAAAGGTAGGTTAACATATTTTTGTACTAAAAGCCCTTGGGTAATAGGCCCAGGTTATTTATTCAAACTTTGTAATATTTCCTTTATAATCTTAAAATCATCAAAATCTATCCTTTTCCCGTTGGTTTCCTGATAGGTTTCGTGCCCCTTGCCGGCCACTAGGATGATGTCATTGGCCGAAGCCAATTGGCAAGCGGTCTGTATCGCCTGCTCCCTATTTTCTATAGCCAATACTTTATTGGCATGCTGGGGTTCTACGCCGGCCTCCATTTCGGCAATGATTTCCGAGGGCGATTCGCTTCTAGGATTATCCGAGGTAAAAATGACCTTGTTGCTCATTTCCGATGCGATATTGCCCATTACCGGACGCTTTGTTCTGTCTCTGTCGCCACCACACCCCACAACGGTGATGACGTTTTCATTTCCAGTCCTCAATGCGCCGATTGTCTCGAGCACATTTTTTAAAGCATCCGGCGTATGTGCATAATCAACAATAGCCGTAATTTTTTGTTTTGATATAAAATATTGAAACCTGCCGTCCACATTTTCGAGCTCGCTCAACAACCTAAGCGTCTCTAACTTTTCTAGCCCCAGCAGATCTGCCACAGCATAAATGGCAAGCATATTATAGGCATTAAAATGGCCTATCAATTTTATCCACAATTCGTTGTCATCGATCTTCAATAACTGACCATCGAATTGATGTTCCAAAATCTGCGCCTTATAGTCCGCGTAATTCTTTAAGGCATAGGTATATTTTCTGGCATTGGTGTTCTGCAACATTACCAAGCCGTTCTTATCATCTATATTGGTAAGGGCAAAAGCTTTCTTTGACAGCTTATCAAACAATATTTTCTTGGTATCCCTGTATTCCGCAAAGGTCTTGTGATAGTCCAAGTGATCGTGGGAGAGGTTCGTAAAAATGGCTCCTTCAAAGACCAAGCCCTCGGTTCTTTTTTGATGTATTCCGTGCGAACTCACCTCCATAAAACAGAACTCCACCCCCGCATTGTTCATTAAGCTAAGGTGTTCGTTGATTACTAAAGCATCTGGAGTGGTGTGCGTGGTTTTATATTCGGTATCGTCTACCATTATTTTAATAGTGGATAACAGGCCTACCTTATAGCCCGCCTTTTTAAAAAGCTGGTACAACAAACTGGTTACGGTGGTCTTACCATTGGTTCCCGTAACCCCTACGAGTTTTAAGTTTTTGGACGGATTCCCATAAAAGTTGGATGCCATGATGGCCAAAGCACTATTGCCATTAGCAACTTCTACATAGGTAATCTCATTGACCATATCTTCCGGAAGCTGTTCGCAAACAATGGCCTTTGCTCCAAGATCGATTGCTTTTCTTATGTAGTTATGGCCATCTGTCAGTGTTCCTTTTATGGCTACGAAGACATCGTCCATTTGGACTTTACGCGAGTCGAAACAAACGGTGCTGACCCTACAATTAGTAGTGCCACTTACCGCCGTTAGGCTAACTCCATATAATATGTCCTTTAGTACTTTCAATGTAATACCTATTATTTTTAAACTATGATTTGTAGCCTTTTAGGAAAGCTCCAACACTATCTTTTTTACTGTTTTGATATCTGTTCCTTTGGATATGGATTGATGTTTTACCTTCCCATTTCCTTTCACCTCTACTTCAATTCCCAAATTTTCCAGGATGGCCACGGCGTCCATTCCACTCATACCATATACATTGGGCACTTGACTGTATTCTTTTTGCACCTCGGCAAAATAGCCTTGATAGGCATTTTCCAAGCCACCATCAACCTCTTGCTGTAGGTCTATTTCATCTGTTAGCGGAGAAGTAGTGTATACTTTTTGGGCAACCGACTTAAAAACAGGTCCGGAGACATCCGCGCCATAGTAGCCCACACTTTTATCGGGCTTATGAATTACCACGATACAGGAGTATATAGGGTTGTCTGCAGGAAAATACCCTGCAAACGAGGATATATATTCGTATTTATCCTTGTCCTTTGAAACATAATTGGTTTGTGTAGTGCCAGTTTTTCCTGCCATGGAAAAGTTTTTGGAGTACATCCCTTGTCCGGTACCATCTTTCTTCTCCACCACATCCTTTAGAATCTGCTGTACCATTTTTACAGTCTCTTGGGAACAAATCGCTGGGTTCAACACTTCTTTATCAAACTTCTTGATACTCTTGTTCCATTCTTTAACCTCCTTTATCAACCTAGGCTTGACCAACTCGCCGTCATTGGCAATGGCATTGTAAAAAGACAATGTTTGCAAAGGGGTCATAGAAACTTCGTAACCGTATGCCATTTGCGCCAAAGACAGACCGGACCATCCCTTGTCGCCAGGATAGCGCAACACAGGAATACCCTCACCTTTTACCGGAAGGCCCAATTCCTTATGAACCCCCATACTCATTAGGCGGTTCACATATTTTTCTGGATTATCCTTATATCCGTTATGTATTATTTTAGCAAAGCCAATATTGGAGGATACTTCAAAAGCTTTGGCTACGGATATCTTGCCATGTCCGCCACGCTTGGTATCCTTTATTCTATGATTGTACAATTTCCAGCTACCCTTCTCGGTATCTATTACAGAACTGGTATCGACCACTTTATCTTCCAATGCGGCCACAAGATTCATTAACTTGAAGGTAGAACCCGGTTCGTGAGATTCGCCAATAGCATAGTTTAAGCGCTCGTAATACTTACCATCCGTGGTTTGGCCCAAGTTGGAAATCGCTTTTACTTCCCCTGTTTTCACTTCCATGACGATGACCGTACCATGGTCTGCCTTATACAGATCCAACTGCTTCAATAGGGCATGGTGTGCAATATCCTGTATATTTATATCGATAGTGGAATACACATCATAGCCATCTTTTGGTTCTATAATATTATCGCTGCCAATGGGTTTCCATTGATTTTGGGCTATTTTTTGTTTTTCGCGCTTGCCTTCTATACCGCTCAGGTATTCGCTGAAGGCTCCTTCCATGCCTACTCTGGTGTGATAGCCGTTTTCATCTACACGCTCATAGCCAACACTTCTCTCTGCAATTTTACCTAAAGGATGCTCTCTTTTCGTCTCCTGCTCAATAATCAAACCTCCTTTAAAAGGCCCTTTTTTCAATAAGGGAAAGTTCTTAACGGCCATGTAGTCAGAATAGTCAAGATTCCTGGCGATGAGGGTGTACCTATTTTTATTCTGCTTTGCCTTTCTAAGTTCTTGCTGGTAATGGGAAGATGTTTTTCCAAATTGTTTGGAAAGCGCATCCGATAGCGGTTTTACGTATTCCTTAAAATCGGCATCCGAAACGGTAACGGCATCAAAACGAATCGTGTATTTGGAAACCGAGGTAGCCAAGAGACTACCATCGTCCGAATACAGGTTGCCCCGATTGGGTGCAATGGTAAACATCCTTGTGGCACGGCTTTCCGCCAAGGCCATGTATTTTTCGCCATCTACCACCTGAATGGAAACTAGTTTAAACAAGACCGCACCGGCAAACAGCACCAGTGCGCCTGCTACAAAATACAATCGTGTCAATATGCTCTTGTCTGTTGCAGGCATAATTATTCCTTGTCCTTAAAAGATTTGACCCTAATTTTTTTCGGAGGTGTTTCCGACGGATAAAGACCTTTCTCTTCAACCGTCTTTGTAATGGTAGACTCGAGTTTTAAAAGTTGAACGTCTGATCGGGCATCTACAAACTCGCTCCTCAATTCCCTTACTTCCTCGTTCAATGCGGCAATCTTGTGCACTTTTTCATCGGCACTATGCGAACTACTGATCATTACAGCGGCCAGAAAGGAAGCGAAAATGATAAAAAGCCAATGCTTGGGTGCGTCTCCGCTCACCAAAAACGTGCCCTTTAAAATATCTAATATGCCTTTCTTAACTTTCATTGCCCCCGTATTATAAGCGTTCCGCTATCCTCAATTTTGCGCTGCGCGCCCTATTATTCCTTGCTATTTCCTCTTTAGATGGAACGATCAACGCACCCACCTTTTTTAAGGGAACCGACAAGTTCCCGTAAAAATCCTTTTCGGGCTCCCCTACAAACTGCCCTGCCCTTATGAACCTTTTTACCAACCTATCCTCTAAAGAGTGATAACTGATCACACTTAACCTACCCCCTTTTTTCAATAGTGTCGGAACTTGTTCCAAAAACTCCTTTATGACTTCGATCTCTTGGTTTACCTCTATGCGGATGGCCTGATAAATCTGTGCCAATATCTTATGCCGTTTATGTTCCGGAAGAAACTGTGCCAAGGTCAATTTGAGTTCCTCCGTGGTCTTTATGCCCTTACCTTCCCTACCGTCCACTATGCCCTTGGCAATCGCATTCGCATTTCGCAGATCGCCATACTCAAAAAGCAGCTTTCTAAGGTCGTCATAGGAATAGGTGTTTACGATGTCATGTGCCGATACTTGGTTTCGCTTGCTCATGCGCATATCCAAGTCCGCATCAAAGCGGGTAGAAAACCCACGTTCCGCCTTATCGAACTGATGCGAGGAAACCCCAAAATCCGCCAGGATACCATCTACTTTCCGAATGCCATAGAACTTTAAAAATTGGGTGGTATACCTAAAATTTTCCCCAATCAGTACAAACCTTTTATCTCCCAAGGCGTTGGCCTGTGCATCTTCATCCTGATCAAAAGCAAAGAGCCTACCGGTACTCCCTAAATTTTTTAATATTTCCTTGGAATGTCCGCCCCCGCCAAAAGTAACATCAACATACACCCCATCTTCCTTTATGTCCAAACCGGCGACCGACTCCTGGAGCAGCACCGGACTATGATAGGCGTCATTCGTCTGCATCGAAAATATCTTCTGCCATGGCCTCATACTCCAGATCTGTCATAGATTCCAGCACAGATTCGTACTTATCCTTGTCCCAAATCTCTATTTTATCATGCTGCGCATTAAGCACCACTTCTTTATCCAACCCTGCAAAATCAAAAAGATCCTTAGGTATTTGCAAACGTCCCGTATCCGGATCTATGGGAACTTCTTTTAATCCGGCGGTAAACTTCATCAGAAAAACATCGAACTGCTTTCCCCTTCCACCTTTTCGCATCACTTTCTGCATCACCTCATCAAACAACACTTTAGGGTGTAGTTCCAAGCAATCCTTAAAAACAGCGCGCTTGATCACAAACTCGTCGTTCATAAACGGGAGCAGCTTGTTTTTCAGCGCAGTAGGGATATTAATCCTACCCTTTGCGTCTGCCTTGCATCCATGTTGTCCTACAATTGTGGTCACTTGAATTGGTGTTATTTGCTAATTATAACTCAAATATATAGATTTTATTTGCAGAAAATTCCACTAATCTCCACTTTGTTAATAAAATTTCCACTTCAAAATCCACAAATAGACACTTTTTACCTTAATCACATCCGAATTAAACATCAGGCGATTTTATAAACAGCGGAGTATTTTAAACGAAATATTGAAGATTTTGAATGCTATGAATTGCCTATATTTGCGCAAATACCAGTACCACTCTGAATGAAAGACGATTTAATTAAAGAAGGCAAATTCAGGTATATAGAAATAGGGGAAGGCACTCCCATCATCATTCTTCACGGTTTAATGGGAGGTTTGAGCAATTTCCACGGTGTAACCGACTACTTCCCCAACAAGGGATATAAGGTATTGGTGCCCGAGCTACCTATATATGATATGCCCATGCTTAAGACCAACGTAAAGAATTTTGCGAAGTATGTAGAGCAGTTTATAAAATTTAAGGAGTTAAAGGATGTTATTTTATTGGGGAACTCTTTGGGAGGCCACATTGGACTCTTGCATACCAAAATGTATCCTAACCTTACTAAGGCACTCGTAATTACCGGAAGTTCTGGCCTTTACGAAAGTGCTATGGGCGATGGTTATCCCAAAAGGGGGGATTACGAGTTTATAAAGAAAAAAGCACAGGACGTTTTTTATGATCCGGCCATTGCCACCAAGGAAATCGTAGACGAGGTTTTTGCAACGGTAAACAACCGTATAAAATTGGTAAAAACTTTGGCCATAGCCAAGAGCGCCATTCGCCATAATATGGCACAAGATTTACCAAAAATGAAAACGCCTACCTGCATTATTTGGGGAGAGAACGATGCGGTTACCCCACCCGATGTGGCCGAACTATTTCATGAGCTGCTACCGGACTCCGACCTTTACTGGATAAAGGAGTGTGGCCATGTGCCTATGATGGAACATCCGAAGGAATTTAATAGTATTTTAGAAACCTGGCTGGAGAAAAGAAAATTTTAAGTTTTAATAGCATAACTAAACTACGGTTCTGCGGAAGGTCAAACTTCTGTTTAGCCACTTTTTGCCACTTGCCGAGTTCAATGCAAACACAAATTCAAAAGCAAACTCAAAAATCAAGCCTGACCACCGTAAATATTGTTAAAGCCTTAAATTCCGAAATACGGACTGCCTATTTTTCTATATATTGAACTTACTGCCAACAACCTTAATAAAAGTGGCTCTAGTTTACGGTACTGTTGATAATTTGAATTTAGAAGAAAAACAGGGTGTTTATTTTGAATATATATCCCGTTTAGTACCGATAACTATCGGAAGGGGAAATTTGGGTTTTCGTCCTTTTTTTCCCCCAGATAGTTAGCTGGAGTAAAAAGGAGTGAAAAAATCCAAAAATTAGAAGTAAATAATACCATACCCCATTGGGTAGCATACCTTTATAAGATGAAGATAAAGTCAGCCGAATTTATAATGAGCAACAGTGATGTTGCCAAATGTCCCACTGCCCCTATTCCAGAATATGCATTCATAGGTCGTTCCAATGTAGGGAAGTCTTCCTTGATCAATATGCTTACCGAACGTAAAAGCTTGGCAAAGACCTCCGGGAGACCGGGCAAGACCCAGCTTATAAATCACTTTAAAATAAACGAAAACTGGTTTCTGGTAGATTTACCGGGCTATGGTTATGCAAAAGTTTCCAAAAAGGACAAGAATATTTTTCAAAAATACATCACCAACTATTTTTTACAGCGCCAACAATTGGTGTGTTCCTTTATATTGATCGATATCCGCCACGAACCGCAAAAGGTGGATATGGAATTTATGGAGTGGATGGGCGAAAACGGTGTCCCCTTCGCCATTATCTTCACGAAAGCCGACAAACTAAAACCCAAGGCCATTGAACGCAGTGTTAAAGAATATATAGACCAAATGCTCCAAGGCGTTTGGGCCGAAGCTCCACAATTTTTCATTACCTCGGCTAGTAAGGTCATTGGTAGGGAGGAGGTATTAGAATACATAGATACTATAAACAAAGGTTTTTTTGAAGCGATGAAGTAGGAAATTAGAAGTACGATTTTAGAAGTAGGAAATAAGTAGTGTGAAATTGGAAGTACGAAATAGGATGCGCGATGCTCGCTATTTTTTTTTATGCTTTACGTTTACACGGCATGAACGCCAAAGAGTCAAAGCCTAAAGCCTTTTGAATTTGTGTTTGTATTTGTGCTTGTGCTTGAAGCACGAAGTAGGATACTCGGTGGGCGGTGTTTGTGATTCACTTTTTACTGTTCACTTATTACACTCCTTATCAACAGATTGGCACGGCGCGTCGACTATCACTCATCACTTCGCCCTAAGGCTCGCTCCTTGCGAAGGCGTTTTACCACTAACTTTTTACTTTTTTTAACTTAATACTGCCAACCGCAACTGCCAACTGCTCACTTTTCACTACCCTTTACAAACTACCCTCTACCATACGCTCCTTAACCAAATCAATAAGCCTTTCTGGAGATTCCATGGCATCCAACTCATGGGTGTGTATCAATATTTCTAGGCCATTACTGCCGGCCACTAAGACAATAGGGTAAGTAAATTTATGACCGAATTTGGAACGGTAAACCTTTCCAAATTCATCCTTGTGCAAGAAATCAAACTCCAAACCTTGTTGCCCAAGTTCTTTTCGGAATTCCGTCCAAAGCTTCTTTTCTGTGAATGCGCCATGGGTTAGTTTACACAGACTACAGTTATAGGTAGCCGGACTCAATATTTTATGTGCGCCGTCCACTATGCCATTGCGCAATCCGGAAGCTGCGTTGTAAATGAAAACCAGTTTTTGTGTCACGTGTTTGTTCGCTTTAGCTCAATATAGTATATTTAGACCACAATGAAGCCTACATTTTAGTTTTAAGGAACACTCAATCTTTTGCCATGAAAAAAATAGTCTTGCTACTCATCGGTATTATAGTTCTAGCGGCATGTCAGGAAAAAATTCGCGTCCCACCTGTCACGCCTCCTTTTGAAAAACTGGACACCCTAGCAACCAACGATTGGTGGAACAGGGCCGATAATCCTATCATAGACCTCAAGGTGCATAGGGACAGCCTTATTGCCTTTGGACTCTACACCGTGTCCCACAATACCCTAAAATTGAGTGCACAGCTCTATCCGCTCTATCCGGAGGAAACACGGGAAGTCCGTCTGGAAATAAAAGAAAACGATAACTGGAAACAAATACAGACACAAGAGGTAAACGATCTTGGTTGGTCCGCACTGTTTAGAATTACGGAATGGGACCATGCAAAAGACCACCTTTACAGACTAAGACACGGTGAGGGCGCTATCTATGAAGGCACTATACGAAAAGACCCTAAGGATAAAGAACAGATTACCATGGCGGCACTTTCCTGCAACAGCAACAAAGACCGTGGAATGCGCAAAAATTATGTCCGCAATATCAACAACCAAAATCCGGACTTGATGTTTTTCGCCGGCGACCAGTCCTACGACCATACGGAACATACCGCGGCATGGCTTAAATTTGGATTGCAGTTTGGGGAAACGTTTAGGCACAGGCCCTGCATTACCATACCGGACGATCATGATATTGGACAGGGCAACCTTTGGGGAGAAGGTGGAAAAGTATCGGTAAGCAAAGGTAGTCCGGACGGGGGCTATAGCTACCACCCGGAATATGTGAAAATGGTGGAACGCTGCCAAACGGCACATTTACCGGATCCTTTTGACGCTACACCGATCCAACAGGGAATTGGCGTGTACTATACAAACCTGCGCCTGGGCGATGTTGACTTTGCCATTATAGAGGACCGTAAATTTAAGTCGGGGCCCGAGGGCAAAATACCGCAACAAGGCCCAAGGCCAGACCATATAAGAAATCCAGACTATGACCCGGCTACAATTGACCTTCCCGGTCTTACCTTATTGGGCGAGCGACAACTTCGTTTCTTGGAAACTTGGGGACAACGGGACACCACGGTGCTCAAGGCAGTACTTTCCCAAACAGGATTCTGCGCTGGGGCACATATACACGGTACTTTGGAGAACCGCTTGCATGCCGACCTGGACAGCAACGGATGGCCTCAAACAGGCCGGAAAAAAGCCTTGGAACTCATTAAAAAAGCAAATGCCGTTCATATAGCGGGAGACCAACATTTGGCTACCGTGCTACAACATGGCATCCACGAATACGGGGACGGCCCTTGGGCTTTTGTGGTGCCCGCTATAGTGAACGATTATTACAGCCGCTGGTGGTGGCCGGAGGACGAAAAAGCCGGTACCAATCCCAACATGAACACTTCCCTTGAGTGGACAGGGGATTACTTGGACGGATTTCACAACAAGATAAGCATGATGTCCTACGTAAACCCACAGAGTCCCTCCATGGGAGCTGGTTATGGACTGGTACGATTCAACACGAAAAACAAGGAGGTGACCTTTGAATGTTGGCCTCGGGAAATCGATGTTTCCAAGCCGGATGCACAGCAATTCGAGGGTTGGCCTATTACGCTTTCCTTAAAGTGACCCGCAACAAGATTGATTTGAAATTTCTTTAGACTTGGTGGGTGTATTTGAAGCTAGCTTATAAATAGCCCGGAGCTTATCACAAGGTGTACACGAATCTAAAGGTCAAAAATCGCGGCTGAATAAAGGTTTCCGAAGTAAAAACAGAAAGGTTGTTCGCACTATTTCTCACTTGGGAGTCAATATCCAATATATTGGTCGCCCTTAGCTCGTATTCCCATTTCGCATCCTTATCCTTTCTATAGGCCAACGAGGCATCCCAGTTTTGGAACGACTGCGATTCGCCATTACCAAGATCTTGGTCGGTATAGGTGTAATTGGTTCGCAAGGTAACTGCTTTCCAGATGTAGGCATCAAAATCAACCGATGGCGCATTGGTCACAAAAGTAGTCTCTTTGCTACCTTGGTTGTTATTTGTTACGCTATAGCGATACGTAAGGTTTATATTGGGTGCTACCTTAAAATTGGTACGTATACCGGGTGTGTAGGTCTGGGTAAAGCCCTCGTTCAGCGATTGCTGCCCTTGAATGAACTGATTGATCTTACTGTAATTGAAGTTGGCGTTTAGACTTGTCCTTACCTTTCCAAAAGTGCGCTGTACACGACCAACAAGACTTACGTTCTCATCCGCAAAATTAGAATTGAAGAAGGTACTTGTGCGGATCACGTTCTCAAAATTGGTCAAATCCCGTATTTGATCGACATTACTTGTATACGCCGCCCTGGCAAAAACATTGGTATAATTAAACAAGTTGAAGCTACTGTACAACATGCTTACATTATGCGATAGGGCGTTCTGCAGATCTGGCTCGCCAAACTGGATACTGTTGAAATTGTTCAGCACCAAACCTTGGGCCAACCGCGTAACATCCGTAAACTGGTTGCGCATGGCATAGTTTACGGTCAAGGATTCGCTCTTCTTAAACTGGATGCGTGTCTCAAAGTCCGGCAAAAAACGGAAGAAGTTATCCTCAAAAGTTTCGCCAAACTGAATATTCTTGTTACCATAGGCGTGCATGGAGAATCCTGGGGTAATGGTAAACTTGCCCGTTTTTAGTCGGTAGTGCAGCCCCATATATATATCGCTGAAGTTGTACTCCGTATCGTTGATTGCCAAACCATCGTTAATAGTTGGCGTAGGATTAAATTGAGATGCATCACCTAGAAATTGAAAAATATTGGAATTAAAATTTTGCCTGCTAAGAATGGTTCCCAGCGTTACGTTAAGATTACTTTTGGCATTCAAAATATTATAATAATCCAATTTGGCATCTACTTGATTGGACTTTATGCGTCTATTCTGTCCGAGATTATAATTGTCCAAAGACGTATCCAGTCCCAGGGCATCGGCAGTAGTGTCAAAAGCATCATCGCCATTAGGATCGTTGACCAAAAGTGCGTTATAAAACGGGTCTTCATTTTTTATCAAATGCTGCGCTTCAAAGGCAAAAATATTGGTTTCATCAAGGGTGTAATAGTAATTGATATTTTGATTGATACTAAATGGGGTCACCTCTTCTAACTGATCGGTGTTCCCGATAACCGAAGAAAAGTTACTTTGTGTTTGTGAATCGTTGGATATTCGTGCAAGAACATCATAGTCCATCTGATTATTACTGTTAGGCTGATAGGAAGCGCTAAGTTTCAACAAACCTTGATCAGACCGCTCCCTACCCGATTGCTCTGTAATTTCATCCGGGATACCCAAATCAGCGTCCGTATATTGCACAAAACTGGTTTCTTTGGAGAGAATTCTGCTACTGTTATAGATTAAAAAACCGCTGAGGTCCAAGTCCTTGTTCGGTGAATAACTAAAATTACCCGTTGCCAATTTGCTCTCTATTTCTAGGGCATTGCTTTGATTCGTTAAAAAATCAAGGCTATTATCCCCTAAGTTTATATTGGTTCCACTACTGCTGCTAGGTGCCCTAAATCCGCCACCGAAACCTCGTATGTCTCGCCGTGTCAAAGCCACCTCCCCTGTACTGTTGAGATCTCCTATAAAATTAAGGCTGTACTCTGGGCTGTAATAAAAGAGCTTGGGCTGCAGTAGGTACAGTTCATTGTCCGGGGCGGCTCCGGCACCCGCTGTAACATCTCCGAACCAAAAATTCTCTTTCCCTTCCTTAAGCTTAATGTTCAAGGCCACATTATCTTGGTTGTTCCGGACACCGCTCATTTGTCCCACCTCGGAATAATTACGCAATACCTGTATTTTGTCTACCGCGTTAGAAGGGATGTTTTTGGTAGCCAATTTGGTGTCCCCGTCAAAAAAGTCCTTCCCGTTTACCATTAACTTATTTACTACCTTGCCCTCTACCTCTATTTGACCATCTTCGTTAATTTGGACCCCCGGCAGATTTTCCAATACATCTTCCAACTTCCTCTCTGTACCTGTACTAAAGGAATCGGCATTATAAACTACGGTATCTCCCTGAATTGTTACGGGCATTTCGTAGATGAGCTCCACCTCGTCCAGTGCATTTTCTGGCTCTAGGATATAATCCATTACGATATCACTTTCTTTTGTCGAGAGGATGTCTACCAAAGTCTTCATCCCTACATAACTTACCTGTATTTGATAGGTTCCGTTTTTGCCAAGCTCTAACTTATAAGCTCCTTTTTCGTCTGTAATGCTATAGGATTCCAGACCTTTTGTCTCCTGATTTATAGCCACAACATTGGCCAGATCAAAAGGGGCCTTTAAGCTATCGGTCACCACGCCCTGTAATTTAACTTGTGCAACGGATATATTGGCTGCGATGAGCAGGACAATACAAAAAATTGCTGTTCTGTATTTGTTTAAGGTAGTTGTAGGCAGGTTGTATTGTTGCAAGCCCATATTAATTGGCCCTGCTTCTACCACGGTTGTTACGCATTTCCATCATTTTTGTCTGAACCGTATTCTGGTACTCGCTTTTTGTAATTTCTTGCCCTTTATCAGGAGCTTCAATTGTAATTTTCTCCTTGGGGTTCATCACAATTTTAGAACACAACATGGTGGTACTGCCAGCACTTACTTCTAAAATTAGGCCGGGAAGCCCCCAATATTCGCCGGGGCCATGACCTACGGGTATTTGAGGTGTGTACCACGCTTCAATTTGGGTCATTTCCACTACAACGGGCTCCGGCTCTGCGGCTATGGAATCTTTTTTCTTATCACTTTCCGCATTTCGCAGGTCGCCCCAAGAAAAATCATACCATGTCAACTCCTTCGTTGGCACCAAAGCGGAAGCTTTAAAACACAGGTATTGCCCTATTTGTTTAGATTCCTTGCCCGTAGTCCAAGTTATGGGCTGTAATTTGTCCTTTACCAAAAATCGCTTGCCATAAAATTCCTGACTTTGAACCAAGGCGTTTTCCTTAACATTTTTATATTGCTCCCCGCGCGAGAAATTATTCCCCCAAGAATCCGTTGCCCCGGACATGGCATCCAATTTGTCCTCTTCAATAAAAACGGATTCTTCCTTATTAAAGCTCAGAATATAGGTTTTTTCCAGCCTATTCTTTAAACGTTCCTGTACCTGCTTTTTTTCCCCCTCACTCATTCTTGCGCCCCAAGAGCCAAGCTCCATTTTTGATTTAGAAAAATAATACGCCTGACCTTGAAATTCTTGAGCCTCCGATGTATTGGATTGTAATAAAATAAGAGCTATAAGAGTGAAATTGCCAAGTATTGAGTTCATGGTTAGTTTCTTGATTTATAATGTTTTAGCAATATAGTTAAAGATGAAACAAAATGATTCTGTTTATTACAATATTAACATCCGAAATCCTTATTTAGCATGATTTTAAGCTGCGCTATTTCATTGTACACAGAGCTGTTACAACACGTGAAATACAAATAATCAAATTTAGAACTATGGATGAATAAATACTATAATAGCACTGCTTCGGGCACTTATATTAACATGGGTAGTGGTCGGGATAAAGTCTTTGGTCTGGACCTATTTTCAAAAACGAAATTTTATTCAGGACACAACCGCTACTCAAAAAACTAGGATTATTATCAATAGTTTCCGGTTAAAGAATTAAGACCGCTGCGCTTCTAGACATAAGTCGTACGATAAAATTATAACTAATTGATAATCAATATATAATAAAAATTTTTGGCTCTAGTTTAATTTAGTTTTGCTTTTTATATTAAAATCAAAAACAGTAGGGTTTTTAGTTTGCTTGAAATCAGAAAATCCGATTATTCCCTTTAGGGTCAGGGAAAAAATGATCGGATTTTCGGCCTTTTGTTCTTTCCCCGGTCCTAAAGGGAGAAAAAAAGGACGAAAATCACAAGTAATTAGTACCATGTCTATTTTAAACTAGAGCCAAACTTTTTAGCTGTTTGGGAATATTCCCAAATAGCTAAAAAGTAAGCCGTCAAATTGTGGTTTGCCTTAATTACTCAAGTTTCGCACCAATACAAATTTATGCAACCTGTTGATATTTAAAGTTATAAGTGTTGGTCAAAAACCCATAATTTTCGATATTGGTTATTATTTTGGAAGTAATGAGTT
>Ga0075108_10000613_pt1 | contig 20738 bp, 16 predicted proteins | sample AntAceMetag02UK1_FD_69797 | JGI IMG/M metagenome (GOLD analysis project Ga0075108, IMG submission 69797) | Saline lake microbial communities from Ace Lake, Antarctica - Antarctic Ace Lake Metagenome 02UK1 | ecosystem: Environmental > Aquatic > Non-marine Saline and Alkaline > Saline | place...
ACTGCCCTATTCTGAAAACAAGAGGGGTAGGTTTTATGAATAGCCACAATTACCACTGATAAACAATGAGTTAGACCTCTAATTTGTTCGTTTACAGATTTACTCGTTTAGTAGTGTTAAAAAATATAAAATTGTATTTTCACCAATACCGAACCAATTCACTTTTTCTGAGTGTACTCAACAATCTTTTGATATTCCTTTTCAAAACCTCCCCAAATCCCCAACACGATCAACAGCTTTTTTAAAGTCGGCCATGAGTTCCGCAACAATATCGGCTGCGGGTTTTATGGTATGGATCAAGGCGGATACCTGACCAATTTCCAATTCGCCTTCCTCCATATCGCCCTCGAACATACCTTTTTTTGCGCGGGCTCGACCTAGCAATTGCTTTAGTTGTTCTGGCGTATACCCTTTGGTATAGGCACTTTGCACGTCCTCATAAAACTTGTTTTTTAACAGGCGCACAGGCGCCAGTTCCTTTAGGGTCAGCTGCGTATCCCCTTCCTTGGCCTCCACCACTTTTTCCTTAAAAAGGGTGTGCGAGGAAGCTTCTATACTTGCGACAAACCGACTACCGACCTGCACGGCGTCCGCACCTAAAACCATAGCGGCTAACATAGCTTCGCCAGTTCCAATACCACCTGCGGCAATCAATGGAATTTTTAGTTGCTCCTTTACCGAAGGAATTAGTACCAAAGTGGTGGTCTCATCCCTTCCGTTATGGCCACCTGCCTCAAAACCTTCGGCCACTACGGCATCTACACCTGCAGCTTCAGCCTTTAGGGCAAAGGCTACACTACTTACCACATGCACCACCGTAATTCCGTTTTCTTTGAGGTATGAAGTCCATATTTTAGGATTCCCTGCGGAGGTAAATACGATTTTAACTCCTTGGTTGATAATGATTTCCATCAATTTGTCAATATCCGGATACAGCATGGGAACGTTGACCGCAAAGGGCTTGTCCGTAGCTTGTTTACATTTTTGTATGTGTTCCCGTAATACGTCAGGATACATGCTTCCGGCACCTATGATTCCCAAACCACCGGCATTGGAGACCGCGGATACCAATCGCCAACCACTGGCCCAAACCATTCCCGCTTGTATGATCGGATAGTCAATACCAAAAAGTTCGGTTATTCTATTTCGCATTGGTTAAGGGTTTTAAGTTTTTACAATCAATCCATATCAGGAAATAACCCCAGAACCTATAAGATCGTCTGCAAGATACCAAGCGACGAACTGCCCTTCTTGGATAGCGGATTGCGGAACTTCAAAATCGACATACATTCCTCCTGCTACTTTATAGAGTGTGGCTTTTTGTAGTTCCTGTCGGTAGCGTATCCGTGCCAACACCTTGAGTTCCCCGTCCGTTTCCAAACTCAGGTCGGGCCGCACCCAATGCAGTTCGGCATCTTTTACGAACAAGGTGCGCCTATACAGCCCGGGATGCGCTTTGCCTTCGCCGGTATAAATGACATTTTCGTTGACATCGGTTTCAATAACGAACAGAGGTTCTTTAGTCCCCCCCACATTTAGTCCCTTGCGCTGCCCTTTGGTAAAATAATGCGCGCCCTGGTGCTCCCCTACCACAATACCATCGGCTTGGTGATATGCCGTTTTTTCTGCATAGAATGCCAATTCTTCCGCCTTGTTGGAAAAGATGGGCATTGCACGACCGTATGCCGCAACGGTTGCCGGCACCTGAACAATTTTACCTGTTTTAGGTTTTAGCTGTTGCTGTAAAAATTCCGGCAGGCGCACCTTGCCAATAAAACAAAGGCCTTGGGAATCTTTCTTATCTGCGGTTACCAAATTCATCTTCTTGGCAATTTCACGAACCTGGGGCTTTGTCAATTCGCCAATAGGAAACAAGGTTTTTGACAATTGTTCTTGGGATAACTGACATAAAAAATAGGATTGGTCTTTGTTAGGGTCTTTCCCAGCCAAAAGTTGATAAGTTTCACTTCCATCGGCATTAGTACGAATGCCTTTTCGACAATAATGTCCGGTGGCCACAAAGTCGGCTCCCAATTGCATGGCAATCTTTAGGAACACATCAAATTTGATTTCACGGTTGCACAACACATCAGGATTTGGGGTACGTCCCATTTCATATTCCCTGAACATATAGTCCACGATACGTTCCTTATACTCTACGCTTAAATCGACCGTTTGAAAGGGAATCCCCAATTTCTCCGCAACAATAAGGGCATCGTTACTATCCTCCAACCAAGGACACTCTTCTGAAATGGTTACCGAATCATCGTGCCAATTCTTCATAAAAAGACCAATGACCTCGTAGCCCTGTTCCTTTAATAGGTATGCAGCCACGCTGGAATCCACGCCTCCCGATAATCCTATCACAACTTTTTTCATATACTTATTTGTCGGTACAAAAGTACAAAATTACAGCTTTAGGGGAATGTCATAAACCGTGGCGTCCACTAATAGTGGAAAGTTGGCAAACAAGTTCAAAAGCATCGAGAACCGTCGGACTTTGTATTAAAACTATATAGATTAACAATTTTTAACAAATACTGCAGGCTTCTGTTAAACTTTTGCAAAAATTAAGTAAACAAACGCAACCATTTGCAAATTACGGCATCTTACTATCAGTGTACAGTAGAGAACAGGTTATAATTATGTATCGATTGAGACAAAACGTTGCTTATCTCATTATAAATGAGCTCATAAACTTTAACAAAATCTTTAAATATTTTTTAAAATCTGTTTATATTTTTGCGCTATTCATTAAACAATTTAATCTTAAAAACAAAAAAATGAAAAACTTACTAAGAATTTTAAAACCTACTTTGTTTGCGTTTATTCTCATTTTTGTAGCTTCCTGTGACAATGACGATGATAACAAACCAACGGTGACCGTACCGGGAGAGAGTACAATTGTAGGGTTAGCACAGAAAACTCCCTCTTTGAGTAGTTTGGTAGCGGCATTGGCTAAAGCCGATGAGAGTTCAAATAACAACCTTATCACAGCCCTAAACGAGGAAACGGGCACTTTTACAGTTTTAGCCCCATCCAACGATGCCTTTGCAGCACTTTTAGGGAGGTTAGACGGTTTTGATTCTTTGGACGATTTTAGTACACAACAACTTCAAGACCTGTTGGCGACAATTCTAAAATATCATGTGGCCTCTGGAGCAGCAGTTACTTCGGGACAATTAACAAATGGTCAAAATATTACCACCCTTCAAGGTGAAACGGTTACGGTTAGTTTAGAAGGAGGCGCTGCGTTTGTAGATGCCGAAGGAAAAGCTGCCAAAGTAACGACCGCCGATGCAATGGCGAGTAACGGTGTAGTACATATTATTGATAGGGTATTGCTACCACAAGCAGCTATCGATGCTTTGGAAGGTACATTATTGAGTTCTATAACAGAAACTGCCATAGCTACTCCTTTTTTAAGTAGTTTGGTAGCCGCCCTAGTCGCAGCCGATGGTGATTTGCCCGCAGTTTTAAGCGGCGATGGTCCGTTTACCGTTTTTGCACCAACAAATGATGCCTTTGCCGCATTTTTACAGGCCAACGGATTTGCCGATTTAGCCGCAGTTCCTACTGATGTTTTAGCGCAGGTATTATTGAACCATGTAGTAGGAGGCAATAATATGTCTACCGATTTAACAACAGGGTATGTTTCAACGTCATCAACAGCTGGACCTGGTGGTGCTGCCCTAAGCATGTTGATAGATATAACCGATGGCGTTGTTTTAAACGGAGGCGCAACAGTAACCACTGCTGACATAAAAACCACAAATGGCGTAGTACATGTGGTAGATCAGGTAATAGGACTCCCTAATATTGTTGACCACGCTGTAGCCAATAGTGCTTTGACCTCTTTAGTAGGAGCTTTGACGGCGAATGGCAACACTACGTTCACAGACTTATTGTCCGATGCTACGGAAACCTTCACTGTATTTGCCCCGGTAAATACTGCCTTTACAGGTTTTACCAATCCTAATGGTAACGACATCAACACTATACTTGCCAACCATGTAATTGTTGGTGCGGCTGCCTTTTCTAGTGCACTTGAGAATTCTTATGTTACAACCGCGGCGGCTAATGCAGATGGCGATAACTTAAGCTTGTACGTAAACACAGACGATGGTGTTCGCTTAAATGGAACCAGCAGCGTTGCAGTAGCTGACATCGTTGCCACTAACGGAGTTGTTCATGCGGTTGATGCGGTAATAGATTTACCTACCGTAGTAACTTTTGCAGCGGCAGATCCAACGTTTGCACCACTAGTGGCAGCATTAACTATCGGTACACCTGCAACAGATTTCGTGGATACACTTAGCGGAGCTGGACCATTTACCGTCTTTGCCCCAACGGATGTAGCTTTCCAAGCGTTGTTGGACAGCAATCCTGATTGGACAGCGGTAACAGACATAGATGAAAGCTTATTGACCTCGGTATTGTTACATCACGTAGTAAGCGGCAACGTTAGGTCTGGAGACTTAACACCAAACGGCGATACTGTAGCTCCCACATTGGAAGGCGATGATATCACAATTACACTTCCTAGCGCCGGAGATAACATTGCAGATGTTACCGATGGTTCAGGCGCCATGGACATAGGTATTATTGCCGTAGATGTACAAGCAAATAATGGAGTAATCCATGTATTGAATAAAGTAATGATACCAGATACTACCAACTAATATTGGTTATATGCTAACATAGAATTTAAAAGCCGCTGTAAAAGCGGCTTTTTTTATGGCCTATATTTAATAATGACCAATTGCCCAGCGCGCAAGAAAGGGTCAAAAAAAATTGATGCGAAATCCCACAACTCAATCTAACACATAAATAGTAACCTTGACCTCCTTGCTACTGTCCCATTTATAGAAACCAAATTGGTAAAATAATATATGTGCCGACCCTAGTATTTTCAGTCAACTTTAAAACTAAACTTATAAATCAAAGCCCCATAGATGAGAAATGGGAATAAAATTTAGGTGTACATAAACATCAAAGTAGACCTTTGAAGTATGCAGCAAGAGCTACTAGTGATTTTAGGGCTTAAACTGCTGCTGAAAACCGCATACTCCAAAAGGTTTTATAAGCTAAAAGGCAGATTCACTTTAGGGTATTGTTTTAATTTCTTTGAGACTAATTTATCCCTACGTCCTACTTTTCTTTCAATTTTGTTAAACTTTTGTAAAAATTACATAAACAAAAGCAACCCTTTTAAAGTATTTACATCTACTAATAGAAGTTACATAAATAGTGATTTTATGAGCTCTTTGATTCGGTTTTAATACAAATAGCATTTCAGTATTTAGAAACTGGTAATATACGGGAGTAATTAAAATTTATTATTTGTTAGATTTTTTAAACAATTAATTAAACATTCACCTAAAAACACACTTATGAAAAAAGTAGTATCCCTTAAAAGTTTACTGGTGCTTTTGGCAATTGTTTTCGTGGCATGGTCCTGTGACAATGACGAAGACGACAATACGGCCAAAAACCAAAACGAAAAGAACATTGTAGAAACGGCACAAGGACAACCAGCATTATCTGCTTTAGTGGCCGCATTAATTACAGCAGACAACTCCGAAGGAACAGACCTTGTAGGCACCTTGAGCGGAGAAGGTCCTTTTACGGTTTTTGCCCCAACTAATGCTGCGTTCGCAGCCTTATTGGAATCCTTGGATGGTTTTGATTCCTTGGAAGATTTTGATACCGAAGACGATAGAAAAATCCTTACTACCATATTAACCTACCATGTAGTAAGTGGAGTTGCCGCAAAATCTACCGATTTGTCCGAAGGGCAACTAATTAAAACGGTACAAGGGGAAGACGTTAGCGTAAGCCTTGAAGGTGGCGTTTTCATTAAAGATAAACAAGATGCCGAGGTACAAGCCGCAAAAGTTACCATTGCAGATGTAGCCGCAAGCAATGGCGTTGTACATGTTATAGATAAGGTATTGATCCCGCAAGCTACAATAGATGCAATAAACAATGGCGAGATGAACAATGGCGCAGGTACTTTGGTAGATGTTGTTGTAGCTTCGGAAGCACTGACCGTGCTTGAAGCAGCGGTAATCAAAGCAGGATTGGCCGAGACAATATCTTCAGAAGGTCCATTTACCGTTTTTGCACCCACAGATGCTGCCTTCGTAGCCCTATTGGAACTATTGGGTGATGATTACAAAAGCTTGGATGATTTTGATGAACCAAACGAAATCGCATTATTAAAAGATATTTTATTGTTTCATGTTATTGTTGGGTCTATTGTTAAAGAGGCAGATTTGGCTGCTGGAATGGTTCCAACTGCCTTAGCGGACAACAGTATAGAAGTTATTGCTTCCGGTAATGGCTTTGTAATTGGAGACGCCTCTGGAACAAACGCAAACATTACAGGAACGGATATCATGGCTTCCAACGGTGTAGCCCACACCATAGATAAAGTGTTATTACCACAATCCGCTATAGATTTTGTTACTAGTCTTTCACTTAAGACTATTGTTGAACTAGCGGTTGCAACCGACGACCTTAGCCTGTTGGTAGATGCTTTAATCCAAGCAAATGCAGGGTTGGTGGAAACCCTTTCCGGAGACGGCCCATTTACCGTATTCGCTCCGACTAACGCTGCTTTTGTAGCTTTGTTGAATGCACTTGGGGATGACTAACAGCCTTGCCGATTTTGACACACAAGCCGAAAAAGACTTGTTGGTTAAAGTCTTGACCTATCACGTAGTTGCCGGAACAGCAGCATTCTCAACTGATTTGAGCGATGGTCAAATGATCGAGACGTTCCAAGGAGAAAACGTTGGTATCAACATTAAGGACGGTATGGTTCATGTTATGGACGCTACAGGAACTAACGCCACGGTATCCACTGCAGACGCAAAAGCCAGCAATGGTGTGGTACATATTATAGACAAGGTGCTATTACCACAAGAAGTACTTGATCTACTTGCACAGATGAGCTTAAAGACAATCGTTGAAATAGCGGTTGCAACCGATGATTTAAGTCTATTGGTAGGGGCTTTACAACAGGCGGATGCTGGCTTGGTAGAAGTCTTAAGTGGCGACGGACCTTTTACGGTATTTGCCCCCACCAATGCAGCTTTTGTAGCTTTGTTGAATGCTCTTGGGGATGACTATAACAGTCTTGCCGATTTTGATACGCAAGCTGAAAAGGACTTATTGGTTAAAGTATTGACCTATCACGTAATTGCAGGAACCGCTGCCTTCTCAACAGATTTAAGCGATGGTCAACAAATTGAGACCTTCCAAGGCGAAAATGTGGGTATCAGTATTAAAAATGGTACAGTACACGTAACAGATGCTACAGAAGACAATGCCGCGGTTGTTACCGCCGATGTTGAGGCCAGTAATGGCGTTGTACATATAATCAATAAAGTGTTATTGCCACAGGAAGTATTGGACATCCTTAATCCACCCCTACCTAATATTGTTCAAAACGCACAAAGTGTTGATGCCCTGAGTTCTTTGGTAGCCGCTATATTAAAGGCAGATGAAGGATTAACCCAAGATACATTGGTTGATATCCTTAGCGGAGACGGACCCTTTACCGTTTTTGCCCCAACTAATGCCGCTTTTAGCAACCTATTGGCAGCTTTGGGCTTTCATAGCTTGGATGACTTCAATACCCCGGAGGAAAAGGCATTGCTGAGAAGAGTACTTCTCTACCATGTAGTACCAGGAGCTGCGGTGGCTTCCACAGATTTGGAAAACCACCAACGCTTGGACACGGCGAATCATAGCGAAGCCCTTTTTGCCATCTTGGGCCATGGCGTGCAGATCCGTGACAAATCTGGCACGGATGCAAATGTAACAACAGCAGATGTTGTGGCAAGCAATGGAATCGTGCACATTGTGGACAAGGTGTTATTTCCGCAAGAACTTGTAAACCTAATCCACTAGTACATAATACTGATTGTTAAAAGATCAATAGAAACCCCAAAAAGGAATTCCTTTTTGGGGTTTCCCTTTTGATACCAGGCTTACAACAAGTATCATTCGTTTAGTATACAAATTATACCCATTGACAACACTATTTTTTTTAAAGTTGAATTTAGGAGCATCTTTACCAACCCAAATCTTATCTAACCAAACCTTAATCAATGGCAAAAGCCGCTACAAGATGTAGCGGCTTTTTCCTTTTTGTTTCTTCTACAAAGATTAAGGGGAAACTAATCTTGAGATTAACCTACTCCCTATTTAAGATTAAAGGAATCCCTGTGTGGTTTATACATTCAAAATAAACAAGGCATCTACACTTCTTAAAAGTAATCTTACCAGTATAAACGATATAGATACAGAGAAAATAATGGTACCCTAGCCTTTTAGGACTTCCAAAAACCTATTTCTTTTTCTGGGTTTCGGCCTGCTCCATCATCTCACGCATTTTACGCTGAAATTTGTTCTCTTTCTTAGGTTTTAATTTGTTCTCCTGTATCTGGGCATGTATTTTATCGTTATCCAAGATAAAGCTCTTTATCACTAACATAATACCAATAGTAATCATGTTGGATACAAAATAATACAAACTCAATCCACTCGCATAGTTATTAAAGAAGAACAACATCATAAAGGGCATCAAATACATAATGAACTTCATATTGGGCATACCGGGTTGTGTTGGCATATTTTGCCCCGTGGTCATCATCATATAAAAGAAGATGGCGATAGAAGCCAAAATCGGGAACAGACTCACGTGATCACCGTAATAAGGAATTGTAAAAGGTAATTCCAATACCGTATCAAAGGAGGATAGATCGTCTGCCCACAAAAATGATTTTTGCCGTAGTGCAAAGGATGTTGGGAAAAACATGAACAAGGCATAGAAGATAGGCATTTGCAAAAAGGCGGGCACACAACCGCTCATGGGACTCACGCCGGCCTTGCCGTATAGCTTCATGGTTTCTTGCTGCTTTTTCATGGCGTTGTCCTTAAACTTCTCGCCAAGCTCGGTAATCTCAGGCTTCAACACCTTCATTTTCGCCTGCGACAGGTAGGATTTGTAGGTGACGGGAGACATGGCCAAACGCACCAAAATGGTCATAATAATAATCGCAATCCCTGCCGGTAACATCCCGCCTAAAAAGGAATAAAAGGGCGTGAAAATATATCGGTTGATCCATCCAAAAATCCCCCAACCAAAAGGAATGGATTCTACTAGGCCCAAGTCCTCATACTTGGAAAGCACATCTACATCCGTAGGACCAAAATACCATTGCATATTTTTAGTAAGTTCCCCTCCTTTTACTTCTAGGGGCATAACGGAATTATAAGCTTTGGTAAACCCGAAAGTCCTGCTTTCCTCCTCTACCAAGTTTGTCGAGGATAGTTCTGCACTTTTAAAGGGCTCATCCGCGGCCAAGATAGAACTGAAAAAATGCTGCCTGTAGGAAATCCATTTCACATCTTGCTCTACTTCCTCATCATCACTACCTTCTGAAAGTTTACTCAGTTTGTCGTCCTCATGCTTATAGGTCAACCTTGTATATCTGTTCTCATAAACAAGACTTTTTGAATGCCGGATGGCTTTTAAGCGCCAATCTAAAGTAACCGGTTTGGCGTCATTTATCACCCTGTCCAAACCTTGGCTCTTAATGGTAAAATCCACCAAATAATCATTTGGTTTCATTTCGTACCTATATTCAAGAAATTCGTTGTTGGAAGTCTTCGCTTTTAAAGAAAGGACTTGGTTTCCGTTGGCACTGGTCAAGGAAGGCTCAAAAAACAGATCTTTGGTATTTAGAACGCGGTTGTCCGAAGTAGAGAAAGTAAGCCCAAAAGAGGAATTGCCGTCCTTGATCAAATACACAGGAATGGAGTCGTAGGTCACAAAATTCTTCATTTTTGCTTCTACTATGGCACCACCCTTATTGTTTATCCTTAGAAACAATAGATCATTTTCCAGAACGGTCGTCCCTTCGATAGGAGCCGTAAAACCGAATGCCCCGATCTGACTCTTATAACTGGCCACGGCGGTGGAATCGTTTACATCCAATACCGGTGTTTCTTTTTGCAAGGGCGCTACTTTTTCTCCTTCGGCGGCTGCCGCCTGTACATCAAGCAGTTCTTGTTGCGCTTCTTTTTCCGCTAGCTCCTCTGGTGTGGGTCTGTTTTGATAAAACATGAAGATGAGAATTCCAAAAATCAGTACAAAACCGATTATAGAATTTACATCCATTTTCTTTTCTTCCATCTAAAAAAATATCTCGTTAATAAGGTACTCTGCAGGTTTATCCTTTAAAACCTTTTTCATAAACGCAAATATATGTCCAAATACGGACTATATGCCATACTGACATTAGTTTATGCCTTTTTGTGTTCCAGAGCCGCCTTCACAAAACCAATAAATAAGGGATGCGGATTAGCCACCGTGCTTTTATATTCTGGATGGTACTGCACGCCTATGAACCACGGATGGTCCTTAAGCTCCACAATTTCCACCAAATTGGTGGTGCTATTGATACCGGAGGCTATTAGCCCGGCCTTTTCAAGTGCTACTTTGTAGGTATTATTGAATTCGTACCTGTGGCGGTGGCGCTCCTTTATTTGGGTAGCTCCACCGTATGCTTTTTGCACCAGGCTACCCTCCAATAACTCACAGTCCCAAGCACCCAAACGCATAGTGCCGCCTTTGTTGGTAACCGTTTTTTGTTCTTCCATTAAGCTGATGACCGGATTGCTGGTATTCGGATCCATTTCCGTAGAACCGGCATCGGCCAGTCCCAAAACATTTCTGGCATATTCTATGACCGCCATTTGCATACCCAAGCAAATACCTAAAAAAGGAATACCGGATTCCCTTGCAAATTTAACGGCGTGTATCTTACCTTCTATGCCGCGCTCCCCAAAACCTGGAGCCACTAATATGCCGTCCAAGCCCTTTAGTTTTGCTTGGTAGTTTTGGTCATTGATATATTCTGAATGTATGGATTGCACCCTTACCTTTACCTCGTTACTTGCGCCGGCATGGATAAAGGACTCTAGAATAGATTTATAGGAATCCTGCAATTCTACATACTTCCCAATTAAGCCGATCGTAACCTCATCTTTTGGATTCTTATGGCGTTGCAGAAACGCATTCCAATGGCTTAGGTCCGGTTCAATTTCATCGGGGAGGTTCAGTTTTTTTAAGGTAACGGTATCCAAGCCCTCCGCCTGCATTAAAATAGGCACATCATAAATTGTAGAGGCATCAATACTCTGTATGACCGCTTCTCGTTTTACATTACAAAAAAGTGCCAGTTTATCCTTGATCTCATCAGAAATATGGTGTTCTGTGCGGCACACCAGAATATCGGCTTTTATACCGCTTTCCATCAAGGTTTTTACGGAGTGCTGCGTAGGCTTTGTCTTTAATTCACCCGCAGCTGCAAGATAGGGCACCAAAGTTAAATGGATAACGATGGCGTTATTATCCCCCATTTCCCATAGCATTTGCCTAACAGCTTCTATGTAGGGCAAGGATTCAATATCGCCTACGGTACCGCCAATTTCGGTAATGACGATATCATAATCGCCACTATTGCCCAAAAGCTGAACCCGTTCCTTGATCTCGTTTGTAATATGGGGCACCACCTGCACGGTTTTACCAAGAAACTCGCCCCGTCGTTCTTTTTCTATGACGCTTTGGTAAATTCTGCCTGTAGTCACGTTGTTTGCCTGGGACGTACGTACGTTCAAAAATCGCTCGTAATGGCCAAGGTCCAAATCGGTTTCCGCACCATCATCGGTAACATAACATTCGCCATGTTCGTACGGATTTAATGTGCCGGGATCTACGTTAATGTAAGGGTCTAATTTTTGAATTGTAGTTCGGTATCCGCGAGCCTGCAATAATTTTGCTAAAGAGGCCGCAATGATTCCTTTTCCAAGAGATGAAGTAACTCCTCCCGTAACGAAGATGTATTTGGTCTGTGACATGTTTGATTTCTGTATTACGGGACACAAAGTTACAAATTGCCATTAGAAGTTACTTCGTTTCCCTAGGAAAATCTTTTTGAATTTTCTTAACAAGAGATTCCAGCTCATTTATCTTGATTTCTAGTACAGACCGAAGCATATCTCCCAGTTTACCCGTTGGGAAGCCCTGTTGCCTAAACCATATTAAATAAGGCTCTGGCAAATCTATCACATACCAGCCCTTGTACTTGCCAAAAGGCATTTTATAATGTGCCAGCTCAATTAAAGCGCGCTTATCAGGTTTTATTTCCATTTTATTAAGCTAAAAAAATTATATTTAGGATTGATTTTAAAAAACCCACCTCATGCAACGACGTAAATTTTTAGGGACATCTGCCGCAGCAACTGTTGGCTTGCTAACCACTGGTGCCGTAAATGCCAAAGAACAGGAAATTACCGATACCATAAAATTAAAACACAATATAAACCATAGTGCCTGCTATTGGTGCTACAACAGCATTGCTTTAGAAGATTTCCTGCAGCACCTGAACGAGCTGGATATTAGAGCCATAGACTTGGTAGGCCCAAAGGACTGGCCGCTGCTAAAAAAATACAATATCCAAGCCTCTATGTGTTGGGGAGCCGAAATTAGCCTTACCGAAGGATGGAACGACCCACAGTACCACGAAACCCTGATTAAAAACTATACTGAAATGATTCCCAAAGTGACAGAAGCCGGCTACACCAATCTCATTTGTTTTAGTGGAAACAGAAGAGGAATGGACGACACGATCGGACTACAAAATTGCGCGGAAGGATTAAAGCAGATCATTCCCTTGGCCGAAAAACATGGGGTGGTCATCCAAATGGAATTATTGAACAGTAAAGTAGACCATAAAGACTACATGTGCGACCATACAGCTTGGGGCGCAGCACTCTGCGAGGCCATTGGTTCGGAAAGTTTTAAACTCCTCTACGACATCTATCACATGCAAATCATGGAAGGGGACATCATAAGAAATATAAAGGATTACCACCAGTATTTTGGTCATTATCACACAGGGGGCAACCCCGGAAGGCACGAAATAGACGAAACCCAAGAATTGTTTTACCCCGCTATTATGAAAGCCATTTTAGAAACCGGATACAAAGGGCATGTCGCCCAAGAGTTTGTCCCTACTTGGGAAAACAAAATCGATGCGCTTAAACAAGGGGTTACTATTTGTGATGTTTAATTTAGCGGGTAGTTTTTAGAGGGTAGTTTAAGGTTCCTGTTGTTTTTAGAAGTTTAAGGTTCAATGTTTAAGGTTGGCCACTCTATTTGATGTCAAGCTTGTCCTTGAACTTGTATTTTGACACTTGAACCCTACTACGGCGGGCAAGCTTGTATTTGAGTTTGACATTTGTATTTGTATTTGAAACCTTCGGCGGATAGGCTTGAACTTAAAAAGTTTGTGCTAGCCTAAAAATAAGTAGTGAAATGAAAAGTATTTCAGAATTAAAGGCCTAGGAGCAAACCCTCAAAAAAGGAACCTCGGCCCTTGCCGGTCTCTTGATCGCAATGATTGCTACCTGTGTTTATTCCACCGTTATCAATGGGGTGGATTTCATGACTTTTTTGCCGCTTTTCTTTTTGCCGATGCTCTTGTCCAATATATTTAAAATACGCAAGCTGAACAAGGAAATTGAGTCTAGGAGCTGAAGAAAAAAGGAGAACTAGGATATAAAAAAGGCCTCAGTAATTTCAACTACCTTTATTCCAATGCCTTTTCAATCTCTAAGATCCATCTTTCCTGTTCCAATCGGTTTCTGGAGAAATCGGTTTGCCCATCATATTTATTTTGAAAATCGTTCAAGTCCCTTAGCGTTTTTCTGTAAATGGATTTTACTTCGGCCTTTACATTTTTCGTGAATTTCGTCTGCACCATTTCTCTGCTCATTTTACGGGCAAAGAGTTCGGAAATATCAAAATGCAACTGCTCATGGGCCAAGATTATATCTGTACAAAGTGACGGTCTGTACCAAGATTTGGTGGGATAGAAAAAAGCTTGAACCTGATAATCCACCTTCATTTCCCCGCTATCAAAATACGTTGAAAAACTATAGCTTATACCACTGGCCGTTATGGCAGAGGCACCGGAAGTCTCCTCTATAGGCCCCCTAAAATCGGACCAGGACAAAGGTCTATTGGCATACCATGGCTGTTCTTCTTGGGCCTGCAAATAAAAAGTGCCCAGCAACAGGCAAAGGAACACATCCCACTTTATAGTGTCCAAAGAAAGGTAATGTCTTTTTCTATATCTGGATGCAGGCTATAGTGTACCGGGCAGGTATTTGCGGTATGTATCAAAATTTTCCTGTTCTTTTCGGATACATCCAAAGGGAGGTTTATGACCACCTCTATTTTTGAGATTCGTCGTGGTGCTGATGCCATGTGTTTGGTGACGTCGGCAGTAGTATTTCTAAGGTCAATATCTAAACCCTTCGCTTTAATACCCATCATGGTGAGCATACAGCTTGCAAATCCTGTTGCAACGATATCGGTGGGGGAAAAAGCTGCCCCTAGACCGTTATTGTCCGTTGGGGCGTCGGTAACAAAAGAATCGCCCGATTTTAGATGTACGCAAGAAGTCCTTAAATCCCCGATGTAGGTTACCTTAGCTGTCATTCTAATCCAATTGTTTTATTCGCATATTATCGTAGGCCATGATATAGGAAGCCTGGTTAAAAAACCCTGATGTGGCATCCTTGGCATAATCGAATTTATTGCCAATATACTCCGTAGAACCAATAACCTTGGTCACATCCATAAGATTATTTTTATAGGCGAGTTTTAAGAGCACATCAAAAATAACATCAAAACCACGTACAGCGAATTTGTCCGGCTCCTCACCAAATCTCTTCTTGTACATAGCTGTGAACGAATTAGTACCGACCTCCCTATATACAGAAGGATAGGTAAAATTGAGATTGGATAAATGTGTACTTGAAATTACATCGTTATCAAAAGCGCCATTATGGTCCGTTGTAAACATTCTGAGCTTTAGTTTGTTCGTTCCGTTTTCCAGGTCCAACATAGAATGGTTGAAAGAATTTAAAATGGAAACCACACTTGATATCAGTTTAAAATTATCGGATTCCACAAACACCCAATTTTGCTTGGTTTCATTTAGCAATGTTCCCAACCTTTCGCGGTTTACACCAATATTTTTTTCTTCTTCCCTAACCTTGACCACCTTTGCATTCGGAAAATTTTGCAGTAGCAGCTCTTGGGAACCTTTGCTCTTATCATCGGCGATGATGATGATATTCTCTTCCGTATAATTTTCCTTAACGTAGGCAATCATATGCTTTCGCAGCAAATCATCTGCCGTATGGGAGAAAAATACATTATTAAGACTAATATTATTTTTTACGGTTACGGGGACCACCACAGGAACATTATAACCAGATGCCCTTACCGCCACTTCGTTAAGGGAGTCCTCGTCCAAGGGGCCAAATATTGCATTGTACTCAGCAAGCCTTTCGTTGGAAAGAATCGCTTTTGTCCTCTCTAGGTTCAACTGGTTATCAAAGGTTTTTACATCAACCGAAACCCCTAGTGATGCCAAAGAATCCAAGGCCACCAAGGCGCCGGAATATAGTCCCAAACTATATTTAAGGCTATTTCTGTTCTCTATGGTCCAAGTAACGGTTTCTGTATCGCTAAGGTCCAGCTTGTCCAATCGAAACGGTAAAAGGAACATGATTTTTGGCTTATTCTGCTTGTTTACACTATCCAACAGATTTACCTTATCCAAAATGAGCGCATTTTTAACCTCAAAATTCCCCACCTGATCTTTGGGTAGTTTTAAAATCATTCCCGCCTTTACTCCGTCTTTTAAAGCAGGATTCAACTGTACCAGACCTGACCAAGACATGCCGAACATTCTGGACAATCGAAATTCGTTCTGTTTCGGTTTTACTTCATAGAAAATATAGTTGTCCGTATTAATAACACCGGGGTCCAATTTAGTTTCGGGTATGCGGATTACCATCCCTTCCTTTAATCCTCCCCTTTCGGTGATTTCCGGATTTAAACGGACTATTTCATCGGATTTTACACCAAATTTTTTCTCTAACTGAAAAAAATTCATTTTTGGAGGAAGGGTATATGAAGTATACAATTGCGTCTTTTGGTCACCGACTGTGCTTCCGGCCATTTTGGGCATTAAAAGCTCATAACCCTCGGCCAAATAATTTGTGTTTTGAGAAAGTGACGGGTTCAAAACAAGCATACTATCAATGGTAATTCCGTATTTATGCGCAATACTCCATCTTGTTTCCAAGGGCGCTACCGTATATTTTTCATAGGCATCCGGATCAATTGAATTTTCTTTTTCTATTGATTTTTTATATTTTGGAATACGGATTTCCATTTTCTTTTTAAGCTCGGAAGCATAGAGCCCTTTATTATACTTTTTGATTTCTTCCTCTGTTACTTTGTACCGTTTTGAAATACCGTAGAGGGTTTCCTTTTTTCTTACATTATGGGTAGTAAATCCAATAGGTTCGCGTTTGTTAACCGAATCCTGCATCACATCCTTAATCAGGTCTTTTACTCCGGTGTTTGCGGAAGCTGCAGTCGTCTTAGCTTCCGGAACCACCAGAATTGTATTTTCCCGAAGGCTGTCCCCCGCCTTTATCTCCTTGTTATATTTGAGAATGTTTTGAGGAGAAACGCCATATTTTGCCGCAACGCTCTCTAGGGTTTCGCCTTTCTTAACGGCATGTGTGGTAAATTTTTGTGCTAAAACCTCAGTACTCGCCAAAAGACAAAATACTACGGTTGCAAAAAGTATTTTTAAATTATTTTTCATTTTATTCCCATTCTATGGTTGCCGGAGGTTTTGAACTTATATCATATACGACACGATTTACTCCAGGGACTTTATTAATGATATCATTTGATGTTTTTTGCAAAAACGCATAAGGTAGATTTACCCAATCTGCCGTCATCCCATCGGTACTTTCGACAGCCCTTAAAGCTACACATTTTTCGTACGTGCGTTCATCGCCCATTACACCTACGCTATTCACTGGCAAAAGCATGGCTCCAGCTTGCCAAACTTTATCGTACAATCCCCAATCTCTTAATCCTTGAATAAAGATATGGTCAACTTCCTGCAAAATGGCGACTTTTTCCCTTGTGATATCCCCTAAAATACGAATAGCCAAACCTGGTCCTGGAAAAGGATGGCGACCTAATCTCTCATCGCCAACATCCATACTGGCACCTACGCGCCGTACTTCATCCTTGAACAACATTTTTAAGGGCTCTACCACTTTTAATTTCATAAAATCTGGCAAGCCACCCACATTATGATGACTTTTAATCGTAGCCGACGGACCTCCGGTACCGGAAACAGATTCTATAACATCCGGATAGATAGTGCCCTGAGCCAACCATTTGGCATCTTCTACTAGATGCGACTCGTCATCAAAAACCTCTATAAAAACACGTCCAATGATCTTGCGTTTGGTCTCGGGATCGCTTTCCCCAGCCAAAGCATCCAAAAAACGTGCCGAAGCATCCACGCCCTTCACATTTAGGCCCATACCTTCGTACTGTTTCAAGACATCTTCGAACTCGTTCTTTCTCAAAAGACCGTTGTTCACGAAGATACAATGCAAGTGCTTTCCAATGGCCTTGTGCAGCAAAACCGCTGCCACGGTAGAATCTACACCCCCGGACAAACCGAGTATCACCTTATCTTCTCCTATTTTTTCTTTTAGATTGGCTACCGTAGATTCTACAAAAGCATCCGGTGTCCATGTTTGGGCTACACCCGCTATATGAACCAAGAAATTCTCCAACAACTGCTTACCATCGGTGGAGTGGTACACCTCTGGGTGAAACTGTATGCCATACGTTTCCTCTGCATCAAATTTAAAAGCGGCATTCTCCACATCGTGGGTACTTGCAAGCAGCTGGGCGTTCTCCGGAAGTTTTTTGATGGTATCGGCATGGCTCATCCACACCTGGCTACCAATATGTATACCCTTAAAAAAAGGATGGTCGGATTCCACTTTAGAAAGATTTGCCCTACCATATTCACGGGTATTGGATTTCTCCACGCTACCACCATTAAAATGTGCTAAATATTGGGCTCCGTAACAAACGCCCAAAAGTGGTTTTTTACCTCTAATCCCGGACAGGTCCGGATGAGGAGCGTCTTCCGCCCGTACGGAAAATGGGGAGCCGGACAGAATTACCGCCTTATAGCTATCCAGGTCCGCAGGTACTTTATTGTAGGGTTTTATTTCACAGAAAATATTTAGTTCGCGTACCCGTCTTGCGATGAGCTGTGTATACTGCGAACCGAAATCTAAAATGAGTACATTATTTTGCATGCGCAAAAATAGGAATTTGAGCGTTTTAAGAAACCAACTTTTAGGTATATTTATCCTTCTAAATTAAAATTATAAAAATGAAACACATATCAGCCATTATTTTTGGTGCGGCAATCGTTATTGCAGCCTATTTTTTGGCAAATGCCTATGTAAATAGGGCTAATCCGCCACAGATCATATCGGTTACCGGTTCAGGTAATGAAAACTTCACCTCTGACCTAATTGTTTGGGAAGGGCAGTTTTCAGCAAATAATACCATTTTAAAAACCGCATTTGATCAATTGAACGATGATAAGGAAATTGTCAGTAACTACCTTACAACGAAAGGGATAGATGCGGGAAGTATAATTTTCAATAGTGTACAGACCACAGAAATGCGAGACAACCAATATGATAATGGAAATTATGTAGGAAGTATTTTTCGAGGATATCAATTGACACAGAGTGTTGTAATTGAATCTGCAAACGTTGCTTTGATTGAAGGGGTATCACGTGAAATAACGGAGCTTTTAAATAAAGGCGTTCAATTTAATTCCTCACCACCAAGGTATTACTACACCAAATTAGCTGATCTTAAAATTGAAATGATATCAAAAGCAACGGAAGATGCCAGGATACGTGCAGAAAAAATAGCCGAAAATGCGGGTAGCAATTTGGGTGATCTAGTTTCTGCCGATATGGGCGTATTTCAAATAACAGGTCAGAATTCTGGGGAAGATTATAGTTGGGGAGGTGCCTATAACACCTCATCAAAAAATAAAACGGCATCTATAACCATGCGTTTGGAATATAAAGTAAAATGATTCAATTTTTAATTGAAGTGATAAAAATTATTTAACCGGAAATCAAAATAGTAAATCAATTCCTATAAATTAATTTTTCAGATGTATTTAGCTGTAAGATCATATTATAATTTCGATGTCAAGCTAGAGGACATTACCAGGAGGTGCTCCAAAATCTCCCTGAAAAAAATGAAAAGCCCGGGAACCACCCCGAGCTTATTGAAATCAAAAACCAACCAAAAACAAATTATTCAAGAATAAATCAAAATTCTTTTCCTAACATTTAATATGTAACAATCCAGTTTTGATTTACCCTACTTTTTGGATATATTTTTTATACTTTTAAGAAAATATCATTCAAATGACCCAGCAATTTTTGGAAGAAGCCAGGGAAGAACTGCAAAAAAGCCTTGTGAAAAAAGGCCATCCATTTCGCTATTTCACCCTGGCCACGGTGGGCTTAGACCCCATGGCGAGACTGCGAACCGTAGTACTGCGCCAAATCACTGACGATCTAAAATTGATTTTCTATACGGACAGGCGCTCCAAAAAAATCACACATATTACCGAGAATCCTAAAGTCAGCCTACTCTTCTACTATCCCAAGCTTATGCTTCAGCTTAAAATTGAAGGTAAAGCCAAAATTATTGACGATGATGAAGTCCTAAAAACCTACTGGAACGGCATACAGCCCAGCAGCAGAAAGGACTATAGTACGGAACAGACTCCTGGCAGTGCTTTAAAGAATCCGGACCAATTACAATACCTCAACGAACAAAACCATTTTTGCATGGTGGAGATAGAGCCATTTAAAATAGAATACCTGAAATTAAAACGTCCCAATCATCTAAGGGTTCGCTTCTCTAAAAACAATAACATCTGGAAAGGGGATTTTTTAGTTCCTTAAATAGTAATCTCGATAGATTTTTTTACCACTTGTCTAGGTATATCCAATAGTTGTGCTACCTTGATATAGGTTAAAAGGACTTAGGAAGCGGGACTTTATTGCGCTCAAGCTTTAAACACTTGGGTATTTACATTCTTATTGCTGTTCTGGGCAATGCTATTTGGTCTTATTTTCTATGCCGGCCTGCCAAAGAATGGCTTATTCAATTTTTTTAATAACCTTTGTAGGAACACCCTATATTTTTACTCCATACTTTTCAAAATATCCGTAATATCCTTCTCTGTAGTGTCAGGATTAATGAAACAGAACCGACTTACGGTTTCGTAACCATCGGTGGTTTTCCACTTTGTGGGTGTTACCAAGGCAAAACCTGCTTCGTGGTTTTTGTACGTCCAGTTACGATAGTCATCCGGTGTCCAACCCTTTCTTCGGTATAGCACGCAGGACAAACTGGGTTCCCGAACCAATTCCAATAAGGGATGGGCGGTAATCAATTTGCCTGCAATATTGGCCAGCTTTATGCCCTCTTCCACCGCCCAAGCATATTTTTCCGTACCATGGGTGGCCAAGGAATACCAAAGAGGCAAGCCACGCAAACGACGTGTCAACTGTATCTGATAATCGGAGGGATTAAAGCCATGTGCACCTTCATCCTTAAAAATTTCTAAGTAGGAACCTTCTTGGGAATGGGCTTCTTTGGCCTCCTCGGGATTTTTATAGAGTACAGCACCACAATCATA
>Ga0075108_10000622_pt1 | contig 20560 bp, 22 predicted proteins | sample AntAceMetag02UK1_FD_69797 | JGI IMG/M metagenome (GOLD analysis project Ga0075108, IMG submission 69797) | Saline lake microbial communities from Ace Lake, Antarctica - Antarctic Ace Lake Metagenome 02UK1 | ecosystem: Environmental > Aquatic > Non-marine Saline and Alkaline > Saline | place...
AAGTCGATCAAGGTTTGGCGAAGTCCGCACTATTGCCCAAAGTGAATTTTAATGGGAGCTTCACACGATTGGATGACGATATTACCTTTGATGATGACACACAAAATCTATTGGTCTCAACCCAAAAATTACTGATTAAGGAAGCCGTAGGTATACCATTCAACGGGGCATTTCCAGATAACATACCCCTAACGGAAATCTCAAACCTTCAGGACAAGAATATCCTAAGATCATCGGTAGATGTAGACTGGGTTCTATTTAGCGGTCTTGAGATTACCAATGCCGTAAGGGCCAGCAAGCATAAGGAGGCGGCGTTGAATTACAGGGGCAATGCCGAGAAAGATAAAATAGCTTTAAAAATTATAGAAACTTACGATAAACTGGCATTGGTATATGCCTCAAAAGTCGTTTTGACCACCTTTGAAAACTACTTGAAAGAGCAGGAGCACTACGTAAAAAAAGCCATTGAAAATGGTTTGGCGACTCCTATAAGCCGTAAAAAAATTGAATTGGCACAGCAGCAGTTGGCTGCAAAGGAATTGGAATTTAATCAAAATAAAACGCTTTTGATAGCTTTGCTCCACCAACTTACCGGTGTGAGCACGGAGGATTTAACATTACTCAGACCACAATTACGCTCCTTTTCTACTACGTCCACATTGATGAATGAAAAACGCAACGAGATTAAGGCCTTGGAAGAAGCAGAAAAGGCCACACTTTATAAATCCAAAATGGAAAGGAGCAATTTTATACCGAAGCTTGCCTTAAAGGGGCATTATGAATTTATAGAGGACGATCTTTCCTTACTGGATCCAACATGGTTTGTTGGGGTGGGTATTAGATGGAATATGTTCGATGGTTTTCAATCGCAGTTGAAAAGTAAAAAAACCCTGATTGATGGTCAGAAGTATAGGGAACAAATAGAGGAAGCCGAGGAAATGATAGCATTGAATATCATTAAGGCACAGCTCAACTATGAGTCTGCCCTACAAAACACCATAATAATCCAAAAGGAAATTGATTTGGCAGATGCCACATATGAGATGGTAGATAAGCAATATAGGAATAACTTGGCGCCGATCAAGGATGTTCTCGATGCCTTGACCGATTTGGAAAAAGCCTTTTTCAAATTACAGGAATCACTTTACAATCAACGAAGGGCCATGGTCGATTTGCTTTATGCAAAGGGACTATTTACTTCCTATTATAACTAAGACAGGACAAAAAATGAACATATTCAGAACACTTTATAGTTGCATCATGGCATTCATAATATGTGGTTCTTGCGGACAGGATAAATCGATTACGGCATATAGGGGCCAGGTTAAATTCGAGACCATCAGCATAAGCAGCAAACTTGCAGGTAGAATTGATGAAATTTATGTAGAAGAGGGAGCGGAGGTTAAAAAAGGGGACACACTTGCCGTCATTGATATTCCGGAAGTCAATGCAAAAATGAAACAGGCAAATGGTGCCATCCGGGCAGCCCAAGGGCAATTGGATATGGCTTATAATGGTGCCACACAAGAGCAATTGATTCAAATTAATAGCCAACTCGGTTCTGGCGAGGCCCAATTGGATTTTGCCAAGGAATCCTTTAATCGCATGCAAGCCATGTATCAGGACTCCCTAATTACCCAACAACAATTTGATGAGGTAAAGCTGAAGCTGGATATGGCGAAAGCTCAAGTAGTCGCTCTGGAAGCTAAACGTGCCGAAGCAACTAATAGTGCTCGAATCGAGCAGATTAATCAGGCACAAGGGCAGTTGGATGGGGCCATGGGCGCAAAAGAAGAGGTTATTTCGGCTTCCAAGGAGAAATATGTGATAGCACCTACAGACATGTCTGTAGAAACAATCAGTTTAAACGAAGGGGAATTGCTCTCGCCCGGCTTTATCTTGTTCAATGGTTATAAAAAGAACAGCGTTTATTTCCGCTTTACCGTACCGGAATCCAACGTGTACGATTTTAAAGTGGGCAAACCGTTGACGCTTATTAATCCATATACCAAAGAGGAGTTCGGCGCCAAGGTTTCTGCCATAAAACAATTGGCCCAATATGCCGATATTACAAGCACGGCACCTTTATACGAACTATCGGAGTCTATTTATGAGTTGAAGGTAGTTCCCGTTTCCTCCGTTGCCAGCCAATCATTTTATGCGAACGCGACCATCTTAATTAAACAGTAAAAGGCATGAACGGTTTTTCGAGACTACTGCGAATGGAGTTCAAGCGTATTTTTTCAAATAACGTGTTGCTTGCTATCTTTTTTGGAGCTCCAATTCTCTATGGTGTTTTATTTGGCTATGTATACCAGCAAGCCAAAGTCTTGGATCTACCTATTGTGATTGTAGATCAAGACCAGAGTCCGACTACCGATAAGATCGTAGATGCCTTTCGGGACAATGAAGCTTTGTTGGTAAAAGACCTGCGCTATGCACCGGGCACTATTATGGAGGAAATGCCGCTGGAACAATATGCGGCCGTGGTTACTTTACCATCGAATTTTGAAGCGGACATTTTACAAAAACGACATCCGGAAATACGGGTCGATCTGAACATGGCCAATATATTGAATGCCAATACCACCAGCAAGAACATACAGTCGGTGCTGATGACCCTAAATGCGGGAATTGAGATAAAGGGGCTAAAAAGACAGGGCATGCACCCCAGCCAGGCCACTACGGCCTACGAAAGTTTTAAGATCAATTTCAACAAGTTATATAATTCTAGCGGAAACTATGTCACTTTTATGCTTCCGGGATTACTGGCCGCCATTATGCAACAGGTCATATTTTTAGCATTGGCCTTGGTATTTGCCAGAGATTTTGAAGATGGATATTTTGCCGAACTGGTTAAGGAAAGTAAATGGTCCCTGTATCACATCGTTCTTAAATCTACCCCATTTTTATTGATGATTCCGATCATGTGGCTCATTGTAAGTCTCTTGATACCCTTTTTTAATATTAATGCCGACATTTATAATTTCCCAATGCTTGTTTTGGTAATGCTATTGTCATTGGCTTCTATCTTTATTGGAATGTTATTTTCCATTGCTATTCCCAGTCAATTAAAGGCTACGGAACTATTAATGGTTATTTCCACCCCTGCCTTTGTGCTAAGTGGTTTTACGTGGCCCACGCTGGCCATACCCGATGCCATAACAAATTTTGCGCAATATATTCCGCTTACCCAATTTTTGAGCGGCTTCAGAAAAATTGCATTCTATGGAGGGGATATAGCTTCGATCAGACGGGAAATCAGTTTGTTGTCGCTTATAATTTTGGTCGCTTTCTTGGCCATGGTGGCCTTGCTTCAATTCAAGATCTATACATTGGAAAAAAAACAAAAACGTATTTTGAACGAAGCTCAAAACTAAATCAAATGCATAAGAAGAATTCAACACAAAGTACTAATCAGGTTAAAACAGCACACCCATGAAGTCAGCAGTACAAACGACCCGTGTCCAGAATATTTTCAGAATCTTGTTGGCACTCTTTATGATTTTTGCCGGGTTTAGCCACTTGACGTTCAACAGGATAGATTTTCAGGCACAAGTGCCGGACTGGGTGCCTTTGAGTAAGGACCTAGTTGTTGTTTTATCTGGGATTGTCGAGATTTCCTTGGGGCTTGCTTTATTGCTATGGAAAAAGCAGCGTGCAAAAGTTGGATGGGCATTGGCACTATTCTTTGTGCTCGTATTTCCTGGAAACATTTCACAATATCTGGAAGGAAGGGATGCGTTCGGGTCCTTGGATTCCGATATAGCACGATTGATTCGGCTCTTCTTCCAACCGGTTCTTATTGTGTGGGCGCTTTGGTCGGCGGGGTCCTGGAAAGCATGGCGAAATTCAAAAAAAGAAAATTAATCAGAAAAATTAGTGATATGAAAGCATTACAAATAATAAAATATGGAGATATAAAAAACAGTCTAGCTATCAATGACATAGATAAACCGACTATAAAATCGAACGATATTCTAGTGGAAGTTAAAGCAGTTGCCTTAAATCCTATTGATTACAAATTGGTTGAAGGCCATTTAAAGGAAAAGGTTCAACTGCACTTTCCATGTACTATTGGGTTTGATGTGAGCGGGGTGGTGGTTGAAAAGGGTACTGATGTTACCGATTTTGAAATTGGCGATAGTATATTTTGTAGGGTGCCACAGGAACAAATGGGTACAGTTACGGAATATGTAGCGGTCAATAGTGACGTCGTTGCCAAAAAACCGAAAAATAGCTCTTTTGAAGAAGCGGCCAGTCTACCATTGGCGGGCCTCACGGCAATGCAGGCCTTAGAGCGTGTTGGTATTAAAGAGGATGATAGAGTTCTTATTCATGCAGGATCAGGCGGGGTAGGTAGTTTTGCGATTCAGTATGCTAAAGCCAAAGGCGCAATTGTATATACCACTACCAGCACCAAAAATGTAGATTGGGTAAAAGCTTTGGGAGCGGATCGTGTTATCGATTATAAAACGGAAGACTACAAAGCGATCGTAAAAAATTTGGATATCGTTTTTGATACGTTAGGGGATACGTACACATTTGAAGCCTTTGAAATTATTAAGGAAGGGGGAAAGGTGACGACGATAGTAGGCCCTCCAGACCAAGAAACAGCAAAGCATATGGGTATGACCGATTATAAATTACCCGAGAAATTATCAAAACTGATCAAAAAAAAATCAGCCACTTATAAACTAACATGGATGCAACCCGATGCGAAACAGTTGAAGGCTATTGGCGAAATGGTCGAAGATGGTGCTGTTAAGCCTATAGTAGACCTTATTTACCCTTTTGAGGATGCAATAGATGCGTACGAATATTTGGCTACTGGAAGAGCCAAGGGAAAAGTGATTATAAGTATGGTCTAAACAATATAGCAGGCCCTAATCACTTGTAAAATTTGGGGATATAGAATTAAATTGTGCAATAAGAATTATGGAAAGAGCAGCTAAGCCGCCCGACCATTTTTATAGGTATCTAGAAGCTATTAAACACTTCGTGAATGTATAAAGGCAAGCCGTCAATTTGCACTTCAACTTCAATTATCTTGACCATAATAGCTATTTCAAGCTATCAATTGCAAGGACAGACTTTGACACGTTCCGCTTTGCGGGATACGATGCAACGGATACCCTTTTTCACCATCCATGAAGACAATTATTTTATTACTGGCGTACCTACAAAGCGGCAATAAATAATACTACTGCCAATGCCAAGTACCAGATCAGTTTTAGGCAGATGATTGGCTGAAGTACCTTGCCTTGGGCCACTTACCTCTACCTTGCCCATACCCAAAAAGTATTTTGGATTTTTTTTAGGGAGTCGTATCCTTTTAACGAAATCAATTTTAATCCCACTATTGGCATCGGCAGGGCTTTTTTTGATAAAAATGATAGGTTACGGGGTTTAGGTACTTTTAATTTCTAGCATGAAGCCAATGGCAGGGACAGTATTTTTTCCAGAAGTTGGAATAGACTTAATCTACAATACGATATGGGAATTGGTTCTGAAACAATTTTAAGCGGTAAATGGGTTCCCCTTGGTTACAAGAGTGGCAATCCAGAGCTGTTAGATTACGTAGGTCTGGGAGAGCTTACCGTATAGCGTGATTTTATTCCGAACAAGTTTAGTCTTGTAATGAAAGTAAGGAAAGGATTGAAGTGGGATACCAGGGGAATGTTAGAAACACGTCTATATTATCGGCCTTTCAAAAACAAAGCCAACCAGTATATTATGATGGAGTGGTTTGCCGGTCATGCAGAAAACCTGATTAATTATGAGCAATTTACCTCTATGGTACGAATCGGTTACGTTATAAAAACTGATGAACTTAATCTTTTAAAATCATAGCTATAAACAAGGAGTATTGGGCCTATTACGTGAACTTTGATGAGTAAAAGAGTAAAAGAGTAAAAGAGTAAAAGAGTAAAAGAGTAAAAGAGTAAAAAAAGTTGAAAAGTCAACAATATAAATTCGCACTATTTTTCAAAACAACTCTAAATCAATGACATAAGGCTTTATAATTATGTCTCGCCACTATTTGCCTTTTAGAGCATAGCGTTAATTTTTTATCGTTTATAGTGCCCCATAAAAAAAAGGCATCACTAATTTTAGTGCGGATAGTATTTTTGTAGGAGATAATTCCTATAAGCATATCCATTAAAAAACGTACAAATGAAATATATACTTTGGCCCTTGGTTATTTTACTGGTAATAGGTTGGGTGCTCGGCTTTTTGGTCTTTAAAATAATGGGGGGACTTATCCATGTGCTATTGCTCTTGGCCGTCGGCCTACTTATTTATAATTGGGTAGCTAAGAAAACGGACTAAGTCGAAGGCGGATGAACTTGTCATGGCCGGACTCATTTTAAGTTGATCTCGCACAATCTGTAAGGAAAGGATGCTTTGGGTCATTGGATTCCGATAGGGGAAGATTGATTCGGCTTTTCTTTCAACCCGTCCATATTTTATGGGCACTTTGGTCGGCGGGGTCTTGGAAAGCATACACCTCCAATCCATGATTCCAATAGTGTTCATACGGATATAATAGTTCCCGAGGGAGGCCTATCCATAAAAATCAATACCAACAACAAAGCCGCTGAAAACCGGGTCTCCTATTGGCGGAAAGCAACTGACCATAGATTGGAGATCTATGCCTATAACGGCGGACTTTTTAAACCGGATAGCGTTCTAAAGGGATTGTTTTTTCATAGTGACCTTTTTCCTTGCCAAGACCTGGGAAAACCTCTCGATTCCCCCCTTATCCATAATCCCGGATCAGTCAACAAATTATATCGTGCTGGCCTATCCGGCGCGCAATATACTTAGTTATTTAGCTGTATTTTATTTATGCTTCGGTTCCCATATCAGTCTTAAAAAAGAGCTAAATCTTTCGTTTTCTCTACTCACGGGAATTCCTGCCACAATTCCAATCAATAAGTTGTCGGTAATTCCTAAACGCATCTGTGGTCGTATTGTCATATCAAAGTCGCCATTGTCCAGAGTCTTATTGAATTCAACTCCGATGAAGTTTCTTGTGCCTGTAATCATATAATGGAAACTGGTGTTAATGTCATAAGTTGTGTGAAATTTCTTAGTTCGAAAATTCTGTTCAATCATTGGACCTGTGTAAATCAACGAATGAAAGTTATTTCCCCAACGTTTTGCAACTACGAAAAATGGGTTATAAACGTTAGCTCCAATAAAAGGCTCTCCAAAGTTTCTGAAATCGGACAACTCAAGCTCGTTAATATATCCAATTGCCATCGAAGTTGCCATTGGCTCACTAACAAAGAATGACCATTGAGTTGCTATTTTAATACTATTTAAACTATTTGAAGGAATTGAATCCCTTTCTATTCCGCTTTGTGGTGAATAAAAAGTAAAAGGCAATTCGACTTCAAATCCCAATCTGTCAATAGGTGCCCATTCATATTCAATTAGAGCTTCATAGGCATCAAACTTTAAATTATCTGTTAGACCTAAACCTATGTTCCACTCTTTTTCTCCTTTCCTCGCCCCCAAATCGCGTATTAAGTCAATAAAAAGTGGTTCAGCGTGTAATACCTTGTCAGGTTCTTTTTTGTCTTCTACTTGTTGGATGTAAATACTGTCCTTTTCAGTTTTCGTAATTTGAGCAATGGAATATGTTGAGGATGCTAATAAAATTATCAGCATTAATGATTTTTTTAAATACATTTTTGATATTGTTTTTTAAGCATTATGAAGTTATCCCACTACTATTTAATAGGCAGGAATTAGTCAATTCGTAAAACAAATCAAATCTTGGGCGGTGGAAAGTCGAGCTTTTGAAACCCGTTTGTTAAAACAGCGTTAGAGTCAGGAAAATTTTGTCTAGCTGTTACTATAGCTTTTTGATTTAAGACTATTTCAGCTATGTAATGAGTTGTTAAATCAATTTTAACATTTGTCTTTTTGTTGTGGTCTTCTTTATCGTGGTCATCATATTCTTTAAAAGCATCTTCGTAACCCAAAACTTTTTCAAAAACTATTTCAAGAATACTTTCTTGGTCGTTAATTGATAAATCTTCAGGGATATGTTCAGGTTTAGGGTCTGCCGTGTCAACACTTATGTTGAGCAGATATAATCCCATCAGTCCCCAAAGGATTTTTGTAAATACGCTATTTCTTATTTGACTAAACACAGTTCAAAGTTAACGTTCTTTTTTCGGTTTTCTTATATGGCTAACAACAAGTCGTATATAGTAACAAGTTACTATATATCTATTTTTGAGATACTAATCTAAGGGATTTTTACTGGTTTAAAAAGTAGTCATGGTCACGTGGGTATAACTTTATGTTGTTTTGCTTTGACCATGGCCTAACAGCAGCCAGTGCAGGCAAGTCCGCCTAGGGTGCTTGGCGTTGCCAGAGAAGAGGTCAAAATAAATTTGTCAAAATTTTCTGGTTTTCATTACGCATGCGTAAACCTTCAGCTTGGCATTTTTCAAGCGCAATAGTGCCTATAGTATTCGAACATAAAAGCAACATCCCTTGAAGATAAGGAATGGTATGCAGCTACTTCAAACGGGTTGTAGAGGTTGGTGCCTGTCCACATTTTTTACATCAACTTATAGCTTCTGGGAATAGTTGGATTCAAAAATCCGGTATTTAAACAGTCCCACGACTATGGCGCCACCTATGGCGTTGCCCATCAAGGCCAAGAGTAAAAAGCTGAGGTAGTCCCAGAAGGAAACGTTTTCCGAATGAAGGAAGGCCCCAAAGGCTTCAATATTCCCAACGATACTGTGGTGGAATCCTCCAAATCCGATGACCCCTGTAATTATAATGATGATCGCCAGTCGCGTAAGGGAATTCATGGTGCTGTTGAGCAACCAAGTGAGCAGGCCCATGAGCCATCCTGCGGTTATGGCGCTTAGAAATAGAACCCAAGCCTCATATTGCAGCACGTGTTCGCCAATGGTTACCATGGTCTTGGTATCAAAAAGACCGAGTTCCGGGGCAATGGCACCGATAAAGAACGTAAAGGCGATTCCGCCCAAAATATTACCCGATATCACCACTGCCCATAGGCGAAACAGCTCTAACAAGGACCGCTGACCGTTGAGCACCGGCAAGGCCAATAAAGAAGTCTGCTCGGTAAAAAGGACGGATTTGCCCAACACCACCAAAATAAACCCCACCGGGTAGACCAAGGCGAACATTTTAAAAATAACGCTCTCTTCAAAGCTGCCCAGTAAAAGAAAATGGAGTGTACAGATCATGACATAACTAAAGCCTATCTCGAGGCCCGCAATGAGCGCGCTTAGAAAAATGGCCAACTTTTTTATCTTGAATATTTCTTCGCCCTCGTGCACAACGCGACTAAGAATATCGCTATATTTTTTACCTTCCTCTATCTTGTTCGACTTCTGCTCCAAGTCCTTTTGGTGGTCTTCTTGCTTCTTATCTTTTTCTTTCATTTTTTTTAGTTGTTAGTTTTATGTCTGGCCTTGTTCAGTTTTCTGCTCCGGGCCTTAGTTGGTCCGCGGTTATGGCTTGTGGGTCCCGTGTTCCCTTGTGCAGTATATAGTAGCCCAAAATACCGCTTATCAGCGAACCCACAAGGATACCTATCTTGGCATCCTCTAACAGCGCCTCTTCTGAAAAGGATAAATTGGTAATGAACAGGGACATGGTAAAACCAATGCCGCAGAGCATGGAAATTCCATGCAATACCCGCCAAATAGCCCTGGTGTTGGGCATACTTTTATAAAAGAATTTTAATAATATCCAAATACCTAAAAGTATGCCTATTTGTTTTCCTAAGAAGAGACCCGTTATGATACCCCAGGTAACGGGCATTTGAAAGGCTTTTCCCAAAATTTGTAGGTCTATTGTAATGCCGGCATTTACAAAAGCGAACAAGGGCATTATTACAAAATAGACCGGTTTGTGAAGTTTGCGCTCAAGTCGCCTTAACGGGGATTCCATTTCGCGCTGGGTTCTTTCCAAATAGTAATGTGCCTGTTCCGTGGTATAGTCCATGGTGTCATCCTTGGCTTTTTTAAAGAGCCCAAAACCCTTTAGCGCCATCTTTTTTATCCTGTCCAAATCCCACTCCCCATGCAGCGGAACGGTAAAGGCCAAAATAACCCCGGCAATGGTAGCATGTATGCCCGAAGCCAGTACTGCGGCCCATAACACGAAGCCTACGGCCAAATAGGGCGTAAGCCTTGTTGTTCCCTTATAGTTTAACAACAGGAGTACGGCTATACATATACCGGCCAGGGCTATGGCAGACCATTTTATTTCCTCGGTATAAAAAAAGGCAATGATCAATACGGCTAACAGGTCGTCTACCACGGCAATGGTGGTTACGAAAACCTTTACCCAAGAGGGCACCCGCGATCCCAAGATGGCAATGATACCGATTACAAAGGCGATGTCCGTAGCCATGGGAATGGCCCACCCGTCAATATAAGGAGTTCCGCGATTAAAGGCAAAATAGAAGAGGGCGGGTACTATTGCACCACTAATGGCGGCGACTACCGGGAAAATGGCCGACCTAAAGGAGTTTAGCCTACCAAATTTCAGTTCTCCTTTTATCTCCAATCCCACCAATAGAAAAAACAATGCCATTAGGCCATCGTTTATCCAATGGTGCACGGATTTTGAGATGTTGAGGTCCGGAAACCCCAGGGTAAATTTGAGTTCCATTATCTCGCGGTAATAACTGTTCAACGAGGTATTGGCCACCACAAAGGCAATTAGGGTAGCCAAAATAAGCAAGACACCCGTGGAGCTATCCTTTTCCCAAAATTTTTTAAAGTATGATTTGTTGTCCATATTGCTTTGTATGCGCTACTTAAGGTTTGGTTTCCCCATTATAGTCAGAAAAAAAATCGAGTTCCAGACCCGCGTGGGATAGTAAATGACATCCCAAATCCCATAATGCTGCACTAGGGCTTACTTTAGTTTTTGGGTGGAATGCCCCAAGGCTTGCCTTGTACTTTTTATTAGTGAAACTCTGTTTTAAAAAGTTGCTTTGCAACGAATTTGAAGCAGCTAGTTGAACTAATCCGGTTTTTTTAACGGGATAGATAGTGTTAACCTCGTAAATTAACCCTGTTCTGTAACAGGGCAAGCCCCAAGGTTCCTTATTTGGCCAAATAGCCACCGTCTACGGGATAGTAGTCGCCCGTGCTGAACGACGACCTATCCGATGCCAGAAAAAGGCACATTTCCGCTACTTCCTTGGCTTCGCCCAGGCGGCCAATAGCATGTTCGGATTCCAGAACGGCAATGCCTTCATCGCCCATGGCCTCTTTGTTCACAAGACCTGTGTAGATAAAACCGGGACCTACGGAATTGACACGTATGTGCTGTTTGGAATACTCAAGGGCAGCTGTTTTGGTAAGGCCTACCACACCGTGTTTTGCGGCCACATAACCTGCGGAATTGGCAAATCCCACTTGGCCAAGAATAGAAGCCATATTAATGATACTGCCCGAACCACTTTTCAGCATTTCAGGTATTTGGTATTTCATGCCGTAAAAAACACCGGAAAGGTTAATGTCGATTATTTTCTGCCAATCCCCTATGGGATAGTCGGCCACAGGTGCTTGTGTGCCGCCTATGCCCGCATTATTCACCGCAATATGCAGATCGCCAAAGTTGTCCACCGTTTTTTGAACCAGCGCTTTTATGTCCTCGGCCTTTCCGGTATCGGCATATATAAAAAATGCGTGTCCGCCAGCTTCCGCTATCTCGTTCACTGTTTTCTGGCCTTCTTCCACATTAATGTCGCTTACCACCACCTTTGCGCCTTCCGCCGCAAATAGCAGTGCCGTGGCCTTGCCAATGCCCGATGCTGCTCCTGTTATTAGTGCTACTTTGTTTTTCAATTGTTTCATGAGTCTATATTTTAGCTTTGAACATTACGAACTTGTTTCCAGTTCCTTATTTTTTTTTCTGTCGATGGATGCCTTTTCAAACGGATATTCCCCAACCATAATACCTTGGGACCTTGCTTTTCCAAAATAGGATATGGCCCAGTTCCACATCGTCCTGAATTTATTCCTGTAATTAAGGAGTAGGAAAAGATGAACGAACAGCCATGCCATCCATGCCAACCAACCTGTTATGGTCGTTTTTGGTATGTTAAGGTCGGCCACGGCCTTGTTCCGGCCAATGATGGCCATGGTGCCCTTATCGTTGTAATCAAAGGGCTCTGGTTCTTTATTTGTGGTAAACGCTACAAGATTTTTGGCCATCGTACGGCCTTGCTGTTGCGCTACGCTGGCCAATTGCGGATGACCATCCGGAAAGTTGGCATCCGTTTTTTGAAGGCAGGCGTCCCCAATGGCAAAAATATTCTGTGTATGGTGTACTTTATTAAATTGGTCTACACCGAGTCTATTTCCCTTTTCATAACTTTCCTCTGGCATTCCTTTGAATTTTAGGGCAATTACGCCGGCCGTCCAAATGAGGGTTTTTGTGGCAATGCTTTCCCCGTCCTTAAAATATACCCGATCATTTTTATAGTCGGAAACCATTTTATTGAGTTCCACTTTAATACCCATATTTTTTAGCTTTTCTAACGCATATTTTTGAGATTTTTCTTTAAAAGGTGGTAGCACCGTGGGAGCACCATCCACCAAATAAATGGTCATTTCTTCACTATTCAGTTCCGGATAAATTTCCTCTAGGATACGGTTTCGCATTTCAGCAAGGATGCCCGCCACCTCTACGCCGGATGGTCCCGCTCCAGAAATAACAATGTTGCGCATTTTTGCTTTTTCCGCTTCATCATCCGTAGTTATATATTTTTCTGCCCCCATAAGGAGGTAATTGCGCAATTTGGTAGCCTCTTCTACAGATTTCATGGGAAGGGAATTCTTTTCTATATTTTCCATCCCAAAGAAGTTGCTTTTAGTTCCTGTGGCAATGATGAGGTAATCATAGTGCAGCACGCCTGTTGAAAGCACTACCTTATTTTCTTTTGGACATACCTCTTCAAGTTCGCCCAACCTAAAATTGAGATTGTTTTTGCCTTTGAAAATGGTGCGAAATGGAATACAGATACTCGAAATGTCCAATAGACCTGCGGCAACCTGATACAGCAGCGGTGTAAAGAAATTATAATTGTTCTTGTCCACCAAGGTTACCGTAATTCCCTCTTTTCGTCCTAATTGCTTTGCCATGTGTATTCCGGCAAAGCCACCGCCTATGATTACGACCATCTTCTCCTTCATGCGTTCGTTTACTTTTAATTTCTTTTCTCAGCTCATAGCTGCTCAAGGTTGGGGCTTGTATGGTTTGATTTTTTTTTTAGAATTATGAAAGTACAGGTTGTTTAACAACATCATGGCTCCTACCCATTTGAATGTTACCCCATTTGGATTTTCTTTTCACAAGGGAGGTGCATCGTCTTAAGCCCCTTATTATTCCTATATAGTACTGTCGCGTTCATAATTCACTATCAGTAAACAAGTTAAGCTGTTCTTTGATATTCTGATTGATTCCTTTTTCCGTAAACAGTTCATTTACAGGTATTTTGGCAAAGGTCGATATTCCTAGAATTTGTGTCATTTCATAGACGGTGTTTTGATTTCGGATATGTTGTTTCAGGTATGCCGCGATCAGTAAGGTACATATGTCTACCCATAAGTGGGTCTTTTCCTCATTTTCGGAGTAGCCCCAAAGGATCTTTACCTAAAGGTTCTGCTTTATCCATTTAAAAATGACCTCTATCTGCCAGCGGCTTCGGTAAACGTTGGCTATTTCCAATGCTTCCATTTCAAAGTTGTTGGTCTGGAATACGAGGGTCACCTTTTTCTCGCTGTCATAATATTTTATGCCCTTATTTTTTTGGGGTACTGTTTTCGGCTCTTGGCAACGAGCAGCCTTATGGATTGGTCGCATCTCAGACCTGTTGACCTATCTACTTTCCTTGACACAGAGGCCTTGAAGCTTAGGTTGGTCTTTGCGCGTACCACAAAGGACGAATCTGCACCTTCCAGCTTGAACAGCCGTGCAAAATAGATATATGCCTTGTCCATTTGCGTCAAGGGCGTTTACATCTTGTCATTTGCCGTCCGTTATACTTACGAAGGCCGCGGGATACTTCCCTTTAGGTTCAACAGGGTATGCATCTTTACCGCTCCACGGGAGTATTTATCATATGCCCAGTCCATAAGTACGAGGCTCACCGATATGGTCGTCGAGTCCAAGGCGAAGAAATCACTGTCGATACCCGCCAAGAGCTTCGGGTTTTCCGTATACAGTGGTTGGACAAGGCCTATCAGGTATGTACCGAAATCGGCATATCCGTCAATCCCTGTTCTCGTTGGCCCGGGAAAGCGTGGAATGGTCCACGTGCCGGCCTGTCCCCAAATGGTACCATTGGTTCCTGTGGGCCGCAAGACAGTATCATACTCCCCAAAATGTAGGACAGGAGTTAAGCCGTAAATTCAACCCTTTCAAATATGAATATAACAAGAAGAAAATTAAGTGCATCGTTCAAGGACAAGGTGGCCATAGCCCGATAAAGGAGCGAAACAGCCTTCAAGAGCTCGATACGAAGCTCGAGTTCCACCCGAGCTAGATATCAAGCTGGAAACGGGAGTTTTTTTGACAATGCCGATCTGCTATTCGGCGCGAAGACCGAAAAGCAAGATACCACTTCCGATATGGTGCCGCTCTACAGCATCGGCCAGTTAAGGGTCGAGAACGATTTTTTAAAGAAAGCCTTGGATAAATGAGCACCATCAAAAGAAGACAAAAGGTAGTAAAATGCCATATAAGGCTAAGTCTGTACAGTAGTGCAAACGTCTTTACATATACCGTTGCTGCCTTTACTACAGGCCTAGGTGCGGGAGTGACTAGAATCTAAGGTTCATGAGGGAGATAGACGCCTATTTTTATCTCCTACATATTTATTCCCAAACCCTTAGGCAAATACATAAAAGGATTATGGGAGAATCTTAAAATATGCTAAAGTTTAATTAAAAGCTTTGGGTGGTACATTCTTTTTTTGGAACAAAATAAAATGCATAGTGTCCAGATTTCAACATAGATTATTTCTTTAAGAAATAAAACCAGGTCTTCCCGTTCATGAAAAAAAACCATTTTAATTACTTTAAACTAATGATTTCCATATTTTTATCCAACCAGTACTCATCGGTCTTAAAGCCATAGGCGGAAGGAACAAACTCCCCTACCAAATCAACATTGGCCTTGTCGGGAACCGTTTGATCCAGTGCCCAAAACACCCCGTTTACCCATAACCTTCTAATGCTTTCATTTAACATATCGGTAGACGAGCCAATGGTAGAAGTAAAGGCCTTGCCTTTTTTCCCTCCGGGAAGCTGGTAACTTTTGGTCCAGGCAATGGGCATAAGTACATCGTTTACTTTTAGGTCTTCATTGTTCTTGGTGGCGAGTTCATCATCTGAAGGTTTCATGCCGAAAAATAGATCATTTTCATCATATTCACCTGCCCTGTTGATCACTTGCCCCAAAACAATAGGCTCACTATCTTCGGGTAGTGGTAAACGAACGCCATAGACATCCGTGGCGCCCCAGATACTGCCACTTTCTATTCCAGATGTAATTGGGTGATTCAAGGCGTTTTTGTCAAAAATACCTCGTGTACTCTGATGTTTGTGGTGGCCATGGTGCGTATGCCATTTTTCCCCTAGTACCAATCTGCCAAAACCATCGGCCCATTCTGTTTGGTCGCCTTTATAACCATTGCTATAATGAGCAAAATTAGTGACGTCTTCTTTGCCGAAATTAAAAGCGTGGGTCGCCGTTCGGATAGCGATCACGGGTTTACCGGCCATCAAGTACTGCTCAAAATGCTGCATCTGCTCATCTGGTAAGGCCCTAAAACGTGTAAATACGATCATCATGTCAGCTGAATCCAGAGCTTCGAGCCCAGCAATATTTTTTACATAATTTGCGTTTACTACTCCCGGTGCATTGGGATCTTGGGCAAAGAGTACCGTGCACTTGAATCCGTGATGCTTCGATAATATTTTGGCGAACTGCGGCAGCGCTTCCTCTGAACGATATTCCTCATCCCCGGAAATGAGCACAATATGCTTGGCGCTCTCCTTGGAACCTTCAAAAACTAGCCATTGCTTGAGAGTTTCCACTACGGGAACCGAAGCTGTTTTTTCAGGTTTATTTTCCTTACAGGCAATAAATGTTATAATTGCGAACAGATAAATTAATTTTTTCATAACAGATGTGTTTTTTATATTTTGATTGGTTAAACCTTCATTCCGTCTTTTATAAATTGTAATCCCTTGGTATAAATTTCTTTTGAGGGAGAATAATCGCGCCACACGTTAATCGCATTCGCGAATTCAGGAATTATAGTACTAAAAGCTTCAATGGTCAGCCAACCGTCATACTTAATTTCCTTAAGTGTCGAAAAAACTTGATTCCATGCCACCTGCCCACTTCCCGGTGTTCCCCGATCGTTTTCACTAATATGAACGTGTTTCAGGTAAGGGGCTATCGTCTTAAGGGCGCCGGACTGACTTTTTTCTTCAATATTGGCGTGGTGTGTATCGTACATCGCACCTAAATTGGGATGGTCTACCGCTTCGACCAAGGTCTTTAGGTCGGCCATGGTATTGTATAGGTAACATTCGAAACGATTCAAGGCTTCGGGACAAAGCATAATATTTGCTCCCACTGCGTACTCGGCTGCTTTTCGCATCATTTCCGCACTTCGTTTTCTTTCGTCTTGGGTTGGCGGTTGTCTGCTGAAAAATGCAAAAGTAGAATGTATTGGGCCGCAAATAGTATCTGCTTGTAAGGCTTGGCCATTATCAATGGCCCATTTTAAACGATCAAGACCTGCCTGGCGCACCTTAGCATCCTCACTTGTTATATTTTCATGTGGGCCAAGGCCAGTGACGGCGGTAACGCCCAGCCCGAGTGCGGAAAAATGGTCGCCAAGTTTTTTGTAGTGTGCCGTGTCACCGTCTCCCATATAGAGTTCTATACCATCATATCCGGTTTCTTTGAGCGTGTCCACTATGGGATAATGTTCCTCCGTAACGTGGTTTGTCCAGAGTAGCATGTTCATTCCTATTTTCATACATTATACTATTTATAATCAGTCCTTGAAAAGCAGCAACCCCATCGTTAACTTTAATTATTTCCTTGTGTTGTTTAACTAATTATCAATTCACTTATTTGTATCGCATGGGGCTTGGGCTTCAAGATTTATTGACGTAGTTAATTGAACAAATAGATAATTGCACCACCGTTGATGTCATTAATCTATGTATATTTCTATGAGTAAGCGAAAAGGTAATGTTAGCCAACGAACAAAGAAACAGCTGCAACAACGTAGTTAAAAATTATTTTTTAAAGTTATTCTTAATTGAAAAAATAGAATTCCTTTTTTTTATTAAAAAGCAGTACTTTTTTATCAAAATCCTAGTAATTTTTTGTTTCTGATGCTACCTGTAGAATTTTTGTTAGTTTATAAATCGTTAAAAACTAAGACAATGGCGTTTTTATTTTCAAAAAAAGCTTACGATAGGCATGCGGGGGCATATTGGCAATGGACTTGAATTGTTTGTTAAAATTAGATAAGGTACTGAAGCCGCATTCATAGCCTATCTCCGAAATATTCAAATTGTCCTCAAGAAGTAATTTTCGGGCATTTCCGATACGAATTTCATTTACGAACTTCGTAAAAGTTTTGTTTGCCCGTGGCTTAAAGTATTTACAAAAAGAAGTGGTATTCATGTTCAACATATCCGAAACATCTTCAAGAGCTATCTTGCTTTTGAAGTTGGTTATAACATATTCGTAAACGAGGCTCATTTTTTTTGTGTCATCCGCCTTTAGGACGTTGGTATATGCCGGACTGGATAATAAGTTATATTCTGTGCTCTGGGAGAGCACATTTAGGATTTCCAATAAAAGAATAATTCTATGAAATCCTTTTGCATTCGCCATTTTTAAAAGCAAACCTTTTATTTCTTTTTTTGTTTCGCCCAGGAATTCTATGCCTCGAGCAGAATTTTTAATAAGCTTGTTGATATAATAGAATTCATTTTTTTGCATCAGACGTTCATTTACAAGCTCTTGGTTGAAATATATTACCAATCCTCTTGTGGACAGTTTACTGTTCTCATTAAAATAGACGTCGTCATTTCTCCAAAGATGGGGGACGTTCGGGCCGGTTAGGACTACATCTTCTTCTTCAAACGTTTCTACATGATCGCCAACAAATCGTGTTCCCTTTCCCTTGACTATAAACGAGATTTGAAGCTCGGGATGAAAATGCCAATTGGGATTAAAATGAGGACTAATTAAATCTTTGAACAAAAGAAGTTCATTAGGGTTGAGGGTTTTTTCTATATTTGGACTAGTCATTATTTTCTCTGAATTTTGAATATTGACTAAATTAATGCAAAAAAGTGTCATCTTTTAGCAAAATACAGGAAAATCAAGAGGCTATCGAGGCTTATATTTGTTAGCAGACGAATATGTATTTTGTTACCTTCCTTATATCTTGGGGATACCGTTTGGGAATACCTTTAATACATCTAACTATTAAAATTTTAGTTATGCAAAAAAATAACTTTCCAAAATTGCACAATGCCTCCTGGCCCGGAGTAGTGGGTAAAGGACCTGATTCCGAACCTGCCATTGATTTAGATACCATGTTAGAGCTAACGGCAAATGCCGAAGTTGATGGTCAGAAGTTTGATGGTATCGATTTATTTTTGGCCGACCCTCACGTCAGCATCGATTCGTCCGATGATGATTTAAAACGGTTGGTAGAGAAAGTAAGTTCCTATAACTTGGAAATTGGAAGTTTAGTAGCACCCATTTGGGCAGGTACGGGTGGTGGTTCTGCCATGGGTTCTGCCGAAGAACGAGAGAATTTTGTGGCCCAAGTACGAAAGGCTAGTGCTATTGGGAAAAAATTGAGGGATATGGGCATTCGTCCTAATGGGGTTATCCGAATAGATTCTTCTGTTGACCCGGAGAGTTGGGCAAAAGACCCAGTCGGAAACACGAAATTAATTGCCCAAACCTTTCGTGAAGCTTGTGATGTTGCGGCCGAATATGGAGAATCCCTAGCTGCCGAAGGCGAAATCTGTTGGGGCGGTATGCACGGTTGGAAAACAATGTTGAACACTTTGGAGGCCGTGGATAGACCGAATATAGGTTTCCAAGCGGATATGGCGCACACCTTACTCTATCTACTCGGATACAATAAGGAAGATGAACGTATTTTACCCAAAAATTTTGATTGGAACGATAGGGAGACCTTAACGGCCGGCCTTAAAACGGTATCGGCCGCCCTTCGCCCTTGGACTATAGATTTTCATGTTGCACAGAATGACGGAACTGTCTTCGGGGCAGGTTCCCACGATAAAACTGGAAGACACTGCCAAGCCGCCGATCCAAATGGGAAATTGGATATAGCCGTGGATGCCGGCCATTGGCTACGGGATGAAAACGGACTGTTGACCAAGAGATTCAAGCATATTTGTTGGGATGGTTGTATGTTCCCTAACGATGTGATGATGAGGCCCAAGACCTGGAACGATATTTTGGGTGCTATGATAAAAGTACGTGAGCTACACGGGTGGTACGAAGCGGAATGAAATGGTCTGGGATTATACGGTAGTCAGTTCAAAAATTTTGACGATAAAATAGGATGAGCAATAAAAAAGAATTTAGAGTAGGATTGGTAGGTTATGGATTTATGGCGCGCACGCATTCTAACGCCTATAAAAGAGTAGGGGATTTTTTCCCAGAACTAAAATTTAAACCCGTTTTAAAAGCGGTCTGTGCAAGGAACAAGGAGCGTGTCCAAGCTTTTGCGGAGCAATGGGGCTATGAATCTATTGAAACCGATTGGAGAAAATTGATCGCACGCGATGATATTGATGCCATTGATATCTGCACGCCAAATAATATGCATGCCGAGATTGCCATTGCGGCAGCCGAAGCCGGAAAGATGGTGCTCTGTGAAAAACCGCTGGCGAGAACAGTGGCAGAGGCGCAACCGATGGTCGATGCCATTGAAAAAGCGGGAGTTCCAAACACTGTTTATTTTAACTACAGGCGAATTCCGGCGGTTACCTTGGCGAAACAACTAATCGATTCGGGTAAATTGGGTAAGATTTTTCACTTTAGATCAAATTTTTTGCAGGATTGGACCATTAGCCCTGAACTTCCCCAAGGAGGGGAGGGCCTTTGGCGTTTGGATAATGATGCGGCCGGTTCAGGAGTTACCGGCGATTTATTGGCACATTGTATAGATACCGCCATGTGGCTTAACGGTGGAATCAAAGATGTTTCCGCTATGACGGAAACCTTCATTAAGGAGCGGGTGCATACTGGAACGGGAAAAAAACAAAAGGTGGACATCGATGACGCCTGTATCTTCCACTGCCATTTTGATAATGGCTCCTTGGGTCTTTTTGAATCCACTAGATATGCAAGAGGCCATAAGGCCTTGTTCACTTTTGAAATCAATGGCGAGCATGCATCTATCAAATGGGATTTACATGATTTGTCCCGTTTAGAATATTTTGACCAT
>Ga0075108_10000634_pt1 | contig 20279 bp, 15 predicted proteins | sample AntAceMetag02UK1_FD_69797 | JGI IMG/M metagenome (GOLD analysis project Ga0075108, IMG submission 69797) | Saline lake microbial communities from Ace Lake, Antarctica - Antarctic Ace Lake Metagenome 02UK1 | ecosystem: Environmental > Aquatic > Non-marine Saline and Alkaline > Saline | place...
TGTTCCGTACTTTATGTCTGGTAACCTAAAGATACAATAAAACCAAGGGTTTCCCTTGGTTTTCATGCTATATGTTGCTTCTCGGGAACCCATAAATACTGGGTGCGAAACTTGAGTAAATAATACTTCCATAGACCGAACCGGCATTGTTGAGGTTGTCCAATGTCTGCCTTATGGGATTGGTGCCCAAGGTTCTGTCCTCGCCATAGGCGCGTGGGTAGTGGGCGACCATAAAGGCGAGGTTATGGTTTATCTGCGGAAAAGCTGGATTTACGATTTTATCGGCCATAAAATTGGCAAAGACCTCCTTCATCCACACATCATTGAACCAATCCATGGTCACAAGGTTACCGAACCACATGTGCGCCGTTTCATGGGCAATGAGTTTGGCGCGCCCCAGTAGTCGGTTCTCTGTTGCACTTTCGTCCAGCATAAGGGCATCCTCCCTGTATTGAATTGCTCCTATATGCTCCATACCGCCATATTGGAATCCGGGAATACAGGCAAAGTCCAGTTTCGGAAATGGAAAAGGAGTTTGGGTATAGTCCTCTAAATAATCAATGGCATCCTTATGAAGCTTAAAAATCGCATTTTTGCTGTAGGACACTTTGGTGCTGTCGATTTCCCTGTATAGCATGGTCATAGGAAAATCCTGCCCCTCGTTTTCCACTTTTTGAAACACACCTGCCACAAATGAAAATAAATAAGAGCTCATTTTGGGCGATTTACCAAAAGTGAAGGTGTTTGTATCGTTTTTCTGATCTTGCTTTATAACGGGCATGCTGGCCAATGCCTCCCATTCCCTTGGTATGGTCAATTGCAGGGCATAGCTTGCTTTTAAATTCGGTTGGTCAAAACAGGGAAAGAGCGTCCTGGCGCGATCGGGTACCAGCAGGGTATAGAGGTAATCATCGTTTCGGTTCAATGAAAGATCGCCCGCAATAAAATCGATTTCAATGGTATTCCCACCTTTTTGTAGATATTGGGCAGGGAGAACAATATGTTCGTTTTCATGTTGAATGTCGATGGTCTTACCGTTTACCCTGATTTGTTTTATATGGTCTGTTTCAGCACTAAAATCCAGCAACAGGTCATCATCTACTTTTTGAAGGTTGAATTTTGCCTTCTCCATCGCCAAAATGGGAGCTTGGCGTTGCTTGGGAACCGTAAAATGCAAATCGTAATGTATTTCGGTAAGATTGCTTTTGCGCTCATCCGCCATTAGCTTGGACACTCCGCTTTGTATAAGTGTTTTTTTTTGATCTGATGGCTGGCAGGCCATAAGTACAACAAAAGAAATAAGCAAGAATGCGCGGGTAGCCAAGGTATTTGTTTTCAAAGGATTTTTATGGAAAAATACAGAAATCCAAGTTATGGCGCAAAAAAGAAAAGGATAATTGGAGAAGCCGGCTCACCTTCTTTTAAAGCGGGAAGTTTTTACTATATTGTGTACATGACTCTTTTTGACCAACCCATTTTTGTATTGGCCCTATTGTGTGCAATGATATGGCTTTCCCTATTGGCCGCAAAGACCAAATGGGGAAAGCCTTTGGGAGCCGCTTTGTTGGTCATTTTGTTTACTGCGGTATTGGCCAACGCCAAAATTATCCCATCGGCTTCAGATTCCATTCCATTATATGATGGTATTTTCCATTATGTGGCGCCCCTATCCATTTTCTATTTGTTATTGGGTGCCAATTTGCGGGAAATCAAGAAAGCGGGCCTACCCGTGCTGGCCCTTTTTTTAATGGGGTCCCTGGCAACCGTTATCGGAATTTTGGGTGCTTGGGTCCTTGTTTCGCCGCAAACGGTTTTGGGCGAAAACGCCAAAATTTTAGCAGGAATGCTTACCGGTACCTACACGGGCGGAAGTGCCAATTTTAATGCTGTGGCCCTTATATACAATTTTCAGGAAGAGGGTCTTTTATATGCAGGTGCCATTGCGGTGGACAATGTGGTCACCGCACTATGGATCATGATTACCATTGCAATGCCCAAAATGCTTAGGAGGTGGTTCAAGGATCGTCAATTGAGTGTGAAATCGGCCAATGAGCAACAGGCCTCAGCAGAGTTGTTGGATCTCTTTTCATTGAGTTCTATACTGGTATTAGGCTTGGTTGCCTTGTTTTTTTCGGAGTATTTGAACAGCCTCTTCCCCAAAATGCCCTCAATTCTTATTATTTCAACTTTGGGCATTCTCATGGCACAGGTACCGTTTATTCAAAAATTAAAGGGCGCACATACCTTAGGACTTTATACCGTATATCTTTTTCTTGCCGTCATCGGTGCCTATTGCGAAATAGGGGCGGTCATGGAGCTAAAGGAAATGGGTTGGACCTTATTGTCGTTTACCTCCTTGGCGGTGTTTATTCACGGTTTGGTCATCGTTGGGCTTGGCGGACTCTTTTTCAGGGATTGGGATATGGTCGCCATTGCCAGTCAGGCCAATATAGGGGGCGGGGCCTCGGCTATTGCCCTGGCCGAAACTTTTGAACGGAATGAACTTATTTTCCCGGCCATACTAGTGGGGACATTGGGTACCGCCTTGGGAAGCTATTTGGGATTTTTGGTGGTGAACCTATTGTAGGCAACCGTCCAGTTGAGCTATGGAAATTTAAATTTTCTTTTGCATATCACCCCTTAAGATAGGTTGGTTTGATTTTTGTTTATTAGGATTTTGATTCGTGGCAGTTTTGTCCCTACAGTGCCTATTTGGCACCGGCATAGGTTTTCCAATCTTTTTCCTTGTAGACATTATCGCCAAAATAACGGGCAATATTTAAAAAAGGTTCCGGTTTTTGGTAGCCGGGAACGGGAGAGAGCATATTCATTTCCTCGTCCAAAAATATGGTGGTTGGGTAGCTTAATTTTCCCTGCATAAGGGCTGCAGCAAGCTCATGGTAGCCATTTCTACCGGAGGCGACAAAGTTAAAAGTCTGCCCTTTGAATTCTATGGCGTCCTTTCCTTCTCCGTCCATTTTTACCATATAGAAGTTCTCTTCCATGTATTTGGCAACTTCGGGATTCTGAAAGGTATCCTTGTCCATTTTCTTGCACCATCCGCACCAGTCCGTATAGACATCTATAAAAACTTTTTTAGGATTTTCATCTGTCGCGGCCAATTCAACCGCTTGCGTGAAAGAAACCCAATTTACTTTTTGGCCAAAAGAAAAGGTGGTAAAAAGCATTAAGATGCCCGTTACAGCTATATGTTTTAAGAAAGAGGTATTCATTTTCATGGTGTACTTTTGAGGTATTAGTCCATCAATTATACCAAATCTAACGAATTTTTTACGTCTTTATTTTATGTCCGCTGTTTCCTTTATTTCAAAAAGATCCTTGACATCGATTTGGTGCTTTACCAAATCCTCAAAAGTCTCTCGCTCCCGTATCAAAATGGCCTTTCCTTCATGCCAAAGTACCTCTGGCGGCCTAAATCTTGAATTGTAGTTGCTGGCCATGGTAAAACAATAGGCACCAGCATTTTTAAAGCAAAGAATATCCCCTTCCGTAATTTCGTTTATTCTTCGGTTGCTGGCAAAGGTGTCCGTTTCGCAGATGTAACCTACTACGGAATAATAACGCTCACGACCATCGGGATTGGATATGTTTTCAATTTCATGGCTAGAGCCATAGAGCATGGGCCGTATAAGGTGGTTAAAACCGCTATCTATACTGGCAAATACCGTTGAGGTGGTCTGTTTTACCACATTTACCTTGGCCAAGAAAAAGCCTGCCTCACTTACCAAAAATTTACCTGGCTCAAAAGCCAAGGTTAATTCCCTGCCGTACTCCTTGCAAAAATTATTGAAACGTGTACTTAATTTTTTCCCCAGTTCTTCTATATTCGTTTCTATATCGCCCGCTTTATAAGGCACTTTGAATCCACTTCCAAAATCTATAAAATCCAAGTTCTTGAAATTTTTTGCCGTTTCGAACAGGATTTCCGAAGCATATAGAAAAACATCGATATCTAAAATATCGCTACCGGTATGCATGTGAATGCCATTAATATTCATCTTGGTAAGCGCCACAATACGCAATAAATGAGGTATTTGATGTATACTGATACCGAATTTGGAATCTATATGGCCTACCGAAATATTTGAATTTCCGCCCGCCATTACGTGCGGATTGATACGAATACAAACCGGAATGTTAGGGTGTTTACTACCAAACTGCTCCAAGATAGATAGATTGTCAATATTTATACGGACGCCCAATTGTGCAGCCTCCTCTATTTCCTCCAAGGAAACACCGTTCGGTGTAAAGATGATAGACTCTGGCTCAAAACCGGCCAAAAGTCCCAGTTGTACTTCTTGTATGGAAACCGTATCCAGGCCACTTCCCAAACTGTTCATAAGTTTAAGGATGCTTATATTGGAAAGTGCCTTTGCCGCATAGTTAAGTTTTAGGTGTTTTACGGAGCTAAAGGCGCTGATAAGCCTATTAAATTGTGAGATTATCTTTTCAGAATCATAGACATAAACGGGATCACCGTAGGTTTTTGCTATTTTTAATAGTTCCGTAGTCCTCATAATGTTTACTTTTTTGACAAAGCTAGGTTACTGCTATGGTTCTTACAAAAAAAATAGCACAATAATAATTTATATAACATAATGTGATATTTGTAACAATTTAAAAATTCTTCTTTTCTTGTCTTTCAGGGCAGGTCGTTGTAATTTTATGGCCGAAAAAGTTACGATAGGCTTTTATTGCTAACAATGACCAATGCCGTCTTATAGAAGTCACTTTTAATGAGAAGGTTGTCCAAATATATTCAGATGAAGCTACCCTTATTTCCGTTGCAGTCCATTTTTTTTCCTGGGGAAACCGTGCCCTTGCATATTTTTGAACCCCGCTACAAACAGCTGATAAACGACTGCCGTGCTGAAGCCATAACTTTCGGAATACCCGTCTACATTAATAATGGAATGGATTATGGCGTGGAAGTGCAGCTGGTAGAGGTAGTAACCACCTATGAGAAGGGCGAGATGGATGTAGTCTGCGTGGCGAGACAAGTGTTTAAGCTTTTGAGTTTTGAAAAACAGATAGATGACAAGCTCTATTCCGGCGGCATCATAAAATTGTTGGATTATGATTATGAAGCGGAGGAATCTTTTAAAATTGAAGTATTAAAAAAGATACGAGAGCTTTATAGGGTTATGCAAGTATCATTATCTACAGTAGATGTGAATAAATTTAATAGTTTTACCTTGGCTCATAAAATGGGACTGTCCTTTGAACAGGAATATCAGTTGTTACAGATGCCAAAGGAAATGGACCGTCTTACGTTCATTTATCATCATTTAATAACCACCATCAAAGTGCTGAGCGAGGTGGAACGTACCAGAAAGACCATAGAACTTAACGGACATTTTAAAAACTTCGATCCGCTAGATTTTAAGGATATTGAATTACAATAATTCGGTAGAATCCTTAAACTCTTATTGATTAGTGGCTTGCAGCTTTCGGCCTGCTTTACTTTTTTTGGTCTCAAGAATGTGAGAGGAATTTTTCCCCTTTAGCCCCGAAGCTTAGGGGGCTCCTCCTAGGCTTGTATTTCCCTAGTCCGTTAAACCTTAGTATTCCCTTAAAGCTTCTTATAAGGATAGTCTTTAATTATTCTTTCTAATTTTTCCATTATTACCCCTTGTTTCCTATTTTTGCAGAACTAATAAAATCACAATAACATATGAACCTTCACGAATATCAAGGAAAAGAGATATTGGCCAGTTTTGGCGTACGCATTCAAAGGGGCATCGTAGCCCACAGCGCAAAAGAAGCTGTGGCTGCGGCAAAACAGTTAACTGCCGAAACCGGAACAGGATGGCATGTTATAAAGGCACAGGTGCATGCAGGCGGTCGTGGAAAGGGTGGCGGTGTAAAACTGGCTAAAAACCTAAAAGAGGTAGAGGAGATTGCAGGGAACATCATTGGTATGAACTTGGTAACCCCACAAACGTCTGCCGCTGGAAAAAAAGTACACCAAGTTTTGGTTGCCGAGGATGTATATTATCCAGGGGCTAGTGAAACCAGCGAGTTTTACATGTCGGTTCTATTGAACAGGGCAACAGGAAGAAATATGATCATGTATTCTACGGAAGGTGGAATGGATATAGAAGAAGTGGCAGAGCACACGCCACATTTAATATTTACGGAGGAGATAGATCCGGCAACGGGACTATTGGGTTTCCAGGCTAGAAAAATTGCCTTTAATCTCGGACTTTCGGGTATGGCATTTAAGGAAATGACAAAATTTGTCGCTTCCCTCTACAAGGCCTATGTGGAGAGCGATTCCAGTATGTTCGAAATTAATCCGGTCTTAAAGACATCGGACGATAAGATAATGGCAGTGGATGCCAAGGTGTCCATTGACGATAACGCCCTGTACCGCAGAAAACAATATGCCGAAATGCGTGATCTTAGGGAGGAAAATCCTATAGAAGTGGAGGCAAGGGCCGTTGGACTCAATTATGTAGATTTAGATGGCAACGTAGGTTGTATGGTAAACGGGGCCGGTTTGGCAATGGCAACCATGGATTTGATAAAAATGGCCGGTGGTGAGCCCGCCAACTTCTTGGATGTTGGTGGTACGGCCGATGCGAAAAGAGTAGAGGAGGCTTTTAGGATCATCTTAAAGGATAAAGGTGTAAAAGCCATATTAATCAATATTTTCGGGGGTATAGTACGTTGTGATCGTGTAGCACAAGGCGTCATTGATGCGTATAAGAACATGGGCACCATAGATGTGCCTATCATTGTTCGTTTACAAGGTACAAACGCCGAAATAGCGAAAGAACTTATTGATAATTCTGGTCTTGCAGTACATTCTGCAGTACAGTTTCAAGAGGCGGCGGACAAGGTCAAGGAGGTTTTGGCCCAATAAGTAAGTTTTTAATATAAAGAGGGGCAGTGTTTCTAAAATCACTGCCCTTTTTTTGTTTATTATTGATAAAGAAATGACCACTTGTGCTCTATTGTTCCATTATATTTGGTTGCTCTGTTTTTGTGATACCCCGTTTTCAACTTTTTCGGTTTCATTTTTATAAATAGAATTATATAGTTATCCTTTTAGTCTAAGGTCTGCTATTGTCATTCCGACGTTTTGGAGGAATCTCGAGCACTACCGCAGCCATTGTTCTTTAAAGTGCTGTTTTGATTTTAGAATTCGTAGTGTGAAAGTACCTTTCCTGTGGTGGGTAAAAGGACGGTCTTGGAATTTCGTTTACTAGTAGGCAGTTGCAAGGTATGGATGCCTCGTGCCTCTGAAAGACAAAACTAAGAAAGAACTAATCAAAGGGAGGAAAAATGATGTACCTACCTTTCTGTCGTTCCGGCCATAGAATGAATCTCACATACTGTCGCATGCCCTTAGTTATAGGGATTCCCCGTGCCTCGGAAAGCTAAAACTGGGGAGAATTACAAAAAAAGGCTACTGTCACGCCAACTTTGGAAGGAATCTTACCTACTAGCACATCCATTGTTATCTTTAAGTGGGATTTTTATATTCCGTCCTTATCCCATAAGTACCTTTCCTAAGCCCGGTAAAAACCCTCTATAAATAAGCGATCAGCTTTTTAATGCCTTAAATGCCCGAACCAAATGTTAAAAAACAAATACGGTGTAACAATTTTATTTTAGGAACGTCTCTTAGGTAATACATCATCAATCAATTAGTAATCAGTTCCCGATAAAAAGCGTCAATCAACGTTTCGGGGGTAAAAACAAACAGTCATGAGAAAATTAAGTTATGCATTCGTAGCTGCAATGCTATTGTCCACAGGTACTATTTTGGCCAATCCTATGGTTGACAGGGAACCGTCAACAGGTCTTTCCGAACAAATTTCAAAAATGTTATCGGGTAACTCTTTTTCGGATATTTCATCCGATCTAACGGCGCAAGTACGGTTTACTTTAAATGGGGAAGGAGAAATCGTAGTGCTCTCCGTTGAAACCGAATCCGAAAATCTAGAGCGTTTTGTGAAAAACAGGTTAAACTACAAAAAGGTAAAGATTTCTAATGTTGAAGAGGGGAAACTGTACACGGTTCCCGTGCGAATAGCTTCTTGATTACATTTGAATTAGCTGAAGAATCCTAAGGCACGCAAGGCCTTAGGATTTTTTTTTGTTCTTATATTTTACGCTGGGCAGCGCCCTGTCCACTTTTTTCATTTGCCTTGCCTTGAAACTTTTATCAATTTCTTGTTTCTTTACCGGTGGATGTTGCTTGAATAGAACTTCTCCCGGATTTTTAGGGTTCTCCCGGGTGCCTCTTAGGTGTATGACCAATCCGTTTAGGAAATTCCGTAAAACTTGATCGCCGCATTCCATATAATTGGGGTGGTCCTCTTTCCTAAAAAAGGCGCTCAACTCTGTCTTTGACATTTTAAAGTCCACCAAGGCAAGTATACCTATAATATCCTCGTCCCTTAATTTTAAAGCTACCCGCAGTTTTTTAAAAACGTCGTTATTTGTCATTTTCCAAGAATTTTCTGCAAGGTATTATAATTTTACGCAAAGCGGAACACCTGCCTAAATTATTGCTGGCAAAGTATACGATAACGGGTTTTTAATAGTTATCTAAATAACTGTAAACTAGTCTTTAGCATTTTATGAATACAGAAAAGGAAAAGTTGAGCATATTATCGGAAATGATTTCCTTTGCCAAGGTAGACAATACCGTTAAACAGGTGGAATACGATTTCCTTTTTAGCGTTGCGCAAAAATTAGGCGTGACCAAAATAGTATTCGACGGACTTTTTAAGAACGAGGCCGAGCATGTGATACCAAAATCAGAGGCTGACCGGCTCGTGCAGTTCAATCGTCTTATCTTGCTTATGAATATAGATGGTAAGCAAGAACTCAACGAAATAAGGCGTTTGCACGATATTGGGCTCGCCATGGGTCTTCCGCCATCCGCTATTCAGCAAGTGTTGTCCATTATGCATAAATATCCTAACAGAATAGTGCCTCCAGAAATTGTTATCTCCATATTCAAGTCACATTACAATTAGTGGCTACAAGGGAAAGTATGGGCAGTACATCAGTATTTAGAAATAAGTGCCGTAGAGGTGGGTTTTATAAAACTGGAAAAATTTGTTGACCGCCCCTCTTCCGAAAACGAATTATATTTTAGAAGTTGAAAATGGCCAATTAAGGCTATTTTCCGGGAAGCGTTTTATAATGGGGGATACGGACAATAGATATATCATTCTCGCGCTTTCGGTACTAAATGACATAGCTTTCGTACCTGAAAAATAAGTATTGACGTTTTGTACGAGGGTGTGCAAATCCAAGGCCAATATCCGGGCGGTCTGTAATTAACCGCAGTCTTTCCCTCTGTCTCGCCATGTATTCCAAGTTTCGGGCCTCAAAAACTCTTCTATACTGCGTTTGTTAATCTCACGGATATTCTCCGTGCTTTTTTTGAGCGGGTATACATATTCACTTTGTTGCTTCGGTCTTGTGTTCCGCAATGGTGCCCTTTGGCCGAGCAGCCCCCTATCGACACGGAGGAGGTCCCTTTCGATATGGAAGACGACACCATGCGTTATGAAATTTTTAATGCAGAGGGCAGGATGGTACGAAACTATTTCGTCTTTGAAAACGCAATTGAGTTAAGCGGACTGGCAAATGGTTTATATGTTTTGAAAATCATTGATGGGAGTAACATCATAACCAAAAAGATTTTGAAAAATAGCTTTTGATTGGATAAGGCGATATGAGTAGTTTTAGGTTTCTGAAAAAGGCCGATAATAGAAATGAATGCTAAAATTTAGCAAGACTCATAAACTACTTTTTTTAAAAAACCAAGAATTAGTTAATGCTTATCAATCCGATATATTTTCTTATCGGGGCCAATACCCTTTACTGTTAAGGATTTCCACTCTTTAGGCAGTATCGGATTTTTTTGAACAATCCCCTCATCCGAAAAATCAAAACCAGCAAATCCGAACAGTACAGTCTGTAACATGCCTCCAGCGCCTGTAGCGAAATACGAAAAGTTACTGGTGGCCACTTCGGATAAAGCTCCAAAAGGTGCTTGTTGATTGGGAACATAACTTTCTTTGAACAAGCGATAGGCATTATCAACATCGCCTTGTCTGGCATAGAGCACTGCAAAAATAGATTTTCCCATGGCCGGACCTTCTTTGGAAAGTTTTGGTTCGTAGTATTCCAAATCCTTAAGGATGTTCTGTTGTTCGTGTACAATAGCAAGTGGATAGGACAAGAGGTTCACATCGGCCTGTTTAATAATCTCCCCATCGTAGTTGCTATGCTCTTTTGTGGTTCCATCGGGAAAATGGAGTATTCTGATTTTATCGGCAACCTTCCCCCACTTTGGGTTGGGTTGGATTTCCAATGCTTCGGAAGCCTTCACGGCATAGTGAAGTGCGGTTATCGCAGCACCGTTGGTAAAGGCGTTATCATTTACATTGGGAGCAAACTCATTGGCTCCAACGACATTGTTAATGGAGTAACTCCCATTTTCGTTCAAAGTTACGCGACTGACCCAAAAATCCGCAATTTCCTTAATCACCGAATATCCTTTTTCTTTGAGCCATTCTTCATTTTTTGTAACGCGATAATAATTCCAAAATGCGATGGCGATATCTGCCGTGATGTGATGTTCAAAAGGACCGGTAAGCGCAAATGGAGGCGTGGCCTCTTCTCCCGTATCATCACTTTCCCAAGGGAACATTGCGCCATCGTATCCATAATTGACAGCGCGCTGTTTCGCCTGTGGCAATCGGTCGGAGCGATAGTTGACCAACGAGCGTGCAATATCTTGATTGAACACTAATAAGGGAGGAAACATCCATAGTTCCGTATCCCAAAAAATATGTCCGTTGTACGGGGTCTGTAAAGAAAGTCCCATGGGTGCGATACTCAAATCAGAATCTCCACGACCAAAGGCGTACAAATGGTAGAGCGCAAGTCGCACATCTTGTTGTGAGGTCAAATCCCCCTCGATTTCAATATCGCCTTCCCACAACTCCGACCATAATTTTCTATGCTGCTTTAACAAGACTTCTTTACTATTGAGTAAGTTAAAAATAATCATGCGCTCCGATTCCGACTTTGGGTCGGAAAAATCCTTACTGGTACATTGCGCTCCTGTCCATGCGAATTCCAATATTTCTTTCTTAGCTATTTGTTTATCAAAGGAAAGGGTGTTTTCATAGTCGTTGATAATCGTATGCGTCAACTCGGGTCTTTGGTGTTCCCGTGAAGAGTTGATGGCATGCCAAATAAATGTTCCTGAAGTACTAACCAAATGTTTCCCGAAGGGGCTCATTGCCTTTGATTGCAGAATGGGCATTGTGGTTTCTACATCTTTCAATACCTGATAGGTGTTGGTCGGTTTTTGGTATTCTGCAGGGGTAATAATTTTTCCTGCGACTCTCAAGTCCAAGGTTTTCTTGGCTTCTACTTTCACATCGATATAACCGGTATACTGGATGTTGCGCAAGGCGTAAATCGTACAGGAAATTTTTGCTATATCCTTAAAATCAAAGGAAGTCGTAAAAGAAGCCTCTTGCATATGCATAGTCTGCTTCCAGTTGCTGATATTACTTTCGGTTATTTTCTCTCCGTCTATGTACATATCGAGGTTACCGAAATTCATCCCGTGAAGAATCTGACTTACTTTGAGATTGGGGTCTACGTCGTACACATTGTTGAGAACAATATGCTGGATTTCTAATGGTTTGCGCGAAGTCAGCATCCCTATTCGTCCGTTTGAAATCGCTATTCCTGTATAATCGGAATTATCCTCGACCTCGATATTCCATTCATTGTTTTGCGCTGCTAAAAAAGAACTGGTGCAGGCAAATAGTATAAAAGCTATTTTTTTCATTTTATTGCGATTGGTTGTGGTTACAATGTAATGATATGTTGAAGGATAGCCTAAAATTCTTCCGGATTATTTGGTGTTGCCCGGTGGTAGCACTTGGTTATCTGCGGAATCTAAAACCAATACCCAGTCGTGGCCCTTCCCTGAAGTAGGTGGTTGGACAATTACCTCATCGGACTTTTCTATAGGATTACTTTTATAGGAATTTCCGCTGCGCGGGTCGTACCACCAAGCCGTGAATGTCGTACCCTTTAAAACATCTAAGGATAATTTGCGTTCTTGTCCCGTAGGAAAGTAGACCATAGCATACGAACCATCAATATCTCTTGTCGCAATCACGTAATCTTCGTCATCTTCTTGTTCATCCAGAACCATGGTGTCATCGGGAATCCTACCAAGGAAAGGACGCGATAAAAATAGGTTTTTAAGGTGTCTCACCTGATTTGCCATCGGCAAGTCCAAAGCCTGTTGCCAAGGTCGGAGCGGCCCGTTGATACCCTCTTTGTCCAACGTGTACATTTGCCAGACATCATGGCAACCGTAGGTTTGACCGAATGCGCCTGCAAAAACATTCCAATACATGATTCTTCTGATATCGTCCGCTACGCTATACCCCAGTTCTTTGGCGTTGAAGCAATTTGGGTGGTCTTCATATAAGGGTTCGCCATCCAAAACGGGTTTTACGGTTTTCAGTTCGTAATCGCTTTTTATAATTTGATAGGTAGGTTGATTGGCACAATGCCCTGTCTGATGCATATTGAAATCCAGCCAAGGCTGCTCGTGAAACCATTGGGAAGAACCACCTTTCTTATCCGGCTGCGGATGATAGGTCATCAGGGTGTTTTCATAACCACCTGCGGCTTCCGCTATCCCTTCGGCCATTTCGTTCCAGATGGCTACATCAAGTGTGCCATCCCGTGGATTTCTATCGCCACCGATTACCCAGATGATATTCTCCTTATCCTTGTAGCGGTTGCCTATCCATTTGCCAAAAAGCCTTGAATTTTCCATAGTGAAAACCTCAGGCCCGGTGCCCCAACTGTTCTTGAACAGCTTATCGCCCCAAGTGGGCAACAGGGCAATGTAAATTCCTAAACTTTCTGCTTTGTCGATAACATAATCGACGTGTTCGAAATAAGCGGGATTCGGTGTAATGGGATTATTAGAGATTAAAGGCTTCTCCCCATAGCGATTGGGGTCGTTGAGTCCATCCAGTTCCGCCAGGGCCACGGCCTGAATAACGTTGAACCCCTGTGATTGTCGCTTGGCCAAATACATATCGACTTCTTCCCGGGAACATCTATGAAAAAGTTCCCATGCGGTATCTGCCATCCAGAAAAACGGTTCGTTGTTTTCTGTTACGATAAACCTACCATTTTCCGAGACTTTTAGCTTTTGTGCGGAGCAAGACAACGAAAAAACAAAAATAAAGAAGACGAGAAGTAATATACGCATTTTTTAAATCTTTTTCTAAGGTAGCAATATCTCTTTACATTTCAAAATTGACTTCAGTAGGTATAGATTAAAATCTTTCCAAGGTATACAGCCTTGCCTCTTTTTTCGAAGCTTACAAATAGTTCGATTTTAAAGAACGGATTGAAGAAGGACGGTTTCCCGTAAAACGGTCGTTTTATGGGAGGCCTAAATTCTGATATTTTTTTCCCATTTATTGAGCCTCAAAGTTAAAATCCAATATCGAGTATGGTCGTCCAGTACTGGTAAATCTAAACTCTTTATTCGGGGGAAATGTTTGAATTCCCCTCTTCTTCCTTTTCCAACCTACAAAATAAGCGTCAAAATGACATGTAAATACAATTGAATCACGACATAACGACATGAATTCCTTATTGGTATACGATTTGACTTAAAAAGAGCGTAACAAATGTTTAACCGTATTAAAAAATATAAATATGAGCTTAATAAAAAGAAATGACATGTTGTTCCCTTCTCTAATGAATGAAATTTTTAAGCCGGACTGGTTTGGGGGAACGAACGATTCGAGGTTCACGGTTCCGGCAGTGAATATTATTGAAAACGAAAAGGATTTTGAATTGGAGCTTTCGGTTCCTGGGAGGACAAAAGAAGATTTTGTTATAGAACTAGATGAAAATGTGCTTACCGTTTCTTCTGAAATGGTGACCGAAAAAGAGACGAAAGAGGTAAAGTACACCCGTAGGGAGTTCGCCTACCAATCCTTTAAACGAGCTTTTTCGCTTCCGGAGTCCGTTAGCGCAGATGAAATTAAGGCGGACTATGTAAACGGAATTTTGAAGTTTACCCTGCCTAAAAAAGAAGAGGCCTTGCCAAAACCAAAACGAATTATCGAGTTGGGCAAGGTGGTAAAATAATAAAATTAAGGAGTGATGAGTTACACTTTTTAGGTTTTAGTTTGGTTGTTTAGTTTGGAAAAGTGTCTTGAGAAATCAAGGCACTTTTTTTGTTCAGGGCAAAGGATGGGAAGTACTTTTTGGTTTTTAAAAAAACTATCTAGGAGAAATTATTTGTTGCTCTCCGGGAATCCATTTTCAATTTTTATACTGAAATGGGTATCTAATTTCAGCCGCTGTTTTTTAAATAAAAGGGTAGGGGAATTGTTTTTTTTGATCCCTTTTTGTCTTTAAAAATCTTCAAAATATGTTCAAATAGAAGCCCTATTTCAGCTGTTATTTTTACGGATGTAGGAGGTGGTTTTTAAGTCGGAAAGTTGTCGTATATTCGATAAAACTCCGTTTTTATATTAATGGTCTTCGACCTCAAGTGAATGAAACTGGAGTTGTTTTTTAATTTCGACCTACGAAGTTTCAGTAGGCCAAAATATCATCCTTTTCTATTACAACTCCACTTTTTATAAAAATTTAGACATGTCTAAAAATTTACATAATAAATTGAAAATCAATTTTTTTAATTTAATAAACTAAACAAAAAGATTAGATATTTAGAAAATTATTTTTTTTGGAGATTTTCGATGTGTTTCAACTAGGCTTCCTGCTCCTGAAGCATTTTTATCTCGTCCCGTAGTTTTGCCGCTTGCATAAAATCAAGTTCCTTGGCCGCTTTTTCCATGGCCTTTCTTTTGTCGCGAATCATCTTTTCAATTTGCTCTTTTGTGAGGTATTCGAGATCGGGTTCTGCGGCTCTTAATTCTTCCTTTTTAAAGTGGTATGTGGAGACAGAATTTTTGCTCAGTACATTGTCCAAACTTTTGTTCAAAGCCGTGGGTGTAATGTTGTGTTCAAGGTTGTAGGCAATCTGTTTTTCCCTTCTGTAATTTGTTTCGTCCATCGTCTTTTGCATGCTGGCCGTAATCTTGTCCGCATACATAATTGCCCTCCCGTTTAGGTTTCTTGCAGCACGTCCTACGGTCTGGGTAAGTGATCTGTTGCTGCGCAGAAAACCTTCTTTGTCCGCATCCAAAATAGCCACCAAGGATACCTCTGGCAAATCCAATCCTTCCCGTAAAAGGTTCACACCGATCAGCACATCAAAGATTCCTTTTCTTAGATCTTGCATAATTTCTACCCGTTCCAAAGTATCTACATCGCTATGAATGTATCTACAACGCACACTTATCCGATCTAGGTATTTTGCCAATTCCTCTGCCATCCGTTTGGTAAGTGTGGTCACCAAGGTGCGTTCGTCTTTTTCTACGCGTTGGTGTATTTCCTCTACCAAATCATCTATTTGGTTTAGGCTGGGCCGTACTTCTATAATAGGATCCAAAAGTCCGGTGGGCCTAATGACCTGCTCAACATATACGCCTTGACTCAGTTGCAGTTCATAATCGGCGGGAGTGGCACTCACATACAGCACCTGATTTTGGAGGGCTTCAAACTCTTCGAATTTCAAAGGTCGGTTGTCCATTGCCGCTGGCAAGCGGAATCCGTAATCTACCAAATTCACTTTTCGGGAGCGGTCGCCCCCATACATGGCGTGCACCTGTGGAATGGTCACATGGCTTTCGTCGATGACCATTAGGTAATCGTCCGGAAAATAATCCAAAAGACAAAAGGGGCGTGTGCCCGGTTCCCTGCCGTCCAAATACCTGGAATAGTTTTCTATTCCCGAGCAATAGCCCAGTTCCCGTATCATTTCCAGATCAAAATTGGTACGTTCTTCTAAACGCTTTGCTTCCAAAGGTTTACCTATTTCCCTGAAATAATCGATTTGTTTTATAAGGTCGTCCTGAATGTTGTGTATCGCATTCTGCAGTATATCGGGCGAGGTAACGAACATGTTTGCCGGATAAATGTTAAGGGTTTCATAGATTTCTATGATAGTATTGTTAAATGGATCAAAAGCTTCAATTTCTTCTATCTCGTCCCCAAAGAAATGAATACGGAAGGCGTGGTCCGCATAACTAGGGAACACGTCCACCACATCTCCTTTTACCCTAAAATTCCCGTTTCGGAAGTCGGCCGTTGTCCTGGAATACAAACTTTGCACCAACTGATGCAGGAATTTAGTTCGTGCGATCACTTGGTCTTTTGCTATGGTAATCACATTTTTTTGAAACTCAACGGGGTTACCAATACCATAAAGGCAGGATACCGACGCGACCACCAGAACATCCCTTCTGCCGGATAACAAAGAAGATGTGGTGCTGAGCCTTAACTTTTCTATATCCTCGTTAATGGACAGATCCTTTTCAATGTACACGCCACTGCTGGGTATAAACGCCTCGGGCTGATAGTAATCGTAATAGGAAACAAAATACTCAATGGCATTTTCGGGAAAAAACTGTTTGAATTCCGAATACAGCTGCGCCGCCAAAGTTTTGTTGTGGGCAAGCAGCAAGGTCGGTTTTTGCACATTTTCTATGACGTTGGCAACGGTAAATGTTTTTCCCGATCCGGTGACTCCAAGAAGGGTCTGGTATTTTTCCCCTTGGTCCAGACCTTTGGTAAGTTCTAATATAGCCTTGGGCTGATCACCTGTAGGTTTAAATTCGGATACTATCTTGAATTTCATCTTGTAAAAGTACAAAATGACGTATTATAATTAGAACCCATTACATTTAATAATAGCTTGAGATGAAATGGGCCCACGTATTGTGAAAAGAGCTTGCTGTTCAGCGTTTTAAGGAAAAATGGCCGTTGATATTCTTATTGTCGGTAGAAATCGCTGTAAACCAATAGTCCGATGCCGGTGCCGGTCTACCGTTCTGTAAACCGTTCCAGCCTGTAGAGTTCGGGTCTATTTGTGCCATTAGCGCACCAAACCTGTTGAAGATAAATATAGTTCTCACATTTATTTCGCCTCTATCCAAAATCGGCATGTACTGCCATACATCATTGATACCATCACCATTGGGAGTAAAAAACTTTGGAAAACCATCTAGGGTCAGTTCTTGCTGTATGGTTTTTTCCGTAATACCACATCCATTCTTATCCCTTACGTAAATCGTATGGTCGCCTGGCGCTACTTCCGTAAAAATATTGCTGTCTTGGTACGTTCCGTTGATATCGTCCAACGCATACTCGTATAGGCCAACGCCCGTGACTTGTGCTTCCAACGTCAGTCCAACGGCTGTTTCAGTTACCCTGATCCGATCAATTGTTGGAGCCTCCGATGCAAGGACATTGAATGTTTTAACAGTAGGACATTCTATAACGATACCATCTTGGGAAAAGATATTGAAAGCTTCATACCTATATTGCCCAGACTCCGAGAAGGTAACCTCTGGTGTCCTCGTTAACAAAATTCCTTTATTAATATTGTACCAACGGTATCCTTCTGCTATATCTATACTGGTGTAGGTTGCAGAGGCCGTATTTAAACAAATTTCTATCTCGTCAGGAATGTTGATTTCAGGATTTAGAACAGTAAGTTCTCCTGTAACGCCGTCAAAGAAAGGGCCGCATCCGGTAATTGTGGAGAACGATTCCTGAGTGCACCCTATGGCCTCTCCCGTAGCGTTGAACGGGACGATAGTCACAAAAAAGGTTCTATTAGGTTCAAAATCGATAACTAAGGTAGCATTTGTTGCAAAGTTAGCATTGTCCAAGATATTCATATTAAAAGGTGAATTTCCTATAGACAATCGATAGCCCGTTGCTTCGGGTACAGCATTCCATTCGATCAATGGTGTGAGGGGTATATTAATAGCTCCGTTTGTTGGCGAGGTAAGCGATGTGCAGGTGGGCAAGGGAGCCAGTTCTGCGGTAGTAAAGGATATTTCACTGCAAATTGGGTCAGGATTATTCTCGTTGTAAGGGGTAACAAGTACAAATATGCGCGTGTTCGGTGGAAGATCTGACATTGGATTGTAGGTAAGATTATTCAGCACATCCACATTGTTGACGATATCTGTACCGTTGGGGGATGTTCCCATAGAAATAGAATAGCCTGTTGCAAAAGTAGCGTAGTTCCAATTGATGTCCGTGCCTACATTTATACCGGTCGCACCGTCCAAAGGACTTCTAAACGTAGTACAATCTGGGGGTACTGTTACATTAACTGTCCTAAAAGTTTCGCTTGTACATGTGATGTCCGTTATATTCCCTAGAATAAACAGGGAAATGGTCACATATACCTGAGTATTATCAGGTAAACCTAATGGAGGGTTAAAGGTTGTAGCACTTCCCACATTTTGGCGGTTGAGGATATCCGAACCGCCAGGTGTGGTTCCTAAGGATATGATGTAGGCCGTAACGCCGGGAACGTTATTCCAGTTAATAGAGGAGGTTATTTCGACATCCATGTCGCCATTCAAGGGCAAGCTAAGCAATGGGCAGTCCTGAGCACTAAGACCACGGGTCAATAACAGTATTCCGAGAACAAAAAATAATTGATATGTTTTATAATACCGTATCATTCACTATCGTTTTAACGAAAAATGCCCGTTAAATTCTCTTCCGTCTGCCAAGCTGGCCCTAAACCAATAGTCATCTGCCGGTAATGGGCCTGAATTCCAAGTGCCGTTCCATTTGGGGTTGGCCTCGTTTAAAGATACGACCAATTTGCCATAGCGGTCAAAAATGGACACAGCGCTGCTGGATACAAAATTTTCCTCCAAGCCAATAAGCTCCCAGTAATCATTAATGCCGTCACCGTTGGGCGTAAAGAACTTGGGATATCCTAGAACGGCTGTCTTATCCAATGTTTCCCCGCAGCCGTTTTGGTCGCGTACAGTTATTTCATAAAGGCCTGGGGCAAGGTCTTCAAAATAGTCGCTTTCCTGAAAATTTATACCGTCAATAGCATATTCGTAGTCTCCATCCCCCTGCGTGAATACCTGTAAGGTATTATTTTCGGCTAAATCTTCTACTTTAATACGTGTGATAGTGGCCGGGTTGGATGGTTTTACTTCAAAGCTGATTTGGCTTTCGCATACTTGATCGCCATCAGGCGTTGGATACACATAGCCAACGTTTATGGTGTAGTTTCCTATTTCCGTTATTGATATGACCGGGTCAATTGATAAAATTTCCGGATCGGTACCGTTAGTTTTGAACCATCGGTAGCGGTCAAACCCTTTTGGTGCCCTTATCGTTAAATCGGGATTGTTGGTGCAAAGTAGGTAGTCTTCCTGCAACTCAGCTACAGGCGTGGGATTTACAATCAAATTCAGTTCTTTTACGTTTTCACATCCGTTTCCATTTTCCAAACGGGCGTAAATAGTGGTAGTAGCCGTTTTAAAATTTTCGGGCAAGGGATTATCTTCTAAAGAAGCGTCGTCCAGATTTGCAAAGAATGCAACTTCAAATCCTATAAAATTAGTTATTCGTAGGGTTGATAGATCAAAAATAGCGGATAGCTCTACATCATTTGGTGCCAAATCACATTCGTAAAGTGATAGCGTATTCCCATCTAAAAAAGGGGTCGGAGCTATTTCTATTTCTAGCGTGCCTATATTGCTGCAGCCTTCTTGGTTTGTAATCGTATAAAAAAGGATTTGGTTAAAAGGGTCGGTGTTGGTAAAGCTCCCTGTCGTTGCAATTGGATGGTTATTTTCACGATCGGCTATCGATGTATAAAAGATATACGTTTCGGTAGTTGTTCCTTTAACCTGATCTAAGTTTATGGTGGTAATGCCATCCGTAGCATCGGAATCAATATCACATTGTTTAAGACTTATCATACCGCCAATGGGTCTCGGTCGCAATTGTATGAGCGCCTCGCCTAGAACGGGACATCTTTGTGGATCGGCAAAAAGGATTTCTAGTTGGTATCTGCCGGCATCGATCTGCTCGGAGGCTGTAATTTCCAAAATATGTTCATCGGGATTGTTGAACGGGGTTCCGTCCTTGGACCAATTATAGGTAGCTCCTGCAATGGCTTCTGTCTCAAGTATAAAAGGTTCGCCCTCGCACAGTTCCAAAAAGTTGGTGGTATTTCCGTTTTCATCAACGATAAGGTCGGTTTTATCAAAAAACGACTGAATAAAAGGGGGAAGTCCTTGCGTACCTATTTTTCCGTT
>Ga0075108_10000638_pt1 | contig 20192 bp, 22 predicted proteins | sample AntAceMetag02UK1_FD_69797 | JGI IMG/M metagenome (GOLD analysis project Ga0075108, IMG submission 69797) | Saline lake microbial communities from Ace Lake, Antarctica - Antarctic Ace Lake Metagenome 02UK1 | ecosystem: Environmental > Aquatic > Non-marine Saline and Alkaline > Saline | place...
CTCACGACAACCTTGCCGCTACGCGAGGCGCAAGGTCGCCTGCGGGCCCTGGCGCAAGTCCTGGTCAGGCAGGACGTTCTGGATTGATCGCGAGCAAGGATGGCTGGAGCGGGTGAAGGGCTCGGAAATCCAAAAAAAGATAAATAAAAACAAAGGTTAATGGGTGGTGTTGGCGCAGTTTGTTACACAACATGGATCGCAATTGTTACACACACGGACTGTGTTTTACGGGACCCTGCGATCAAGGTTTTGCCACATCATAAACTCGCAATCCGAGACGTGTTGTAAATTCGACTGGGGAGAAGTCATTGAGCTGGCCTGCAGCGTCTGCCCCGGCATCCTTGCGAAGGGATCGATCGCTAGGATCTTTTTGTTCGAACCATTTAGCCTCCCGGTTTACCGACGCGGCTCACACTCAATCTGCCGTCCGCGACACTCACATTTGTTCGGAATTACGGCCGACTTTCCCTTTCGGCCGTGCCTTCCGGGAAAGCGACCTCAGGCGCATCATCGATCTTTTGACCGATATAAAGCTGAATCGTCTCAACGTGTTTGAATGTCGGCCAGCCGGTCCTGATCTCCGGCGGTAATCCAGGTTGGTGCGATATGCGGTGACTTTGTCGCCTTGCAGGTGACAAAGTCGATAAAAATAGTTCTCGAGCTTGATTTTTGTGCAAATATGTATCATTTTGTCGCCTATGGAGCGACAAAATGCAAATAAGCTGAAAGAGCTTCTGGATGAGACACCTCATGGGTTTCTCGTTGACGCGAACGCCCTTGCGCGCTCGGGAATAGATCACCGCCTCGTGCACAAGTATCTCAAATCAGGTTGGCTCGAACCCGTGATACGAGGCGTGTATCGCCGGCCATTTCTGGGGGCAAGCGGACCGGCCGATCAGGCAACGGAATGGCAGACCGTCATGCTATCACTGTCCCTGATGGGCTATCAGGGACATGTCGGCGGCGAAACGGCGCTCGGCCTGCAGGGGTACAGACACAATCTCCGGCTCGCAGGAAAAGAACAGGTGTTCGTCTTCGGCGACGATCTGCCGAACTGGCTTCGCCGGGTTCCGACAAATGCCGATTTCCTCACAAGAAACCTGTCTTTGTTCGATGGGGCTGATCTGTGCGTGGGAGCTCGCGAGTCAGGATTTGCGGAACATCCGACCCGGGATACTGCGGCTCTCAATCCTCTTCATCTGACAATGCGCCTGTCATATCCGGAGCGGGCCGTACTCGAAATGCTAAATGAGGTTCCAGGTGAGATGACTTTCGCCTCAGTCGACCAGATATTCGAAGGCCTCGCGAATCTGAGGCCTGCAAGGCTACAGTCGTTGCTTGACGCTTGCACAAGCATCAAGACCAAACGCCTCTTCTTCGTTTTCGCCGACCGCCACAATCATGCCTGGCGGAAATATGTCAGCCCTGAAGGTTTTGATCTCGGTAAGGGCCCACGAACGCTCTTCAAGGGTGGCAAATACCATCCTGAATACCGGATATCCGTTCCGGCTGACTTCGTTGAAAAATTCGAGCGAGCCGATGAACGCTAGTTCCTATGCCAAACAGGTGGACCTCCTGGTAAGGTTGCTGCCGGTCGTTTCACAGGAGGAGGCCTTCGCGCTGAAGGGTGGGACAGGGATCAATCTGTTCTACCGGGATCTGCCCCGGCTTTCGGTCGATATCGATCTGACCTTTTTGCCAATTGAAGATCGGGCGACATCGCTATCTGCTATCGACGAGGTGTTCGGCAGAATTGTCCAGGCGACGAATTCTCTGGAGGGTGTGGTTGCCCAGCGGGCGGACGGCGGCGGCGGCGAGCAAACCCGTATTCTGGTTCGGTCCGGTTCGTCTCAGATAAAGATTGAAACATCCCCGGTTATGCGCGGGACTCTCTTGCCGCCGGATCTGCGACGAACGATGCCGCGGGTTGAGGAAAGGTTCGGCTTTGCAGAGATTCCGGTTGTCTCATTCGATGATCTCTTTGCCGGAAAACTGGTCGCTGCCCTGGACCGACAGCACCCCCGGGACCTGTTCGACGTCAAACTGCTTTACGACGCTGAAGGCCTGACCGAAGGCCTGTTCCGGGCGTTTCTAGTCTACCTGACCTGTTCACGCCGCCCGCCCAACGAGATCCTCGCCCCCAATTTTGTCAGACTTCAGGATGTATTCGACCGGGAATTTGCTGGAATGACAGTAGATGACGTTACTGTCACTGAACTTGAGGCAACTCGGCAGAAGCTGGTGACAGACGTTCAGGCCAGACTCACGGGAGATGAGGCCGACTATCTGAGGTCGCTCTCTGGGGGCGATCCGGATTTTGAACTGATTGGCCTGAACCAGGCCCGCGAACTGCCGGCGGTGAGGTGGAAGCTCCAGAATCTCCAGCGCTTGAGAGACGCCGATCCTGAGAAATTCAAGGCACAGGCCGAAGCCATAAATACGCTCCTCGGATAGTCCTGAAGAAATCAGTGTCCTGATGACGGAGTGACCGATCGTCGACCGGCTCTTTGAGCTTTCGGTTGGAAATCAGATTGGAGGTACGCGTTAATACGTGATCTCCGGTCTTGGCGTGCCTCAAGTTCGGACTCCAGTCGTTCGAAGACTGGCCAATACTGTTGGCCGAAAAGGTCGACGACCCGCGCTGCGACGACAAGTGCTCGCTCCAACTGGCGGTCACTGAGGGCCATCGACCTCTCCTTGTCTTCAGGCGGGCGTCGCCCGCTTCCACACCATGACGCCGGTGCTTTCCGCCTCATTCTCGAAGAAGGCTGCGCGCACAGGCTCTGCAAAGCTTGGATCATCCAGCTTCACGGCGAGATAGGGTTTCTCCCCGTCTTTGCTGGCCTGCCGCCAGGCGGCGCCGAGTTCTGCACCACCGGCACAGAGCCGGAAATCAGGTGCGCCGTCGCTACCCTTGCCTTTGCCCTTGTCCTTGTTGGGCACAAGCTGGGCTTTGACATTGATGGTCATGGTGCGGATGGTGCCTGTATAGCTGCCATCCTTTGCGGTGAAGGTGCCAATCTGTGCCATGGGTCTAGTCTCCTGTGCTGGCATCGGTGTGGAGGGCGCGGCGCGCCCGTTTGAACCCGGCATCATTGCCGAGAAAGTTTTCGAGCATGGCAGGGATCAGCGCTTCGGGTTTTTCCGCTTCGCCATAGGTTTGCTGGTAGATCGCGGCATAGTCTGTGAGCGCTGCGGCGAGGTCCGGATTGACCGCGACGGTCAATCTGACGGGCGTGCGGTCGGGAAGCTTTTCGAGACGAAGGCTCATCAGTGAATACTCCACTGACCGGCATCAACGAGGGGCTCGCCGCGCATCATGCTGACTAATTCATCCGTGGAGAGGTCCATGCCGACGACTTTGCAGCCCGCGGGATCGTCGGGCGGCGCACTCGCCCAGGCTGTCAGTTTCTCGAATAAAATGAACGACAGTGCTACGTAGGCGATCGCGAAAGCGATGAAGGCCCAAAGCCAATAGTCACCGAATACGTAAGTGACCTGCATCAGTTGAGGGATCAGATAGATCATCGCAACCGCGAAGCCGATCTCAAGAAAGATCTGTCCCCGTCGGCCGAGGCGCGGCGCCCGTTCGCGTTCGATCAGCAATAACCGGCCATCCGGCAACTCTGCCTTATCATATTCTATATGGTTCCATGGGTCGTGCATGCGGGGCTCCTGTTCAATGCGGTCTGAGAATGAGGTCGCGTGTGACGACCACTCGTACGGGCCAGCCGGGGCGGACGTTGATGGTTGGCTGGATGCCAAGATTGCGTTCGACAACCCGTTGTCCGGCCTGATTGACGGTGTCGGTTGTGCCCCGGCGGATCGCGCGTTCGATATCGCCGTCGCTTGTTGGCCCGAGTTCGGCGCCGACGCCGAGGATCGTGGCGAGACCAGCTGCCACGAACACGCGGTCCCAGTGATGATCCGTTCTGTCAGCGAGGCCTGCATAACCTTGCGCGTCTGCGCCGGGCGCCGAGATGGTGATTGACGCTCCGTCTGGAAAAAGAATCCGGTCCCACGTAACCAGCGCCCGGTCCTGGCCGAATGAGACTTCCGACTGGTAGCGCCCGATCAGGCGCGAGCCCTGCGGGATCAGGATGTATTGTCCGGTGACGGTGTCATAGACCGGCTGGGTTACCTGCGCGATGATCGTGCCCGGCAGGTCGCTATTGATCCCGGTCACGAGGCTTGCTGGGATGAGTGTCCCCGCCATGACCTGGTAGGGCGACAAAGGATCCTCGACGCGGTGAGGATTGTAGATATCGCTACCTGCGCCTTCGCTCGCGAACGCCAGCTTGCGGCCCTGGAGATTGCTATCATCTGGCCCGCCGAACGCGGAGGGGACGCCTTGCGGCAGGGCCGCGAACGCGAGCAGTTCCGAGCCGATATCGAGCGCAGGATCTCGCGGCGAGGATGTGCCCTGTTTGGCGCTCGTGGCGCCTGATTGAGACTGCAGGCGGAAGAAGACCGGGGCTTTTGCCGCTTCATCGGCGAGGGCGGCCTCGCGCATGCGCCGGGCCCGTTCGGCCTCGTCGGCCGGGTTCGGGCGGAAATCATCCTCGAACCGGTCGACATAATCAGGTTCTAGGCCGAGATCGCGTTCAGCGCGGAGCATGGTTGCGCCGAGATCACCCGCCAGCGGTGGCCCAAGACGCGTGATGCGCTCGTCGGCAGGAGTGAGCTCGCTATAGCTTGCGGGAAGCGCAGACAGACCGTCGGGCTTGCGGGTATTTGTCGTATTGTAGAGTTCGTGCCTGTCAGCCGGTTCAGCGGCTTGTGGCGGCTTTAGTGCGATGCTCATCGCGGCGAACAGAGCGAGCGCGCCGAGGCCCGCGCCGACCATCAGCACTTTGCGATTGATCCGGGTCACCGGCTTCGGGTTTGAGCGGATCTTCAGCCGCTCGGCATGTTCGTCAAAGGGGACGGGCTCGGACATCGCTTCAGCCCCCGAACATCGCGGCAAGCGACGCGCCGCGCTCATTGCGGGTAATACGGACGATGGTCTGGTTTTTCGTGCCGAGCCGGAGTTCAGCGGCGCGGAACAGGCGGTCGACGACATAATAATTGCCGCGCACGCGGTAGTTCACGAGTTCAGCCTCGCGTGTCGGCCCCAACACGAACAAGGGCGGCATGTCGGTCGTGGCGATATCACCCGGCATCTGGATGAACACCTGCCGCCCGTCATCGAACACACGGACAGGCTTCCAGTCCGGACTGTCGCCGGTCAGGCGATAGTCGAAGTTCAAATCCTCCAGCGCCAGGCCGCTTGTGATGGATCCGGCCTCGCGCGCAATGGCACGCTCGTTGCGGGCGGTGAGACCCGCCAGCTCATCAGCGGGATAGCGCCAGGAAAGGGCGGCCATATAGCCGGTCTCCTGGCTTTCGAGTTCCAGATGATAGGTCCGCCGGTCCGTGGCGATCATGAGGTTCGTGCGAATACCCGCATTGATGGGCTTGACGAGGACGTGTGCGCGGGCCGTCGGGCCGGATCCGGAAACCGTATCGCCAACCACCCAGCGCACCGTGTCGCCAGCCGAGACCGAAACCAGCTCTTCGCCCGGCTGCAGCGCAATGTCGGAGACCTGTCCCGGACTGGCATAGAGCCTGTAGAGCGCGCCTTCGGTATAAGGATAGACCTGGATCGCGTTCACATATCCATCGACCGAGGGCTCGATCAGGGCGCTGGTCCTGCCCTGCGCGATGGTGTCTGTTGGCGACGTCTTGCTGCTTTCGACTGTGCGGCTGGATGAAGTCTCACCGACCGGCATCATCTGGCCGGGCAGAGGCAAGGGTATGGCGGTTTCGACAATCAGGGCCGGGCGGTCTGGCTCATTCTCGACAGGCATCGCGGCCACGAATGCACCCGGATCAATCGGTTCAAGTTCGGTCGTTGCACAGGCCGACAGCAGGACCAGGGCGGAAGCGGACATCAGAAAGCGGTTCATGGGACTTATTCTCCTGTAACGAGGTCCTGGCCCCAGTTGAGGCTGTGGACGTAAAGGCCGAGAGGATTGGCCCGCAGGCGCGCCACATCGGTCGGGGGCTGGGTGATGATTGTGAAGTTTCCGGTGAACCGCTGAGCCTGTCTCAGCGTGCCAGTCTCATAGGTCTTCTCGATCCAGCGGGCCTGGAAACTGTCATCGGAGACGCGCACGACGCTGACGACATCGACGGTGCGGGACTTTCGTCCGACATCCGCAAACGGGTCATTTGCCTGGGCATATTCGTTGAGGGTCGTCGCCGCGTGGTCCGTGACGAAGTCATAGGCGCGCAGCCAGTTTTCGCGCACGACAACCGGATCGACGGATAGGCCGCGTACATGCTCAATGAAGTTAGCGAGATGATGCGCGATCTGCGCATCGCTGGCCACATAGCGCTCGGTAGCGGGGCCGACCGCGCGCGCCGCGCCGGTTTCATCCACTTCGACGACATAGGGCGTGACGGTTGCTTGCATGCTCCGCCAGACCAGCGCGCCGGAGGTGACAAAACAGAGCCCGAGGCATCCGAGCGCCATCAGCCGCCAGTTTTTGGCCTGCACCCGGGCCGAGCCGATGCGCTCATCCCAGACCTGCCCCGCCTTCTGGTAGGGCGTTTCGGGAAACGGGCTCTCGCCGTACGTGGTGGAAGATCGATTGAAGACCATGTGTCAGTCGTCCTTGTCTTTGAGCGTGGGGGCAGCGCCGCTGGAGCCGCGATCGCCTTCGCGCAGGCTGTGCGCCGCCATCTGTCCTGCATGAGCGACCCGCTGATGGCTCTGCATCCGGCGCGCCCAGCCAGGGCTCTGTGTCGATGCACTGGAGGACGGCGTGGCTTCGGCAGTTGAAGACCCACCTGTGGCGCGCCAGGCGCCCTGGCTGCCGCGTTGGTAAGCCACTCGCATCGCCTGGGCAGGGCGGCTGGCCGTCCGGCGGACGGCATCACCGCCTGCACGGGCGACACCGGCAACACCGGCAGCCACCGCGCCTGCGCCGGTCGCCCCAGAGGCAACCGACCCGAGCGTGTATGACGTACGGGCGGCACCGGCCATGGAGGCGCCGGCTTTGACGGCGGAGGATGCACCGCCTGCGACTGCGCTGATCGCTGCGCGTCCGCCCATGCCCGCAACATAGGTCCCGGCAGCCACACCGGCGACCGCACCGACGGCTGAGCCTGCACCAAGCTGCGGCGCGCCAGAAATCAGCCCGGAGGCAATGCCGGGGGCAAAGATGCCCATCCAGAAGAAGACCACGCTTGCGAGCACGGTGCCCATGACCTGCCCGAGCGTCACATCCTCGCCGGTCCGGAACGCATCGCTCACCGAGCCGAACAGGGTCGAGCCGATGCCGATGATCACCGCAAGCACCATGAGCTTGATGCCCGACGTGATGACATTGCCGAGCACGCGTTCGGCAAGAAATGTCGTCTTGTTCCAGAGCGCGAATGGCACGAGCACGAACCCGGCCAGCGTCGTCAGCTTGAACTCGAGAATGGTGATGAAGAGCTGCACGGCGAGCACGAAGAAGGCCACCATGATTACCGCCCAGGCGATAAACATGATCGCGATCGTGATGAAGTTATGGAAGAAGCTGACAGGCCCCAGCATGTTGCTGATTTCTTCAAGCAGAGGCTCGCCGGCATCGAGGCCGACGCCTGCGATGAAACCGGGGCGCAGGAGGTCTGCTGCGGTCATCGTGCCGCTTCCTGCTTTCACGCCAAGCTCCGCGAAGCTGTCGAAGACAATATTGGCGAGGATCGAAAAGTTGCCGATCACGAACGCGAAGAACCCGACATAGAGCACCTTTTTCAGGAGCCCCGCGATAACGTCCGCGTTCTGGCTGAGTGCCCAGAACAGGCCCGCCAATGTGATGTCGATGGCGATGAGCGTGGTCGAGAGGTAGGCGACGTCACCTGCCAGCAGGCCGAACCCGCTGTCGATATAGGTCATGAAAGTGGCAAGGAAGGTGTCGATCACGTCCATGGCTTGATTCAGTTCTCCAGGAAGGCTTTTGTGCGGGCCCGGCCACGAGCCGCTTCGGCGAGATTACGCGAACGCTCCAGCGCTTCGGCGCGGTAGTGAGCGGCCATCATGTTTTCCATCTGCATCAGCTGCCCGGTCTGAAGCGCTTCGATCTGGTTGCCGGCCTGCAGGACCTGGAGATTACCGACAGAGGACTGGCTGTCCGCGATCAGGCGGTCCAGGCTGGAGGCGTCTTCGCGGGCCGATGCGACGACCTGCGCCGTGACAGCAAGACTTTCGCGATACGCCGTACGGGACTGTTTCCAGCGGGCACGGGCCTCTCCAACGAGGACGGCATTCTCCGGCGGTTTGTCGCCATAGGTTTCGGGATAGGCCTCTTCATAGGCGCCTTCGATCTCTTCGACCTTGTAGCCAATGCCTTCAGCATCGCGCATCAACTCGTCGATGCGTTGCATACGGCTGAGGATGTCGCCCGCGATGGAGTCCGGCAGGTTTTCGAGATCGCGAGCCATGTTCTCCAGCATCGCGATTTCATGGGTCAGCTGCTGGACCTGCTGATCAACCTGCTGCAGGGCGCGGACGGCCTGGTAGACGTTCTGCACATGGTTGGCGGGGTCATAGACCGCCAGTTGCGCTGACGCCGGCGGCGCGATGAGCGCGGATAGCGGCAAGGCGCAGAGCGCGACGGCGAGAGACAGGCGTTTCATCATCGGCTCCTATTCGGCGGCCAGGGCGTGGGGTGGGGTGAGCTGTGCATGCGTGCCCGGATCCTCTCCCGGCCAGCGGGCGAGCAGCTCGGCCGCCCAGGGCAGGCCTTTCTCGATGAGCCAGCATTCTGCAAACCCGTCGCCTTCCGTTTCGGCCGAGATGCGGTCCAGCATCTGCTGGTCTTCCGGTGAGGACGCGCCGCAGAGAGCCAGTGCGACCGGGCCAAGGCCAAGCTCGAACACGCGGCAGCCAAGCGGCGACTGGTAGTAATAGTCGCGTTTTGGTGTGGCACTGGAGATCAGCTCGATCTGACGGGTATTGAGCCCGAACCGCTGATAGGTCTCGCGGCTCTGGGGCTCCTGCGCCCGCTCATTCGGCAGGAATATCCGGGTCGGGCAGGATTCCACGAGCGCTGGCGCGATCGTGCTACCCGCAATGTCAGCCAGCGACTGGGTGGCGAATATGACGGACACGTTCCTCTTGCGAAGGGTTTTGAGCCATTCGCGGATCCGTGCGGCAAATAGCGGGTCATCCAGAAACAGCCAGGCCTCATCGAGGAAGAGCAGCGTGGGGCGCCCGTCGAAGCGTTCTTCCAGCCGGTGGAACAGGTAGGTGATCACAGGCGCCACCGCGCCTTTCGCGTGCATCAGCTCTTCCATTTCGAAGCACACCGTGTCGGCCAGAGTCAGCGTCTCATGATCTGCGTCGAGCAGGCGGCCATGCGGGCCTTCCAGCGTAAACGGATGCAGAGCAGATTTGAGCGTCTCGTCCTGCAGCATCAGGCTCAGGCCAGTCAGAGTGCGCTCGGGCCGAGGCGCGCTGGCGAGCGACTGGATCGCGTCCCAGAGAGCGGCCTTCAGTTCCGGCGTGATGGCCACGCCCTCATTGGCGCAAAGGCCCGCAAGCCAGTCGGCTGCGAAGCTTGCGCCAGGGCCGGTATCGATGTCCTTCAGCGGTTGCAGGCTGGGACGGTCCGTCCCGCCCAATTCGACATGCGCGCCGCCCATGGCCAGCGTCGCGGCGCGGGCCGAGCGGCCTTTGTCGAAGATGAAGACCTGTGCGCCCGCGTAGCGCTTCCATTGCATGGCCAGCAGAGACAGCAGGACCGACTTGCCTGCGCCTGTCGGTCCGACGACAAGCGTGTGGCCGACATCGCCGATATGAAGGTTCAGCCGGAACGGCGTTGTGCCGCCGGTCTGCGCCTGGATGAGCGCGGGCGCAGACAACTGCCTGTTCGTCTCCTCGCCCGCCCAGACAGCCGACAGCGGCACCATATGAGCGAGGTTCAGCGTGTGCAGGATGGGCTTACGCACATTGGCGTAAGGATGCCCGGGCAGGGAGCCCAGCCAGGCCTCCACGGCGTTCAGGGTCTCACGGATCGCCGTGAAGCCGCGGCCATTTATGATGCGCTCAGCGACGCGGATATGTTCATCGACGGCGCGTCGGTCCTCATCCATGACGGTTATGGTTGTTGTGGCGTACCCGTATGAGACGAGATCGCTGCCGAGTTCCTGGAGCGCCGCATCGGCATCAACCGCCTTGTTGTCGGCATCATTATCGACAAGCGCCGCCTGTTCGTTGAACAGGGTCTCGCGCAGGACCGCGCTGATCGACTTGCGCTTGGCAAACCAGTGGCGGCGCTTCTTGCCGAGGACTTTCTCGGCCTCGGCTTTGTCCATACTGATGAACCGCGTGGACCAGCGATAGGCAAAACCCTGCCGGTTCAGCTCATCGAGCATGCCCGGCAAAGTCGAGGCAGGAAATCCGAGGATTGTCAGCGTGCGAAGATGCGCCTCGCCGATCATGGGTTCGAGGCCGCCTGCAAAAGGCTCATCGGCGAGGATCGCATCGAGGAAGACAGGGAGTTCCGGCGTCACAACAGGATGTCGCTTCGTCGAGACGGTCGCGTGAAGATAGGTTAGCGTCGCGTCATCATCGAGACGGGTGAGCTCAGCGAGGCAGGTCGCCAGCAGATCGAAGACCCGCGCGGCATGTTGCTGGAAGGTTTCAAGACGATGGCGCCAGGTAATCGCATCTTCGGTGTCTGCGCGGGTGATCAGGGCTTTTTCAGCCCGGCCTGCCGCATCTGCAGGAGGGAGCCAGAGCAAAGTCAGGTAGTAGTGGCTCTCATAGCGCGCCCCCGCTTCGTCCGCCTGCAGCCCGCGTTCCTGATCCACGAGCCAGGAGGCGGCATTGGGAAAAGCGCCGTCTGGATAGTCATGCACTTCACTGCGCTGGGCTTCGAAGAACAGCGCCCAGCCTGAGCCGAACCGGCGCAGGACATTGTTGACGCGGGCATGGATTGAGACGAGCTCTTCGTCCGTCGAGCTTTCCAGATCTGGCCCACGGTATTTGAACGTGGTCTGGAAGGATCCGTCCTTGTTGAGGATGATACCCGGCGCGGGCAGGCAGGCCCAGGGGAGGTAATCTGCCAGCTGGGTCGGGGTTTCTGAATATTCGCGAAGGTTCAGCATGACAGATGCGCCTTGTGACGTGTGGAGCGGCTGGCGACGGCCATGAAATCCGGATCGACGCGTGCCATGAACACGGCCGCGGAATGGCCCGCGACCCAGAGGACGAGCCCGGGTATCCAGAGCTGGAGGCCAAGGCCAACAGCGGCGGCGAGCGTACCGATGGCTATGGCGGCCGTTCTGGGCGCGCCTGCCATCAGGATCGGCTCTGTCAGCGCGCGATGCAGGGGGATTTCAAAACCCTCGGTCACTGGACGAGCGCTCCGCCGCCGAAACTGAAGAAGGTCAGGAAGAAACTTGTGGCCGCAAACGCGATCGAGAGGCCGAACACGATCTGGATCAGCTTGCGCATGCCGCCGGATGTTTCACCGAACGCCAGTGTCAGCCCTGTCAGTGTGATGATGATCACCGCAACAATCCGCGCGACCGGGCCTTCAATCGAGGTCAGGATCTGATCGAGCGGGCCCTCCCAGGGCATGCCCGATCCGGCGGCATGGGCGGGCGTGGCCAGCAGAAATCCGATCGCGATACAGGCTGCGGCTTGAACGGTCCGGTTTGCCGCTTGGGTTTGATTGTAGAGGGTCACGTCTTGTCTCCTTGTGTGACGAGCGAAAGGGAGCAGGAAACGAGCGGCTCGGTCTGGTAGCCGTCGCCATCGAAACCCGAGACGCGTAGCGCCTCTTCGATCCGGCGCTGGCCGCCCGTGCGGCTCATGAACACGACGACATCAACTGCCTCTGCGATGAGGTCGAACGGGGCGCGGCTGGTCGCTTCGAGCGTCAGCTGTTCCAGTCGCCGCAAGGCGCCATAGGCCGAGTTGGCATGAAGCGTGGTGATGCCGCCGGGATGGCCGGTGTTCCAGGCCTTGAGCAGATCGAGCGCTTCAGCGCCTCTGACCTCGCCGACGATGATCCGGTCAGGACGCAGACGAAGGGTCGAGCGCACCAGCTGCTGCAGGCTGACGCTGCCGCGATGGGTTCTGAGCTGGACAGTATTGGGCGCAGCGCAGCAGAGCTCGCGTGTGTCTTCGAGGAGAACAATGCGATCGTCCTGGAAGGCCGGCTCTGCAAGCAACGCGTTCGTGAACGTGGTCTTGCCCGACGAGGTCCCCCCCGCGATCAGAATGTTCGCGCGGTTTGCGACAGCCTCCCTGAGCGCCGCGCAGAGGGCAGGGGACAATGCGCCCTGGTCGACATAGTCGCCGAGTTCGAAAGGCGTGGTCGCAGGCTTGCGGATCGAGAAACAGGGCGCGGTCGAGACAGGGGGGAGAAGCCCTTCAAAGCGCTCGCCGCTGCCGGGGAGTTCAGCAGAGACAATCGGCGCGGCGCGGTTTGCGGCTTCTCCGACCCCGGAGGCGACAAGCCGGATAACGCGTTCGCGGTCAGAGGCGTCGAGCGTGTGCTCGGAGACCACGACACCGATACCGGCTTTCTCGATCCAGACAGAGCCATCTGGATTGGCCATGATCTCGATCGTGTCGGCGGCATCCAGGGCATTGCGAACGACCAGGCAGAAGGCCGTACGCAACATGGCAGTCCGGCGGCTGTCTGTTTCCTGAGCGTGTCCCGCGATTGCCATGGGGCAGGGCCTTTCTGTCTGGTCAGGTCAAACCTCTCAGATCAAACGACGAACGGGCAGTCGGACTATGGGCCAGATTGTACAACGCCGTGCGTGCAGATGACGCTCGATGCAAAATGCGGGTCAGGCTTTCTGCGATGGCTGACACACGTGCGGACGACAGATCGCAATTTTCACATTCGCTGCGGCGAGTGCGTATGAGCGCACGGGGATGCGGGAGGGCGCACGGCACTTACTTTGGTAAGGCGTCTCAGTCAGGTCAGAAGAAGAGCCTGCCAGGCCGCCAGCCAGAGCATTCCAGGATCGTCATTTGCAATCCGCCTGCCGGCTACCCGGACTGCCTGGCGAGCGTTTCCGCAATTTCTGCAATGGCATCGGCGAGGTCCTTCTTGATCGTCGATCGCGACACCGAGAGACGCTCAGCAATCTCGTCATAGGTCAGCTGCTCGAAACGGTGGAGTTTAAGGACCTGTCGGCGGCGCGGCGCCATCCTGGCGATGACCTGTTCGGCAATGGCCAGCAATTGCGCATCCATGAGCTGGATTTCCGGTGTCACCGTGCGCGGACAGCCGAGGCGGTCATCCCGCCCCGGCAGGTCCACCGATGCCTTCTGGCGTTTCGTATTACCGGAGTTCAGATAGTTGAGGGTCAGATTCCTCAGCGTCGTGAACAGGAGCGGTCGCAACTCTTCGATGGCCTTGTCGGGATAGGCCCGCCGGACCGCAACGAACGCATCCTGGACCAGATCCTCGGCTTCGGGCGCATTATGGGTCCGGATTCGACAGAATCGCAGCAGCTGATTGTGACAGTCCCGGAAGAGCCGGTTCAGGGCGTCTTCGACAGCAGGCCGCGCAGACGGGCGCGGGCGGGTTGATATGGAACGACCGGGGTCAGCCCTTGTTGTCTCATTTCCTGCTAAAGACGCATGGACCGCATCCCGTTGGCCGTTCTGCTTTGATCGTCGCGGTGTGCCTGCCATGCCGTGCCCCTGCTTCGGTTCCGGCGTGAGAATCTCTGGTACAGGACAGCGGGCCTGCGCAGGATGCGCAGGTGATTATCAGCCATGCTTCACCAGGGTTTCCGACGCCCTGCGCATCCGTGAACGGAAGGGTTCGGGGGCATGGTCGGAGACCGGGAGTCGCAATAAGACCGTCTGTGCTGAAAAGCAGTTGAAGGTGGACCATGCTCTGCCAGGGTTTCCGACGCCCCGAGCCTCTTCTTGCAAAGATGCTGAAGATTATTCTAGGCGGCGAGGCGCGCACTTGCAACCAGAAAAGGAAAATAGATGGGCCGTCGGAAAACCGCGAAGCATGCGCAACGGGGCACAGGTTTTGACCCGGAGGTCTTATCGCTGTGCCGGCCCACCCGGGGAGGAGGCTTATCTGATTGTCGCTGGTATTGGAAGGAGGGAAGGTCGTTGTTTGTGGGAGATGTGGCGGACCGGCGCACCGTGTCGGATTAGAACGCCTTAGCCTCTGCTGCTAGTTTTTCGAGCCTCTCCTGGCAGGATGCCTCAGCAAGTTCCATGAGCCGTGCAATCCGCTCGGCCTGCCAGTTAAGGATTTCAGGGCTTGTCTCATAGGCTGGCGAATAGCGGGCTTCGACATAGGCCCGGCGCAGGAGTTCGAAATAGCGTTTGTAAGGCTTGCGTTCGGGGCCCCAGGCTTCGGCGAGACGGGGATCGATGGCTTCGCAGCGCTGGCGCAGCTTGCCGAGGTGATGGGTGGCAGGCGCGTAGAGAGTAACGGTAAGGAGAACCATGCGGTAGATCGCTTCGGTGGCCTGGTGCAGCTGGAAGGCGGAACTTCGTGCCCAGTCTCCACCGTGCTTCATGCTTTCCTGACCAAGAAACAGCGTTTGAACGGCCGCTTTTTTCCAGTAGTTGAAATAGTCCCGAGACATCTCGTACGTTCGAAGGGGAGCGGGGTTTTTTGCTTCAACAATTCGCGACTTGGGCCTGTCGGATTTTGATTCAGCATCAATATCATAGAGTAATACGCCTTGGTTGATCACTTCGGCGAAGAAGTACTGCCCATCCGCGAGACTTACGTTCACCTCACGCAGCGTGTGGACGATTAGCGATATATCTTTCTGTATTTTAGGGTCCTGGAACAGTCGGTCTTCAACACTGGACCAGAAGGTGGTCATGTCGGTCAACGCCTTGTGGGAAACGATGACGAGGAAGTCATAGTCTGAAGCCCGGCCGGATTTGCGGTCGTCGAACCACGTGCCGCGTGCGAAGCTTCCATAGAGGACAAGTTTGAGGATTCGGTAGCGAGCCACCCGTTTCGACGTAGACTCGCGTAGGCGGACCTCAAGCTCTTCGAGAATCACCTTCCTGATGTAGGCGACCTCTTTCTGCTTTTGCAGGTTGAGATGATCGAGACTTTTCTTCACGAGCTGCGCGTTTCCTCTTGTGGCACGTCTCCGCCCCTCTACCTGTCGTCGCCACTAGAGACCAGAGTTCTGGAAGACATGCAATTCTGTTGGTCATGTTCAGCTTTGAGGCGGTCGAGGTGCTCACGACACAGGGCCTCCGCGAGGCCAATCAGCACCTCGATTCTGTCGGCTTGCCAGGCGAGAATATCGGCATGGGTCTCGTAGGTAGGCGAATAGCGGGCTTCGACATAGGCCCGCTCTAGGAGTTCAAAATGCCGGTGATAGGATTTTCGCAGCGGCGCCCAAACCTCGTCGATTCTCGGGTCGACCGCCCTTGCCAGGCTGCGGAGCTTGGCGAGGTTGTGGCTGGCGGGCGCGTACTGAGTCACCGTTAGCAAGAACATGCGATATGCGCTCTCAGCCGCTTGGTTCAGTTGGAACGCCGATCTTCGGTTCCACTCTTCACCTTGGGCAATTGAAACTTTCCCCAAGAAGAATGCCTGCTCAGCGGCACCTTTCCACTGCGAGTGCAGATCCACTCCCATTTCAAAAGCTCGCTGAGGGTTTGGGCCGATTGGTCTGGCAAGGATGTTCTTGGAGCGGCCGTTCCTGCCGGGTTCGCTGTCCGCGTAGACGAGGATGCCTTGATTGATGATTTCGCAGAAAAACGGGGCGCCGGCTTTGAGCTGGCTGTTTACGTCTGGCAGCGTGTGGATGATGAGGGTTACGGGGCATTTGACCTGCCGGTCCCGGGCGATGCGCTCTTCGACCTCGTCCCAGAAGGCGCTCATCCCGGCCAGTGCGCGATGGCTGACGATCACGAGAAGGTTCATCGCGGCTTGCGTTGAGGGGGCCGCTGTCTCTGATTTGCTGTTTGCCGCGAAGGGGCCGAACAGGATGAGCTTCAAAAGCCTGTATCGGCTCGCTCTTGCGCCGCCTTCTGTTTCGATCCGGGCCTGCAGTTCTTCAAGCATGATGTCCCGGGCCCTCGCCAATGCGCGGGCGCGGCCTGGGCTGAGGTGATCAAGTGACGTCTGCACGGGCGGAAATCTCGTCTGGTTTTGGCAATCGGGAGGGCGGAAGAGTTTCAACTAAAGAGAGGATATCTATTGGGTTTTTTCTGTAAAGGTCTTTATCTGGAAGGATTTTGACTGTTTTTTGGCCGAATAAGATACACCTTAAGGAGAATTAGAAAGTTACCTAGAGTAGAAATTGGCATCTGGCTTGCACGTGCTGGAGCGACACGGAAGAGGCCGATGAAAACCTATCCATTGAATTCCTCAGGCGTACTGAAACGCTATGATTATCTCTGGCCGCTTTCACGGGACCGCTGGGCCTGGGAATATGTCCGTCGTAACCGCAAACTGAGGCGCGATGCGGCGCTCCGGCGCGATGAGGAGATCTCGGAAAAAATAGCGCCCTGCGCCCCGATCCGGATGCTCAGGTCTCGCGTCCCTCAGAGACTGGCCGAACGCTGGGGCTTGGTCTTCATGCCTGATCCAGACCTCAATGGTCTCGAAGCCGACGCGGTCTGGAACAAGCATGTCTATCCCGATCAGGTCGAAATCAATTGCTCGCCGCGTGCGCCCGGTCAGAAGTGTGACATCTGGGATCGCACCGTGCCAATCTGCGATATCACGCATGTCACGGACCTGCAGGCCCGCGAGTTTCTTCTGGTCCGCGGAAAAGGCTGCGTGGTTCAGGTCCGCTGTACCGGCGCTTCGTTGATTGGCCTCGAGCCCGTCAAAATGAAGCTGACCATTTCTGACCTCGACGACTATGAGCGCAAAGTCAAAGCGCAGAAAGCGGCGCTGGCTCTGGTCGAGCAGGGACCCGTTGCCGAGGTTCCGCTCTGGACGAAGACAACACAAATCCTCCGGGACGGCCTTGTCGCACTCGACTGTTTGGAGCTTGGCATGTCCAGGCGAGACATTGCCATCGTCCTGAACGGCAAGGATTCTGTTGACGCGGAATGGGGCGTGGAGGGCGGAACCATGAAGGATGCGATCAAATACATCATCCGGAAAGCAGAAGGTCTCCGCGATGGCGGATACCTGGTCGAGTTGCTGGGCGCTCAGCTTGGTCTGGATCGGCGGGTGGCCTGACAAGGCCTGGAGTCATCTGCGACCTGCCCGCGCGTTTGCGCGGGGCTGTTCGATCGGCTGGGCAATGGGTGCACAGATATCGTGGCGGTCCGGTCAAATCGCCGAGCTTCGCCCGGCGCTCTTTCCGGAACCGCTGATGCCATCATCCGCCGATCTGCCCGGCGAGGCTCACTGAGGATCCGTTTGTTCGTCGACAAGCCGTGGCACTGGGGCTCGCCGGCTTGTCGCGCGCCCGCACTTCCCACTGGCCAAGGGAGCCAGAGGGGTCGCGGGCGCTTGAAGAAGGGCTTGGGTAGAATGTCTGTTCAATGGGGGCACTGATTCATCTCTCAGGGGGAGAATTGGTGAGTTCCAGAAGGATGGCGAAGTCGTCTGGAAAGAGCCTTTACGGCCCGACCCGGTCATTCGGCCACGGAGCGCTTTGCCGGCGTATTCCCGAGATTGGTGCGCGTTTAAGGGGGGGCTTAAGTCTGGATATACGTGTGCGACGCTTGACGTAGAATCAGACTCATTCAACCTGAAGCATTCATGATAGGAGGTTCTTCATTGCGAAAACCAATTCAAATCCAGATTCTGATGTGCGCGGCGCTCGTAGCATGTGGTGCAGAACCAAACAGCGCTTCAGAGACTGCTTCGAAGGAGCGGGAAGCTCAGAGGGTCAACACAGAAACGGAAACTGAAGGTGCTGAAACGGTTTCTGCCGCAAAAGCGCCGGAAATTTCCTTCACTGTACCGGCAGACACAAAGGCGAAATACCAGCTTATTGCTGTCTCAAAGAATATGGATGGAGTGTTGGTCGCGACAACGCGAAGAACAGGGCCATCTGGCTCTAGCTACTCGGTGCGTGAAATCGACTGTGCACGGCAGCTGTTCAAGTATGTAGGAGACGGCGACACTCTTGAAGAAGCAAAGACGCCGCTTCGAAATCCTGGAAAAATGGCAACGCTGGTAGAAGGCTCTTCCAGTCACGCCGCTGTGCAAATCGCATGTTCTAACTCCCCTGATTGAGGGACCGTTTGCGAGCTGATTTTCTTCTCCAAGCCGTGTGCGACCCAATTCTGTCAATCGATCTTTAACAGCTCGTGCCTGCTGCGGGTGTGACGCAGCCAAGATGTAATGAAAGATATCGATCTGACTAGAGTCTCAAGAATATTGTCGATACACTACATGGTAGTACTAACAAATGAACCGGTCGATGAGACACAACAGCAGATCTAACAATCTTCCCGTAGTTGTTATTGGCGGCGGCTTCCTGCTGGCTGCCTCTTATGCATTTTACCAAAATCACAAAAGCAATATTTTGGAGAACGGAGGCAAGATCTACGAGTGCGCCGGAGGAGGAGTTGTTCGAGTAAATGGTTTGGGCAATGAGGAGTATTGCAACGGAAGTGAAGATCGAGAGAACCCAGCTTGGTGTTTTGAGTACAAACGGATTTGGCCCGCAACCGCCAAATCAAGCATGGAGTGGAACCCTGAGTATGAAGAATACGCGGAATTCAGAGATCGACTAAATTCGGAGCGAGTCGAGTTCGTACCTGATTGCCAAGGCCTTGCGGGATCTGCATTGGATATCTGCTTAACAATTCATGCTCCTCATAAAAGTGATCCGACACTGGAAGAGTGCTTGAATGGGACGCGAACCTGGACGTGGAACGAAACAAAAAATGGGCTTCAATCTGTTCTGCTTCCGGCTGGTGAAGAACCTCTGGGCGCGAAATAGCTTTCCGTGAACCTTTGATCCAGCCGGATACTGGTTGAGTGACAAGTTCATATGATCCAAAAGAAATCTGCCATTGATTAGCAGATTCGCTGCTGGACTTCGCTCGGCAATTTTGACTGCGGCGCGTGCAAACCGGTGTGGGCGACCGAACGTGATCGGCGGATTTCAGCGATAAATTGTCGGTGCCACGACATTTTCCGGGTTCCTTTGTTGGGTCAACCTGAAACGCGCTGATACTTAAGACGTTGTGCAAGTTTGCCGCAACGTTCTCGCCAGTATCTGTAGCCTTCCTCCGCCTCAATATCTCTCCCCAACAGCCGGGTCTGGGCGGACGGTGCGTCTGCCAGAGCGCGGTCCCCGCACAAGGGGGCGGGACATTGTCTTGTGTGAGCGTCTTTAGGTCTTCTACCTACGGCTTCCCCTTGTGCGAGGCCCTTATGCGCTCCGGCGATGCACCTTTTCGCCGCCCACCCCCGCCTGATGCGGGACAGAACGCGGGGCGGCGCAAAGGAGACTGATATGACTGACCAACTTGACCCCGCTGCTCCCCCTGGAACTGCTTCCGCACTCTCGGTTCCAGACCATCCCCGCATCTACGTGGCCTGCCTTGCGGCCTACAATAATGGCCACCTGCATGGCGCATGGATTGAGGCAACCACGCCTGACGAGCTCAGGGCAGCGGTCCGCGCGATGCTGGCGGTGAGCCCCGAGCCCGATGCCGAGGAATGGGCCATCCACGACTATGAGGGCTTTGGAGGCGCAAGCCTGTCTGAATACGCCTCGTTTGAAACCGTCTGCGTCCTTGCCGACTTTCTTGGCGAGCATGGCGAGATTGCCGCGAAGTTGTACCGGCATTTCGGTGATGACCTTGAACAGGCCCGTGCCGCGTTCGAGGACTATGCCGGAGAATATCGCAGCGCCGCAGATTTCGCTGAGGAATTCATGCGGGAGACCGGCACTGAAATCCCGGCTTCGCTCGACTACTACATCGACTGGACAGCGCTCGCCCGCGACATGGCGCTCAATGGTGAGATCATGGTGTTCCAGACGGGCTTCGATGAAGTCCACGTGTTCTGGAGCCGCTGAGCCATGGCATTTACAGAACGTTTCTCTGACTTCGTATGCGAGGGCGATTGCATTGCTTGCGAACAGGACGGGTTCCGGATCGTCGCGCGCATTGTGCGCGACGATAGCCCGGATGCACCCGACCAGCGCCAGGACGGATTCTGGCCCTCGCTCTACAAGGACGCGCCCGGATTTATCGGCCCCGG
>Ga0075108_10000645_pt1 | contig 20042 bp, 23 predicted proteins | sample AntAceMetag02UK1_FD_69797 | JGI IMG/M metagenome (GOLD analysis project Ga0075108, IMG submission 69797) | Saline lake microbial communities from Ace Lake, Antarctica - Antarctic Ace Lake Metagenome 02UK1 | ecosystem: Environmental > Aquatic > Non-marine Saline and Alkaline > Saline | place...
TTATAGGTCAAAAATGAATTTTGGCTTTTTTGCCAGTCAGTTTTATCTAAAAAAAATGAAATTTAAAGTTGCTTGATTATACTTTTTCAGTAAACCCTAAGTATACAAAGCGTTCGATAATGGGTGGGTGTATCTCATTGATCGTCATATTAACCGGCTCTATTATGCTGGGCGAACTCAGCGGTTATGAGGCCAAGGCATTAATTAAGAATTCACTTTCCGGACTTAACACCCTCTGCAATACTATAGCCTTGGCATCCGCAACAATTTTGGCCCTGCTCCTAACCTTGCTCGGTATAAGTTCCGGTGCTAAATCTAGATTAAAAGAAGATCATTATATACATGTCATGCAAATTGCAAAATTGGATACCATGGTCTTTATAGCGGCTCTAATGTCCTTCCTACTTTTTAACCTTCCCATAACCGAGGCCGACAGTGTGCCGGCCAACTGGTACAAAATTATATATTATGTTTCCCTGGCTATTTCCAGTATTTTAAGTGCCGCCCTAATCGTTGTGGTGCTAATGCTGTACAATGCGGTAGTGAATATTATTAAAATCGTCGGTCTTGGGATGTCAGATCATCCATTGGCGGCAAAAAATGAGCAGGAAGATTAGCGAATATTGCTATTTTTAATCCGATACTTTCCTTTTACGTTTGTCCCAGTATATAAACGTTATAAAAATTACCAAACTAACTAGGGAAATCCAAAACAGGCCGGTAGTTAGATTATCTGTCATTTTACCCAAAACGGCGATGAAAATGGTTAACGGAGCAATGCCCAATAAACTTAAGCCTATAAATTTCCAATAGCCCATCTTTAACAAGCCCGCGATAAAGCTAATGGCATCGTTAGAAAGAAAAGGATTGATACGCGTAATTACGATGAACCAGAAGCCATAGCTTTTCAGAAATTCCTTTGAATTTTCACCGGATTTATGTCTCAGTACACTATCGATAAAATCTCCGCCCAAGTAGGAACCAATGGCATAACCAACGGAGGACGCAGCAAATACGGATACCAGAATTAGCAAACTGCCCCACACCGGGCCGTAGGCAAGTATGCTCACCACCATTAATAAGAGGGTAGGGATCACCAACAGAAACATTTGTACTATCATTGCCACTTCCAGAACTATAGTCCCGCCCCACCCAAAGTGTGCTACCCACTCCTTTGCTTTTTGTTCACTGCCGCTAGTAAGTGCATCCCATGCATTTGCTATAAATGATTCCACCGATGGAACGGTAAAGTAGGCCACAACAAGGATAACAATCATTAAAATTGAACTATAGAGGGGCAATTTACTTTTCGTTTTATGATCTCGGGTTTTTGTCATATTTTTATTGTAGGAAGAAAACCAATGATCAGCGACGCTTTGGCATTTTGTAAGACTGGGGCGAAAATTAAACTAGAGCACAGGGTTTTTTTAACAAAATTGGATTTTAGATTAACGCTATACCCCTGAACGAGACTAGTTCTAGTAAAAAAATTGGAAATTTAGGTCAGGCTAAATAGATTTATAACCAAACCACTATTATGAAAAACCTAAGAATTTACATGGCCGATGACGACGAGGACGACCGAATGCTTTTTGTAGAGGCATTGGGAGAACTTCCATTGCGGTGCGATGTCCGTTATTTTACCGATGGCATACATCTTATGGCACAGCTCATGATCATGGAAAACCAGATACCGGATATTGTTTTTTTAGATATTAACATGCCACTCATGTGCGGCATGGAATGCTTGCATAAAATAAGGCAAACGGAACGGATTTTAGCATTGCCCGTTATTATCTATTCTACTTCTTTTGAAAAAAATGAAGTAGAACAATATCAACTAATGGGAGCCAGCGGATATTTACAAAAGCCTACCTCTTTTAACCAATTAAAGACCTTACTTTACAAGTGTATTACGCCGTACACGAAAACGGGGGAAACTGCGATACTTCCCTCATTCATAATTCAGGTGTAGTTTTATAACTTTAGATAAATCGGGACTTTGTCATTTGATTTATTTTGACGCTAAGTTAAAATGCCGCTGTGGTTTAAATTTGGTTTGTTATGGCCTATAGCCCCATAAATATTGGGGCAACAAAAAAGAGCCCAAAATCCAATTATTTTCGCGACGGGTATTGCTCCCTTTCCTGCAACCTTTTCTAGATTTTTACCCACAATTCAACTTTTGATGATTTGCAACCAGCTTAGATTCAAGTATGTCGCCCACCTTTTTGACCTAATCGCTAAAAAGTGAGTTTGCTACAAAAACTCGAGTCAAGGAGGGAAAGAGTTAAAAGGTTGAAAATTTCTGATTCGGCGATTTTTCAAACAGCTGTGAATCAATATGTTGAATATAATAGAAAATTGAATTTTTAGCAATCATAAATTAAAACCCCTTTTTGGGGTGGACTCAAAATTTAATCTTGAACTTGAGTATCTCCCAAGATGTTACCCTTCCATTCCTTGCCTCAAAATGGCGTTCAAAACAATAAAAAAGAGAAAAAAGTTATTGGGTTTATCTCAGGTGTCCTTAAATTGTCCCACGACTTAAAAATCAAAAGATAACCAGCGTAGCTCCTTTTTTTAAACAGACGGCACTTAGATCATGATAAAAATACGCTTACTGAATATGGCAAGACAGCATACCTCCATTAGATTTGATGGGCACATGAAACACTATTTTTTTCATGTACTACTCTTTATTTATACCCTAGCTTGTATATCGGGCTGCGCCACTACCAAAGACCTTGATCAAAAAACTATACTCTATGTAGACTCTATTGTGGATTCCGTTACCGTGCGCCATAGTTTTATACCAGAAGATACTATTCAGAAATTAGCGGTTTTAGAGCCGGCAGTACCCGTGCTAATTGACTTCTTCACGGCAGTTGCGATTACGGATTTGTCAATGCCCAAATATCCAGTGGCGCAACAAATAATTTCCAATTATGTAGCGAGTACCAATAGAGAGCCCGGCGGACACTGCCTTACAGCAAGTAAATCAAGATTCTTACAAGCCTACAAGGATATTTACGGACATGCTATATACACCGATTTGCCCGATAGCATTTCGACTAAGTTTTATACTCCATCCCAAGTTTTTGACCACTTGTACGCCTCAACCTCCGGCATGCACAGGGGCTGGCGTTCATTACCAAAAAAATATAGGGGAAAAGGCAATGCAGGAGCCATAGCACAAGCGGGTATGGGACAGCTAGTGGATGGAGATGGAATTTGGAAAGGTCAACTAAGACCAGGTTCCCCCATGCAGGTTTGGAAACATAGAAAAGATTACAATGAAGTAGTGACCGGTATAAATGATCCAACTATTGACCCCTTTGGCCACAGTTTTATATTTTTGAGCTATGTGCGCGACGTTAAGGGCAACATCATAGGAATTAAAATTGCAGATCAAGGCTATCAGAGCAAACGAACATTGGTGCCCAACGACTATGAAGTCTGGTGGGGCGTAAATCTTGAAATATAGTAAACTGACACTATTTTAGGTATTCTCAGAAACTTTAACATCCTAAGTAAAATTTGTTTGAGAACTCTCCGTTTCTATTGTTGGAGGAAACCTCTATGATAATACATCACTGTTTATGCTGGTCTCAATCAAATTACTATTCGTTCTAGGTTTATGGAGTAGCGCCAATCCCAATCCAAGTCCTTTGCCTGACCACTTTACTACCTACACTACTTCGATTTCAGATTCTATTTTAAAAAATAGTGCTCCAAAGCCAAAAACAGACCTAAAAGTATCACTTGGAACTTATGATTTTGAAAAGAGCGTAAGCAAGGAACTGCGTAAAAAAATGATGCAAGATCTAAACAGTAATAAAATTACTTTAAAAGACGTGCAATACACCTTTACAAATCATTTAACCAATGGCCTAATACCCCACTGGTACGGAACGGGATGGAGTTTTGGGGGCCATACCAGTATACCTAACGAGGGGAAAATAGCCTGCGGTTACTTTGTTTCTACCACTTTAAAAGATATGGGATTGAATTTGAATCGCTACAAGTTGGCCCAAAAATCCCCCTTGGACGAAGCACTAATGATCAGCTGTGGTGCGCCAATAAAAACGATACGATCAGTAGACACGGCGACAGCCATACAGGAGATTGACCAACACACCCAAGAAGGACTTTACTTTATAGGATTTGATGAGGGCCATGTAGGTTTTTTACTCAAAAAAGAAGGAGAACTGTACTTGATACATTCCAATTATCTACAGCCTGCTGCGGTTTGTTTGGAAGCTATTGAAACCTCCAATGTATTTAAAAAATTCTCCGTTTTTCATTTGGTGGATATCTCCCATAATAATTTCTTAACGCAAAAGTGGTTGGAAGGTAGCGAGATTCTCTAATTTTCCCAAGGACGAATTTTTAGAACCTCTTTTGCCCGCTCCTATTCATTTCGCTGCTTGCCCACCGCAAATTTAAAAGCATTTGGCATGACCCGCACCTGAATATGTTCTGTTTTTGATTTAGGTTCACCGTCTATTTGTAAGGCTACGGGTAAATTAACGGTGACCTTGGCCTCTTTGGTTGTAAGCACCTCAACAAAATCTATGTGTAACGGAGAAGTGCCCAGAAAGGTTTTTTTGATCTCTACCATATCCAGCTTTTAAAATATGGGCAGCTCAAATTTTCCGTCGTTGATTTTTCCGTTGGGGTTAACGATTACGCCCGTCCCGAATCTTTTGCAGTTGGTACACAGCACCATGATCGCCTTACGTTTAAGGGTCATGCCATTAACCTGTAAGGTAAAATCGTAAGGTATGTCTGATGCCACTAGGGTAGGTAATCCCTTCGTAGCGTTGAATTAGCTCCGCATTAAGCCCAAGGTCCGCGGTATGGAGTATAATATCCCTATCCAATTGAAGCGCATCTACCACCAAAGTGTTCGTTCCCAATGCTACGGCTATGGCTCCATCTATATTCTGCAGCAATTGCAGTTCTGCCGCAAAACCATTTGTAGAGCCCGCAGGGACAATACCTATGATAGGTTTTTGGGCATCACATAGATTTACGACCAACTACAGGGTGCCGTCCCCTCCTACAATAATCACACGATCGGGCCTATAGGTCTCTAGGAGATCCCGTAGTCGTTGTTTATCTTTATCGCCCGTGGTGGTAAAAATGTGCAATTGCTGCTGAGGCGTCATTTTTTCCTTTAGACTACGCACAATGGACTCCTTATCCAGAGCTCCAGAGACGGGATTAACCACGGCCAATAAGGTAATGTTTTTTGGTGTCATAATTTTATCGTTACCGCAGGCATTTTACAAATGTAATTATGTCTTTAGAACTATGGATGCACATCTAAAAGTATATAGGGGATACGTCAATATGAACCAAATTATCATCTTTGGCCATGTATTCAAAGATATCCACCCGGACTCCTATAGCTTGGACGGGGAAAAAATTAAATTTGCTCTGAACATTATCCGGTTATTTCGTATCCTGACACTAAAGAATGTCAGCGTCAGACTTAATTTTAAGGGGATAGAAATAGAGACGAAAACCATGTCCTATGGTTTTTTTCAATTTACCCTTCCCTACACCAAATCTCTGGAAAGCGGATGGCACTCTTTTGGGTCACAGCCTTCTACGACAAGGAGCATACGACGGCAAAGGGAGAATTTATAAAGCCACATCCCAGCAAGGATGGACTAATTTCGGATATTGACGATACGTTCCTGATTTCCCGTTCGGGGGCTTTCTTTACAAAATTATACATTCTATTGACCCGAAATATTAATAAAAGAAAAAATTTCAAGGACGTTGTCAATCACTATCAATTATTGTCCAAAATAGGAAAAAGTATTTCCAAAGAAACCTATGCTTTTTTCTATGTCTCCAGTAGCGAATGGAATCTATATAATTTCATAGTACACTTTATGGCCAAACATGGCTTGCCAAAAGGGGTCTTAAAGCTTAAAAACATTAAAAACGGTGTTGGCGATTTTTTGTTTTCCGGTGGTGGCGGCCATGATCATAAATTTCAAAAAATAAAGCACCTCCTTGAATTTTACCCTGAGCTTGACTTTATTTTACTTGGGGACGATAGTCAAAAAGACCCGGATATTTATTTAAAAATTGCAAAGATGTTTCCAAAAAATGTGCTTGCCGTGTACATCAGGCAAACCGGTTCCACAAAAAAGCAGGAGACCGTTAGTTCTTTACACACACTTAATGACCTAGGAATACAAACGCTCTATTTTAGGGATAGCAAGGCAGCCATAGCACACACCAGGGCTTTGAACCTAAAGTAAATTGCTAGAATAATTAGGCTGCGGAATATACCCTGGCAATAGGGTCCACGCAATGGGTGTTTAAAATCCAAAATCCAGATTCCAAATTCCAATAAAATTCAAGGCAAGCCTTGGGATATTTGATTTAAAAACTATTGACTTAGTCAATGACTATTGGAATCAAACGACGAAGTTGGACTAAAGCGCAGAAGGCGGAAATCCCAAGTAACCACCGCCTGAAGGCCGTGGCACTTGAAGTCTTTCCATTTTTAATTGCCGCGGATTTATCCGGGCATCACGAAATGCCATCCACACGGGCTTTAGCCCAAAGTCGGACATTATACAGTGCCTTAGCTTATAGGTGTTGCCGGTCATTGATTAAACGCCTAAGTCAAAAAACTAAAATAAAAAGCAAAGGATTAAAAAATCACTTACTTCAGATCAGTCCATTATTCAAACCATTTTCAATCAATCCTTAAAAAATATAAATTGATTTTTCCCATTACAATCCAAAAAAAACGCATCAGAGCGGGATGCAAGTTGTAAGGGCACCTAAGAAATGCTTTTGCTCCCTAGTCTTATACCGATTGTTTGTGCTCAAGCTTTTTTTTGAGCACAGTTTAAATGCAATCCCGTTAAGCCCTGCCTATTAACAATAGTACATTACGAACATGAATAATGTACCTCGGACTCGAAAGCAAACAGATTGTTAATAGCACGGAAGAAAAACGGAACCTGAAAACACAACACGGGGATAGATTTCAAAAAAAACACGACAGGGTTCCAACAATTGCCATGCCTATGCTTGGCGTAACCATTCCATTGGATTTTCTTGGCTTTTGCCATTTTGATTCTCCTATTGGATTTCCGAGGTGAGAACACAAAACGATTAAGGAATAACTGGTAAAAAATTAAAGATATGATTTGGATGATTATAGGTATTATTTTGCTTTTGGCGTTTCTCACCCTTATGTTATTGAAGAGGTCAAAAGTGATGACAAAAAATAAAACGGAAAAAGATTTGTCCTCGTTCAACACGTATGCGTTTCTGCCGAGTAGCGCCATAGACCTATCGGAAAATTCTAAAAATGAACTTACCGATGTTTCCGAGCGGGTTATAGCGGAAGTAAACCAGAACATGCAGTTAGCGGGCTATGTACTGGACCGGAACCGACCGGAACTTCTCGTAATGTTACAGGCCAACAAGGTAGTTCCACCCCCAATTTACGCCACGTACCCCTATGCCACAACCCTACCGGTCAGTCCGTTTTATGCACCCTACTCTTACGCAAGTTATGCGCACTATACGAAAATAAACAATCATAAAAATGGAGGCACCAATTTTTTAACGGGCAGTCTAAGTGTTCTGGTCATAGAGCGCAGGTCCAAAAACATCCTGTGGGAGGGAACCGCATCCGAATCTATATTCAACATCAACTCCGATAATGAAATCATTGAATACATACAGCTCATTTTTGAGGCATATCCCACAATTAAAAACAAAAACAATGCAAAATAATATCTTTAAAATAGCACTTTTGATGCTGATGTCCCTTATTTTTTCCTGTGGCCCAAGACCCACGGTCTCCACTATTAAGAACGTTGAAGACCTGAGTACATACAGCACGTATGCGTACCTACCCAATACAAATTTGGATATTTCCAGCCCAAATACGGGCAATAATGGGATTGTAACGCAAAACGTTATAAAGGCCCTGAACCAAGGTATGCATCAAAAAGGTTACATTTTGGACAGGGAAAAGCCCGATCTGCTGCTCGTACTCAACGCACACTACAACAAGGAAACCGCGAAGACCATGGTGCCGGTATATGCGAACCCCGAAAAACCGGACGGAGTGGAGCCCATAAGTGCCTATTACGAACCATATTATTATTGGGAATACGCCAATTTCAACGATATGTTGGGCTTTAAAATCAAAGAAGTAGCCGATAAAAGAGCAGGATTAGTCATTGAAATGATAAGTAGGAAAACCGAAAAAGTCATTTGGCGGGGTTGGGCAAAAGCACCTCTAACCCAGCAAAAGGACGATCTTAAAATGACCGATTATGTTGGCCTCGTTCTGGAGGAACTTCCAGATAACGCAAAGACCAAACGCTAAGGGTAGTTACCCCATGGGAAGGTACAAATGAAAGGTAGCTCCCTTACCCTTTTCCGATGAAGCCGTAATGGCACCATTATGATTTTGCATTATTTTTTTAACGATAGCAAGGCCTATGCCGGTACCCTCATATTCCTGTTTACCATGTAAGCGCTGGAAAACATCAAATATTTTTTCGGCAAACTGTGGCTCAAAACCAATACCGTTGTCGGTTATTTCTATTTTTGCATAGACTTTTCCGGAATCCAGCTTTAATATATTGTCCTTTTCTACCTTGATTGTTTCCGAGCTAATTGAAATAAATGGAGCCTCTCCTACCTCAGAAAATTTGATGCCGTTTTCTATAAGGTTGTGAAACACCTGGCGTATCTGAAAGGGAATGACCTTTAAGATCGGCAAATGATCCGCTTCTATGCGTGCGCCTGTTTCCTGTATCCTATCCTCCAGATTTTCACATACCTCCTCCAGAATCGATGTGAGGTCGTTCTGCTCAAATTCCGAGCTGTCCGTATTGGCGCGGGAAAAGGCCAGTAAATCCTCTATCAACCCTCTCATTCGTTTGGCGGCAAGGGTTATCTTTTCAAAATCCTGTTTTCCGCGATCGCTCAAATTATCGGCATCACTATCTGCAATTCGCGAAGTAAACATTTGAATTTTACGTAAGGGCTCCTGTAAATCGTGACTGGAAACATAGGCGAAGGATTCCAGGTCGGTATTGATAGCTTCCAGTTGCTTAATGGAAGTCGCCAATTGCTCATTGGCACTGGCCAACATTTGTGTCCGCTTATGCACTTCCTTTTCCATTTCCTTTGAAAATTCCTCTAATTTCTTTCTGGCCAGCACCCTGTCCGTTACATCGCTTACCGTTATCATGATTCCGGTTGTGCGACCATCTTTTTCCTTTAAAGGTTCATAATCGTAATCTACATAAAACTCGTGCACGCCACTATCGCTTTCCACAATAGCGAGTGACTCCTTTTCAGAAGTCGGTTTTCCTGTTTGTAAAACCTTTTGCAGGATTCTTGGATATTTCTGCTTTTTCAATTCAGGGAAAACTTCAATTAACCGATTTCCAATAACTTCTGATTCGCTTCTACGCCAAATCTTATCCAACATTACGGCGTTCGCCAATTCAATGCGTAAATCTTCTCCCCTAAAAATGGCCATGGGTATGGGCGATTGCATGATCAACTTACGAAATTGCCGCTCGTTCTCGCGTAAAATGTGTTTGAGCCTAACGGAATCCGAGACCTCATCGGCAATGACCATGATGCCTACGGTTTTCTCCTTTAGGTCCTTTAACGGCTGTAAAACCAGATTAAAAAAACCGGTCTCGATTTTTCCATGATGTTGCACCGCTACAGGCAATTCCAGTTTGCGTACGATCTTTCCAGTTTCCAATACCTCATCAAAAACAGAACGCAAGATGTTATTGCCACTGGGGATAATTTCAAAAATAGACTTCCCAATGATTTCAATTGTATTCTTATCCATAAACGAGGCAGCTATTTCGTTGACCATTTCAAACACATGGTTTTCTCCGAAAAAGACAGCGATACCCACGGGCGCACGTTTGATCAGGTTTCTAAAATTCTCCTTTTCCTCCTGTACATTTTCGAACGCTTGCCGGAGTTCCAATTCCTTTGCCTTCCGCTTGTCTATATTACTACTTACCGTACCAAAACCTGTAACTTGGTCTGTATCCTCATCTAGGACAGGAATAACGTTCCATTGTAACCAAGTAGCTTTTTTGGTCTTTTGGTTCCATATTCTAATCTCATCCGTATAGTACCCGTCCTTGAGGACCTTAGGAAGTGAATCTTTTACTTTGGCAATATCTTTGGAATAGATACCTTCCAAGATATTCTGGCCATCCGAACTTTCCCAACCCAGCATTTTCAAGGCCGACGGGTTGGCATATTCTATGGTATAATCGGCGTTGGAAAAACCTATAAATTCATGGCTAGCTTCCATCATCGAAATTAAATTTAGCCGTTCCTTTTCCGCCTGTCGCTGTTCTGTATTATCCTGTAAGGTGCCATTAAAACGGTAACAGATATTTTGCTCGTTGATCCATGCCCTGCCTACTGCCCGCACATAGCGCTCCTGTCCCGTCTCCCTGTTTTGTATGGTATAGCTTATGTCGTATTTTCCCCCGGTTACCGGATTTATCGCTTTTTGTATAGCGGCATCAACTCTTTTGCGGTCCCTTTCTATTATCGCATGGGTTGCTTGCTCCAGAGACATTTCTTCGACCTCTGGCAAACCGAACCAAGTCTTTAGCCTATGATTGGTCTTTAACCTATTTTCTATGGGGTCCAGATCCCAAGTGCCCAACTCTGCAGATTCTATGGCAAAGGCAAGCTCATCTTGACTTTCCTTTAATTTCTCCAAGGTATCTACCTCTTTAGTAGTCTCCATGCACATGGCAAGGACGCCCGCTATATTTCCATACTCATCAATAAGTGGACTATAACTAAAAGTCCAGTACATGTTCTCTATGCGGCCGTTTCTAAAAAAGGGAATCAATTGGTTTTCGCTCCAGGTAGGCTTGCCCGTTGTGCGTACACTATTTAACAAAGGATGTATGGACTCCCAGATTTCGGGCCAGGCTTCTGCACCTTTTTGTCCCAAAATAAAGGGATGCTTTCCTTCATTGCCCAGACTTGGGCGGTACGCATCATTATAAAAACAAACGTACTCATCTCCCCAAAAAATAAAAGTCGGAAACGAATTGTGTAACAGGGTGATTACCGCAAATTTCAAGGACTGCGGCCAAGTTTCGGGAATACCCAAGGAAGTATGCTCCCAATTTCTTCCTCTCATAACCTCACCCATTTCGCCACCACCGTTTAAAAAGTTCCATTGTGGTTTACCGGTCTTATAAATCATAAGTTCCTAGTATTTTATAATAAATTCGGCACTATTGTTCTTCTTGTGCCTGTCCTCATTTATATAGCTTAGACATTGCGTCAAGGCATTTTTTAAGGCATCAAAAGATTCGGATTTTTGCAGATATCGGGCAGCTCCTTTATCGCGTAACATCGCTGCTTTTTCTAGATCCAACACCATAGCGTAAATGACTACGGGAATATGGGACAACCTAGTTTCATCCTTAATATCGTTCAAACACTCCTCGCCGTCCATCAAAGGCATAAAGAGGTCTAAAAAAATCATGTCGGGCCTTTTTTTATCCCTTTTCAATAAGGCATCCATCAATGCTACACCATTATCAAAAGTTTTAATGGAAACGGTTTGCGGCAACTCTGCAAATGCATCCATTAAAAATTGGCGGTCGTCCTCGTCGTCGTCGGCCAATAAAATTAAAAAATCGGTATCCTGCATTACACAAAACTTTAATGACCTGTAATGTATAGAACTACCGCTTGCAAGCAACAATTCCTCAGGTAAATTACTATAAAGAAAAGAATATTTGAAAGGACGATTTGACCTCTGATCATTTTGGGTCAATAAGAATACTGATAGCATTAAAATAAAAGCAACTTGTGACATTAGAGGATACATTTTCCTAAAAAATGATGCGCAAAGTTTAAGTTGTTAAGATGGTGGGAATTTTAGTAAACACGGGGTGGGTATTGTTGAGAGAAATCTTTTTATAGCCGTAAGATCGATGCTTTGCGACCCAGATCAGCCGTCCACCAAAACCTAACTATCCCGAAATGAATTTTTGCCTATCTTAACTTGTATTGCATTACAATTGAAATCTTTAAGGTCATCTCAACTCCTTACTTCTTGCTAAGTTGCATATCTTAAACCTGTGTTGATGACCAAAGACCAAAGTTCTAAATTCTCATTAAAGGCATTGCCAAAAATGCTGAAAAAAACCTACACCTCCTGGATGGCGCACGAACCCTTTAGGTCTAGCGCAGTTGTGGCCTACTATGCCGTATTATCGTTGCCGGCCCTTTTGGTCATCATCATAAATGTGGTAGGCGCCGTTTGGGGAAAAGAGATTGTAGAAGGTAAACTGACAGAAGAAATAGCTATGGCCTTGGGTAGCGATGCGGCCGAATCGATAAAAGGTATGATTGCCGAGACGCAGGGAACCGAAAAAAGTAGCCTGTCTACCATCATAGGCATCGGTGTTTTACTTTTTGCCTCTACAGGTGTGTTTTACCATTTAAAAATATCGCTTAATACCATCTGGCGCGTAGCGGCAGATCCAAATGTAAAGATCAAGAAAATGGCCATAGACCGGGCGCTAAGTTTTGCTTTTATCCTTGCTATTGGTTTCCTGCTCCTTATCAGCTTTATTGTAACGGCCGCAATTTCCGTGCTCAGCGATTTTATACGGGATGCCTTACCAAATGTATTGTTATATGTGGCCTACAGTCTAGATTTTCTGTTGTCGATCGCCATTATTTCGGTGCTATTTGGGCTCATGTTCAAATACCTGCCAGATGCCAAAATAAAATGGAAATCGGTCAAAATCGGGGCTTTGCTCACCGCCGTATTATTTGTTATAGGGAAATCTGCGTTGGGATACTATTTTGGACAGGTAGAACCTGGTTCTACCTATGGGGCCGCCGGTACTTTGGTGCTTATTTTATTATGGGTTTCCTACTCCTGTCTCATCCTGTTTTTTGGTGCCGAGTTTACCTATACGTATGCGGAACGCTTTGGGAAAGGCATTGAACCGAACAGCAAGGCCATTCATAAAAAGGATGAAAATGTAACTTGAGAAAAAGGAAAAGCACCTCAAAATGCTCCTATACCACTATAAATTTTAAAAACAATTCATTACTCACTTAAAGAATAGTCAAAAATGCGAAATCAAGTGCAAGCAGATAATAAAATGAAGGCCACGGAAAGTGCCCCCATGGATACGAAACAAAAAAACGATATCGGTGTAAGAAATCAAACAACTCAAGTACCCAAAAAGAGATTCCCGTTAACGCTCATCGTTGTGCTTGGCCTTATGCTGCTTATGGTTGGCTTTATAGTATTTTTTATGTCGGGCATGGCATAGCACCATGTTCCGATTTGAGTTGGGTTTGTGCTGAAAACTTAAGTCAAAGAGGAAACAAGTTAAAAGGAGGGAACAAGTCAAAGAGGAAAAGAGCAAAGCGGGAAAGAGCTAATTGAAAAATTTAAGATCAGGTAATTTTTCAAGCAGCTGCATATCGCTGTTTTAAAAATTGGCTTTAAATGCATCAGGGTTGAGACCCCATTTTCTAGGTTTGAACCCACTTAAAACTTTCATACTCTCAATTTTAACCCTTACAGCAACAGCGGAGTTACTTTGCAAGCATTCGCTATTATTAATGGCCCAGTAGCTATAGGCGGTACCGATAATTTATTCACCCTCTATATTCTAGAACGGCTACGGGATCTGTATCCTTTAATTATGCGTGTAGGCATATTCGCAGGGGTACCTCTGTTAGGGCATGTAAAACCGATTTTAGGTTGCTCGCCCCATAAGGCCGTTCCCTTACCCTACAAGAGGTTAAGGCTGCCAATGGGGAAGTCGGCATCAAGCTTTAGGCCATTTCTCAAAAAAGGTTTTGTGTTGTGCAGGTGGTTTAACGTTAAAGATGAATTTTATACAGCACTAGTAAAGAGGAACGAACCTTTACTTTTGTAACATACACAAAACTACCAGAAGCGCAGTATAATTATTAACCCTTAAAATATTAAAATGAAAAAAATAATACTAATTGCCCTTGCGGGAAGTTTCTTAATAGGTTGTAATATAAAGAAAGAGGACAAAGGCGAATTGCCAGAAATAGATGTAGATGTGACCGCCGATGCAGGAGAACTTCCTGAATATGACGTAAACTGGGCCGACGTGAACGTTGGAACAAGAACCGAAATAGTCGAAATTCCCAAAGTGGTCATTGTTATGGAGGAAGAAGAGGTAGAGATTCCCTACATTGATGTAGATATACCAAATGGCGGTGATAAGAAAGAGCGCACCATTATGGTGGAGGCCGAAGTTACGGACATGGAACACAAGCTCGAAATACAAGAAATTTGGGCGGCAGGAGATAAGTTATATGTGATTGCCGAATTGGAGCCCACCGACAAAAGTATCGGAGAACAGACCATCAGAGTTTCTGATCAAGTAACTATAAATGCGCCGGATTTAAACGTACAATATTACATTGTGGGAAGTAGGCCCGATAGAGTTTTTAATTCGAGATATGATTATTTGGAAAACACCAATGCCCTTAAAAGTTCCTTGGAGAATCCGAAGAAATTATACTCAAGATAATAATATTCGTTAGGTTGATTAAAATGGTTTCAACATACTTCTTCGTTGGAACCATTTTTATATCCGGACAAAAAACAACATTTTCTAATCCTAAAATAACAACCCTATGTCATTACTTACAATAGTTCTAAATATACTTTTACCACCGTTGGCCGTATTCCTAAAACATGGAATTGGCACTACGTTCCTAATTAGCGTTTTGCTCACTTTACTAGCTTGGTTGCCCGGTGTCATACATGCCTTCATTGTTAATTAGTGTTACAAGTACGACCTCATTAAGAACGAAAGCAAGGCCCTTTCCACTATCGCATTAAGATATAAGAAAGACGATGCCGCAACCGAGCGGTTATTATTAGGGTAGTTCGGCTTTAGTTAAAATATATTTCCGACGTTTTTTAAAAGTATTTAATTGACGGATGGAATTCCAAAGTAAAAATAAAGCTTATTTTGAAAATAAAAATAAAAGCATGGCAGTTCTGGCAAGAGACAAAAATTTAATTACATACATCTATAATTCCGAATCCCGTCTGGGAAGACAAATTCTAGGCTATCTGGAAGGAACAAAAAAGAATGTGGAGACCATTGATATTGCCCAAGAAAACCTGGGAGATACCATTTGGGTAGAATTGGCGGAAGATTTAGGGGTACCCTTGGGACATCTCTTTGCCACTGGCCATGCCGATGCCCCAGATTTTGAGAACACGGACAAATTTGATACCAGTGATTGGCTGAAGCTTGTAAACCAAAATCCCGTTGTTTTACAACGACCCATTGTGGTTAACGGCAAGCGGGTAAAACACTTATCCAACCGGTCGGAAATTTTACAGTTTTTTGGGGTGGACTCCGCAGGTTTGAAAAAAACTATGGCGCACGAACCGCCAACAACCTCATCCACTACAGAGGATGAACATTTTATTGAGTAACTTATAGCGCAAAAAATAATTGGAATTTGGAAAGGAATAAAGAACAAAGTAAAAAAAGCAGTTTAAAGGAACAGGCCATCAACCATAAGGAAACGGGCGGAAAGGAAATAAACCACTAAGCACTCAAAGTACACAGTTTTTAAATAATGAATAAAATTCATTTTACAACATTCTAAGTGGCAGTAGGCAGTCACTGCTACTGCTAGGTAAAAGTTTTTAGAACCTAAAGGTATATGTACTAAAGTGCATAGCTTGAACTATTTTTGAGACCAGTCAACTCGCAACAGCAACAATGAAGGGATACCCATCAGCCAAGGGACAACGCCTAATTTGGGTATGGTTCCTTTTTGAATAAAAGTTGGCTCATATTTTTGAAACAGCGCTAGTATAGTGGCTTCGGAGGTCGTAAAATGTGCTTTTTTCTTCGTACTGCGTCCATTCGTAGGTTCCTCAGGCATTTTTAAATACGGTAGTAGCGTGTCATCCTCATAGCAAGATACCAATAAAGGATGGACTTAGTATTTTCGGCATACGCTTTCTGTATTGCCCAAAACCTTGGCGGCCGCATCAAAAGCGGTAACCTTATCTTTATGTTTTTTGGCTGTATCGGTGGTAATCCCAAACTGGGATATCGTATCAAAAAAGAGTACAGAGGCTACCCATGTCCTAAAATCCTTTGCGGTAAAATGCTTACCAAGAATGCCATATAAATACTCGTTTACCAAGGTACTATTAACTGTTTTTTTAGCTCCGTCATCATCAAAAAAATGAAACAGTTCCCACCCCGGAATTACCTCGCATTTTGCGACCAGGCTTTCTCATGTTTTATTTCTCACGGTTAGCGAATGTTCCTTTCCACTTTTACCCATAAAATTAAATAGTAGCGTATCCTTGTAAACCTCCACATGTTTTTTCCTTAAAGTGGCAAGGCCGTAAGTCTTGTCTCGTTTCGCGTATTGTTCATTGCCTATACGTATAATGGGTCTCATCCGTGAGCCTAATGACCAGTGCCAATACCTTGGTCATTCGCCAACCGTTTTGAGACAGGCCCGTCTCTACCCTACTTCTAAGTAAGGGAAGGCTTGCGCCGAAATAGGCAATTTTGTAAAATTTGGTCTGATTCCTAATGCGCTTCCAAAGCGAGAGATGCCTATATTGTTTTTGGTTTTTTGCATCCCTGCCAATAGCTTGCAGATGGCCATTGGTCAAATCTTGTACCCGCACCGACTTCCATGCCCGGTGGGATTACCAAGGAATCGATGCGTTTTATATGGTCTTTATCATTCAGGGGGGCTGTCGCCCAAGGTATATACAACACCCGATTTCTTACTTAGGCGTTGTATCGGAATCGCCTAATTGTCCACATATACCAAATTAAGTTAGGATAGTGCCTCTTCCGGTGCTTCCATTAATTGGAGCACTAAATTCTCTTTGGTCATATTGATTTAAAAAAAATGAAATTAATGTAATGGAATCATGGGTATTGACTGCATTGCCAGAAAAACTGAGGTGTTCGAAAGCAGACAAAATAGAAACAAAACACCACCGCTTACCTGTAAAATCTTTGAGCTAGGTACGGCGATGGTGCAGTAGAAAGGTATACACGGAGCAGCACCCTATATGTGGGCATGACAAACGAATCCCACGCATCTGCTATTTGCTCCCCTACTTACAATATGAATGTGAGCATACAAAACTCCAAACTGTTCTTCCAAGCTTTCCTACGGACTATGGCTCGATGCACTAATGAGCAGGACGCGTTATGGAAATCCTGAAATTATAGCACCTTTTACGGAAATTATATAACGCGTATAGCTACTTCATTTACGATTTTTGGAGAAGACAATTAGGGAGATTATCCCAGCCATAAAATAATCAAAAAATGAAAAACATTTTGAACACACTTAAGACATACGCTAGAGTAAAGCGTACCTATCCGTCGTTAAATTCAGTTGACAAAACAAAAAAGAACCTTCCGGAGAATTTTATGATGGGCATGACAAACCAACATGTGAAGCTGGAATCCGATTAGGAATCTATTTACGAACATCCCCATTTCTTATCTACCTACTTTTCTACATGCTTTCATTCTAAGACCTATTAATGGGAGTACCGCAAGTAAACCTGTAAACGCCCGTGGCATAAAGAAGACCAAAAATTGGCATTCATAGGCCAAGGTCATTCATAAACAATTATAACAATCTAAAAACAACCTTATGAACAATATATATCTCAAAACACACAATTTGGAAAGAATATTTTCACAACTACAGGAGCACCTTGGGGGCACGCTAGAAGCACAACCAGATGAATATAAACTAAAACTGGACAGTGGTGCCGTGAGAGGGGAAATAAATGGAATTAATCTAAGGAACAATTTCACCTTTTTGGAATATGACGTTACTTTTTCCGAGGATACATTTTTGGTGAGCCATACCCCGGTTACCAATCCCATCTATTTTCTATATTGTTCCAAAGGGAGATTAAAGCATAGCTTTGGCACCGAAGGCAAAAAACGCACTTTACATCAATTTCAAACCGGGATATTCTCGTGTGACCCTAGTAGGGATTCCGCCCTGTTTTTTAGAAAGGACGAACCCGTGAGAGGCTCTGTAATTACGGTCGCAACAACAGGTACCACAAAAGGGCAGGCAACTTCAGACCATCTCCGAGACAGGCTAATAGAAACATTCATGCCAAAAGAGGATGAAAAAACATTCAAATACCTAGGCTCTTACAATCTTAAAATAGCAGAGCAAATACATAATTTAGAACTGATCAAGCAAACTGGACTAGTAAGAAATCTGTTAGTTAAGGGAATTGTGTATTTCTTGCTGGCATTAGAAATAGAACAACATGAAGAAGATGTAAGAAACCTCTCAAGACCTGGAACTTTGAGCGTCGACGAACTGGATGAAATAAAGGAACTATCCATTTTCATAAAGAACTATCCAGATCGTCACTTTTCTATACGTATGTTGGTAAGACAATCGGGACTTTCCCCTGCCAAGCTACAGGAAGGGTTCAAGTTTATCCATGATATGACGGTTACCAACTATATTAGAAAAATTAGGGTAGAATTTGCCGAAAAGTTGATTAAAACCACTGATTTGAATATCACGGAGATTGTTTATACGGTAGGTCTTACGAGCAGAAGCTATTTCTCCAAAATTTTCAAGGAAAAATACAATTGTAGCCCCAAGAGATATCAAGATAATCAACTAAGGGCGGTAACACAATCTTAAGGTAGAGGCTCATTTCATTGAAAAACCAGTTGGCCAGTTGGCTAACTGGTTTTTTGTTTCTATAAAATACATATTCACAAAAATAAAATTCCAATATTCGTATCAACTGAGTATGTCGTATACCGTTAAAAACCATACGGATAAGACAAAACACACCTTTTTTAAAGACTTAAATTGTAGGTACTATTAATCTTTAAAAAAGAACATTATGAAATTTATGAAAATGAATGTACTAGCGGTATTATCCCTAGTATTCTTATCGGCCTGTGGTCCTAAAATATCGTCTACGGTACAAACGAACAAAAATCTCAGCACTTATGAAACCTATGCCTATTTGCCAAATAGTAGTGTAAAAGCTCCTGCAGGCACCAATCAATCCGAAGATGTGGGACCGCAGATTATAAACGCAATGAACACTAATATGCAAAAGGCGGGATATACCATGGATCGGAACGATCCGGATCTATTGGTGATCATCAATACCAATTATGACAAGGAAACGGATGTAAATGTATATCGTGATACCGATAACGACACATATTATGACACTAATTATGCTTACTATCCCTATACCACTACCCGACCGGTAAATAATTATTATAGCAACAATTATTACTACGGGTATGATAACTATGGCGGCATTGTGGACTACGATGTTACTATGGATAAGTATACAGACGCCGGCATGGTAGTTAGTTTGGTAGACAAGGAAACCAAAAATATTGTGTGGACAGGATCTGTAGACAATTTTTACATTTACCGGAACAACGCCTCCGCTGAGGTAGCAGAATATGTAGATGATATTTTTGAAGACTATCCTACGATTTCCCAAAATAGATAAATTGCTAGAATTGGATGAACGATCCCTTGAAACCGAAAGGTTTCATGGGATTTTTAATGGGTAGCTTCCCGTTCCCACACTACAAGGGCGTGAGTTAGTATTGCGTTATTATTTTATTTTTTTGAAACTATGATTTTATGGGAATTTTGCTTTTTTAGTACTGATGAACTACAAAAAGACACTACTAAATTCAAGCGGTATTGCCATGATCATAGGCGCAATAGCGGCAATTTTGGCCGATATACTTGACGATGTATCCTATAGTATAAATTGACTATTTATCAAAAAGCAAAGCCACAAAAAAGCGGATTCGTTTATTCATTTTTCCACGCCCTCTAGAATATACTCTTGTACTTTCTGATATTCATCTTTGGTATGCAGCACCGCAATATCTCCCGTACATTCAAAAACTACG
>Ga0075108_10000650_pt1 | contig 19945 bp, 20 predicted proteins | sample AntAceMetag02UK1_FD_69797 | JGI IMG/M metagenome (GOLD analysis project Ga0075108, IMG submission 69797) | Saline lake microbial communities from Ace Lake, Antarctica - Antarctic Ace Lake Metagenome 02UK1 | ecosystem: Environmental > Aquatic > Non-marine Saline and Alkaline > Saline | place...
CACCCGCCAGAAGCTGGTCGAGAATCGCGTCCGGTATCGAGGGTTCCTTGCGGCGAGCCATGGGATGTCTCCTTCTTTCCCATTATGCCCGGCCACACACGAAATTCCTGACAGTCCCCGCCGGATCAGGCCTCCGCCGCCATCGCCGGCTGCCGCGCCAGGCGGACGGCAGGCGACGCCAGGATCACCGCCGCCTGGGCCAGGAACCCGGCGACCGCCACGATCAGGCAGGCCTCGGCGCCGGCGAACGCGCCGACCCCGGCGCCGATCGCGGCGCCCAGCGGCCGCGACCCCTGCGCCAGCACGCTGAACGACGACACCCGGCCGAGCAGCCGCTGCGGCGTCACCGCCTGGCGCAGCGTCGTCGTGCTGATCACCCACAGGATCGGCCCGACCCCGAGCAGGAACAGGCTGGCCGCGGCGAGCACAGGCGTCGGTGCCCAGATGGTCAGCGTCATGACCAGCGACGCGGCGAGGCCGACGACCGGGCCGACGGCGATCACCACCCCGAACGGCAACCGGCGCAGGACCGTTGGGGCGGCGAGCGCGCCCACCAGCATGCCGAGACCGTACAGCCCCAGCACCACGCCGATTCCGGACGCGGTCAGCCCCAGGTGGCGGACCGCGTAGGGCACGAACACCGCCATGATGACGAAGAACGCGGTGTTGAAGACAAACTGGGTAACCAGCACCGGCCGGAGCAGGGGGTGGCGGGCGACGAACACCGCGCCTTCCGCGATCTCATCGAACGGCCTGCGCCGGCGCGGCAGGGCGCGCACCGGCTCGTGCAGGCCGCTCAGCAGCAGCACCGCCAGGACCGAAAGCCCGGCGGCGAACGCGAACGCCGCTCCGGCTCCGGTCAGACCGACCAGCGCGCCGCCGACCGCCGGGCCGGCGGTGAAGGCGACCGTGCGCGCCAACTCGATGCGGGAGTTGGCGGCACCCAGCATGGCCGGCGGCACCAGCGCCGGGACCAGCGCCGGCGCGGCGACGCTGTAGGCAACCGTCCCACACGACGCGATGAAGCCGAACAGCGCCAGCATCGGCCAAGTGATCAGCCCCGACTGCGCCATGACCAGGATCGCGAGCAGGGCGAGCGCCCGCAGCGCCTCGGCTCCGACCATCATCGACTTGCGGGACACCCGGTCGGCGAGCAGCCCGGCCGGTATCGCCAGCAACAGGAACGGTAGCGTCAGCGCGGTCTGCAGCAGCCCGGTCTCAGCCTCGCCGGCGCCGAGCGCCAGCACGGCGACCAGCGGGGCGGCGGCCAGCGCCACCTGTTCGGCGGACTGCGCAGCGAGGTTCGACCAGGCGAGGCGGTTGAAGGCGACGGGAAGCCGCGGGGCGGGGGCGTTCATCGGGGTGTCTGCCGTTCGGTGAGGGACGGCCGGACGCTATCCCCGACGCGACGGCGTCGCGCTCCGCGGCTTGCTGTGGAATTCGCAAACGGCAGGCCCGCCGTACCCAGAGCGCGAGAATGAACTGGCTCGGCGCTTCGCGGCTCCCGCTTCGCAGGTCGCCCCGTCGGCAGCGCCCCCTCTCTTGTCGTCATTCCGGACCGGGCCGCCGCAGGCGGGACGGAGCCGGAAACCACCCGACGCACCGCGCTTGCCGCGGCCTGTGCCCGTCGCCCCGTAGGTTCCGGCTCGGCCGCGCCGGGGCGGCGCGTCCGTCCGGAATGACGGTTGGGCTGGGGTCGGCCTCGTGGTCGCCCCCCCTCGAATGTCCCGGCGGCAGCGCCCTCTCTCTTGTCGTCATTCCGGACCGGGCCGCCGCAGGCGGGACGGAGCCGGAACCCACCCGACGCACCGCGCTTGCCGCGGCCTGTGCCCGTCGCCCCGTGGGTTCCGGCTCGGCCGCGCCGGGGCGGCGCGCCCGTCCGGAATGACGACGGGGGTGGGGTCGGCCCCGGGGTCGCCCCACTCGAAGGTCGCGGCGGCCGCGGCCCTCTCTTGCCGTCATTCCGGACCGGGCCGCCGCGGGCGGGACGGAGCCGGAACCCACCCGACACACCGCGCTTGCAGGCGGCCTGTGCCCGTCGCCGCGTGGGTTCCGGCTCGGCCGCGCCGGGGCGGCGCGTCCGTCCGGAATGACGGTCGGCTCCGCAGGGAACCGCATACATTCATGTCCCGGCAGCAGCCGCTACGTCGACAAATCTCCAGGGCAGCGAAGGGCCACGCTCAGGCGAACTCAAGCGCGAGGTAGGAGTTCAGGATCCGCTCGACCGCGTCCTTCTCCAGGTCGCGGGCGATGATCACCAGCTTGGAGCGGCGGTCGTCGTCCGGCCAGGCGTCGAGCTTGGCGGGCGGGTGGAACAGGTGCTGGACGGCGTGCACCACCACCGGCCGGTCGACCTCCTTGACGTTCAGGATGCCCTTCATGCGGAGCAGGTTCAGGCCGTGGCTCTGCACCAGCATGTCGAGGGCCGGGGCGATGGCGTTCCAGGCGAACGGCTCGTCGAAGGTCAGGCAGAACGCCCGGATGTGGTCGTCGTGGCGGTTGACGTCGTGATGGTGATGGCCGTGGTCGTCGTGCCCATGGTCATGGTCATGGTGCTCATGTCCGTGGTGGCCATGATGCTCGTGCTCGCCCGGGCGGTGGTAGACATGGCCCTCGGTGTCCCGGTAGGCCTCCTCCTTCAGCCAGCGCTGCACGTCGGACGATTTGGTCATGGGGTTGTACAGGCCGGCGTCGAACAGCGCCTTCGGCTCGATCGCCCCGCTCACCGCCCTCAGGATCGGCGCCGCCGGGTTGATGGCGTGCAGCCGCGCTTCCAGCGCCGCCACGGCGCCGGCCTCGGCGATGTCGGTCTTGCTGAGCACGATGCGGTCGGCGACCGCCACCTGCTTGACGCTCTCGAACTGCTGGTCAAGCTGCCAGGGCGCGTTGACGGCGTCGACCACCGCGACCACGCCGTCCAGGGTGAAGCGCGTCACGAGGAATCCGTCGGACATCATGGTGTGCAGGATCGGCGCGGGATCGGCGAGGCCGGTGGTCTCGATGACGATGCGGTCGAACGGCGCGATCTCGCCCTTGGCGCGGCGCTTGTACAGCGACTTCAGCGTATCCAGCAGGTCGCCGCGCACCGTGCAGCACAGGCATCCCGAGTTCAGCAGCACCGTGTCCTCGTCGACGCGCTCGATCAGCGCGTGGTCGAGGCCGATCTCGCCGAACTCGTTCACGATCACCGCCACCCGGTCCATGCCCGGGTGGTTCAGCAGCGCCTTCAGCAGCGTGGTCTTGCCGCTGCCGAGGAAGCCGGTGAGGATCGAGACCGGCATGCGGTCGAGTGGCGAGGGGGCGGCGTCGGTCATGCGTGGTCTCCGGCGTGGGAATGGCTTGTGCGGGCCGGGGCGGCCGGCCGGCGGCAGGCCGGGCAGCGGCCGGCCACCTCGATGGTGATGCGGCGGATCTCGAAGTCGAGGGTGCGGGCGCGGGCCTTAAGCTCGACGTCGAGGGCCCCGCCCTCCAGCTCGTGCGCGGTCCCGCAGCCCTCGCAGATCAGGAAGTAGCCGCGGTGCGGGTGCTCGGGCTGGGCGCAGCCGACGAAGGCGTTCAGGCTCTCGATGCGGTGCACCAGGCCCTGGGCCATCAGGAAGTCGAGCGCCCGGTAGACCGTCGGCGGCGCCACCCGCCCGGCCTCGCCGTCGGCCTCGCGGACCCGCGACAGCTTGTCGATCAGCTCGTAGGCGCCGATCGGGGCGTGGCTTTCCCAGATCAGCTCCAGCACCCGTCGGCGCAGGTCGGTCAACCGGGCGCCGCGCTGGCGGCATACCACGTCGGCCGCGGCAAGCGCGTCGGCCACGCAGTGCGCGTGGTCGTGCTCGTGTCCGGTGAAGCGTTCGGCGTCGGCCACAGGGCTCTCCGTCGGCGGATGCTTCGGTATATCAGAGTTGCAGCTGGCGGTGCCAACCCGGGCGAGTGGCTATTCGCCGCCGCTCCCGCTCCCCCCCAGCCCGCGGAACAGCGCCAGGGCGCGCTCGCGGGCGGCCTTGTGGTCGACGATCGGGTGCGGGTAGTCGCGGCCGAGCCGGACCCTGGCGTCGGCCAGGTCGAGCGGCCGGGCTTCCCAGGGCGTGTGGATCGCGGCGTCCGGCAGCCTGGCCAGTTCCGGCACCCAGCGCCGCACATAGGCGCCGTCGGGGTCGAACTTCGCGCCCTGGAGCGACGGGTTGAACACCCGGAAGTAGGGTGCCGCGTCGGCGCCGCATCCCGCGACCCACTGCCAGCTCGCGGAATTGCTGGCCAGATCGGCGTCGACCAGGGTGTCCCAGAACCAGCGCTCGCCGACCTGCCAGGGCACCAGCAGGTCCTTGATCAGGAACGAGGCGACGATCATCCGCACCCGGTTGTGCATCCACCCCGTCGACCAGAGTTCGCGCAGACCGGCGTCGACGATCGGGTAGCCGGTGCAGCCACGCTGCCACGCCCGCAGACCGACCGGGTCGTCGGCCCACGGAAACGCCGCGAACTCCGGGCGCAACGGCTGCGTCGGCAGGGCCGGGAAGTGGTACAGCAGGTGGTACGAGAACTCGCGCCAGGCGATCTCCGAGAGGAAACGGTCGGTACCGTTGCCGTCGTGGCGCGCGGCGGCGGCGTGCCAGACTTGGCGCGGGCCGATCTCGCCGAAATGCAGGTATGGGGACAGTCGCGAGGTGCCGGGCTCGCCCGGCCGGTCGCGCCGGGCGGCGTAGTCGCGCACCGGGCCGTCGAGGAACTCCCCCAGCCGGTCGCGCGCCGCCGCCTCGCCGGGTTTCCAAGCGTCCCGCAATCCTGCGGCCCAGTCCGGCCGGGATGGCGTCAGCTTCCAGTCGGCGAGGTCGTCGCCCGGCGGCGCTACCGCCGCGGCCGGGATGCGATCGGGGGCGGCGACCGGCGCCTCATCCGGCACCGCCGCCCGCAGCGCCTTCCAGAACGGCGTGAAAACCCGGTACGGCCCACCGCTTCCGGTCGCGACCTCCCAAGGCTCGCGCAGCAGGCCGGCGTTAAAGCTGCGGGAAGCGACGCCGCGCGCCTTCAGGGACGTCTTGATGCCCTCGTCGCGCGCTGTCGCCCAGGGCTCGTACCGCCGGTTCCAGAAGACGGCGTCGGCGCCGGTCTCGGCAACCAGCCGCTCGATTGCCGGCGTCGCCGGCCCGCGGCGCAGCACCAGCGTGGCACCGCGCTCCCGCAGCGCTGTCGCGAGCCGGTCGAGCGACTGGTGGAGCCACCAGCGCGACGCCCCGCCCGCCGCCCATTCGCCGGAATCCTCGTCGTCGAGGACGAACACGGGCACGACCGGGCGGCCGCGCGCCACCGCGGCCGCCAGCGCCGGGTTGTCGGCGAGCCTCAGGTCGAGGCGGAACCAGAGCAGGGTAGGGGCTTCGGACATCGGAGGACCAGGTTGCGGCGGGTGACGGCGTCGACGGTGACGGCTTCTACGGTAACTGCGTCTACGGGGCCTGGCCGGGGCCGGATCACCCGAGCGCCCTCAGGCCCGGCGCCGGCGCCTCCAACCGCTCGCCCGGCACGCGCACGATCCGCCCGGCGGCCAGCAGCATGACCTCGAACCGGCGTTCGAACAGCCGGCGCAGATCCGGGCGCAGCACGTCGAGGCCGCCGGCGTAGGCGCCGAACGCCGGCAGCACCAGACGCCGGCCGTCGGCGGCGAAGCAACGCCCCGACACGCTGCGACCGCGCAGCCGCACCCGGGCCTTCGGGTGGTAGTGGCCGGACACCTCGCCGTGCACCGGAGCTGCCAGCGCCTCGTGACGGAACACCAGCGGCCCGTCCACCAGCTCGTCCAGCACCCGTCCGCCCCAGTCGGCGGGTGGGGCGGGATCGTGGTTGCCGGCGATCCAGACCCAGTCGGCGCCGCCGGTAAGGGCGCGCAACCGCTCGCGGTCGCGCTCGCCCAGGCGGTCGCCGGCCCCGGAATCGTGGAAGCTGTCGCCGAGGCAGATCACCCGCTCCGGCCGGTGCGCGGCGATCGACTGGGCCAGCCTCGACAGGGTCGCCGCGCTGTCGAACGGCGGCAGCAGCACGCCCCGGCGCGCGAATCCGGAGCCCTTCTCCAGGTGCAGGTCCGCCGCCACCAGCGTGCGGCGCGCCGGCCACAGCAGGACACCGCTCGGGTCGGCAACCAGTTCCGCGCCGTTGAGATGGAAGACGATCAGGCTCATCCCGGACCCTTGGCCGGAGAAGGCCTCCGGGTCAACCGGGTTCGGGGGCTGGTTTGACGGGCAGTTTATGAGATGACTTCATCAGCGAAGGCTGAACAGCCGTCCCCAGCCGCGGATCATCGCGGGATCGCCGCCCGCCGCCCGGATCGCCCCCCAGAGCGCCGCCGAAACGCTGTCGATCAGGGTAATGCCGAGCTCGGCTTCCAGCCGCTCGGCCAGCCGCGCGCCGCGCAGGTTGGTGCAGAGCACCACCGCCACCTCGGCGCCGTCGGCCGCGACCTCCCGGACCATGCGCTCCACCGTCGTCTCGGGGACTTCGGCGAAGGCGAAGTTGTCGGTGATGTCGAGCCGGCGGTCGGCGACGCAGGGGAAGCCGGCGGCGGCAAGGTTGGCTCGAACCCGTTCCTGCACGTCCGCCAGGTAGGGCGTCACCAGCCCGACCCGGGCGGCGCCGGCGAGCCCGAGCAGGTCGTGGGTGGCGGATATCGCCGAGCTTGCCGGCAGCCCGGTCGCGGCCGCGATCTCCGCCAGCATCGCGCGGTCCCATTTCGTCCCCAGCCACCCTGCGGAGGTGCCGTTCCAGCACACCGAATGGACCCGGGCCTCGGCCAGCAGGCGGGCCGCCTCCAGCATCGGCGCGGTGTCGAACTGGTCGAGCGAGCCGTCGACGAGCGAGATCGAGGTCACCCGGATGCGGGCGACATGGGTCGAGACGTGGGGCACCCCGGCTAGCAGCGCCGCGGTCATCGGCTCGAGGACGGTGTTCGACGACGGCGCGATCATGCCGAGGCGGAGGGGGGAGGGCATGGTTCAGCCTCTGTGGTTGCAGGCGTGCACTATGCCCCAGCCGGCGTCAGATCGGCAGGCTCGCCTGCATGTTGCCGCCGGTCGCCTCGGCCACCAGTTCCTCGGTCAGCTCGTCCATGAGGATGTCGACCGCGCCGCCGGCGACCTGCTCGCGGCCGATCTCCAGCAGGATCGGCACCGCCAGCGGCGACACCCGGTCGAGGCGGCGGTGCACGATCCGGCCCTGCGCGCGCGCCAGCAGCCCGGCGAGGCGGGCGATGTCGGTCAGGCCGCGCGCCGCGTCCTGGCGGGTGGCCGTCAGCAGGATGTGGTCGGGCTGGTGGCGGCGCAGCACGTCGTAGATCAGGTCGGCGTTGAAGGTCACCTGCCGGCCGGATTTCTCGTGACCGGGAAGCTTGCGCTCGATCAGTCCGGCGATCACCGCGACGTTCCGGAAGGTCCGCTTCAACAGGCTGGACTCCGCCATCCACTCCTCGAGGTCGTCGCCGAGCATGTCCTGGTCGAACAGCGCGTCGACGTCCAGGCAGGGCTTCACCGACCACACCGCGATCACGTAGTCGGTGGCGACGAAGCCGAGCGGTCCCAGCCCCATGCGCTCCATGCGCCGGGTCAGCAGCATGCCGAGGGTCTGGTGGGCGTTGCGGCCCTCGAAGGTGTAGGCCACCAGGTACTCGCGGTCGTTGCGCGGGAAGCCCTCGACCAGCAACGTGTCGGCGCGCGGCAGCACCGAGCGCCAGCGCTGCATCTCCAGCCATTCCTCGACCGGACCGGGCAGGGTCGGCCAGGAGTCGCTGTCCTCCAGCATGGCCCGGACCCGGCCGGCGAGCTGTGTGGTCAGCGGCAGGCGGCCGCCGCCGTACACCGGCACCGCCGGCTCACCCTGGCCGCCCGGCGTGGCCTCGACGTAGCGCTCGCGGATGCCCTGGAAGGTCAGCAGGCGGCCGGCGAACATGAAGGTGTCGCCGGGGCGCAGTCCCTGGACGAAATATTCCTCGATCTCGCCGAGCACCCGGCCCCGGCTCAGCCGCACCTTCAGGAGATCGGCCTCGACGATGGTGCCGACGTTCATGCGGTACGACTGCACGACCCGCGGATGGGCGACCCGCAGCCGGCGCCCGTCGTCGGTCGGGCGCAGTCGCTGCCAGCGCTCGTAGGCGCGCAGGGCGTAGCCGCCGGAGCGCACGAACTCCACCACCGCGTCGAAGGTGTCGCGGTCGAGGTCGGCGTAGGGGGCGGAGGTGATCACCTCGGCGTACAGCGCGTCGGGATCGATCGGCGCGGCGCAGGCGCTGCCCAGAACGTGCTGGGCCAGCACGTCGAGCCCGCCCGGCCGCGGTTCCTCGCCGTCGAGGTCGCCGTCCCGAACCGCGTCGATGGCGGCCTGGCACTCCAGCACCTCGAAGCGGTTGGCGGGAACCAGCAGCGCCCGGCTCGGCTCGTCGAGGCGGTGGTTGGCGCGGCCGATACGCTGCAGCAGGCGCGAGGCGCCCTTCGGCGCGCCGACCTGGATCACCAGGTCGACGGCGGCCCAGTCGATCCCGAGGTCGAGCGAGGAGGTGGCGACGACCGCCCGCAGGCCGCCGCGGCTCATCATCGCCTCGACCTTGCGGCGCTGTTCGGCGGCGAGCGAGCCGTGGTGCAGGGCGATCGCCAGGTGGTCCGCGTTGGCGTGCCACAGCGCCTGGAAGATCAGCTCGGACTGGGCGCGGGTGTTCACGAACACGATGGTCGTGCGGTGCGCCTTGATGGCGGCGTAGATCCGGTCGACGGCGTGCAGGCCCATGTGTCCCGACCACGGCAGCCGCCCGTCCGGCAGCATGATGCGGACTTCGGCCTCGGCCGCGTCGCCGCCGCGCACCACCGCCACGTCGGGCGCCGGCGCCCGCCCGGTACCGGACAGGAACGCCTCCAGCGCCGCCGGGTGCGCCACCGTCGCCGACAGCCCGACCCGCCGCGCCGCCGGCGCGATCCGCGCCAGCCGCGCGAGGCCAAGGGCCAGCAGTTCGCCGCGCTTGGTGCCGGCAAGGGCGTGCAACTCGTCCACCACCACGCAGCAGAGACCGGCGAACACCGACTCGGCGTCGGCGTAGGAGATCAGCAGCGCCAGGCTCTCCGGCGTGGTCAGCAGCAGGTTCGGCGGAGCCCGGCGCTGGCGCTGGCGCTTGGCCTGAGGGGTGTCGCCGGTGCGGGTCTCGGCGGTGACCGCCAGCCCGATTTCCTCGATCGGCGCGGTCAGGTTGCGGTGGATGTCGACCGCCAGCGCCTTCAGGGGCGAGATGTAGAGGGTATGCAGGCCGTCGCGTGGGTGCTCGGCCAGATCGACGAGGCTGGGGAGGAACCCGGCCAGCGTCTTGCCGCCGCCGGTGGGGGCGATCAGCAGCGCCGAACGCCCCTCCCGCGCCGCCGCCAGCATGGCCAGCTGATGCGGGTGCGCGGCCCAGCCCTTGGCGGCGAACCAATCGCGGAACGCCGAGGGCAGGGCCACGGCAGGCGGCGTGCCGTCCATGACGGTGCGGTCAGCCGACCTCGATCGAGTCCACGCGATCCGGGTAGAACGCCAAGTGGCCGCGAATCGGCGTCGCCTCGTCATAGGGCAGGTCGTAGGACCAGGCGGCGTCGCGCGCGTCCGCGCCGCCGGCGGTGATCGACCAGTAGCTCGCCTCGCCCTTGAACGGGCAGTAGGAGCGCGTGGCGGTGGGTCGGAACAGGTCGGCCCGGGTGTCGGCCATCGGAACGTAGTACACCGGGCCGTGCCCGGTTTCCTCGCAGAGCGTCGCGCGCTCGGTCTCGGCGATCACCGCGCCGCCGATGCGCACCGTGACGCGCCTTCCGGCCGGCCGGAAGGCGACGGCATGGTCCGGCTTGCGGGTGAAGCCGGGCGCGGGATTGGTGACGGAAGTGGCGGGCATGAGGGTCTCCTCGAAAAACGTGCCCCTGAGTTTGGACGGCGTCCACCCGGACGCAAGGGCCGGTTCCCCGGCTTCAGCGCGTTGTGATGTCGCCGATAATGTCCGTGAAGCGCCCGAGGAAGCCGCGCAGGCGATCCGACGACGGGTTGCGGAACAGCGCGTGCGGCTCGCCTTCCTCGACGATACGGCCGCTGTCGAGGAACACCACGTGGGTCGCGACGTCGCGCACGAACAGCATCTCGTGGCTGACCACGATCATGGTCATGCCGCTCTTCGCCAGGTCCTTCATGACGCCCAGCACTTCGGAGACCAGTTCGGGGTCGAGCGCCGAGGTGACCTCGTCGAACAGAATCAGACGGGGCTCCATGGCCACCGCCCGGGCTATCGCGACGCGCTGCTGCTGGCCGCCGGAAAGCTGGAAGGGGTGGTGATCGCGCCGCTCGGCCAGGCCGACCCGGTCCAGCCAGTGCTCGGCGATCGACCGAGCCTCGGCCTTGGCCATGCCCTTCACCTTCACCAGGCCGAGCATGACGTTCTCGGCGGCGGTCATGTGCGGGAAGAGGTTGAAGCTCTGGAAGACCATGCCGATGCGGGCGCGCTGGGCGGCCAGCCGGGTCTCGGAAATCCGACGGCGGGTGCCGTTGCGGTCGGCGTAGCCGACCGGGTCGCCGTCGACGGTGATGCTGCCCTGCTCAAATTCTTCCAACAGGTTGATGCAGCGCAGGAACGTGGTCTTGCCGGAGCCGCTGGCGCCGATCAGGGCCACCACCTCGCCCTCGGTTACCGTCAGGTCGATGCCCTTCAGGACCTTGGTGTCGCCGAAGCTCTTGTGAACGCCGCGCGCCACCAGCAACTCGCGGGCGGGCTCGGCGCGGGGTGAGACGGACGGGCTGGCGGACATCGGGGTGGCTCCCGCGGGTCAGTATTTGATGAACCCGAACCGGCGCTCGAAATACGCGCCGACGCGCGAGAGCGAGAAGTTCAGGACGAAATAGAACGCCATGGCGGTCGCGTAGAACTCGATGACCATGTAGTTGCGCGCGATCGCCTGTTGGGTCGCGAGCAGGATCTCCAGCACTCCGATCACGGACAGCAGGGTGGTGCCCTTCACCATCTCGACCGCGGTGTTAATCGCCGGCGGCACGATCCTGCGAGCGGCCTGCGGCAGCAGGACGTAGACGAAGCGCTGCCGAAAGGTCAGGCCGATGGCCTTGGCGGCTTCGGTCTGGCCGGCGGGAATCGAGTCGATGGCGCCCCGGAAGGTCTCGGACATGTGCGCGCTGCAGAACCCGGCCAGCGCCACCACGCCGGCGGTGAACGCCGAGATGTTCAGGCCGATCAGCGCCAGGCCGTAATAGCTGAACAGGATCAGCACCAGGATCGGGATGCCGCGCAGCACGTCGACGTAGACCCGCATCAGGAACCGCACGGGCTTCGGTCCGTACACCAGCAGCAGCCCGCCGATCACGCCGGCCGCCAGCCCGATGACGATCACTAGCGACGAGATCTCGATGGTGGTCAGGAAGCCCTCGAACAGCCGCTCTCGGGCCTTCAGGAACTCGCCGAGGAAGGTTCTTTCCATCGCCCGACGCCTACTTGATCACGGAGTAGCGCTTTTCGACGCGTCGCAGGACGATCGCGATCAGATAGCACACCGCCAAGTACAGGAGGCTGGCGGTCAGCCACGCCTCCATCACCCTAAAGGTGTTGGCGTTGATCTGGCGGGCGGTGAAGGTCAGTTCGGGGATCGCGATGGCCGCCGCCAGCGAGGTGTCCTTGAACAGCGAAATGAAATTGTTGGACAGCGACGGCAGCACGATCCGGAAGGTCAGCGGCAGCACCACGTAAAGTTGCGTCTGCCACGGCTTCAGGCCGATCGCCCGGGCCGCCTCGACATAGCGCTCGGGCACCGAGGTCAGTCCGGCGCGGAAAACCTCCGTCAGGTAGGCGCCAGCGTAGACCGAAAGCGTGATGACGAAGGACTCGTACTTGTCGAACACCCGGATGCCGATCGCCGGCAGGCCGAAATAGCAGAAGAAGATCAGCAGCAGCAGGGGCACGTTGCGGATGAACTCGACGTAGGTCCACACCAGCCCCTTGAGCACCCGGCTGTTGGTGCGGAACGCGTAGCCGCACACCAGGCCGATCAGGGTGCCGACGACCAGCGATATGGCGGCCAGCACGAGCCCGAGCGCCAGCGCCTCGAGAATCACGTCGAACTGTCGCCAGATCACGGAGAAATTGAAATTGTAGGACATGGCTTGACCGGCAGCCTTGGCGGAATCGCACGCGGGTTGCCGTCCAGGCCAGACCCTGTGGGGTGGCGGCCCGGACGGCGCCGGCCGTTACTGGAATTCGGTCGGGAAGCCAACCTTCGGGGTCGGCAGGTCGATGCCGAACCACTTCTTGTAGGACGCCTTCATGGTGTCGAAGTCGACGCCCATCATGGCCTCCTTGTAGACGGTGTTGACCCAGTTGAGCCAGATCGGATCGCCCGGCCGCACCGCCGAGGCATACGAGTTCGGCAGCCAGCCGTAGCCGGAATCGGCATAGCGCCCGGGGAACTGGTTCATCAGCCAGCGGATCGCCGACTGGTCGCCGAGGTAGGCGTCGACCCGGCCGGCGTTGAGCGCCTGCAGGGTGGCGTCGGGGCTCTCGAATTGGTCGACCTTGGCCTCCGGCAGGCCCTTGTGGATCCAGTCCTCGATGAAGACGTTCTGCATGGCGCCGACGGTGATCCCGTTGCCGGCCTTCAGGAGATCATCGAACTTCTTGTACTTGCTGTTGTCGGCCATCACCAGGACGCCGACGCCCTCACGGTAGTACGGGACGGTGAAATCGACCTGCTGGGCGCGGCCGGCGGTGACCGTCATCCACTGGCAGATCACGTCGACCTTGTCGGTGATCAGGCTGGGAATGCGGGCGTCGGATCCCTGGATCACGAACTCGACCTTGGTCTCGTCGTCGAACAGGCTCTTGGCGATCAGCCGCGCCATGTCGATGTCCATGCCGACCAGCTTGCCGCTGTCGTCCTCGAAGTGCCAAGGCGGGTTGGTGCTGCCGGTGCCGACCCGCAGCACGCCGCGCGACAGGACTTCCTGCAGCTTGCTCTTGGAAGAATCGACCCGCGCTTCGGCCTTGCCGGCGCCGAGCATGGCGCCGGCCACCACGGCGGTGCCGAGGGCACCGGCGAACAGGTTTCGGCGGCTCGTGGCCGTCTCCTCGTCGGTCGTCCGGTTGCTATCGTCCGTCATGGCGTAAGCCCCTCCGTTGAGTTGTCGTCGACGCGAAGCCATGGCCGATCGACGTCGGCCATGTTGCGCCGCACCCGTTAACCACACGCTATCCTGCGTCGGGTTCACGGCTCGTGTCGAGAGACGATCGCCTCACCCCGTGCCGTAGAACAGATCGACCAGGAACATCGGAATCGCCGGCACGTAGGTGCAGATGAACAGCACCGTGAGCAGCACCCCGATGAACGGCAGGTTGACCTTGGTGGTCTCCCAGATGTCGGCCTTGGCGATTGAGCAGGAGGTGATCAGCACGCTCGCCACCGGCGGGGTCTGCTGGCCGATCGCCAGGTTGAGGGTCACGATCAGGCCGAAATGCACCGGGTGGATCCCGACCGCCTCGATCAGCGGCACGATGATCGGCACCACCAGGATGATCGCCGCCGCCGAGTGCAGGAAGAACCCGATGACCAGGAAGAACACGTTCAGGATCAGCAGGATCAGGTACTTGTTGTCGGTGAAGTCGACCATCGCCTGGGCCAGTTCCTGCGGCACCCGCGACACCGTCAGAAGGTCGCCCATCAGCACCGACGCTGCCACCAGGATCATGACCACGGCGGTCTGCAGGCCGCCGTCGACCATGGCCTCGCGCAGGTGCTTGATGTCAAAGTCGCGGTACCAAAGCCCCACGAGCACGGAGGCCAGCACGGCGAGGCCGGCGGCCTCGGTCGCCGTCACCAGTCCCGAGAAGATGCCGCCGAGGATGATGACTGGCAGCATCAGGGCCGGCAGGGCATCCACGAAGGTCGTCCGGACGTCCTTGAGGTTGAACGCCTTCTCCACCGGGAAGTTGTAGCGTCGGGCGAAAATGTAGGCGACGCCCATCAGGCCGAAGGCGCCGAGGAAGCCCGGCACCAGGCCGGCCACGAACAGCTGTTCCACCGACGCGTTGGCGGAAACTGCGTACAGGATCATCGGAATCGACGGCGGGATGATGATCGCCAGCGACGCCGAGGACGACGTCACGGCGGCGGCGAACGGCGCCGAGTAGCCGCGCTTCTTCATCTCCGGGATCAGCACTGAGCCGAGGGCCGCCACGTCGGCGACGGCCGAGCCCGAAATTTCCGCAAAGAACAGCGACACCCCGATGTTGACCATCGCGAGGCCGCCGCGCACAAAGCCGATGAGGGCCGATACGAAAGCGATCAGGCGCCGCGAGATGCCGCCAGCGTTCATGATGGCGCCGGCCAGCACGAACATCGGGATCGAGATCAAGGCGAAGCCGGTGGCCCCCCGGTACATCTCGATGCCGAGCGACAGCAGGCTGTCGACGCCGTGAAAGGCGGTCTGGCCGAGCAGGGCCGCGATCGCCAGCGCGATGCCGATCGGCACGTTGATCATAATCATCGCGACCATGGCGACGAACATCAGGCCGAGGATCATGGCTCAGCTCCTCTCGACGACGACTTCGGGATTCTCGAGCGAGCGGCCGACCTTGGCCGCCGCCCAGCTCTCCGGAAGGCTCAGCAGTTCGCAGATCACGAAAAGCGCCGCGCCGATCGGAATCACCGACTGGGTAACGGTGACCGAGATCCAGGGCAGGCTGATCAGGTTCTCGTCACCGACCACCTCGAGCACGCTCCAGCCCGCCCAGGCCAGCAGCACGAAGAAACCGATCACCAGAACCTCGGAGACCGCGACCGCCACCATGCGGATGTTGACCGGCATCCGCAGGATTAGGCCGTCGAAGCCGAGATGCTGGCGGCGGAGTGCGGCGAGCGCCGCGCCATAGTAGGTGATCCAGGCCAGCATCACCGAGGCCACCTCGTCGTACCAGACGAGCGAGGCGCCGGTCTTTCGATAGATGACGGCGACGACCACCATGACGGTGAGCAGGATCATCAGCCCGACCATGATCCACTGCAGGGTCACGTCAAGCGTATGGCGAAGGCGGGATATCATGGTGACGGCAGCTCCGGCGAGGATCGGTGAACGGCGCTACGGCGGCCACGCCGCTGAAGGGCGTGGCCGCCGGATCGGCGTCAGGCGTGGCGCAGCGTCAGCCGCGCAGCGCCAGGAACTGGTCGATCAGGGCCTTGCCGCCCTCGACCTTGGTGCCGAACTCCTCGTAGATGGCGGCGGATGCCTTCACGAAGGCGTCCTTGTCGGCCTCGTTCACCGCCATGCCCTTCGCCTCGAGCTTGCCGAGCAGGTCGTCGTCGAAGTTCTTGCCGGCCTCCAGGGCGAACGGCCGCATCTCGTCGGCGGTCTCGGCGATGATCTTCTGCACGTCGGCCGGCCATTCCGCGAAGGTCTTGGGCGAGGTGACCAGGTAGGCGGGGATGTACACGTGCCCGGTCATCGAAAGGTACTTCTGGACCTCGTAGAACTTCGCGCTCCAGGCGTTGATCAGCGGGTTCTCCTGGCCGTCCATCACCCCGGTCTTCAGGGCCGTGAACACCTCGGAGAACGCCATCGGCGACGGGTTGGCGCCGTAGGCCTGGAACATCTTCACGCGCCACTCGCCGCGCGGCGTGCGCAGCTTCACGCCCTGGAGATCCTCCGGCTTCACGATCGGCCGGACGTTGTTGGTGATGTGCCGGAAGCCGTTCTCCCAGAACCCGAGGATCTTCACGCCCTTGGCTTCGGCCTTCGGGCGGAACAGGCTGTCGCCCAGCTTCTCCATCACCCGCGTGGCGTGCGCCCGATCCTTGATGATGTAGGGCATGTCGAACACGCCGAACTCGGGGGTGACCGACGACATGATCGACGACGGGATGAAGAAGTCGATCTGCCCGAGCTTCATCTTCTGCAGCATGTCCTTGTCGCTGCCGAGCTGGCTCGACGGGAACACCTGCACCTCGATCTTGCCGCCGCTCTTCTCCTTGACCCGCTTGGCGAACTCGTTGCCGGCGAGGTCGAAATGCGAGCCGACCTCGGCGACGTGGCCGAGCCGAAGCACGGTCTGGGCATGGGCGGCGGCGGTCAAGGTCATCGACACCGCCAGCGCAGTTGCGCACAGCATCATGGAACGCATCGATCGCATGGGCTTCCTCCTTGGAACAGACTTGAAATTTTCTTGTGGTTGGGCCGTTGGGCCTCGACGTCCGGAGCGGACTCCGAGGATCAGTATCACCTCTCTTCGATTGTCTAGCCAACCCTTGACCGAGGCCCGTTCAGCCTCGGGGAACCCGACGCAGGGTATCGCGATACAGCCGCATGCGCTCGACATAGCTACGTGCCGGCCGGCGGATGCGCTCAAGATCCTCGTCGCTGAGTTCGCGCACGACCTTGCCGGGGGCGCCCATCACCACCGAGCGCGGCGGGATCTCCTTGCCCTCGGTGATCAGGGCGTTGGCGGCGATCAGGCAGTCGGCGCCGATCCGGGCGCCGTTCAGGACCACCGCCCCGATGCCGATCAGCGAGCCGTCGCCGACCGTGCAGCCGTGCAGCATCGCCAGATGACCGACCGAGACGTTCTCGCCGAGGGTCAGCGGGAATCCCGGGTCGACGTGCAGCACCGCGCCGTCCTGCACGTTGCTGCCGCGCCCGATGTGGATCCGCGCGTTGTCGCCGCGGACCACCGCGCCGAACCAGACGCTGGCGTCGGCCTCGATCACCACGTCGCCGACCACCGCGGCGGTGTCCGCGATCCAGCTTTCGGCGGGATCGTAGACCGGGGACTTGCCGTCGAGCGCGTACAGCATGGCGCTCAGGCCCCGACGAACTGCGGCTTGCGCTTCTCCATGAAGGCGCGCCGGCCTTCGATGTAGTCCTTGCTGTCGAAGCAGCGCTTCACGAGATCGGCGCAGAGCTGCAGGTCGCGCGCCGATTCCGGCTTCAGGGTCTCGCCGACGATGACCTTCACCGACCCGACCGTCAGCGGCGCGTTCTCGGCAATGCGCCCGGCGAGCGTGGTGCAGTACGCCTCGACCTCGCCGTCCGGGACCACCCGATTGACCAGGCCCATGGTGCGGGCGTCCTCGGCGCTGAACCGGTCGGCGGTGAAGAAGATCTCCTTGGCGAAGGACGGCCCGACCAGCGCCACCAGCCGCTCGATGCCGGCATAGCCGTAGCCGAGACCGAGCTTGGCGGCCGGGACCGAGAACTGCGAGCCGTCGCCACACACCCGCAGGTCGCAGCACACCGCCAGCGCAGTGCCGCCGCCGACGCAGAACCCGTCGATCTGGGCGATCACCGGCTTGGGGTGGTTGTGGACCTTCGAGTACACCCGCGCCGTGGTCTCGTTGTAGTGACGCACCGCTTCCGCGGTCGCGCGCTCGCTCTCGAACTTCGAGATGTCGGCGCCGGCCACGAACGCCTTGCCGCCGGCGCCCGACAGGATGATCACCCGCACGGCGTCGTCGGCGCCGAATCGGTCGAGTGCCGCATCCACCAGTTCCCACATCTCCAGCGAGACGGCGTTGCGCTTCTCGGGGTTATTGAAGACGATCCGTCCGATCGCTCCGTCGACCCGGCTCAGTACTTTCTCGGTCATGACTGCTGGTCCTCTCAGATGACGCCGGCGGCGCGCAGCCGGGCGATGTCGTCGTCGCCGTAGCCGACGCCGCGCAGCACTTCCTCGCCGTGCTGGCCAGCGGTCGGGGGCGGGGCGGCGATCCGGCTCGGGGTCCGGCTCATGATGATCGGCTGGCCGACCAGCCGGGTCTCGCCGCGTTCCTGCGAGGTCACCGGCTGGGCGATGCCGAGATGCTCGACCTGCGGATTCGCGAACACCTGGTCGATGGTGTTGATCTCGCCGCACGGCACCCCGGCGGCGTTGAAGCGCTCGACCCACTCCATGGTCGGGCGGGTCAGGGTCACCGCCTCGATCTCGGCGTTCAGGGCGTCGCGGTTCTTGGAGCGCAGCTTGCCGTCGGCGTAGTCCGGGTTCTCGGCCAGGTCCATCCGGTCGATGCTGCGGCAGAACCGCAGCCAGATCTCCTGCCCGGCGACCGCGATGTTCATGTAGCCGTCGGCGGTCGTGAACACCCCGGTGGGTATGCTGGTCGGGTGGTTGTTGCCGGCCTGCTTCGGCACCTCGTCGTCGACCAGCCAGCGCGCCGCCTGGAAGTCGAGCATGAAGATCTGCGCCTGTAGCAGCGAGGTCTGGATCCACTGCCCCTTGCCCGAGACCTCGCGCTCCAGCAGCGCCAGCAGGATGCCCTGGGCGGCGAAGATCCCGGCAGTCAGGTCGGCGATCGGGATGCCGACCCGCATCGGCCCCTCGCCCGGTTTGCCGGTGATCGACATCAGCCCGCCCATGCCCTGGGCGATCTGGTCGAAGCCGGGCCGGTCACGGTACGGGCCGTCCTGGCCAAAGCCGGAAATGCTGGCGTAGACGAGGCCGGGGTTGTCGGTGCTGAGCGTCTTGTAGTCGATGCCGAGGCGGTGCTTCACGTCGGGCCGGAAGTTCTCGACGATCACGTCGACGTCCTTCGCCAGGCGCCGGAACACCTCCAGCCCCTCCGGTTTCTTCAGGTCCAGGGTCAGGCTGCGCTTGTTGCGGTGCAGGTTCTGGAAGTCCGACCCCGAGCGCGGTCCGCCCAGTTGGCCGGAATCGTCGGTCACCGGCATCTCGACCTTGACGACGTCGGCGCCCCAGTCCGCCAGCTGGCGCACGCAGGTCGGCCCCGACCGGACACGGGTCAGGTCCAGGACCTTGAACCGCGACAGCGCGGTGCTGGCTCGCTCGATGGTCATACGGATCTCCTCCGGATCGCTTGTGCTCGCACCCTGGATTGGGCCGGGTGCCGGGCGCTTGCGCAAGCACCGTATCGGTTTGTCGGATTGTTGACAATAAACTGTCTGGAATCTACCGTCGCACGAAAGATTGGGAGGCGACATGCCCTCGGACACCGGCAAGCCGTTCCACGCCCGCGAGTTCGCGACGCTGACCACGCGCGTCCACCAGGAGATCGAGCGGCGCATCTTGACCGGCGAGATCAAGGCCGGGGAGCGCATCGGCGAGGCCGCCCTGGCCGAGAGCCTGGGCGTCAGCCGCGGCCCGGTGCGCGAGGCGATGCGGGGGCTGGAACGCGCCGGTCTGGTAGAGATCAACGCCAACCGCGGCGCCATCGTGCGCAGCATCGGGCTCGACGAGGTCGTCGGCCTGTACGAGCTGCGCGGCACTATCTTCGCGCTCGCCTGCGAGCGGGTGGCGCGTCGCCCGACCGGGCCGGTCATGGCGACACTGCTGGCCCAGGTCGAGGGCATGGAGACGGCGGTCCGCGAGGATGCGCTCGACACCTACTACCGGCTGAACGTCGAGTTCCACGCCACCATCCTCGAACTCGCCGGCAACGCCAGGGCGCGCTCGGTCTACGAGGGCATCGTCAAGGAGATGCACCTGTTCCGACGCCGCGGCCTGTCCAAGGTGCCGAGCATCGCCGCCTCGCTGGCGGAGCATCGCGACATCCTCAATGCGATCGAGCGCAGCGACGTCGCTGCGGCGCGCGAGGCCGGGCGTTTCCATTGCGAGCAAGGCTGCAAGCGCTTCCTTGGGACGCTCGACGTGTCCTCGGTCGACGCGGTGTCGGAACCGCCGGGGGCGCCTGACCTGAGGAGCCGACTGACCGGCTGAGCCGCCGGTCCACCTACGGGCTGCCCGCCTTGCCGCGAGGGCCCGACGACAACAAGAGCCCGGGCCCGAGGTCCGGCATCAACAAGGGGGCGGCCGGCGACGGCACGTCACCCGGCCATCAGAGGAGGAAACCATGACGACGCTTCCAGTGCGGCCATCGCGCCGGACACTGCTTCAGGGTGCCGCGGCCGGCGCCGGCGCGTTGCTGCTGCCGAACCTTGGGCGACCGGCCTTCGCTGCCGATGAGTTCCCTTC
>Ga0075108_10000687_pt1 | contig 19436 bp, 10 predicted proteins | sample AntAceMetag02UK1_FD_69797 | JGI IMG/M metagenome (GOLD analysis project Ga0075108, IMG submission 69797) | Saline lake microbial communities from Ace Lake, Antarctica - Antarctic Ace Lake Metagenome 02UK1 | ecosystem: Environmental > Aquatic > Non-marine Saline and Alkaline > Saline | place...
CGAATATCCAACCGGAACTTATGCATACTTTGCACCGCAAGATGTTTTAGGAAATGCTCTCTACCCGTATTTTGTTGGAACTTCATTTTACGGCAGTTTAGATCCAGCTGAAGATACCAGTCTATTAGATCCAGATTATATTGTGGTGAATCGAGCCAGTCGAGATCAAAACCCATGGACTCGTCGCAATAGATGGTTCCACGAGGAAGTATTGGCAGCAACTGGAATTTATAACAACACAACTGTAGCGTATGACACATACCAACGTGCAGCAAGACCTATTATTGATTTTAATGCAGATTTAGAATTGTATGATTTTGGTACAACTGCATTGGCCCCAGTTGATATTTTTGATACTCAGCAAACTCGCCCGTTTATTGGTGTAGAAGGTGTAATTGGTATATTCTTAGACGGAATTAACGTTATTAACGGGATGCGAATCATATTCGCATCTGCAGAAGATACTGATGTAGCAAAAAACATCTACCGTGTTTCATTTGTGGATACGGACGGTATTGCATCTACTCCTAATGTTATACATTTAACCTTAGAAGAAACTGCCAGTGTCAATGACACTCTTTCTGTTTTAAACGGCCAAACTAATGTGGGTAAAAGTTTTTGGTGTACAGGTGTTGAATGGAATGAAGGACAGACTAAAACATCATTGAATCAATCTCCCTTGTTCAACATTTACGACAATGACGGCGTATCTTTAAGTGACACAACCGTATACCCAGTTTCCAATAATTTAACAGCATTCAACGGAACAAAAATATTCAGTTATACTCTTGGTACCGGTGCGAATGATACAGTCTTAGGATTTCCATTAACGTATCAATCAATCGGAACTCAAGGCGATATTGAATTCACCAATAACTACGACTTCGATACGTTTACTTACAAATCTGGAACAGTAGACGTCACGCAAAAAGTTAACTTAGGATTCTTACGCAAAAATAATGCAGATGGAACTTACGCAGATTTAAACGTGTGGGAAACGGTGTTAGAAGAGACTAAGCAATACCAAGTAATCGGTTACGATTACGACGGACTAAACAACGATTTTAGAATCGATGTTACCCCTGCGGCAAATACTGCTACTAGAAATCTTCAAGTATTTGTTAACTATAAAAAAATTAAAGACACCGAATATCAGATAATATCGTTACCTCAAACTTATAGAAGTATCTCTATTAGACCAAATTTGATCAAAGCCGACGACAGAATTGATATTCTTGTTTACAGTGACGAAGTTTCTAAATTAGGAAATTATCAGGTACCTGATAACCTAAACTTAAATGCAGAAAATACTGTTGTTAGTGCAGTTACTCTGGGTGAATTTAGAAATCACTTGGGGATGATGACACGTACATCTACTAGGTTTGCTGGAGTATACCCAGGTACCAGTAACATCAGAGACATCGTAATCACCAGTTCGAAAGGTTCGATTCTACAACAAAGTAGCCCTATAACATACGCAAGTATATTCTTAGGCAGCGACACTTACAATTTTGTGTCTGCTATTTATAATGCCCAACAAGAATACACAAGATTTAAAAATAAATTTTTAACAATTGCTGCCCAGTCGAATCAAATTAACACAGCGAACCCACGTACAGCGACTGATTTAATTCTTAAACAAATCAACCAAGTTAAGAATAAAACTTTCCCGTGGTACTATAGTGACATGGTGCCGTCTGGCGACAACAAAAATACCATTAACTATAATATTTTTAATCCCGCACAGAAACAATATGAAATAACAACAACATTTACAATCAATACCCCATCAAATACTGCGGTGCTTGTTTACTTGAATAACAGTCAGTTAACAGTTGGGTCAGATTACACTTTCTTAGCCAGTGGCCCTGCTATTGTATTAACTAATTCTCTTACAATAAATGTAAACGATATTTTAACTATCATCGAATATTCAAATACCGATGGTAGTTACATTCCAGAAACACCTTCTAAGCTAGGTCTCTATCCCAAATATAAACCTGCACTGGTAACAGACAGCACGTACTCTACAACTACAACATTTGTAGTCGGGCACGACGGCAGCAAGACTCCAATATTCAATGATTTCCGCGACGATCTGTTGTTAGAGTTAGAGTTAAGAATTTACAATAACATTAAAGTTTACTATAACGAAGACTACTTGAGCATATTTGATAGTAAGCCTGGTAAGTTTAGGGATACTGGTTACACATCAGCCGAATACAACAAAGTTCTGTCAGAAAGCTTCTTAAAGTGGATCGGATTCAACAAAGTAAATTATGTGTCTAACACAGTATTTTCTTCAGCTGACCCGTTCACATGGAATTATGGTCTTGCGTTTGACGGTGACAATGCAGAACTTCAAGGAAGTTGGAGAGCTTGTTATGAATATTTCTACGATACACAAACTCCGCACTTAACTCCGTGGGAAATGTTGGGTTTTATAGAAGAGCCATTGTGGTGGCAAGATCGTTACGGTCCGGCGCCTTATACCAGCGGTAACAGTATTTTATGGGACGACTTAGAGGCCGGACTTATTGCCAACGGAGATAGACAAGGCACCGATTTACGTTTTGCACGTATAGGGTTGTCCGCTGTTATTCCTGTCGATGAGTATGGAGTATTACGACCACCAGTCGGTACGTTGACAAACAAATATAATGCTGCAGATTTCGAACGTAACTGGAGTGTCGGACAATGGGGACCTGCTGAAACTGCGTGGAGAAATAACAGCGAATGGCCATTTGCACAGCAAATTGTCATGGCTATTACACATCCAGGAAAATATTTCGGATTAGGAATTAACACAAATGCCTACTCACGCAATGCCGCAGTTAATCAATATTTGGTTGCAGATACTAACTACAGACTCACACAGTCTGACGTAATGATCAATGGTAGAACTAATACTGCTGGTTCTATACAACGTGCCGCTGGATATATAAACTGGATCAATGATCTACAAGTATCAAACGGCGTGCTATCATCAGATGAGCTGTATCGTTATCTGACAGAGTATACTGTACAACTGTCTTATCGAATGGCAGGATTCAGCGATAAAACGTTCTTAAAAGTATTAGCAGAACAAGCTAGCCCTAACAGTATCAATGAATCGGTTATAATTCCCGATCAAGACTTTGATTTGATTTTAGGCAAGTCTGCACCAATACGTAATATTAGTTATAGTGCAGTTATTATTAAAAAGACAGATGGCGGATATGAAATAAGTGGTTACGATAGTTTTAACCCGTCGTTTATTATTGTTGCCCCCAACGTTGACAGCACAAAATCCGACAACATAACTGTGATAAATGATTCAGTAGAATACTACACAACATTTAACAGGTTTACACTATCTGTTCCTTATGGTACAGTGTTTACTACTTTGCAACAAGTGGCAAATTTACTTTCTGGCTACGAACAGTATTTGACGTTGCAAGGATTTACATTTAACTATTTTGATGAACAGTTGGGTAAAATTAAAAACTGGAGATTAAGTACAGAAGAATTTTTATTCTGGAAACAGCAAAAATGGGCAGTGAACAGCAGTATTGTTTTAAGTCCTTTCAGTAACCGCGGTCAAGTTAATGTATCAAATGTGTTTGTTGATGGAATACAGAATAGTTTCTTTGGCACCAAAATAACAGATCAGAACTTCACTATTCTAGGTAACGATGCATATAGCGTGGTAAGGGCACCGGGTGAGTTTTCTGTCAGCATAGACAGTGCCAATTCGTTAATTGGATATTTAGAATTAAATCTAGTGCAGTATGAACATGTATTAATTTTCAACAATACAACACAGTTCAACGACATAATTTACAGCCCACAATCGGGTAATAGACAATTTAGATTAAAGTTAATAGGCCAAAAGACCGAAGGGTGGGACGGCAGTTTAAGTGCACAAGGTTTCATATATAACAATGACCTAGTGCCTGCCTGGGTAGCCAGTACAGACTATCTCAGAGGAGATTTAGTAGAATATAAGAATTTTTATTATTCTGCCATCGCCAACATTGTTGGCAGTGCAACATTTGACTTCACGAAATGGTTGCCTGTTAACAAAAATAACATAAAAACAGGACTATTAAACAACTTTGCAACACAGGCAAATTTGGGCAAGGACTTTTACGATATTGATAAGGTCAATATCGAAAGTCAAGCTGACTTGTTAGGATTTGGGTTAATTGGTTTTAGACCAAGAAACTATTTGTATAATGCCGGTATCGATGACTCTAGTCAAGTTAAGTTTTACCAAGGTTTCATTAAACAAAAAGGTACACGTAATGCTATTAATGCATTGGGTACTGTAAGTTTTAACAACGAAGAGAACCAAGTCGAAGTTAACGAATACTGGGCTCTAAGAGTAGGCGAGTATGGTAGTTTATCAACTAATCAATTTGTTGAGTTAGTTCTAAGCGAAGACTACACATTAAATAATCCTACCAGTTTGTTAGTTAACTCCAATAACGCCGTAACCTACAGTTCTTTGTACAATTACAGCCAAGGAGTATACAATTCAGAAGCTGATCCTTTCATAGCACCATTCTTGTTAAACAGATCAAACTCTAGCGTTGTAACTGATGATGTAAAAACTGCTGGATTTACAAACTTAGAAGATGTTGACTATACGGTATTCGATCTGTCAGACATTTCTACCTTTACTGGCAATGTACAAACAGTCGGAACAGGGGAAACAATTTGGACTGCTAAGAGTTATGACCTAGATTGGGATGTTTTATACGTTACAGGATTGCGGTGTAGTGCTACAGAAATTGTAAACGCATTAAACGGTAGAATAAACATTAATACTGACGTTGACCACAAGTTGTCTGTGGGTGATACTATTGTGATGCAGTCGGGTACAGCAGGCACAACTACAACTGGATTAGTCAGTGCAGAATATTTTGTAGGTTTTTATCGAGTATTATCGGTCCAAGGCCCGTATTCATTCACATGTGATTTTCCAGGTAATCTAAACGGGTTCTCTAGAATACTAGTAATTGCTCCTATCTATAAATTGGAGTCGTTACGCAAAGACAGAGCAAGCGAGATTGTAGACTTTACCCCTCCAGACGGCTGGACGGCTAATAGTAAAGTTTGGGTAAATTACGAGACTACAGACACTTGGGGAGTGTACAATAAATCCGAGCCGTTCGTTGCAAATACAGTTTTCCAACAAGGACGAGTTTACGCAAGCGGTGCCAGTGGCGCTGCATTGAAAATCAGTACCGACAGTAATTTTGTATTGGTAGGTGTTCCTGGTCAGAATCAAATTGTTAACTATCAGAAAAATGATTCTAATAGACTGGTCGAAGGCAAAACCATAGCTTCTAGAGCGCCAGATTCTGTTGATTTTGGTAGTGTTATAGATAGCGGTGATAATATCATTGCAGTAGGATCACCACTGAGCGGTGCCAACGGCGAAGGATATGTACATATTTTCCAAAGAGATTTCACAGGAGAATTAACATTAATCCAGCTACTGTCAGCTACCGACGGAAACGTAACATCTTTTGGTAACAGCATAGCAATGAGCTCAGACTACCAGTGGCTCTACATCGGTGCCCCAGATAGTGACATTGTGTTAACTTATGCATGGGATGGTTCAGTGGATGCTATTACTGACACGTTCACCGCTCCCAACGCCAACGTTGCAACTTTTACTTTAAGTACAATAGAGACTACCCATCCGGAGCTTATACTAGTATCTAACTCCAGCGTAGATTTTGCGCCGTACAGGGATTACACGATTACCGGCGATCAACTTACATTCACTACAAATGCACAACCTGACACGTATGTGGTAAGACTACAATCAGGATTCAGAAATATATCAGAAGGTACTTTTGTAGGAAATGCTGATACAGCGTTCGGAAGAAGTGTTGCTTGTAGTACAGACGGCGCGCAGATAGTAATAGGTGCACCGTTAGAGACGGTCAATGGTAAGTTAAATGCAGGATCTGTCACGGTATACGATAGATCAGTTGAGCAGTATATTGCATTTGCTGATCAGACATTATTCGGTGGAATCAGATCAATATCATACATGAATAAAATTTATGTAAATGGTGTGTTGCAAATTTTTGACATTGACTATACAATTTTGTTCAGTACGTGGGTTGCGTTGACCGAAGCACCTGACGCAGGATCGACTGTTATAATCCAAAGCAATGCGTTTAATCTGCTACAGTATATAACAGCACCTGCTGCTATAGCAGAAGCACAATACGGCTATAGTGTTGATCTCTGCACTTATAATTGTAGCCTTTATGCAGGCAGCCCGTACTACAGCAAAAATGAAAGTCTCGGAAAGTTTTTCACAGGTGCAGTGTATGTACAGCTAAATCAGGGAAGAATATACGGTACTATTACCGGCGCGGTGCAAAATCCAACAGTTAACAGTGGAGACAGTATCAGACTCAATGACTTCGAAGTTGCTTTTACTGATACTACTTTATCTGGTGTTGTTGATGCAATTAATGCAGCAGGTATTCCAGGAATAACTGCAACGACATCGGACAACTATTTGGTCATCAATGGCGATTCTACAATATCGGCAGATAAGCTACGTGTTCTTCCTGGTGTCGGCACATCGCTTGCAGATTTGGGATTAACTGTATTTGCATATACCCAGACCATTGAAAACCCAACTAACTTTGCAAACGATCTGTTTGGTCAGACTGTTAAAATTGATGAAACTAGTAATAAATTGGCAGTTGCAAGTGATGTTGCGATTACAGTTATGGACACAACATTCGATCTTACCACGTCTGAAACAACATTGGATGCTGACAGCACTGGATTTGTGGATGAAATTGCATCAGGCGCAGTTTGGTTGCTGGGTTTATTGTCAGACAGCAGAAACACAATCGATAATCCTAGCAAATTCGCATATGTACAACAACTGAAGCCTAGTAACATAAATGTTCCTGGACTAGCATTTGTTGAAGGTATGAAGTTTGGTAGTGCAATAGATTTGCTAAATGGAAGATTATTTGTTGGCGCTGAAGGCGCTGATGTGACCGCACCAGATTCTGGAATCGTTGTGCAGTACAACAATCCCAATTTGCTCAACGGCTGGGATCTGTACCGTGAAGAGGGCAACAGGGTTGATGTAAACGGAATTCTTAAAGCCTATGTTTACAGCGAAGATGCTCAAACTATTTTATACACTTTAGATTACATTGATCCAGTTAAAGGTAAAATATTAGGCGCCGCAGAACAAGACATTACATTTAAAGTAGACTACGATCCTGCTAGTTATAATAATGGAAATATAGACACTGTAGCCATAGATACAAAGTATTTCTGGAATACCTCGCAGATAGGGCAAGTATGGTGGGATCTATCTACGGTACGTTATGTAGACTATGAGCAAGGATCTATCAGTTACAGAACTAACAATTGGGGTAAAACATTTCCTGGTAGTAGCATAGATGTATACGAATGGATAGAAAGCAACTATCTGCCTAGTCAATATGTTGCCAACGGCGGAGACGGCTTGCCTAAATACACAAATAATGAAGCATATGTGACTTTAGGGTATGTGGATCCTAGAACAAATCAAACAACTGTAAAATATTACTACTGGGTTAAAGACAAGACAAATTTGGCAGCAAATCAATTTGGCAGGACTATTCCAACAATCACAATTGCAAACTACATTAGAACTCCGAAATCTAGCGGAGTAAAATACTTTGCGGCTATACGCGATGATGCAGTTTCGGTATATAACCTAGAAAAGAATGTGGTAGGCAATGACACTATATTCCATATGGATTATGCAACAAAACTAAACAGTAATATTATTCACAGTGAATTTGCATTGGTATCGGAAACAGGAACTACTCCTGCTACAATCCCTACAAAAATTTACAATAAAATAATTGACAGTCTGTCAGGAATTGACGCTTCTGGAAATTCAGTACCTGATCCAACACTACCAGTACAAAGACGATACGGTATCAACCTTCGTCCTCGTCAAGGTGTTTTTATCAATAGTTCATTGGCATTCAAAGAACTAATAACCTATGTTAATGCGATATTCGCAGAAAACCTAATAGGACAAGGCTATGATCTCTCTCTATTAGAAGATGGCGAACCTATACCTGTTCAATCAACTGGTACGTGGGATAGTGAAGTCGCCACATTTGAAATATTGACATTTATCAACGTAAATACTGTTAATCCTGGGTACCGTGTGCTGGTAGATGTCGACGAAACAGTTGATAACTTATGGACAATCTACACCCTGCAGGCAGATAGAACTTGGAAATTAACAAGAGTCCAAACGTTCCGTCCTACAGATTACTGGCAATATATAGATTGGTATGCAACAGGAGTGACAGATGACACGGTACCAGAGTACACTGTCGCCACATTGGCTGCTGTCAGTGCAATTACTACACTTCGCACAGGCGACATTGTTAAAGTTTTAAACAACGGACAAAACAAATGGGTACTAGTACAGGTATTCGCCAATGTTGTGAATACCGTCGGACTGGAAGATGGTACTATTCAGTTGCTAGATAGTCTCTGGGATATCCAAGCATATGGGATGTCGTACGACAATGATTTGTTTGATACTGAACGATTTGATCAGAACCCAAGTTTGGAAACACGAAAAATACTAGAGTCATTGAAAACAAATATATTCATAAATGAGTTGAAGTTTAATTTTGTTGAGATGTTTTTTACTCAAATTTATTATGTGTTGACGGAACAAAAATCTGTAGACTGGCTGTTTAAGACCAGTTTGATTGATGTGATACAAAAAATCGATGGACTAACACAGCCGCAGATTTATGCAAGAGATAGCCAAGATATATATAAAAATTATATCGAAGAAGTTAAACCTTATCATACCACAATAAGAGAGTATATCACTGATTACATAGGAAATGATAATTGGAATGGTTATACCTCCGACTTTGATTTGCCTGCATACTATGATCCAGTATTGCAACAGTATCGTAGTCCGAGTGGCGAATTTGCACAAGATGCAACTGCATTGCAGAGATTAGAATATAGAGATTGGTTATTAAGCTATCCTTATTCTATTACTGAAATCAGAGTTGTTGACGGTGGGTCCGGCTACACAACCGCACCAAACGTTACAATAACAGGTAGTACGTTGACCAATGATGCTGTTGCGATTGCAAGAGTAACCGGCGGAATAGTTACTAGAATATCTTTGTTGTATACAGGAACAAACTATGTTACGCAACCTACTATCACTATCAGTGGCGGCAGCGGCACAGGCGCTCGGGCGTATGCGGTATTAGGAAATAATCCTATTAGAAAGATAAAAACAACTTTAGTTTATGATAGACTGACATACGGCACCACAGTGTTAGAATGGGCTGCAAATACTGCCTACTTGCAAGGTGATATTATCACCTTCGGCAATATTGCATATCAGGCAGTGAGAGATTTCTCTGCTGGAGCTACATTTATCGGTAACGATCTGACAGAATATGATGCAGCCAAATTTGAAAATGCCAACGATAGAATACAGTCGTACTATACACCCGAAGTTGGTTTGCCGGGGAAAAACTTTGGATTATTACAGTACGGAATCGACTATCCAGGAGTTGCAGTACAAGGCCCGTTATTCACTGAAGGCGGTGGGTTTGATTCTGGCCCGTACGATATATCAGCATTTGATTCTTTGAGCGTTGATGAAGATGGTACTTATATAATCAGTGAAGCAATATTAGATAGTAAAATTGAAAGTTTATACACTGATAGTAGCTTAGGGTTACGTCCTGAAGACATTATTGTCGACGGAGACAACTATATAAGCAATCAAGTGTTGGAGTGGACAGCCAGTACATATTACCCACAAGGCACTGTATTAAAGAGCGGCGGCGCGTATTACATCGCCAATGTCGGTGTTACTACGGGTGCAGAATTTGGCACAACGGATTTAATGAACTATCCATTGAATCCATACACTGCATTTAGTTCGCATTCACCTGAAGAATTAATTCCGGGTCGTGTGTACGACACATTGGATATTACAGTTTCTACTTTTGCAACTGATGCATCACTTGCCGCATATGCAACCTGGGTTGGTACTACAGCATTTGACATAGGCGCAATTATAATTGCCGATGGTGGCGCTGGTTACGACAGTAATGTTGCTAATATTACTGTAACGATTTCTGGCAGCACAGGCACAGGGGCAACTGCCAGTGTCGCCAGCGTTGATGCGAACGGTGCAATTATAGCAATCAGTGTAATTAGTGCAGGTACAACATATACCACCATACCAAATGTTGTAATTACTGGATCTAACACTAGTACAGCAACCGCAACTGTGATACTAACACAAAACGATTACGACACATTTGAATATAGAATTTTCAAAGATATGAATGATAATTATTCATATCACAGAATAAACCCAACACTACACGGAACCACTTTGGCAGAAAATGTAACTATTACGTCCAACACAATCGTAGTGGCTAATTCGCAAGTACTAAGTAATCCTGCTCCGTACGGTACGGTTCCTGGTGTAATTTATGTCAACGGTGAACGTATTACTTACTGGACTAAAAATGATGGCACCAACACATTAAGTAATATCCGTAGAGGAACATTGGGAACAGGTGCAAATACACACGTTATCAATAGTACAGTATACGACGCCTCAACCGCACAGAAAGTGCCGTACAGTGATAACTACACTGTAACTAACTTGAGCGGAACTGTTATTACTACCAGCGGCGGCGGTTATACATACGATGCGGATGTTACTTATATTCGAAGTAATCTATGGCAGAATGGCGGCTTTCAGCCAACGGCGATCATCATCGAAGAAGTCATTGCCAATACAGCCGCAAACATTGTTACCACAGAATCTAATATAGGAATATCTACAGAAGGCGGCCCAACTGGCGGTACACCTTCGCCAACAGATGGCTCGGGATTGTATAATAGTACACTGGTACAAGCAATATTCGTTAGAGATGAGATTTAAAGCAAATAAATATATAGAATGGTTGAATAAAAATGACAATTAAAATCAGTGAATTACCCAGTTTAGAATCAGCAGCGCTGATTACTACGCCAACAACGGTTATACCGTTAGTTGCCAATATTGGCGAAAATACCACTTTCATTACCACAATCGCCAATGTTAAAAGTTATGTAGAAAGCGGAGATTTTTCGTCGACTGGTACGATAACAGTGGGCACGTCGTTGATAGTTACCACTGATGCCACAGTTGGCGGAAACTTGATTGTTAACGGTAATTTGAATATTACAGGTGCAAACAATTTGGCAGTAACCGATAACATCATCGAACTGCACGTTGCCAACACAGCAAACATTGCAGAACCTTGGACGTTTGATGACGGTAAAGACATAGGTATACGTCTTCACTGGTATGGTACACAAGATCAAAACGCCGCATTTGTATTTTCAGCAGCTAACCGTGCGTTTGAATTTTATGACACCGGAGCGATCGGATCAAATGTATTCACAGGTAATACTTACGGTACGATCAACGCTGGCCAGGCAAAATTTGTAAACACTATTCCGACAACCGGCAATGCCACTGGTTCATTGCAAACATACGGCGGTATGAGCGCAACAGGAAGTATTTGGTCAGGGGGTAACGTCACTGCCACGCAACAACTGTCGGCCAACAGTGCAGTTGTTGCATTGGACATCCGCAGTACCACTTCTAACACAGCAGGCGCTACACAAGTAGGATCACTGAGATCAAACAGCTTTGCTACTGTTCACACCACATTAGTAACGGGCGGCACTGCTACGGTGAATGCCGTAAACGTTAACACCGCTGCCACCATAGGCACTACTTTGATTGCAACAGGCGGCATAACCGGCGCTACCATAACATCAAATGCCAATGTAATAGGAATTGGAGCTGCGTTCAGCGGTGTTGGCGTGTTTGCCAGTATACAGAATACGCCAGTGGGGTCAGTAACGCACACGAGCGGCAAATTTACCACATTAACTGCCACCGGCGCAACTACGATGGACAGTACAGCTAGTGTGGACGGAGTACTGACTACAAACGGTATTGTTCCGTTCGGTAATGCCAACGCAAATATTGGATCTACCAGCAACCAATACAATGTGATTTTTGCTCAAGCAAGTAGAGCACTATACGCTGACTTGGCAGAAAAATATGATTCTGATGCAGAATACAATCCTGGAACAGTTGTTATTTTTGGTGGTGCTCGCGAAATAACAGTGACAGAGATCCCAGGCGACATACGAGTTGCGGGCGCCATTAGTACAGAACCTGCATATATTATGAACAGCGGTAGTACCGGCTTAGAAGTTGCATTACGCGGTAAAATCCCAGTTAACGTAATAGGTGCAGTGACTAAAGGTGATTTGTTAATAACATCTGCAATGGAAGGATATGCTTGCTCTATTAGACGGTACCCAGATAGTAGTCCAAATGCGGTATTCGCCAAAAGTTTAGAAACAAATACCAGTCAAACTGCAAGAACAATATGGGCAGTTATAGTATGATAAATAACAATACTGATTCTGTGAAATACACATCCGACGAGCAAGAGCCCAACCGTGTTGCTCCAGAAACACCAAATGAATCATCGGGGATATATGTTCGGGGTTTTTTGAAAATTACAGACCCCGAAACTGGTAAAGTTCTAATAGAAACAGGGAATTAACGGATCGCAATATGTTAGATAACACAAACGCAATGGTACAAGGACATGTTAAGATTTGGGATCCAAGTACCCGAGAAGTTTTCATTGACAAGCCCAATGCTATTCACTACGAAAACATGAGTGAAGCATTGGCAACGAGTATAGGCAACAAAGCAACAAATTACATCAGTAATATGGCGTTTGGAAACGGCGCCACGGTAGTCGATACCACTGGTGTTATTACTTACTTGCCACCAAATACATACGGTCAAAGTGCAACATTGTACAATCAAACTTATACAAAACTAGTAGACGATACTAGCGCACTTAATTTAGATCCTACTAGAAACTTTATCGAAATTAGACACACGCCCGGATTAATTTTCACTGATATTTTTGTTAGTTGTCTATTAGATTATGCAGAACCTGCAGGACAGCAGAGTTTCGACAACAGCGCAAGTATGCAAGGTACTTATGTTTTTGACGAACTAGGACTTGTCAGCAACTCTGGAAAATTATTAACACATGTAATTTTCCACCCTGTGCAAAAAGCACTAAACAGATTAATTCAAGTTGATTACACCGTTAGAATACAAACACTAACCAACTTGAGTAGTAATTTATAAAAATAAATGGTTATATAACAATGGCATATACAATTAATAAAACAGACGGAACAACGTTAACTATCATCGCAGATGGTACAGTTAACGATACTAGTACCGAATTAACACTAGTCGGTAAAAACTATGCTGGTTACGGACAGTTTTTAAACACTAACATTGTTCATTTGTTGGAAAATTTCGCTAGCGACACCGCGCCCACTACGCCGTTAACGGGTCAACTTTGGTGGGATACCCAAGGTAACTTAAAAATTTACAACGGGTCTGCATTTAAAACGCTGAGTTCTGTCACTAGCAGTACCGCACAACCCGCATCGGCGGTAACAGGAAACAGTTGGTGGGACACGGCCAACAGTCAATTTTACGTATACAGTGGAGCAAGCTGGGTACTAGTTGGACCGGCTTTTGGTAGCAATACTGGAACAAGTGGTACAATCGTTGGTACAATTACAGACACTGGAAACGTTTCCCATGTTGCAGTAAATGTATTTGTCGCCGATCAATTGATGACAATTATCAGCAGTGACGCCACATATACTCCACAAACATCTATTACGGGTTTTACAACAATTAAGCCTGGATTTAACTTAATTGGCACAGCGGCTCTGGCTAACGTTGCATATTACGGAACTGCCAGCGATTCCAGTGCGTTAGGAAACGTGGCTGCTGTGAATTATGCAAGAACAGATATCGCTGAGACATTTGACAGTACTGTCACTATTAATAATAACAGTGGACTAACCGTAGGCACAGGCACTAATTTCACAACAGCGATTAGCGGCACAACTACGCAATTAACCAGCAATAATAACAATGCCAACATCGCTGTTAGGGTGAACGTGGGCGGCTTAGTTACAACCGCAATGCAAGTTATCGGAGCAAATGCAAGAGTTGATTTTGCTAATGCCATTACCACTGCTGGGACCATCACCGCACAAGCTACTGGCTATATTATTGCCAAAAATACTGATAATGCTACTAGCAACGTCACTGGCGCCATACAAACAGACGGCGGCATATCTGCTAAAAAAGCAATTTTCGCAAGCGGCAACGTAACATCCTCCGCAAACATTAACGGTGTGTATTTCACAGGTACTGCGGTTGGTGCATTATATTCTGACTTGGCAGAACGCTATCTGGCAGATGCGGTATACGAACCTGGCACAGTTTTAATGATGGGCGGTGAACAGGAAGTTACAATTTGTAACGAAGAAAATTCTATTGATGTATTTGGTGTAGTTTCCACTGATCCAGCGTATTTGATGAATAGTTTAAATGGTAGCGCAGAATTAAGACCTGCTCCTCCAGTTGCTATGGTAGGACGAGTACCAGTTAAAGTGACAGGTCAAGTGAAAAAAGGACAACGTTTAGTGAGTGCACTGAACGGGTTCGCACAAGCGGCGCCTGATAATGTCAACCCAATGGCTGTTATCGGGAGAAGTTTAGAAAACAAAGTATCAGATGCTGAAGGTGTCATTGAAGCTGTGGTTAGCATAAATACTTAAAAGGCACAAGAGATGACGTATTCATTAGGCAGTTTAATCGAAGCAAGCGACTATAATGGTTTTGTGGGCGGAAACGGGGGCGGCGCCAACGTCTCGGGACAACTTAACACAGTGATATCAACTGGGTACGGAAATGCTGGATACGGTCAATCGGCAGTGTCTAACGTTAGTGTTGCTGGATCAGTTACTGCTACCCAATGGAGTACATTGGTCGCCGGGGTCAACACAATCCGAAGCCACCAGGCTGCATTCAGTAACTTATCGCTTTATGTTTCAGGTACTACAATCAATGCAACAACGAATGTTTCGACCAATTTGGGAACTGCTTATACCAATAGATTGGCTCACGCTGCAACGGGAACAGTTAGCACAGGTGCTAACAAAACTTTAAACATTGTCAGCGTGAACACCACCTCTGCGGTTACTGTGAACCAGGAAAATACCGCAACATTTGCCAGTGCAGATCAGGCCCGCTATTTCTTTAATGCAGGGGGCGAACTCCGTTATATTATTGCCAGCTCCGTTAATCCCGGCGGCACAACTCGCGGATCGTCGTTAGGCACACTGGCAGTAAGTGGATTGGGTACCAAGGTATTTGACGGTCAAAACGCAGGCGCTCGTACAGGCACTGGTTATACTGCAACTACAGATCAAACTACTGGGGCTGGTTACTTTGGACAGACAGGCAGTTATGTCACTAGATGTCAAATTACTGGCGGGGATGCAGCATATACCTCAGATTTTGTACGCATACAGACCAAAACAAATGGGGCCCAGGGGTCTAACGCTGATAACGGAACAGTTTACTATTTTTACCTAACTTTGAACAGCGCCGCACAAAGCCCAGCATTCAACGACAGTATCGATATGACAGTCACTTATCGAATTGACGTTGCCGCGCCCAGCACAACATATTTGACTGCGTCATGGGGCGCAGTGACCATCGCCTAATAGAATACTATTTAGGTTGACTTTTAGATAGGTACGTAGTAATATGTACCTATTACCTTTTGTAATGTGAATATCAATGACTACAGAAATCGAAATGTTAGTAGCTGAAGTTAAACAGGCAACTGACTACCAAATCAATAAACGAATATTAAAAGAAAAAATCAAAACGGATTTACACTTGGTTTACAAAAACGGAATGTTTTTAGTAACACCAGAACTACTAGCGTTTACTGCAACTTGGCCCGATAACATATTTTATCTGGCAGATGTATACGAAAATCCCGTAGAGATTATCAAAGAAGAATTTTTGCAATTGGCAAGAATGCATTATCACACTGTGATGAATACCTGGCACCAACAGCATGAAGAACTCAAACGAATTAGAAAAGTCTAGAGGCGTTGTAGTCTTTGCGTTTAATACCGATTTGGTAGATTACGTTGCCATTGCAGATCTCACTAGTAGACTCACGAATAAATTTTTAAAATTGCCTGTCACGCTAATTACTGACAGTAAAGCAGATCCCAGATTCAACTATGACAATGTCGTCAGAGTTGAATACAGTGGCAGTAATTTTAGACCAAATAGATCAGCTGGCATAGATGAGTGGAAAAATTTTGGCAGATACCTAGCTTACGAATTAAGTCCGTACGATGAAACAATTTTATTAGATGGCGACTACTTGACATTGGATGATAGTTTACTTAAACTTTGGGAACACCCGTTTGACTATAAACTAATGTACGATTCTTCTACTCCCGACGGCAAGATCGCGAATATCATAAGCAACACTGGATTATCTTTTGTATGGGCCACTGTGGTATTGTTTAGAAAATCAACTCGTGCAAAAATGCTATTCGATTTCGTGGGAAAAATTCAGCGCAACTATCCCTATTACAAAACTTTGTATAATGCTGACGGTCCATACCGCAACGATTATGCTTTTGCTATTGCAGACTTGGTTTTGAATGGGTACACCATTGATAAACAGCAGGGAATCCCATGGAATATGATGACTATAGAAAATTCAATAACCAGTATAGACATCAACAATGACAAACTCGTGGTCAGAGAAGAAGATCGGGCAATTGTTATGCCATGGCAAAATTTGCACATCATGGATAAAAAATATCTGCAACACTCAAAGTTTATCCAATTTGTCGATGAGGTAGTCGATGACGCAACATAAAGAACAACAAGGGTTCGTTACATTTGCGCAAAACACGGGCACAGTTGATTATTTAAAATTGGCTTACGTACAAGCCATGAATATAAAACTCACACAACAAATCAACAAGTATGCAGTGATAGTGGATAAAAAAACTGCGGCATTGGTAACTGACCGACATAGGCAGGTGTTTGATTACATAATTGAACTGACTGATGATTACTTTACTGAACACAATAGATTTGCCAATGAATGGCAAGTGTTTCATTTAACTCCGTTCAAAGAAACAATCAAGTTGGAAAGCGATCTGTTGTTTACTCGTAACATAGAACATTGGTGGGATACCTTCCGACTGAGAGACGTGGTACTGAGTACAGGTTGTAAAAATTATCTCGGCGAAAACAGCAAGGATCGACGCTATAGACAATTTTTCGATGACAATGATTTGCCGGACGTTTACAACGGGTTGATGTATTTTAGATACAGTAATCATGCTGCAATATTTTTTGCAAAAGCAAAGGAAGTGTTTGAAAATTGGCAAAGTCTCACAGATTTAGTATTAAAAAATTGCAGAGAAGACTCGCCTAGTACCGATGTATTGTACGCTGTCACTTCATTATTAACCGACCCGACATTGTCTGCATTGCCCAGTGCAGACTTTATTAACTTTGCGCATATGAAGCCCGGTATAAACGGATGGTCGGATGCAGCAGCATGGAATGAATCCGTACTGGCCGAAAGATCTCAGGACATGATTCGTGTTAACCACATTAATCAATATTCGCCAGTCCATTACTTTGTTAAAGAATATGTTACAGACACTATAGTAAAAGAATATGAGCTTAGATCCGGAATTAATTGAAGAACTAAAACGATTAGACGCATTAATGAATGCGCCGAAACCAGTTATCGAATACAGATTTTATTATGATGAATCTGGCAGGATCACTCAGTGTGCAGAAATTTCGCCGTACCCGGACGGCGATAAGTACATCGTAGTAGATGAATCAGTATACAAAGATTATTACAATTACAGAATTTCAAACGGTCGAGCAGAAAGAATTATTAAAGACACAAGTCATATTAAATCTTCTTTTGTCAAAAGCAACTTGGGATTTAGAGTTGTCAATGGCCATGCTAGTTTGCTAGTAGAAGAAACTGAAAATTATCAAGACGTAGAGTATTATGACACAAGAAATAGTTGATATCGCAGACTTGGACTGCATCTTCCTTACCTACGATGAACCAAAGAAAGAAGAATTTTGGATACGTATCCATAATATGGTACCGTGGGCTAAACGGGTAGATGGTGTACACGGTAGTGATGCAGCACATAAAGCAGCCGCGGCAGCCAGCGATACTGACAGGTTTGTGTTGATAGACGGCGACAATTTGCCAGATCCTGATTTCTTTAATCTACAACTACAGTTGACTGACCAAAATCGAGACTACGTGTTTCGTTGGAAAGCCCGGAACGAAGTCAATGGATTAATGTACGGTAACGGAGGGCTAAGTTGCTGGACCAAGGACTTTGTTAACAACATGCAAACTCACGAACACTCAGATGGGTCAGCCGATACTTGTGTGGAGTTTTGCTTTGATCCTAACTATCAAGCTATGCACGACTGCTACAGTACCACGCACCCCAACGGTAGTGCTTACCAAGCATGGAGGGCAGGATTTCGTGAAGGTGTAAAGATGTGTTTAGATCGCGGTGCAAAACCTGACCTTAAAGAATTTGGACGTCGAGTGCACCAACGTAATTACGATAATTTGTCAATTTGGCAAACAGTGGGCAGAGATGTTGATAATGGCTGGTGGGCAATATATGGCTCACGAGTCGGAACTTATTTAACTATGCTGACCGACTGGGACTATCGACAAGTACAGGATTTTAACATGTTGAAACAATTGTGGGAAGACTATAAAAATAAAACAGATGAGGACAATGTTATCTTAGGAGAAAACTTGAGGCGTAAACTAGTATTACCTATTACTGAAATGAATGCAGATCAAAGCAAATTCTTTAAGCATCATTATAAACAGAGCCAAAAGAAGTTGGGAACAACAATTACAGAGATGGATATCATTCGTCGACAAGAGGGCTGGTAATGACTAAAAGCGTATTTCTTACATCAGCAGAAGATGCCAAAGCAAAATTGGGAGTAGGTCTTTGTTTGGCAAAGTGGAAACAAGTTAGTTTACACTTGTCCACTGGTCTTAATAACAGTTGCTACCATCCGCCGCTACACCAGATTGATGCAGATGAAGTGGCATTAAATCCCAGCGCATTGCATAATACCAAGCACAAAAAAGAACAGCGTAAGATTATGCTGAAGCAAGAACGACCAAGCGAATGTAGTTATTGTTGGACACAGGAAGATCTGGGAAATTTAAGTGACAGACACTATCGCAGCGGCGAGCCGTGGGCAGCTGTTGATTTCGAAAAAATAAAAAATAGCACCGGAGACGAAGACGATGTTATACCCAGTTACGTTGAAGTCAATTTTAATCACGCTTGCAATCTCTCTT
>Ga0075108_10000695_pt1 | contig 19265 bp, 2 predicted proteins | sample AntAceMetag02UK1_FD_69797 | JGI IMG/M metagenome (GOLD analysis project Ga0075108, IMG submission 69797) | Saline lake microbial communities from Ace Lake, Antarctica - Antarctic Ace Lake Metagenome 02UK1 | ecosystem: Environmental > Aquatic > Non-marine Saline and Alkaline > Saline | place...
AGATTTCATTATCTGGCAAGGTCCTCAGTATTTTGGTAATACTGGAAATGGATTGATCAGTTACCCTATTGAAATTACAACTACCGGAACATACAGATTTCAATGGCGCAATCAAGTGGGTAATGGAACCTTAAATACAGAGCATAATGATACTTGGTTAAAAATAGAAGCCGATTCTTTTTATGGTCAAAAAGGTTCAGGTGCTATAGTGTGCCCTAAGGGATTGGATGGAACTACAAATAATTGTACCGGAAACGAACCTGCGGGCGCAGGAGGCAATGGTTGGTTCAAAATATATGCAAATGCCACTTCATGGAGTTGGGCGACTAACACCAGTGATAATGACCCACACCAGATATTCGCAACTTTTGATGCGCCGGGTACGTATAATATATTGGTTTCTGCACGTTCGAGTAGTCATGCAATTGATCGCATGGTATTATCCCATGTTACCGCATTTAGTGGTAATCCACAAAGTACATCATTGCCCGAATCGGAAAGAACAATAGGGGTCATGCCAGGAGCAGCAGAAAACAGCCCTTATAATGTTACGGTTACCGCAACAGATGCGTGTACACCTGCTTTAAGCTCAGAAGTTGAGTTTGTCTGGAATGTGACGGATACGCCTGCATCTGGCAACCCTTCGGCGCTTATTGAAATAACACCTGGTGGTCCACTTGGGGCGAGTACCTTTGGAGGCAGTAGCCTTCAGCTAACCAATAACTCTACGGGTAATGTTCAAATAACGGGAATAACCATAGATATTAGTACGGGTATTTTGCAGGATAATGTTTTTGACCCGGTTGGAGCAGGGGGAGACGAAACTGCAAGTTGTCTTACGCCCAATAGTGGCGCTGCAGCTGTTGGTTTTGTAAGCCCCGCTGACCCGTGTACGGATCCGTTTACCGCACCGCGAAATGGAGGTTTTGATATCATGGGAATGAGGTTTACCAATTTTGACCCTACCGAAAAGTTTGATTTTACGGTAGATATTGATCCAAATAGTATTAAGGATGTCCCGGGAGCGGGTGGGGCAGGTGCCGTATCCGGTCTTGAGTTAATTGGGGCGACAATTACAATAACCTTTAGTGATGGTTCAACCGTAGTGTCTAGCCTATACGAGGATGGAAGTATTGGTGGCGGACAGGCTGTAGTAGCCCCAAATGCCTTGGCAACGCCTTCAATTGCGGCAGTAGGCATTCCGGTATCACCTTCATGTGTGGAAACGGCCAATCAGACAATCGAGGTAAGCGGGACAGCTGGAGCTCATGTTTCATTACTCGTAATGGACAGTCGATTGTTTATTCAATCCGGGGCACCACCCTTTAATGTACCGGATGAAACCTATTATGCCAACGAAGCTATGGCAAAAGCACTATTTACAGGTATTATTGGGACTGGAGGAACTGTGCAGATACCGGTAACACTAATGGAAACGGTTGGAGCAACAGGTACCCCTAACGGAGGATTGAATTATATTATTGCTGTGGTATCCAATGGACCTTATGCCGTTGATCAACAAGTGAGCAGAACATCTAATGTGCTGGTGTTAAAAGTTGATCCGCCTTGTGCAGGAACAACGGCAGATATCAACTTGTCCGCAACGTTGCAATCCAGAACGGATCATAGCGGGGATTATAGCGTTAAATTATATGATGTTGGTTCAACAACAGCGGTTTATGACCTAACGGCGACCGCTGATGCAGCAGGTAATATGACCATTAGCGGTATTGTTCCAGGAACCTATGAGCTTGCCCTAAAATATCCGAACTCCCTACAAGCAGTACAAACTGTGACGGCAGTGCCCGGAGCGAATTCTATAAATATGGGAGAATTGAGAATGGGAGATGCGGTTAACGATAATTTCGTTGATGTACTTGATTTCTCGCTTTTAGGGGCAAGTTATGATATTAGTACCGGCCAGCCTGGTTTTATTTCTGAAGCTGATTTTAATGGGGACGGGATTATTGATGTTTTGGATTTCTCGCTTTTAGGAGCAAATTATGACACTCCTGGCGAGAAGCCGAGTGGTTTTTAGTTAAGCTAATTGAATTTATTTTAAGATAGAAGAGACCCATTACAGGGTCTCTTTTTGTCTTAGAATGGTAAATACGTAGAAGTTTACCTTGCATAAAGTATAATAGTGTTCTTTGGAGTGAGCTCAGGTACCCGTATAAATAAGAGCTATTAGGTCTAGTTGTTACTTTACGTTTTTAGGGTATTCAACATCCCCTCTGTAAACTCCTCCTTGTAATATACCCGTTTGCAATGCTCACATTCGGCAACGGTATTGCTTGAAATCTTGAACAATTTGATCCAAAACAGATGTGCGTAATTTGAAGTTTGAGATACCGTCAATGTTCCCCTTTGTCCGCAAAACGGACAAGAGACGTGCTGTAATTTTCTAAGGGTCGATTTTCCCGGTCGGGTTCCAAAAAACAAGATTATAGGATATCATTTTAAAAGACCACCTTTGGTCCATTGGGAAACGGTGCTTTGCTTTGGGATTTTTAAAAACCTATTTTTTTACCTTCTTGTCTCTTTCCTGTTCGACCAGAGTTTAAGCAGTAAGGGCGACCTCTACTACAAATGCTTTGCCAACAACGAGTGAAAATGGTGTACCCCTTTTTCCCGTGTAGGCGAAAACCTTCCCGCGGTATAAAAGCGCGATTTTAATCCTTTATGCACCCCTTCTACCACAAATTCGTCCTCCCGTTCTACTTTGTCCAAAAGTGCCCCGGCTCCGGCGTTCAATTTTGTTTCATCGTATACATAGGTCAGGAATCGAACTTTGGTTTTATCTTTTGAAATAGGATAGGATCGACTGGGAACAAAACATTTTTTGACACTGAATTCACTTTAAATAGCCCAATCCTCTAGAAAGGTTACCAATGTGATCGATTTCGAGATGTTCAAGCTTTTATTGGTTGGAAGGAAAGCGGCTCAACAGGGCAAAAAAGAACAATGCGGGCGCCAGACCTTTCGACATGGTACTCATGTTCAAGAAAATGATCCTTTAGCTTTATTACGGACCCAGGGACAAGCAGGTCCAAACCAGATATTGTAAAGGTCGAGCTTAAAAGGCTTCTTGGGATTGGGAAGTGTCGACAAGGTCCCCGATGAAAAGACCGTATGGGCATTAAGGGAGAAATTGACCGGATCTGTGCTTATCGAGGATATCCTCACCCTGTTCAACAATCGCTTGGAGCAAAGGGAATTGATACCGGACCAAGACCAAATGTTGAATGCCAGTTTTACAATGGCACCGCGCCATCGCAACACCCCGGAGGAGAACAAAAAGGCAAAGAACGGTGAAGACGATGACCTACGGAAGGACAGTCCGCACAAAATAATCGCACAAGGATATCAATGTCCGTCGGACAAAGAAGAACAACGAGAACTTTTACGGTTATAAAAACTACGCAAAGATCGATATCAAGAACAGGTTCCTTAAAAATATTACCGCCGCATCGCTGTGCTATTCCCAGGCCATGGAGAGCCTATTGGACAAGGACGACGAGGGACAGGCACTCTGCGCGGACAGTGTCTTTAAGGGAGAAAAGCAGAAAGAGGTAATTGCAAAATATAAAATGATGGGCCAGGCCCACGAGAAAAGGCACAATCTTGGCAAATTAACCGAAAAAATAGGCGCTTTACCGAAATTAGTGGTATTTGTGTGCAGTTTATCGAAATTAATTTGAATCTTTCGAGTGTTAAAAAAAATATAAATTGGAGCAATTAAAATGTTATAATACTCTTGTTCTAATTTTCTTACAGCGCAGGTTTAGAATATAAATATTGTAAGTTTCCCCCTATCTTTTTTTACTTTTTCAATAGCGATTTACACCCCAAATCCCTATGAATAACTACTTGGTTATGGTCGTTACCAAACTGGGTTTATATGATTGAAAATTACTTTAAGCAACATTTAGAATTGTCTTCTCATGCGTCTCACGTCTGTCACCGACCGTGGGATACCGTTGCATTTTCAATGCTACATATCCGTTTTGGTACACTTAGGAAAAGAGAACACTTTTCCCCTAGTCGTATGAATATTATAAATGCCATAGAAAATAATAACTACACTAACATCCCACAATTATGCAGATTTTTACAACTGAATACAGTACCAAGTCATTATGTTCGTTGGCAGACGTTCTTTGCACTTTAAAGAACTTAATTTCATTAGTCAAAACAGGCAAGCAGGAAGGTGTCCTACGGGAGTCCCATACGTATGTATTAGGCAAGAGAACTCTTTCCCTGATTGTGCTTTGTATGTCCCTGGGCTTTACAGGTTCTGTTTTGGCACAAGATGTCGATTTAGTCTCCAGTCCAACATCGGTAGAAGCAGACCAGGGTGATACATTTACAGTACCTATTGAGATACCTCAAGCAAATTCCCAGCCATTTAATGCTGCGTCTTTGTTTTTAAATTTTGACCCTGCCATTTTGCAGGTAACAAGTGTGGTAGCTGCATCAGGGAACCAATTTACTTTACCAATTGGTCCTTCATTCGATAATCTTACAGGAACTATAAATTATACCGGTACTGTTATACAAACTTCTTTTACTGCAGGTTTCCCAATATTGGATGTTACCTTTAACGTTATTGGTGTTAGTTCAACTAGTATTGATTTTAATATTAACGTAGGCGGTTCAAGAAATACAAACATTGCTTTAACCGGCGCATCGGTATTCGGAACAGCGGTAAGTATTCCTATAATTATTGCTAGTGCCAACGAGGATCCTCTCGCAGACTTCACCATCAATCCCAATCCGGCAGAGACCAATGAAGTAGTGACTTTTGATGGCTCAATTTCCACGGATGATGGAAGTATCGCTTCCTACGCATGGGACTTTGGAGATGGCACAACACAAACTGCAAATGGAAATGACAGTACAACGCATAGTTACACGGCATTAAATACATATACAGTTGCATTAACAGTGACGGATAATTTGGGAGCCACCAATACAACTACGAAAACGATTATAGTTAGTTCACCAACGGTTAACCAATTTACCGTTAATGCCAGCTCAAACGGTAACGGAACCATAGATCCTTCAGGAGCCGTTTCCGTTAATGGGGGAAGTGATCAGACATTTAATTTTACTCCGGATTCTGGTTTTGAGGTCTCCGAGGTTTTGGTAAACAGTACAGCAATAATTCCTGTACCAACTACTTCTTATACACTTACAAACGTAACTGTAGCCGCAGGCATTAGTGTGAGTTTTAGTGAAATAGTAACAGGCCCTTTCCAATTATGTATCGCATCCGGATCGGGTGACCTTACAGCTTTTGGTAGAAATTTTGTGGGCGATCCCGCAACAGCACCCCCTACAGGTTTAGGATTTACCAGAACTAATGGAAAAACTTTCACAAACTATAATGGGGCAATTGCTGGGACAAGTACAGCCGATGAACTGACCCTCTTTCAAAAAGAAATTTACGGCGGAGCTGGTGGTGACAATCCATCTTATATCTATGACATACCGGTTGCCAATGGTTTTTACCAGGTAGATCTATATTTTGCGGAAGTTTTTCATCCTGCAGCGGGAGGAAGGATATTTGATGTTATCCTGGACGGCAATCGAATTTTGGATGAGTATGACCTGGTAGATCCTGTTAAGGATGGGTTAAATGCAAATCAGACTGCGATAACCAGGACCTATTTTGTACAGGTTGCGGATGGAGTGATGAGTCTTCAGATAGGCGCTGCAAGTACTGATAATGGTAAACTTTCAGGGATTTGTGTTACCGAGGTAGGTAATGCTAACCTTCATCCTGTAAGTTCTATAGGCGACCTTACTTATGATGCTTTGGTAGCAGTTGCAGACCCTTTAAACATCCAAGACCCTGATAATGATTTGCTTAGTATTGTATTCAATGGTATGCCAGCCTCTCTTACTTATAATCCTTCAACCAATCAGTTGGAGGGAACACCGCTGGCCACTGATGGAGGTACATTTACAATTAATGCCATTATTTCTGATGGCAACAATTCTCCGGTCACGGAAGAATTTACCTTGGTTATCAATCCTCCTGCAGGAAATGACCCACCAGTTATTACCGCCATTGCCGATTTGGCAATTAATGAAGGAGAGGCTATATCTCAAGCAATTAACGTAACAGACGATAATCTTCCATCTGCAAACATTGAAATTTTTGATGTAAGTGAAGGAGGTACAAATAATCCTTTTACACCTACTACGGCAGTAGCAGTAGGAACTCTGGTAGACAATACTGGAGGAAGTTATACATTTAATTGGATCCCTGCAACAGGCACAGGCCGCTCCTATCTGGCCAGGGTATCGGCTGATGACGGGGTGAATCCTCTCGTAATTGAAGAATTTAGAATCGATGTTGCCCAACAACTACCGGGTACTATTCTGGCACGTACATTTAATAATCCAGTTCCTTGGTATGGCTCTTCTACCCCTGGGGGCGGATTAACTATAGCCATTGAACCTACGGCGGCTAAGAATATTGGTTACATAGACAATGGAGATTTTGTAGAATATCTTATAAACGTCCCTATCGCAGGGGTCTACGATTTTGAAGTATTTGCCGGTAAAGGAAACGGTGGAACTACTTTGGTTACTTTTTCAGAAGAAAGCGGTGGCGGTTTTGCGGCCATCGGATCTGTAAATGTCATCCAAACTGGCTGGCAGGATTATGTTTCCTATACTACACAGTTGAGTTTCGCCAACCCCGGAGTCCAAACCTTACGGTTTAATTTTAATGGAGGTGCCAATATTAGGGATTTTAATTTTACACCTTCTACCAGTAACAACGCTCCAATTGTTACAATTTCATCACCTGCAGATGGTATTGCCCTAACAACAGGAACTACTTTAAATTTCACAGGTTCAGTTACAGATGTTGAAGATGACGATGCCACGTTAACCGCTGCCTTAAACTGGAGCTCAGATTTACAGGGTAATTTAAGTACAGGATCTAATTTTTCCTTTGCACTAACTACTATAGGAACACATACCATAACAGCTGAAGTAACTGATAGCGATGCCATTACGCCTCTTTCTGGGAGTGCTACTATTTCCTTAATAGTTACTGAGACCGACCCTAGCTGTGATGCAAGATTTCGTGTAAATGCCGGAGGTCCTGTATTAATTGCTGACTCAGGAGATTTTGAAGAAGATCAGGTAACAGTTTTCCCAAGTGGAACGGCACTAACGGGTACGCCTTCTCCATATATAAATATAATCACTCCCGCAGTTGATAAAACGTTTGGTTCAACCGCGCCGTTGGTCTCAAATACCACTGGCTACCCTGATTTTCTTTTTCAGACAGAGCGCTTTAGTGACGCCCTTAATCCTGATAATATGAAGTGGATTTTTCCTACAGGAGATGGTGTTTACGATGTAAAGATCCTTTTTAATGAAAATTGGACCGGAGAAATTGGTAATCCTCGAGTTTTTGATGTTGAGATAGAAGGCGTTATCGCTTTAAACGATTATCGTCCTTCAGGGCCTGCGGGTGCTGATGTAAATGTGGCCAAAGTTGAAACCTATCGAGCTACCGTTGCCGATGGGGTATTAAATATAAATTTCATTCAGGGAACACAAAATCCTTCTGTAAAAGGTTTTGACATTTGTTTTGTGTCAGATCTACCAACAGATACACCTCCTGTGGTTGCCATCAGTTCACCAACGGATAATACAACTCCTGTTAGTATTGACCGTCTGGTTTCAACCACCTTTACTGCTGCCGTAGAAGATGCGGAGGATGATAATACTACGCTAACAAACGCCCTGGTATGGAGCATTGATCCTATTGAAGCAAATTTTGCGGGAACTGGGGGTACTTTTGATGATACCTTACTTGTGCCTGGCGTATACACGATTCGGGCCAGTAGTACGGATAGTGATACCAATACAGCTTTCGATGAAATTGAAGTAACAGTGCTCGGGCCGGATGTGAACTTCATATCCCCGGCAGGGAATGCAGATCTGGCTACCACAAACGTTCAGGTGACATGGTCGGCTACCAAAATGAATTTTGGTGGTACTACACCAGAACATTTTCACCTTTGGGTTAATCCCGCAGACGAAAATAATCTGGTTGCCTTAGACCGAATTTCTACAGCAAGTTTCCCCGGACAATTATTTTGGGACCTTACGGCTATAGATGGTATAGTAGAAGGATCAAATAAAGTAATTATTATTGCGGCCGATAGTGGGCATTTAGAGTTCTTAAATATTGAAGCAAGAGATGAAGTAAACTTTAATGTTTTAGGGGACACCACAGATCCAACCATTACTTGTCTAGTTAACATTGTAGTGGACAACAATCCTGGTTTATGTGGTGCAGTTGTTACTTTTACGACACCTATAGGCGAAGATGATCGCCCAGGAGCCATTACAACACAAACAGCAGGTTTGGCCAGCGGAGATACTTTCCCTATTGGTATAACTACACAGTCTTATTTGGTAACCGATGCCACGGGTCTTACGGCCACATGTAGTTTTGATGTTACCGTGAATGATGCAGAAGATCCAATTTTGACTTGTCCTGCAGATGAATCTGTTGATGTGGATACAAACGGGGATTTTATATTGGCAGACTACACAGATTTGGCAGCAGTGAGCGATAATTGTGACAATACTTTTATAGTTACACAATCTCCTGTCGCAGGAAGTACACTTTCGGCGGACACTCAGGTGACTTTAAGTGTTACAGATGCCGCAGGAAATACAGGAACCTGTGCGTTCAATGTAAATATTACACCTGATAACACTGCTCCAACTATTACTTGTTTGACTGATATTACAGTGAATAATGATTCCGACCAGTGTGGAGCTGTGGTTACTTTCACGGCACCGGTAGGAACAGATGAACGTCCGGGAGCAACTACAAATCAACTTGCAGGTTTGGCCAGCGGGGACTTCTTCCCGCTAGGAATAACAACACAAACTTATGAGGTCGCAGATGTAGCGGGCAATATAGCCCAGTGCAGTTTTACAATAACTGTCAATGATGGCCAGGCTCCTGATATTACTTGTCCGGCAGATATAGTTAGGATCAGTCTAAATGGAAATCCAATTGTTATAGAAGATATAGGAATTGCCACTGGAAATGATAATTGCCCGGGTGCAGTAACAATAACAGGGGTCACTCTAATAGGGGATCTGCCAATACCGGATACCTTCCCCGTAGGCACTACGCAAATTAAATGGACTGCTGTAGATGAAGTGGGAAATGTTGCTCAATGCATTCAAAATATCACAATAAACTTTACACCATCTACTGTGAAAGCGATAACCGCTTTTAGTTTGCCGGGCCAGGTTGGTTCTGAGGTAATAGTTGGGACTTCAGTTAATCTTACTGTAGCTGCGGGAACAGATATCTCTGTGCCAATTGTCCCGGCCAATATTGAGATTTCACCGAATGCGATCATAAGTCCAGCCGCAGGGATCGCTCAAATTTTTAATGTACCTGTTCAATATACGGTTACCGCTCAGGATAATAGTGCTCATGTTTGGACGGTTAATGTGACGGTTGCCCCGGATGTAATTCCACCAACAGTTACTTGCCCTGCAGATATAACAGTAGCTAATGATGCCGGAGTTTGTGGCGCAGTGGTTACATTCAATGCAACTGCTACGGACAATCTGCCCTGGGTATCGCTTAGCTATTCCATAGCTAGCGGATCTGTATTTAATGTGGGAACCACAACGGTGATGGTAACAGCAACAGATGCAAATGATAATACAGCAACATGTAGTTTTGATGTTACCGTGAATGATACGGAAGCACCGGTAATCAATAACTGCCCTGCTGATATTATAGTAAATACAGATTCAGGTCTTACTACTGCAGTTGTTAGTTATACCCCACCAACGGCCTCCGATAATTGTCCGTGGACAACGGTCACCCTGACCTCTGGTCTCGGAAGCGGTAGTGCTTTTCCTGTAGGAAGCAGCACCGAGGTTTACACGATAACAGATGCCGCGGGTCTAACAGCCATCTGTAGCTTTAAAGTTACAGTTGGGGATGATGCGCCACCCACAGTTACTTGCCCTGCAGATATAACAGTAGCCAATGATGCCGGAGTTTGTGGCGCGTTAGTTACACTCAATGCGACTGCCACGGACAATCTGCCCGGGGTATCGCTTAGCTATTCTGTGTCTGGCGAATCTGTGGCTAGCGAATCTGTATTTGATGTAGGAACCACAACGGTAATCGCAACAGCAACAGATGCATCAGGTTTAACAGCAACATGTAGTTTTGATGTTACCGTGAATGATACGGAAGCACCAACACTTAGTTGTCCTTTTGATCAAACGGTGCAGGGCGACCTTGCCGGAAATGCAATTCTGCCAGATTTTATCGGATTGGCTGTAGCAAGTGATAATTGTGACCCAAATGTTGTGGTTATACAATCACCAGCTCCTGGTACCACTGTATCCGGAACCGTTCTTGTAACACTTACCGCAACAGATGCCGAACTTAACTCAGCGCCGTGTACATTCAATGCCATCATAGAGCCGGCGATACTTGCTTCCTTGACCATTGTACCTTCCACTATAACAGCGAATCTTATTCAGGGAGAAACTGCTATGGTAAATTATGTGGTGGATTCAGATGATGCAAGTACCTTACCAACACCGGCCGCAATGTCTATTATTGATAATGCAACAGATAATCCGGCGACCTGGGCATCGACCACAAGTGCTGCCAATCAGGGAACTTCTTATGAAGTGAATTTAGATGCCACGGGATTAACACCCGCTACATACACGGCAATACTAACCGCAGGTCCTGTTAGCGGATATACCAATGCCGGTATTCCAATTACTTTGATAGTGGAAGCTGTTCCAACGGTACTTTCCGTGACGAGTTTTACCTTGGTAAATGCAGATAATGAGCAGGATATCATGACGATTACCAACGGGATGACAATTGATGTTACGACATTACCGACTTTAAATCTGAATATCAGGGCAAATACCACTTCAGATGTGGAGAGTGTTCAGATGCAGCTTACAGGTACATTGTCTAAAACCGCAACCGAAAATTTTGCACCATATGCCTTATATGGAGATAGTTCTGGCAACTATGTGGCGCAGATCTTTGTAATTGGTACTTATAGTTTAACCGCAAACCCATATTCGGGCAAAAGCCTTGGGGGAACGTCTGGAAATACGTTAACCGTCAACTTTGAACTTACAGATCAGGAACCTGTTTGTGCAAGTTTTAGTGCCGGCTTATCCGGTATTACCAACCCGTCATCATGCTTAGGCGTTGGAAGTGCTACTGCTGTTCCTTCGGGCGGTGTTTCCCCATTCACTTATCAGTGGGATAATGGAGAAACTACTGCTACGGCCATTAATTTGGCCGCAGGACCGCACAGTGTTATCGTTGTAGACGATAGTGGTTGTTCTAAAACATTGACGTTTACCTTAACGGGACCACCGATACCGGTGGTCACTTTAGCACCATTTGCAAATCTTTTGAATACAGCTCCTGCATTCACCTTAACGGGTGGGTCACCTGGAGGTGGCACCTATTCAGGCCCTGGGGTAACTGGTATTTCGTTTGACCCGGCTATTGGGGTTGGCACGTATGCTATCACGTATAGTTATACTGATTCAAATGGTTGCGCTAACTCTGCCACTCGAAGCATAACAGTTACTACCGAAACCAGCAATGCGGCCTTATTAGTGCTGGATGCAACAGATGATTCTGTACTATTTGCTTTGACGGATGGCTTACAGATCAATAAAGCTGTTATTGGAAATACGCCATTAGGTATTATTTTTAATACAAGCCTCAATCCAGGTGGCGTGATTTTTAATCTTTCAGGCCCCATTACCGAAAACAGGATTGAAGGTCCTGCCCCGCATTCTTTATTTGGGGATATTGGTGTAGATATTCAAGGTAAACCATTTCCAGTAGGAAACTATACCCTTGTTGCGAATCCAAATGTAGGTCCAACCATTACGGTAAATTTTTCAGTAACCGATGCAGATCCACTTTGTGTCAACTTCAGTGCCAGCTTATCCGGTATTACTAACCCATCCACATGTTTGGGTTTTGGAAGTGCTACTGCAGTTCCTTCGGGCGGTGTTTCACCGTTCACGTATCAGTGGGATAATGGGGAAACAATGGCTACGGCCAATAATTTACCTGTAGGACCACATAGCGTTATTGTCGGGGACGCCAATGGCTGTTCCAAAACGCTGACCCTTACGTTAACCGGGCCACCGCTGCCGGCGGTAACTTTAGTACCGTTTGCAAGTGTGCTGAATACAGATCTCGCATTCGCATTGACCGGCGGGTCACCTGCAGGTGGCACCTATTCAGGTGCTGGGGTAACCGGTAATACGTTCGACCCTGCTATTGGGGTCGGCACATATGCTATCACTTATAGTTATACCGGTCCGAACGGTTGCGCTAACTCGGCCACTCAAAGCATAACCGTTACTTCGGAAACCGGCAATGCGGCCTTACTAGTGCTCGATGCAACAGATGATTCTGTACTATTTGCATTGACCAATGGCTTACAGATCAATAAAGCTGATATTGGAAATACACCCTTAGGAATCATTTATAACTCTAGCCTTAATCCAGGTGGTGTGACTTTTAATCTTTCAGGACCTATCAACGAAAGTAGGTATGAAGGCCCGGTTCCTCATTCATTGTTTGGGGATATAGGTGTAAATATCCTGGGGAAACCTTTCCCGATAGGTAATTATACCTTAATAGCCAATCCTGTATCAGGACCAACGCAGACTATTAATTTCTCTGTAATTGACGGCCCTTCTGGCAATCAGTCAGCTCTAGCGGCCAGAACTCAATTGAATGAGATGAGTATAGCCCCGAACCCAGCCAATAAAGAGGTTACTATGTCTTTTGAAAAAGCCATTCTGGTAGAAGAAATTTTAATTTTTGACATTACCGGAAAGCTTATTAAGACCATTAAGGAACCTTTGGGTCTTGATAGTAAAACGATTGACTTTAATGTATATGACCTGCCCATTGGAACTTATTTTATAAAGACCGTGGATAGCGAGGGAATGCAGTATCAACAACAAATGTTAATCCATCGATATTAACTAGTTTAAGAAAATTTACGGGAAATGAAAAACTATTTTTTAAATAATAATAGGATGGAAGTTAATCTCCAGAAAGTAGGAATCCGGTGTTGTAACTCACAAATTACATCACGAGGCCTAATCACATGTATGACGCTCTTGTTGCTTCTCTTTGTTACCCTGCATACGCAAGCGCAGAGTTTCAGTCAAAGTAACTTGAATCTAAACGGCCAAGGCTCCATTAACAATGGAACATCTTTGATGTATGGTCCCGATGGTCGACTTTATGTCTTGAGCCTTAATGGAAATGTTGACATCTTCACAGTTCAGAAAAACGGAAATAACGATTACATCGCAATTGACGCTGAAGAGCTTACCCAAGTTTCCAATATCCCCAACCATAACGACGACGGGTCAAGCGCAGGGGGTGGGCGACAAGCTACGGGACTAACAGTGGCTGGTACAGCTGCACTTCCTGTTGTCTACGTTACTTCTTCCGATTCGAGGATCGGTGGACCGAGCGGGGATCAAAATCTCGACACCAACTCAGGAGTTATTACCCGATTTAGTTGGAATGGCTCCTCTTGGGATGTAGTAGACATTGTTAGAGGTTTACCTCGTTCTGAAGAAAATCACGCCACCAATGGTTTAGAGTTTGTAAATGTTAATGGAAACGACTATTTGATCGTGGCCTCAGGGGGATTTACAAATGCAGGTGCACCTTCCGATAATTTTGCTTGGATCACTGAATACGCTCTTGCAGCGGCCATTTTATCCGTAGATCTGACTGCCTTGAACGCTTTGCCGATTAAAACCGACCCGTCATCAGGTCGATCTTTTATTTACGACATTCCAACACTGGATGACCCAACTCGACCTAACGTTAACGGATTGACTGATCCCGACGATATAGGCTATGACGGAATTGATATTGGTGATCCGTGGGGAGGAAACGATGGCCTTAACCAAGGCATGATTGTTATAGGAGGCCCTGTTCAAATATTTTCACCGGGATATAGAAATAGCTATGATTTGGCTATTGCTCCCGACGGAAGAGTGTACGCGACTGACAACGGAGCCAATGGTGGCTGGGGTGGATTACCTTTGAATGAAGGGAACCCAGCAACTGTGAGCAACGATTACCCTCCCGGAGAGCCTGGTAGTAGCTCTCCTCAAGCAGGTGAGCAGGTAAATAATGAGGATCACTTACATAAAATCACCGATAATATTCAGGGTTATAGTTTTGGATCCTACTACGGCGGTCATCCAACTCCGGTAAGAGCAAATCCGGCGGGCGCGGGACTTTTCACTAATCCGGGAATCAACGGCCCCAATACCCTTTCGGGTGAAGTTTTCAGGACTCAAGTTTATGACCCTAATGGTTCAACGCCCGGATCAATAAATGATCCAAATATAGCTTTGCCAGCCAACTGGCCTCCCGTGCCGCTGTCTTTGGCAAATCCGCAAGAGGCGGATTGGAGAGGACCCGGCATTAACAACCCTGACGGTCCTAATGATGATATCATCACCACTTGGGGAACAAACACAAATGCATTGGATGTGTATACCTCTTCAGCCTTTGGTGGTGCCATGCAAGGCGACCTTATTGCGGGTAAGAACGGTGGAGTATTGCGCCGCGTAGATTATGACCCGCTTGATGGTAGTTATACGCTTATCAACACTTTTGCTTCTAACCTTGGTGGAAACGCTCTCGGCGTAACTTGCAATAGTGATAGTGATATTTTCCCTGGTACGATTTGGGTGGCTCCTTTCAATGGAAATATTGTAGTCTTGGAGCCAGATGGATTCGTAATCGATTGCTTTAATTCTACTGAGCCCGAATTTGTCGGAACAGAAGATTACGATGGCGACGGCTACACCAACAACGACGAAATTGACAACAAAGACGAGGTACAAACTGAAGAAGAAGTTATCTGCAACGGTGGTTCTCAACCAAACGATTTCGACAAAGCTGCAGGCGGAAACTTGGTTTCTGACCTTAATGATTCCGATGATGATAATGACGGTATTGACGACGCCAACGACCCTTTCCAAATAGGAGATCCCCTTGATTCAGCAAGCGATGCGTTTGATCTTCCGGTTTTGAATGAACTCTTGTCGGATAATCCTGTCCTGAAAGGATTTTTAGGTCTCGGATTTACGGGATTGATGAACAATGGCGATGCCAATCCCAACTGGTTGAATTGGCTTGACCGCCGAGACGACCCAAACGACCCCAACCCCAACGATATTCTTGGTGGTGCCATCGGTGCCATGACCATGCAAATGACCGCAGGAACGGCCTTGGAAGGTGCCAACAATCAAGAAAAAGCGTTCCAATACGGGGTAAATGTTGATCAAAGCACAGGCGGCTTTGCTATTGAAGGAGCCCTACAAAACTTTGATGACCCACTTCAACTCTATGGTTCTTCTGCACCAACTACGGGTGAAATCGGAATATTCATGGGCGACGGAACACAGAGCAACTACATCAAATTTGTTATCAATCAATCCGGACTTCAGGTTCGCCAAGAGATAAACGATGTTGCTCAAGCACCTATCGCTGTGGCCATTGCTACCGGAGACCGTCCCGGCAACGGAGTACAACTTCGCTTCAGCGTGAACCCCGCCAATGGAGAGGTAACGGCAGACTACCGATTTGATAATGTGGGTAGTTTTCAAAATGCAGCAACCATCACCGCTGGAGGTTCCATTTTGTCCGCCATCCAATCGGCCAATGAGCCTCTTGCTGTCGGATTGATCGGATCGTCCAACCAAGCAGGTGCCGAAGTAGAAGGTACTTGGGACTATCTATATGTGCAGACGGGTCAACCTGCCGTGGAACAAATACTCCCCGATGTAAGTGCCCTCATTAATGACCCTAATGTGCTTTTTGAGCTCGACCAGTTCTTTACCGATGACGGTGGTGATGAGAATTTTACGTTTTCGGTTCAAGGCAATACAAATCCCACGATTGATGCATCCATTACGGTCAATACTTTGACCATCGTGATTCCTGCAACAGAGGCGACAGCTGACATTACTATTCGAGCTACTGACGCAAACGGCTTTTTTGTTGAGCAAACATTTACCGTCAACGTTAACGATGAACCTGTTCCCGTTATTAGAATCAGAGCAAATGGAGCGGCGATTACTGCGACGGATGCACCAAATCCCAACTGGATAGCAACAGGCGGTCCGGGGCCTCAAAGTGGAACTTTCAACGGAATAAATTGGAGCGTAAATACAGGAAACTTATCGACGCATAATATTTCGGGACGTGATGCTTCAGTACCAGCTTACGTTCCGCAAGATCTTTTTGCTATAGAGAGATGGGATCCTGCTGCTACGGCTCCGGCAATGGAATGGACTTTTGAATTACCAAACGGCAATTACCTCATTCGCTGGTACGCTGGAAATGGATTTGGAGGAACCGGTGCCCCTGGTCAACGAGTTTATGACATATTGGTTGAAGGTAATTTAGTGCAAAACGACCTTGACCTGTCGGCCACCTACGGAAATCAAGTCGGCGCGATGCTGGAATTCCCTGTGACTCTTGTAGACGGAATCTTAAATATTGCTGTTGCTACGGTAACGGAAAATCCAACGATGAACGGGATTGAAATCCTTCAGGTCGGAGGAGATTTCACGCCACCGGTGGTGGTAGAAGCGATACCAAATCAAAATAGTGAAGCGGGAGACTTGATAAACTTAACTGTTTTGGCTTCGGGGGGTGTTAATGGCGAACCCTACCAGTATTCGGCCACAAACCTGCCAGCAGGCCTACAAATTGAACCTACAACAGGGTTGGTCTTCGGAAACATTGACGCAGGTTCCGAAGCAGATAGCCCCTACTCAGTTACCATTAGTGTTAGTCAAGCATCCAACGACGCCACTGATATTGCATTTATTTGGAATGTCGGTTTTCAAGATTTGTGGAACGACCAGACCGATGATGAAAATTACACGGCCCGCCACGAATGTTCTTTTGTACAGGCCGGAGATAAATTCTATTTGTTTGGCGGAAGGGAAAATTCAGCCAGTCTGGATGTTTATAATTACCAGGCCAAGACCTGGAGCACAATATCTAATTCTGCTCCTCAGGAGTTCAACCATTTCCAAGCACTGGAACACAAAGGATTGATCTGGGTCATTGGCGCATTTAAAGACAATGGTTTTCCTAATGAAGCTCCGGCGGATAATGTTTATGCATATAACCCGGTAGAAGATGTCTGGATTCAGGGTCCTGAAATTCCAGCGGGCAGAAAAAGAGGATCTGCAGGCTTAGTCGTTTATAATGATAAATTTTACGTAATTGCCGGAAATACCATAGGCCATAATGGCGGTTTTATTGAATGGTTCGATGAATTTGATCCCATAACCGGTGTATGGACTAGCTTACCAGACGCTCCAAGGGCAAGAGACCATTTTCATGCGGCCGTCATTGGGGATAAACTTTACGTGGCGGGCGGACGGCTTTCTGGCGGAGCTGGCGGCACTTTTGCACCTTTGATTGCCGAAGTGGACGTCTACGATTTCACCACCGAGACCTGGTCCACCGTAGCAGATTTGCCTACGCCCAGGGCGGCAGCTTCCGTAGCCTCTTTTGAAAATGAACTGTACGTCATCGGTGGGGAGATTTCAGTAGACCTGCAAGGTAATACCATTGGCGACGCTGTGAAAACAACCGAAGCTTTTAACCCCATCACGGGTACTTGGTCGAATAAAACCGACTTATTGACCGAAAGACATGGCACGCAAGCAATAGTTTCCGGTGATGGGATTCATGTTACAGCAGGTTCTAATACCCAAGGAGGCGGTGGCACAATGAAAAACATGGAATTCTACGGAACAGATAATCCATCGGGAGAAGCACTTACAGCCAGCCAGCTGGTGGTTTCGGCATCAGAATCGGTTCCAACCGGAGGTAGTTTAAATGTTCCTGTATCTACTACGGGCGGAAATGTAGGGATTATTGTAACGGATGCTCAATTGAGTGGTGCCAATGCGGCAGCCTTTACTATTGTAACTGATGTATCATTTTTACTTATTGGTCCTGGTGAAACTACAAATATTGTAGTAAGTCATACCGGGGCGGCCGAAGGAGAAGCCGCATCCCTTACCTTGACTTATGACGATGGCTCTATCTCAGTGGTTTCCCTCATCTCAGGTGCGGGTGTACAGAATGTTTTATTTCGTGTGAATACAGGAGGAGCTATAGTGGCCGCAACGGACGGACCTAATCCTGATTGGACTGAAGATCAAGCCGCGGCAACCGTTAATGGCACGGCCAACACCGGTACGCCATCAACCTATATAAATCTTAATCCGCCGGCAGCTGATATTACTTTTGGGGTTGCAAATTTTACAGGCACTAATAATACGGGCTATCCTGATAACTTATTTACAACAGAGCGTTACAGTAATGTTGCAAATCCGGACAATATGCAATGGAATTTCACCGTTCCCAACGGCAATTATACGGTAAATTTAATTTTTGCCGAAGTCTGGATAGGAGCGCAAACCAACGGAATTCGTGTGTTCGACGTAGAAATTGAGGGAAATCTTGAACTGGATGATTTTGATCAAACAGCTGCTTATGGTTGGAATACGGCCGGAGTAGAAACATTCAATGTAACTGTTTCTGATGGGAATTTAGAAATTGATTTTATAAAAGGCATCGAAAACCCTAATATAAAAGCTATTGAAATTTTGGGAGGTACTATATTAACTACGAATTCACCACCGCTAGTAACCAATCCCGGGATACGACAGAGTATAGAAGGGGATGTGATAGGCTTGCAAGTAATCGCCACTGATGACGATTTGGACGAATGTGGTGATATTACGTTTTCTGCAACAGGATTGCCTCCAAATTTAAATATAGATACAACTACGGGACTAATTACCGGTACCATGTTACAAGGAACGGGTTCAGGAACTGAAGGTGCTTTTGTTGAAGAAAATGGATTGGTAGTCATTGAAATGGAGTCAGCTCCCAGCTTGAGTGGCTCGTGGGAAACGGCAGGAACCTATAGTACTGCCTTCTCTCCTAACGTCACTAGCCCGGGCACCGCCACTGGCGGAGATTTCATTATCTGGCAAGGTCCTCAGTATTTTGGTAATACTGGAAATGGATTGATCAGTTACCCTATTGAAATTACAACTACCGGAACATACAGATTTCAATGGCGCAATCAAGTGGG
>Ga0075108_10000708_pt1 | contig 19085 bp, 16 predicted proteins | sample AntAceMetag02UK1_FD_69797 | JGI IMG/M metagenome (GOLD analysis project Ga0075108, IMG submission 69797) | Saline lake microbial communities from Ace Lake, Antarctica - Antarctic Ace Lake Metagenome 02UK1 | ecosystem: Environmental > Aquatic > Non-marine Saline and Alkaline > Saline | place...
CATCGCAGGGTTTCTCTCCTTTTTCGGGAGCCAATTCGGGGTTCTCTCGCCTGTCACCGCCTTCCTCGCCTACAGCCTCTGTATCCCCGGCCTTTTCATCATTCGCAAAGTAGCCGCCCCTATTCGCTACTGCCTCACCTTTAGTGCGATACCTCTCACTGGATTGTTAATTCTCGCGATGCGCCAGGAACTGCAACCGAACTGGCCCGCCGTTTTCTACGTCTCAGCGATTGCGTTGACCGCAGGATGGTACACGGGACAGGTCACCCTTTTCAAATTCCCCCTCGTTGCCTGGCGAAAACTATTCCCGATCACCGTTTCGATTGGCTTGTTTTTAGTCCTCTATTTCTATGCAGGACCGGCGTTTTTCCGCGCCATCGGAAAGCCGGGCCACAAGGCGGACCCGGAGCGACGGCTCTTGAGCCACGATCTTGTCGCCAAAGAGGTCGAGTCGATTCGCCGTCAACAACCCGACGCTGACGAACTGTTTCTTGTAGGTCTCGGGCATCGGGATCTAATCAGCCATCTCGCCTTTGGGCTTCCCGACCAACCGCGAGTCTACGGATGGCATGGGCAGGATAAGATTTTGTCTCAATATGATCTCTGGCCGAATCCAGAAGACGACGAGAACAAGGGGAAAAGTGGACTGATTATTCAATGGGGTTCCGTGACCGCACTTCCACCTAAAGTAGCGAGTGCCTTTTCATCGGTGAAAAAGCTTGAAGAATTCACCGTTTCTTTCGGCTACAATACCGAAAGGACCTACTCAGTCTTTCGCGGAGAAAAATTGAAATCCTGGCCGGAGAACGGCAGTAAATAAACGACCCTGCCTGCTATGAAATCCCCCGGCTACACTTCTCCATTCGAGCAACCGAAGGGGCTGCGCAGTTCCACTCCGGCATTTGATACAGTGAGCGTTATCGTTCCCTTCTACAACGAAGAGGAATGTGCTGAGTTTGTTCTCAGGGAAATTAAGGAATGCCAACCCGATGCCGAAATCGTGGCGGTTGATGACGGGAGTTCGGATGATACCTGGAAAATCCTCTGCCGCGTCGAAGGAGTCACACCCGTCCGCCTCACCGAGAACCGCGGGCAAAGCGGAGCGCTCTATGCCGGGCTCAAATTCGCCTCAGGAGACATCCTCGTGATGCTCGACGGTGACGGCCAAAATGACCCCGCTGACATTGACAAACTCGTTGATCTCGTCCGCAGCGAAACCTGTGATGTTGCGGTAGGAAGACGAGCCAAACGCCAGGACATATGGAGCAAACGAGTCGCCTCTAAGATTGCTAACCGCGTCCGTCGCTGGTTCATTCACGACGGTATCAGTGACACCGGCTGCTCGTTGAAAGTCATTCATCGCGACTATGTCGATCTTCTCGTTCCTTTCAACGGTCTGCATCGTTATCTCGCCGGTATCTTCACTCACGCCGGACTCAAGATCGCCGAGATAGATGTGAATCACCGAGAGAGAAAGGCAGGGACTTCCAAATATACCAATCTCGATCGTGCGATCCGGGGCGTTTACGACCTCATCGGAGTCTGCTGGCTCCTGAAGCGCGGGGTCATCCTGCCCTCTCTCGAAGTGAATCACGATACAGATCAAGCTTCCCGGTGATTTCTCTTTCTTACGTCTTCTCTCCTTTCTAAAAACTCCCCGATGAGACCAAAGAGCATCCCGAGCCTCCCCCTTCTCACAATGGTGATGGCGCTCCTCATGACGGCCTGCGTGGATACCGGCAGTATTTCGTCACTTGCCGGTTTGAATCCCGAAAGCTCCACGTCGGGTGCTCTTGCGCGACAAGAGAAATTAGCGAAGCCCGAAAGCACGACAACGGCTCCTCCTGTCCCAGAAGAAAAATTAACGAAGCACGATGCGGCTCTGCGATTTCTGACCGCGTTCATACGACTGAACCGCGGAATGGCATTGAAATACGCAACCCCCGAGGCCGTCAGCAAGCTCAACTGGAACCTGCCACACGGCGGCAACATTCCCTATTACGACGACAAGATGATACTCTACTACAAGGGCGGCCTCGCTAAAGTCTACTTTCAGGAAGACGCTAACGGCAGCTTCCGTGTCTCAAAGCTACACGTTTATTAGAAACCGGTTGAATCAGTCCGATTTCGCCACGATTTGAGATTATCCGCCCAAGTCTCGAATTCTCTATCAGGACCTGCTGACCAAACAATGGCGGTTTCTTTGAAATCGGCGCCACCCCCGGGTTCCCTTACCTTATCCTCGAAGTTGGAATCGAGAGATACGCGATACGGACTTCCCCACCGATCATAGAGACCCCAATTCTCGGGGTTCGAATTGACTCCTCCCCGCCACCTTCGATTGCCGAAAGGTTTCGCAAGCCTCCCAGCATAGAAAACATTTTTGCTGGGGTTTATTCGATCCAAATCATTTCCACCCCCTAAACGGGCCTGCATCATGTCTCCCTCTGTGACATCCAAGCGATCCGTTTCCTTTAGCGCAGCCGGATCGCGGCACCTCTTCGAAATCTCCTCTCCTTAGCCAAAATTCCGATTGCGGTTTCGCCTAGATCAGCAGAGACACTCACCGAATAAAACGACCAAGCGAAGCGGCTTAAGTCGACCTCAAAGAAAGCACCCTAGCGGAACATTTCCCGCGCCGAATACGCCACACCCAACGCGGCAGACCAATCGCCGCCGGTCGCCCACTCGAAACGCGTGGTCTCCTTCTGAGGATCAATTGGGCTGCGCTGATAAACTTCCCAGGCCCGCTCCGTAAATCCTTCGCGAACCCAGTCCATATACTGATCGCGGAAACTCGTCTCGGCGAGCCCCCCACCAATGACCACCAGGCCCGGGTCGAAAACCCGCACAAGATCGGCGATGCCGTAACCTAGAATCTGCCCTTGCTGGCGGAAAATGCTGATCGCCATCTCGTCGCCTTCGGTTGCATAATCACGGAGCGCGAAAGCCTTCTCTTCAACACTGGAACGATCGTTGAGAGGATGATTTTTGTTTTCCTCCTTCGCCAACTCGAGACCAACCCGTCGACGCAATGCGACAAGTGATACCCAAGCCTCAAGACAACCTTTCTTGCCACAGGAGCACTGCGGCAGCTCGCCATCATCCTCGCGATGCGGAGCGGTAATATGTCCGACCTCAAGCGCCAATCCATTGGCACCCTCATAAGCCATTCCGCCGGGAAGAACGAGGCCACCACCGAGGCCGGTACCGGGAGCAATTAAAAGCAAAGCACCATGATGCTTGCGACGCACTGAGTACTCGCCGAGCGCAGCCGCGTTGCCATCATTAGTCATGTAAACGGGAATGCCTCCGAGACGAGCGGAAAACTCATCACGAATATTGGTGCCGACCCAGTCCTCTGCCAGATTCGCACGCCCCCAAATCACGCCGTCACTCGAGGGAGCCGGAACATCCATCCCGATTCCACCTACTTGATCCCGTGAAACACCGATGTTCGAAGTGAGCTGATCGAGTGCCCCTTCGAGCTGCCCAAAAGTCGCCTCGTAGCCATCCTTAACATGACTGCGTACCTCGACCATCTCGCCGGCAAGCTCACCTTTATCATCCACCAAGGCGGTTTTGACGGTGGAGCCACCGATATCAAGTCCTGCAAAAAATTTCGCGTTTTCAGCCATAGATATATCCCGTTAAGAAAAGGGGAAAAGGAGTACGCCTTGGGCACGGTATCGTCAACGTGAATTCATCACTCCCGAACCGGGACGAACAGAAAATTGCTTTCCTGAGATCCTCGGTAAAAGCAGACCCATGGAGAGAGCCGTTTTGCAAAGGTTTGCGGCAGTTCCTCAAGCTGATCCTTCGCCTTATCCGACCGCGGCGTAAACAACCGATAGGGCCCTCCCGCAACGGGCCAATGCCACATAAGCTTAATGAGCCGTTCAGCAAAAAACATCGAGAATGAGATGGCGATACACCCCCCTTAGGGAACGCTGATCATTTCAGCAACTCGATCAGTCGTCTTACCGAAATACTGGCTATTATGATATTCGTCAATTCGACTAATGCTCACCGAGCATCGCGCATGATCCATGCAGAAGAAGGAAAGAAGCCTCGTTTCCCCATCCTCATCGTTTTGTCAGAATCGCGATGCAGTGGCAACGAACAAATCATCCGCAAAGACTGATCAGGCTCCATTCGCAACGCTCCTCTATTCAGTGTGAACAATTTAAACTGATAAGGGCAGGTCGCAGAATCAACAGAGTTAAGCCAGTGATTGGCCCCTCTTAAAGGGCACTGCGAGGAAGGCCACATCCTAACACTTCTGCAAAAACATCGCCTGTCGCCCGGGCCATTGCTTCGCGGCTGTTTTCGCGAAGCACCCAATCCCGAGCTCGGCGACCGATCTCGCGAGAGCTCTCCCCATCGTCTAACAGTGACCTTATTTTCGTAGCAAGATCGTCGGAGCTTTCCGGCTCACAAAGCAATCCCCCACCGCTACTGGCAATCATTTCAGGGTAGGCACCACGGTTCGGAACGACGACAGGTATCCCGCAAGCCATCGCTTCTAAAACACTTAAACCCTTCGGCTCAATGAAACGAGCAGGCACCGTGAAGACATCAACCCGGCTCAACATCGCCCTCTTCGCCTCACGATCCGGCGAAACATGAATCAGAGAGCGGCACTTAAGCCCGGCATTATCAATTTTCTCTAGCTGCCGCGCGACAAAGGCTTCGTCCTTCCCCGATAGCCAACCACCTGCTTCGAATCGGATCGCCTCATCGGTAGCGGCGAGTTGCAGGAATGCATCCACCGCAAGGTCGAATCCTTTTTCAGGTGCAAGCCTCGCAAAATACCCCACGGTTTTTCCCGGGTATTGTTTCTCACGCGAGGCGACGACGCCTTCGGAACCATCGGTCTGAAGACCTAGCGGAGTGATATGAAATTTGCCTTCCTCAATTCCGAAGACTTTAGAAATGTGTTCGCGATAGAATTGGGAAAAGGTGATAAAACCGTCGACCTCCGAAGCAAGCGCGCACATTGCCGAAAGGACCCGCCCGCGCCAAGGCTCTTCCAGTTCGTCGAGAAACACATCATCTCCCTGCAACATGACGAGAATGGGAATTCCCAACTCACGCTTTAATGCCGGGATACTTCCACCCACGAGAAGATTGGTGAGGCAAATCAGATCAGGCTTTACGATGTCCTTGAGCCAGTGAACGAGGCGCTTCACTTCTTTTTTCTGAAAGCCATCCTCTCCCCGCACCATCGAATAAGTCATCGAGCCTAGTTCTTTAGGACTGATAGAGACAGCTCCGGAAGCGACACGGCGAATCAGCTTCGGGTTATCGAGCCACCGATCAAGAAACCTCGGGATCCAGCGGAAGAAAGGGATTTTCTGTTGGAGATAAACATTCACACCTCCGAAGAAAACCTGATCAATAGATCGGTCTTCCTCGTCAACTCGAATAGGCGTGTAGAGAGGGAGCAGCGTAACATCCCAGCCGAGCTGCTCCAACCCCGAGACGAGCGCATTGTCTCGAATACAGCTGCCACAATACATCCCTCCGGCACCGGCCGTGATGTAAACAATTTTCGGGGATGAACTCACGATTCACAAATAAAGCGGAAGTGCGTCATAACGCCAGTGATAGATTGATGGACACGCGTATAATCTCTTCACGTTCATGAAAATATCTCTTCTCCCCGTCACTCTCCTGACATTTTGCCTGACATCGCTTTTCGCGCTCGCCGACTGGCCTCAGTGGCGGGGACCGGATCGCAATGGAAACGCTGCATCCGAAGCCGGTCTTCCCGATACTTTTCCCGCAGGATACGAACTCACGAAGCGTTGGGAGACCAGTGAGGAAATCCCGAGTGATCATTACGGAGGTCATGGAAGTGTCATCGCTGCCCGGGGAGCGGTGTATCTTTCTCTGGTCTGGCATCACGATGAGCCAACCGAGACACGAAGGATTGATTCGGATGTGCTTGCGACTCTCGGCTATCGTGGAATTCGAAATCTTCCTGAAGAAACAGTGAAGGCAATGGAGCACGACCGTTTGAATCTGAGCAGTCGACTTCGTGGTGCCGCCCTTGACGAATGGGCTCAGAACTGGGTCGAAACCAATCTTGATAAGAAGACCCAGCTCAGTCTCGGGAGCTGGATCGCAGGACGATTTAAGAAAGGAAAAGCAGCGATACCGTTCTCCGTCTATGAGACACTCCAGACGGTCTCGAAAAAGGAATTCGCGAACCAGAACGAAGTGGAAAGCTGGGTCAATGCTCAGGGATTTGATCCTGTGATTCGTGATCAAATCATCAAAGCAATCCCCGCAACGCAAAAAGTAGCCAACGATGTCGTCCTCTCTCTCAGCGCTGAAGATGGGAGTCTCGTCTGGCGCTTTGAAACCGAGGGAAAACCCAGCGGACGAACCTCTTCGAGCACGCCCTCCTTCGCGGACGGGAAAATTTTCGCCGCACTTAGTGAGAATCTCTACTGCATTGATGCCGAATCAGGAAAGGAGATTTGGCGCGTCGCGCTGACAGGGAAAGGCGGCCCCGCTTCATCACCGCTCGTTTCCGGTGGATCGGTGTTTCTCCAACAGAACAAACTCTCCGCTTTTGACATTAAAACCGGCGAAGAGCGTTGGTCGAATGATGAGATCACCGGAGCTTACGCATCCCCCGCTATTTGGAAGGGAACGATCCTATGCAATGCTCAGAAAGAGTTTTTCGGAGTCGATGCCGTGACCGGCGAAACTCTGTGGAAACGCCCCGGCGGCGGCGATGCCACGCCCGTGGTATCGGGTGAACATGTCATCGTGACGAGCAAAACGGACGGGAAAAATCTCGTGGCATACAAGCTTTCCGATGCAGGTCCGGAAGAACTTTGGTCACAGGCCTTCCTCGCCAGACGCTATGGATCCAGTCCCATTGTTTACGATGGCGCAGTCTATCACCTCGGCAGCGAGCGTCACCTTTGCCTCGATTTAAAGTCGGGTGAAATCCTTTGGGAACGGGAAGCTCAATCTTCAATTTCCTCTCCCTTGCTAGCGGATGGAAAACTACTGGTCTATGAGAACCGTGGAGGGTTTCTCTCAGTGATTGCCGCAAAGCCGGGTGACTACGAACAACTCGCACGGATTAAAGTCGGCGCGCTCTATTGCGCCTCACCGGCTCTCGTGGGTGGGGATTTGTTTTTCCGCACCGCGAAGTCAATATCCAGTCTGAGATTCGAATAGCGGTTCGTGACTTTTTGGGTGACTCCATTAAAAGCCTCCAAAAAACACTTTACAGACCAGTCTGTCTGCTTACAGTGATTCTAGGATGAAGAAAACCAACGCCAGAGAACGAATTCTTGAGACAGCCGGCAGGCTGTTTCATCAGCGCGGCTACTCTGAAGTTGGAATCAATGAGATTATCAAGGAGGCAGAAACCGCGAAGGCAAGCTTCTATCAACACTATCCTTCTAAAGAAGCGCTTTGTGAAGCCTGGCTTCAGTCGGTGCACGGAAAGTCGGTTAACCGTCTCAAGTCAATTTTGGAAAGCGAAGGAACAGCCACTTCAAAACTTTCAGGGTATTTCGACGACTTACGAGCCTACATGGTTCAAAGCGAGTTTCGTGGCTGTCCCTACAGCAATACGGGGGTCGTCTCCGGGAATAGCTGCACTGGTATTCAGGAGCAGATTCTCGAGCACAAGGATTCTCTTCGCCGTTTTTTCCGCGAACTGGCATTTCAGGAATGCGGAAATCGCGAGAATGCCGACAGAGCCGGGGATCGCATCTTTCTCATTTATTCCGGTGCTACAACCGAAGCTCAAAATCTCAAAGAAATCTGGCCAGTGGAAATCGCACAGGAAGCCGCTCTTCAACTGATCCAAATCTAATTTTTTTACGTAACAAACAGACAGACCTTTCTGTATAGATACCAAAACCTAAGCTAATATGAAACAGCACACCCTAGATCCAGAAAGCTGGAATTTGGCGCACCGCACCTATCTGATTCAGTTCGCCCTCCCCCGCGTTTCCGACTTCGGAACGGCAGAGGATCTCGTTCAAGACGTGTTCCTCTCAGCTTGGAATGCTCGGAGCCGTTTTCGTGGCGACTGCACAGAGCGGACCTGGCTCACCGGAATTCTCCGCAACAAGATCATCGATCTCTACCGGCGCAACGGAAGACGCCCCTCCGTTCTGACGACAGACCTCGACGCCTCCGCCCGCGATGACAATGGTAGTTTTTCATGGATCGACCAGCAGCCCGATCGTCGCTCCGCGAACCAGCCAGAGGCAGAGACTGAACGTCACGAGTTTCTTGAAGAACTTGAAACCGCAGTCACTGCCCTACCCGACAAGATGGGTCAGGCATTCAGAATGAGGGAGATAGAAGGCTTCTCGACCGCTGAGATCACCGACGAGCTGAACATTTCCAAATCAAACCTCTGGGTCCTAATTCACCGCGCCAAGCAGTCATTGAATGAGCAACTAAGCCCCAACTGGGATGGTGTCGATGAATTCGGAGGACAGCGGGCCGCGTGATGGCGGGTATCCCCTAAGCTTGTGACTCAATTTGCGGACGCAATCGTCTACCTCAATGAATACGAATTCTGTTTGGGTCACTTTTTACGAAGGGGCAAAGATAGAGCTTAACCCAACACAGCAGAGACCCTCACCCGGAGAATCAAAAGGAAATGGCAGAACTCGCTAAAGAAATTATTCGTCAGCAATGGAAGAATCGCCATCATCCTGATGCGAATATGCGATCCCAGGCATTAACCTTGATCAAGACACATGTCGTTATGCTGAGAAAGTGGCAAGAGCTGAGAAGCTAAAAATTTCCGAATTCAAAATTCTCCAGGGATACTGGACTCACTGGTCCCCCCCCCGGCCAAAAAACCGACTCTTTCGCTGGGAATGTGTCGGTTTTTTTGTGGTTTCTTCAAAAACTCTGCTTTAATTTTAGTTAATAGGCATTAATTTTAAAATTATGGTAATATTACGAGCATATTTAAGGGTTTATTTTTGTCTTGGGTTAATTATCTCGGTTCCGATGCTATCTCAGGGAGAGGAAAAGGTTTCCCAAAAGCGAACTTTTCGACCTATTGCCCCCGTTAGGAGCATTCAAATCAAGCAGAATGTTGGGGGCGGCATGGCGCAAATGAAGAGTCAGACGGTTAAGATCACGATTCCCCCACCTCCGATTCCAAAAACGTCCAGCTCCCTCTTTCCTGACGACAGTGTGCCGGAAATCGATCTTCCACCTGAATCATTTAGCTTAATCGATTTAGAAAACAGTGAGTTCAACGAGACCACCGAACTTCCAGCGGCTGATGAGGAGAGCAATCGTCCCAGTCTGACCGAACTCAGGAAAGAAGCTCACAAACTCGCAAAAGAGGGACTCACCTATTCTTTTGGTGCTGACGATCCGAAAACGGGCGGTTTAGATTGCTCAGGAGCGATGCAATATTTACTGGAAAAAATCGGTGTCGAGGGCGTCCCCCGCACTTCCTATGATCAATACGATTGGCTTAAAAAGAAGAAGACCCTCGACGATGTCTACGGGAAAAACGCCAGTAAGAAGCTCCTCAATAAACTGTCACCCGGAGACTTGATATTCTGGGGCGGTACCTGGAAGTCAGGACACCGTGTTTCCCATGTCATGCTCTACATGGGCTATGACCCCGAGGAAGACAAACACTGGGTATTCGGAGCTCGCGGAAAAACCTCGAAAGGCGAATTCGGAAACGGTGTCGATCTTTTTGAGCTCGAGCCCAACCGCGGAACACTTATCGCTCACGGGAAAATTCCCGGCCTGAACTATTAACTTACTTCATCGGGGCGAGGAGGTCCTCCAGCTCATCTTCGGAAAAGGATAGCTTTTGCGGAGTGCCGTCGAGGATGCCCTCAAAGAGCGCGCGTTTCTTCTGTTGAAGCATAAGAATTTTCTCCTCAATCGTTCCTGAAGTGATCATCTTATAAACGAACACAGGGTTCTTTTGCCCAATGCGATAGGCTCGATCAGTAGCCTGCGCTTCCAGTGCAGGATTCCACCAGGGATCAAAATGGATCACCGTATCCGCAGCCGTCAGGTTCAGCCCCGTCCCCCCGGCACGCAAGCTAATGAGAAAAACAGGAACCTTCCCTGCCTGAAAATCATCGCAAAGTTTTCCCCGGTCTTTTGATTTCCCGGTCAGGGTCTGGTAGCGAATCTTCTCCTTGTCTAACGCCTTCTCTATCAAAGAAAGCATTCCCGTGAACTGCGAGAAGACGAGAATTCGCCGCCCCTCTCTCACCATCGAGGGCAACCACTCCATGAGAAGATCCATCTTTGCAGAATTCTTCGCCTTCTTAGCAGTGGGAAGATTCAAAAGCTGCGGGTGATTGCAGACCTGACGCAATTTCAGAAGCGCGTCGAGCACGCGAAGTTTACTTTTCTCGACGCCAAACCGGGTGATCTCATCATGAACCTCACGGCTCACCGCTGCCCGCACCGCTTCATAGAGTTCCACCTGTTTCGGGAGAAGCTCCACGGTGCGAACGATCTCCGTTTTCTTCGGAAGATCAGTCGCTACGAGCGCTTTTGTCCGACGCAACATCAATGGTGCAAGACGTTCAGCGAGCCGCTTCCGAAGCCCCTCATCCCGCTGATTTTCGATCGGAATCCGAAAACAACGGTTAAAACTCTCTTCGGTGCCCAGAAATCCGGGCATTAGAAAATGAAACTGAGACCAAAGTTCCCCGAGATTATTTTCAATCGGGGTACCTGAGAGACAGAGACGATGCCGCGCATCGATCTGGTAAGCAACTTTCGTAACCTGCGAGGCCGTATTCTTGATCGTGTGGGCTTCATCGAGAACCACGTAATGAAATGGTTGATTGAGCAATTCTTCGGCATCTCGTGAGAGAACCGGGTAGGAGGTAATGACCAGATCAGTGTACTTCAGAACGTCGTAGTACTTCTTCCTATTTGGCCCCTGAAGCGTGATCATCTTGAGTGAGGGAGCAAACTTTTTGACTTCCTTTTCCCAGTTCGGAACGACGCTCTTAGGTGCCAGAATCAAACTAGGCAAATCCCCCCGGCCACTCACTTTCTCACAGTGGAGATGACACAGCGTTTGAATGGTCTTCCCCAATCCCATATCGTCAGCAAGAATGCCCCCCAACCCCTGCTCACGAAGAAACTGCAGCCATTCAAAGCCATCCTGCTGATAGGGGCGTAAGGTTGCCAGAAATCCCTCAGGAGCATCCGCTGCCACTCTCGGCTTCAATGATTCCAATTCTTCCGCCCGGACCTTGAGCGCCTCCGGGGCGATATCGACGAGGGCATCTTCTCCAGACAGGCGGGTTAATTGCGCCGCTCTCACGTGATGTAACTTCACCTTCCCGTCTGCCGAAACCGCTTGATTAGTGAACAGCTCCGAAATGATTTCGAGGATGGTCTTTAATTTTGCTGCGGGCAGGGCGACATACTTGCCTTTTTCCCCAAGCTGAATCGGAATCTTCTTTGTCCCCCCCTTTTCCGAAAAATTATCCATCGAATCACTCGAAGGCCGCCCCTCAAGATAACGCACGATGTATGGCAGCAGATTAACTCGATCGCCCTTATTCTTAAATCCGTATTCGAAACTGAACCAATCAACATCGTCGTCTCCTGCTTCGATTTCTCCGTAGAAGTCAATCGGTTCAATGACCTGAAGCCCAAAGCTCTTGTCAACTTCGATGTGACAACCCAGTTGCTCCAGTTCGCTGCAGCGATTTGTCAAAAAGTCAGCCCAAAAAACTTCCTGCATCCCTTTACGAATTGCAGAGTAAGCGTAGCACTGTCTGCAATCGGCTTCGATTTCGTCCCAGGGATACAGCTCAACGAGTCGCTTGAGTCCCATTTCGCGAAGCTTGGTCTCCACTTTCGGGTTATTCCCCCTCAACTGCACAAGCGGCATAGCCTCAAGAACTGCCCTCGCATCAGAATCATCCCAGTGCAGGATCCCCGCTCGAACATCAGTAGAAAACAACCGGATAGAACTGACATCTTTTCCGAGCCCGAAAAGACGATCCTCGCAACTTCCCCCCTCCAGCATTGCGGCCATCAATAAGGCCGCAACATGGGAGTTGTTCTGGGTGTTGTCACAATCGCTGCGCCCGTCAACTTTCCACCCCTCTTCAGTCCGGTGAATGACCACGCTCACTTCTGCGACAGTACCTTCGTTGGCTAGAGTCACCTGCCCAAAGATGCCCGCAAATTGCCCCTGCACGTTTGCCGTGACGACCCGAACAGCGCCTATTTCGACGAGACACCGCCCCGCTAAGAGAACATCTCGCGAGAAAATTTCCCCGCAGAAGGGAGACTCCGAGAGTGTGATCTCTTCGAGCAGCCCTGAACCGGCTCGGGGCTTGCTCTCCACTTTGGAGCGTGAGGTTACTTTGGAGGTTTTCAAAAAGGCGGGGCGACGGGAAGAGCTAGTTTCCCGAAAAAAAGCGAAATTTCAACCTTTACGAAAGAAAATAATTCAGACACGAAATCAAGCCACCTCCCGAAAAAGAAAGAAGCCGGGTGGCTTTCACCACCCGGCCCTCAGGTTTACTTCCACGACCAATCCTAGCTCGGTCGGAAATTATACGAAAACGTTACCGGGAGAATTCCCGCTTGAGGTCGGAGACGGCCTCGCGATTTCGATTTAAAATTTGAATCAACTGGGAACGACGAGCTTCCGTAGAAGGCATCTCAGAAACAATTCGCTCCAATTCACGTTGCACACCGCTGAGTTCAGAAAGAATTTCAAGGTCCATCTCACCGGACTGAACAGGATTCCCACTGATGGAGACAGGCTTGAAGCTGGCTAAAGTCACCCCTTCATTTCCGAAATGCGAATTGCTCCCCTCCATAGAAACGAAACCGCTGACAAAGATGGGAGAACCATTTCCGTTCTCATCATCAGAAATAACACGCTCACCAAGACGATGCTCAATTGTCACAACTGAAAGCGCGCGTTCCGCGACTGGTGGCAAATAAGAATCAACCCGACTCAGGGCTACATTTTGAGCGTCACCGCCCGAAGCAACCTGATACGAGGCCGGAACAAGGGAAGAATCATCCAGATAGGACGCATCGATTGAATCGCTTGCCGTAGCCAAGCGGAGACCCCCAATATCGTCTACCTCTTCCGCGAGGAAAAGCTGAGGCACACTCGCCACACGGCCCTGGTCTAATCTATTGGCCGGCTCAACCGAGTCCTGCGAAGCTGCCGACATCGCAAAGAGACCGTCAGTCAGATCAGAAGAGTTAGCCAATGTTGAACCTGAGTTCGACATGAAGCCACTTCCGATTATTGCCATGATTGCAACGGCCGCAGCCACTGCAAACAAAATTTTCCTGGCGGGACCAAAAGATCCTTGAACCACAACGCGTGACTCTTCGCGGAAGACCACTTCGAGATCAGAGTTAGCTGATTCGTCCTCCCACTCCTTCGCTAAACCTTTACTCAAAAGCCCCATCACGGCATTCATTTCAGCAAGCTCACGGGCAGCTATGGGGGAGCCTTTCAACTTGGCTTCAAACTCAACACTCTCTGCAATCGAGAGTTCGCCGAGCGCATAAGCGGTCATTTGGGGATCGTCAGTATTTACAGGTTCACGGTTCATGGTAGTATGCTGGCAGAGAAAAAATTTAGTCGAGGTCAACGCCCATCATTGATCGAAGGCGCTTAATTCCGGTATGGATCAAAAATCCGACGTTGCTGACACTCAAGCCGGTAACGTCAGAGATTTCTTTGTAACTCAGGTCACCCTGAAACTTGAGACGAATTACCTCACGCTGATTGTCAGGGAGTCGGTCTAAAAACTTGAGAACCTCTTCGTGCCGCTCCTTTTGCTGCATCGATGCCGAAGGATCAGGTGTCGAATCATCGAGCTTTGCAAATGCCTCACCCGCAGATGTGATCATCGGGTTTTCCTTCCTCAACACGTCAATAGACCGGTTACGACACACGGTGTAGAGCCAGCTTTTCAGCTTACCCTTAATCGCTTCAGGGTCCTGCTTGTGAAGCTTGATAAACGTATCCTGAACGACATCGCGAGCACGATCCCAATCACCACCTAACAATCCGGCAGCATAACCCGTCAAAGGGCCTTCAAAATCCGCTTGAGCGGATTCTACAAGTTCGCGGGGCGAAACCTCCATGATGTGACAGAAAAGAGCAGACATTGAACAAAGTGAGTTCACCGCTTAAGACGCGTCGCCATTTCCTTTATTAGAAAAAATTAAAGAATAAGATAATTCTCTTTCCCCAATAGCACAACGATAGGTCGTGAATTAGTTGATTTTCAGCCCAAATCGACAGGAATGAGAATCATTTTTTGCAAATATGAGATTTTTGAGTTGCTTTAGTTAAGGTTTCCGTAGTATTTGATTGTCTTAAGCAATCACGCCCCGTTTCCACCACCACTCAGCACTCCAATCATATCATGGCAAAAATTCTAGTTATCGATGATGAGGCACCCATCCTCAAACTCATGGCAAAATCCTGCGAACAGCAAGGTCACCAGGTTACCGCCGTTCAGACTGGCCGCGAAGGCATGGCCTCTCTCGAGGCGAACACCCCGGATCTTATGATCGTTGATCTCTTTATCGGCGACATGAACGGTCTCGAGATTATTAAGCAATGCAGCGAGCAGCATCCCGATGTTCAGATTGTCATGGTGACAGGACACGGGAGCATTGAGTCAGCAGTTGAAGCAATGCGTCTCGGGGCATTTGACTATCTGACCAAACCCTTTGAGCTGTCCGATCTTCTCCGTACCGTCGAGCTAGGCCTTACGAAACGGGGTCCTTCTGCCCAGAATGACAGTGGCGATTTCAAGTCCTCTGCAATCGCGCTCGAATCAGGCGGTATGATTGGAGAAAGCGGGAAAGTCGCGAAGATCAAAGAGATCATCGAAAAAATTGCTAATAATGATTCACCCGTTTTACTGGAAGGAGAATTTGGATCTGGAAAGCAGATGGTAGCCCGCTCGATTCACAATTCCAGCAAACGAAAAAAGGCTCCCTTCAAGGTGCTTCAGTGTTCCGCTCTCCCTGAGGAACTTCTCGAAATTGAGCTTTTCGGATCCCCGTCCAGCAGAAGTGAAACCCTCTTTTCACGCGCGGCTGGAGGTACTGTTTATCTGGAGGAAATCCACGTTTTACCAGTCAGGCTTCAATCGAAACTTGAGAGCTACCTCGAAGAAATCAATACGAGACGAATCGTTAACGATCTCCCGGAAAGCATGAACGTTCGCTTCATTGCCTCATCGGCAAAGCCGCTTCAGGAATGCATCAAAAACGGAGCCTTTCGAGAAGATCTCTTCTACAGGATCTCAGTGATTCCGATCGACGTCTCCCCATTGAGAAGCCGTGTCGAGGACATTGAGGTTCTCGCTCAGCACTTCCTCTCTCAGTATGCGGGAAGAACGGGAACCAAGGCTCCTGAGATTGATAAATACGCTCAGACAATTCTAGAGGGCTACAATTGGCCCGGTAACGTTGGGGAACTTCAGAATGCGATGGAACGTGCTTGTGCTTTTGCCGAGAACGGACGCATTCGTCCCGTTGACCTTCCCCCTAAGGTCACTCAGAAAGTTGAAATCACCGATGACGATGAAAAAACCACTCATCACCTTCCGATTGGGACAGCTCTCCAGGAGTATATTCGCAAGCAGGAGAAACTCTTCATTCGCGAAACCTTAAACTACAACGGTGGCTCGCGTGAGAAGACCGCAAGCATGCTTGGTGTGAGCATCGCTACGCTTTACCGGAAGATGGGGCTTAAGCTCGAGAGAGATAAGCTGATGAAAGTCTAGTAGCATTCTAATCCTCGAAACAAATCCTAACCAAGGCACCGATTCTCTTAATGGAGACGGTGCCTTTTTTCAGCTCTTCCTTGAGGACCTCTCTTACTGGCAATAAACCGGGAGCAAACAACTCACTGCGATGAAGTGACTGAGTCTTCCCGCGAGGCTGAACAGAGGCTTGCCGAGTATGAACTCGATTGACGAGGCGGCCACCAACTGGCGGGCGGCTACCTGAAACGTTGAGCGCTGGAGCATAAGTGGAGATGTCGTAGCGCGGTGGGTAGACTCCGGTCTGCGGCGGGCAGAGAGCTGCTTCCGTCACATTCGCTACCATGGAGAGGGCCCCTTTGCCCCTGCTTGGGGGAGTCTCCTCGACTTCCTCGTTCTTCCGCTTGCTCCTCTGCCTTTGCCCGCCTGCGGAAGAACGAGGAGAGGCGACTTACGAAACGCAAATCAAACAGATCCTATCACAGCAAGCACCGTCGCCCTGTTTTGACAATCGGAGGGACATCCCCGATTAATTTTCATCGGCTATAACCCGAGCAACTCCCGCTGCCACGTCATAATACCGTCGAGCTGAGTGGCTTTATCCAAATTGGTTGAAGCAAGCTTCTCCAGAACGGTCCTCGTCGCAATCATCGTCGGCTCCACATTGAGTTCGGACGCCACCTTGTTTCGATGAGAACGAAGTTCATCAAAACGTTTTTCATTAATATCAAGCCTGAGCCCGTTTCCTCTCTTTCGCTTCACCGGATACTCTGACGAATCGACAAGCTTGGCCTCTACCACTGCCTCCCGCAGACGTGCCGCAGGTTGCGATCTGACATAATGAGGCGGCTCCGCCTCCCTCCCACTCTCAAGCGCCTCGGCCATCTTCAGCAACTCGGCATTGCCGAGAAACTTGAAAGCAGGGCGATCGAGCTTTTGACACTCGCGGTCTCTCCAATACCAAAGGGCACGCAGGTAGTGAAGCCCTTTCGATGAGAGCTTCCCCCACCCTGAGATTCGCCAAACGTCGTCTTCGCTTTTACCTGTGCGATTCATGACAGAAGTCCTCGCAAAATCACAAGTCTCGTAGAACCATTCAGATCGACCGATATCCTTGAGCTCCGCTATGTAATTGGCTCCAATATCCAACAAATACCTCACGTCATTGTAAGCGTAGGCCAACATTTTCTCGCTGAGAGGCCTCCGACTCCAATCCGCCTTCTGAGATTGTTTCGACACAATCACGCCGTATTCATCTTCGAGCAGATTCGCGAGACCAAACTTCTCTTTACCTATGAAACGAGCGGCAAACTGCGTATCCCAAATTTTTCGAGGTACCCAGTTAAACGTTTCGTTAAACAACGAGATATCGTAGTCGGCTCCGTGCATCCAAACGACATCAAATCGATCGACAAATTGAATAAGGACATTGAGATCATCCCGTGTAAGCGCCAACGGATCGATAATAGCTAGCTGACCCGGCATCGAGAATTGTATCAGGCACAGCTTCGTTTCATACGAATGCATGCTGTCAGCTTCCGTGTCGATCGAACACGCGGCATAACTCTCATCCGAAGGCACCGAGGCAACAAATGCCTCCAAATCCTCCAGATTATCAATATAGCGCTCGGAAAAAGAACCAAACTGCGACTCAACCTGTTCGGGCGTCATAAGGCGAACTTATTGAATCCCCCTGAGAAGCAATTCAGCATTGGATCCTGTCGAACCAATCAGCTTCAGGAGGACCTGCATCGCCTCGGCCGCGGGGCGCTGTGCCATCTGCTTACGCAGACTTGAAATACGCTTAAATTCTTCGGGATGATAGAGTAGTTCGTCTTTCCTTGTCCCGCTTTTCAGCAAATGAATCGCCGGGAAAATCCGAGACTCTGCCATCTCTCGATCAAGCGTGATCTCCATGTTACCGGTTCCCTTGAACTCCTCAAAAATCACGTCGTCCATCCGGCTATCAGTCTCAATCAAGCAGGTCGCAAGAATGGTGAGACTACCACCCTCCTCGACATTACGAGCAGCACCAAAAAATCGTCGCGACCTTTCAAGTGCCTTCGGCGAGATACCACCACTACCGACAGCACCGCCACCACCACCGCCACGACGTTGATTTCCATGTCTACCGCCACCGCCACCGCCACCGCCACCGCCACCGCCACCGCCACCGCCAGATTGATTGGCTGAATTATGAGCGCGTGCAAGTCGAGTCAAACTATCAAGCAAAACAACGACATCCTTACCTTCTTCAACGAGGCGCTTCGCACGATTCAAAACCATATCAGCCACTTCAATGTGACGATTCGATGATTCATCAAAAGTAGAACTGAAGACCTCGGCATCGACGGTTTCTTTAAAATCGGTCACTTCTTCCGGCCTCTCATCCAAAAGCATAACAATGAGCTTTACCTCCGGGTTGTTCTGATAAACGGAGACCGCAATATGCTTAAGCAGAATCGTCTTACCACCCCGCGGTGGAGCAACAATAAGCCCTCGCTGCCCTTTACCAAGAGGAGCAATCAAATCAATCACCCTCGATGACGGCGAAGAGCTCTCGTTTGATTCAAGAATCAAACGATCAGAAGGAAACATTGCCACGAGATGATCAAATTCATCTGGCGCTTCCCACGCCTCAGCGTCCACGCCCTCAATCTCTAGAATCACCTCAGCAGAAAGGAACTTCTCCCTATCTTTAGGTGCCCTAACCTTGCACTTAATCTTATGGCCAGGCTGCAATTCAAATTTCTTGATAAGTTGTGCAGCCACGTAAACATCATCCGAATTTGAAGCAAAACTGAATCCCGGCCATCTCATAAAACCGAAGTTGTCACCAGAAAAATCAAGGTAGCCTTCAGCAACCATTTCGGTGCCTCGGCTTCCGTAAAACTTCAAAACCTCAAAAATGATCTGGTGTTTTGATCGCAAACCTGCGACACGAAGTTTCGCGTCCTGAGCCGCCTTATGCAGGTCATTTAGAGAGAGCGCCTGAAATTCATTGATGTTCAGGCTCTTAGGAACTTCAATTTCATCTGCCTCCACCTTGGGGTCGACGGTTGTTTTATCTTCGGTCATTCAGTTAAATAGTGAAATAAATCGGTCCGCCAAATGTTCGACTTGAGCGTCGAGCGACTCAAAGCTGCCCTCATTCCAAACCACGATATCGGCTCGATCCATTTTTTCGTCTACAGACATCTGTGATTTAAGAATATTGGTAGCGAGATCCTCTGGCAACTGACGGCCCTCGACGAGCCGCTTCATTTGTGATTCGGCTGATGCCGCGACCACGAGAACCGTATCTCTTCGAAT
>Ga0075108_10000709_pt1 | contig 19049 bp, 21 predicted proteins | sample AntAceMetag02UK1_FD_69797 | JGI IMG/M metagenome (GOLD analysis project Ga0075108, IMG submission 69797) | Saline lake microbial communities from Ace Lake, Antarctica - Antarctic Ace Lake Metagenome 02UK1 | ecosystem: Environmental > Aquatic > Non-marine Saline and Alkaline > Saline | place...
CGCTGTCGGTCTAACCAACCCTTACAATTTATTTGTAAGACAATCCAAAATATACATAGACTTGGTTTCGTCTAACTTTGAAAGATATACAGTGGTATTCGTCCCATTTGAAATCTTCAAAGGTGTATATGAAAAATTGAATACTTTTTCATATAAAATATAATAGCATCTACTAACCGACTATAATAGCATCTACTAACCGACTATAATAGTCAATTATTACAATGAATACACGAGCAGCAGCAGTAAGGTGTGTGTTTTGCAACAGCGCATCGCATAAGATGGATAACTGTAATAGCAACTTCAATGGTCGTCGTGAGTCACTCGACAAAGGTTTTTGCTTTCTAATGGACTGTGGGCGTCCTAACTTTGAAGTGCTTCCCGCAAATGAGTTACGATATGTTGCGTATCATTACGCAGCATACGAGGGGGCGATTCACGACTGGAGTGAGAAAAATACTCAACACTACAACCGCAAATTTAGATTCCGTCCGATCGACCTCTCGCTTTCAAAAGCACAACTCATTAAAGAACTTGCTAGAAGGTGGGAGGGATTTCTGCCAGTGCGCGACCTGTATCAAACCAAACCTGTACCGACGGAAGACGACGACTGTCCTATTTGTTTAGATTGTACTGCAACATCATACCAATGGTCGTACAACGTTTCAAACTGGGACAAATGTAGTGACAAAGTCACGACGGAATGTAAGCATTCCTTTTGTAAAACGTGCTGGACCAGTCATATCGCAAAGAACAGCCGCTACGATTATAGTGCTACTTGTAATCATCATCATGTTGGTGGTAAGATGTATGTGTCTTGTCCGATGTGCCGACATAAAATTGATGTAAACTAAATAAACAACTAACCAGGTAAGTCAAAAAACGAACTTTAGTTCATTTTTTCTCGTGTACTACGAGAACCTATCTAAATTATATTATCAAACTATTGTTTTTCCATGATTTCTAATCCATACAATTACGTCCATCCTCATAACAATGAACGTTATGTAGCGTCCAATTACCTGGTATAGCATAAGCACACGTCTTTTCAATGCCTAATTGATTTTCACCTAACACTAAACGCATAAACCCGAGTTCTCCCCAATAACTACCCCATGAGTTACGGATTATCCAGTATTGTTTATCAATATTCGCATCATATCCCCATCCGACTACCGAAATAATATGGTTTATTGTCTTTAATTTTTTGGGAACATCCAGAACACCACCATCATAATCATCTATTTCAGCCGCATTAATACCACACGCAATAGGTCCATTCTTATATATTTCTGCCATCATATTATTACTACCACGAACTGCTCCATAACTTGCTACTGTAGCGTTTGGGTAATATAAAATAGGGTTGCATACACCTCCTCGGTTACTAAATGTATTGCATGTTCTACAAATGTTATTTGGAGTACAAATAAAATCTTGCTTATTTTTACACGCCTCCTCGTTTGAGTCGGAACTACATGCTTGATATACCATACAATCCTCATATGGAATAGAACCATACTCGTGAATTGCCTTATATGTAGCTAAGTGGTCTCCTCCATTACATGAACCCCCCATCTGACAATTCAATATGAACTGAATACTCAAATTTATATCAGGCCACGCAGCTTTTCGCACTATTTTTATTCTATCTGCTAAAGAGCTAACACTACCATGAGCCCAGCAGCTCCCGCAATATACAGGTATGTGCTGATTCAGACTTTTCGTTAAATAATTCACACCCTCTACATTAGACCATGTAAATGATTGGGGTAATTCGGTATCCATACTATGCGTTACTTGATATGGCTCCATATCTACTGTAGGCACATATTCATTCATTCTGGCAGTAACGCCCGCCATGAGAAACAAAAACGATAAAAACATTTTATATATACAATATATTTTTTATCTAACAATATAGTAGATTATGGAAGAACCTACAAACATCTTTTACAAAATATTTGAAATAATGGACCATTATGAGGACATATTAGATAATAATTCATATGAAGGCGATGATAAATATACAGAAGGTGACGATTTCTTTGCTTTTTTGTTTAAAAATATGAAAAAACAAGAAGCCCCACCCCAAAAACAACCCGATACAGAACAAACACCAGATAAAGAACCTGACCCAGTCCCAGATAATGAAATACCTTCCGAAACTGAGCCAAAAGTTGATAAAAATCCGGTTATCAGAGCATATATTAGAAAATGTTATAAGAAAATTGTTCTTAAATGCCATCCCGATAAAAATAAATCAACACATAACGCAGAAAATATCTTCATTAAATGCCACGACTATTATGATAATGAGTTTTTGATTGGATTGTTATACATTTTCTATTTATACAAGATTTTACCTCCCGCACCATTAAATAATACATCTCCTACAGAACCCGATGAGAATTCAGCCATTCTTATTGACCGAATATTTAAAGAAATACGATTGATACAAGATAAACTCACACAATATGACTCTCAAATGAAAACACAAACTTAATCATTTTTGATTAGTTCTCTTTATATTCAAATATTTATATATATAACTAAAATAAGTACGAAAAAGAATTGGCTGAGAATTTTGAAAATGGACATAAAATAAATGTCCAAAACCAACTTTGTCGATATGGACTTATTTCCGGAATTGTTGAAAATAGCATTTTAGACCATAATGCTGTATTTTCAAGTGGTTGTTGTAAAAAGTTGTTACCATAAAAAAATTAAGTATATTACGCTAAATTGACTTAGAAACTTTTATGTTTACATAATATAGCAACTTGTTAACATTTAGTAAACAATATGATAACTGATAAATTGCCTGTCGTAAATTCTAAATTTTTTTGTTCTAAGTGTGACTATTATACTAACAAAACCAGTAGTTATAATAAGCACTTAACCACGAACAAACACATTGAAGCAACTAACGAAAATGTTGCCACTGATACATTTGAATGTAATCTGTGTAATAAAGTATATAAATCACGAGTTGGTTTATGGAAGCATAAAAAGTCATGTAAAGAAACCGCAGATACATCCTCTATTCCCAATAATATGTCAAGTATAATAGAAAATCCATCATTAGTTATAGAGTTGTTGAAGCAGAATCAAGAATTCAAAGACCTTATATTAGAAGAACGACGCGAATTTCAAAAGATAATTACCGACCAAAGCGCAAAAATGATGGAATTAGCAGGTAATATGGGTGGAAATAACCATCATAATAATAACACCACCAATACGAATAGCCATAATAAGTTCAATTTAAATGTTTTCCTCAACGAACAATGTAAAGATGCCATGAGTTTGAAGGATTTTGTAAAAAACTTGGAAATCACAATGGAAGAGTTCATCGAAACCGGAGAAATCGGGTTTGTTGATGGATTATCACAGGTTATGATACAACGAATCGGTGATATGGATATTCATGAACGACCTATTCACTGTACTGACCTCAAAAGAGAGACAGTTTACATCAAGGACGCAGAAAAATGGGAAAAAGACGCAAATAAAGAGAAATTCAGGAAGGCAGTTAAGGGTGTTGCGTATAAAAATGAACGAATGCGCCCAAAATGGTACGCAGAAGCCCCCAATGTAGACATTCTTGGTTCGGAAAACTGTGAAAAATTCTTCAAATACTCAGCTGCGGCGTTGGGTGGCTATGGAACAGAGGAAAATAGGGCATTTGAAAACAAAATAATGAAAAATGTTCTTACAGAAGTTACTATTGATAAGCAAATGAAGATTGAATAATATTTACACCAACGTCACATTTATCACAATAAATTGTTAAAAAGTCGACAAATGTTTATTTGATAATGTTTGAAGATAAAACTAACTTTCTATTTGTATAATATATATACAAATGGAAGTAAAAAAGGGCAAATATACATTTTTTATAACTAATAATATTGAAACATGGAATGGTGTCATAACAGGAATTAATTATAAAATCGGTGGAAATATCCGCGATTGTGTTAATATTTCGGTTCAATTTGATAACAATGTGGCAGTGTCGGCTTCTATTCCACACGCAATGTATGACGAAGAATGCTCTCTTTATGAGCCACTTGGTAGAGGTGAAGGTTCTATTATTATGATAAAAACACTTTTAATGCATATTAAAAGTTTGCATCCAGAACTGAAAAAAATTAGATTTGATGATATGTCTTCAATTGAATGCGCTACTGACGAAGACCTGGAAAAAAATCGGTCAAGACCAATCAAAAAAGGAACCAATTTAGTTCCAATGCCATTATACTATTTATCAATTGCATACAATGGTGAATCTTGGTATGAAAAATATTTTCGGGCGGTTCAAGAAGATACTACAAAACAAAATGCTTACCGCGTTCGTGTTAATAAAATGTTAAATGATATAACTGAAAAACCAACAGAATATATTGATTTTCTTAAAATTACAAAAGTCCCAATGAATATTCGAGTGGAACTTGAAAACTTTTACACAAACTCTAAAACTTATTCGGAGTTCTTTCATTTAATCCCAAAACAAGACAGATGCCGTCTTTTACGACCATGGATAAAAGAGTTTATGAACTATTATTTGAAGGGAGTATTTTCAAACTTTGATTGGGAAATACAACTCTCAAATATTAGAGGCGGCTCTTTATCAAAAACAAGAAAAATACAAAATAAAAGTGAAAAAAAATATTATTGTCCTAACGGTTTCAACCGAAATATGAATTATCTGAAAGACATCGGTGCAAATGTACTGTGAAAAATCGGCATTTGAACATGAATATCATTTATAATAATACTAAAAAGATATGATATAATTATAATACTATGCCGAAAACGGTTTTGTGCGAACTTAAATGTCCGAATGTGTATATAATTTAAATAATTTTACGCTAAAAAAGTAAAAAAGTGCAAAAAAGAATTGGTTGAGAATTTTGAAAATGGACATAAAATAAATGTCCAAAACCAACTTTATCGAGATGGACTTATTTCCGGAATTGTTGAAAATGGCATTTTAGACCATAATGCTGTTATTTTCATTTTTTATAGTAAAAAGTTGTTACCATAAAAAATAAAGTATATTATGAATGAATGGACTTAGAGCGTAAAAAATATATCCTATTAAGATATATGGGTGATATACATTTAGGGGCAACTCGGGCAACAAAATATAGATGTGAAAAATGTGACTTTAATTGCAATAAAAAATATGATTATGAACGTCATTTATCTACACGTAAACATATAAAGATACATGAAGATAACGATTTAGGTGCGGGTGAGGGCAAACAATCTTACGCATGTCATTGTGGAAATGTATATAAACATCAATCTGGTTTATACCGTCACAAAAAAAACTGTACGATAGAAAAATCAGCTAATACATCCAGTACAACTGACGACAAATACGATATGTTATCAAGCACAATAATGATGTTAGTCAATGAAAACCGTGAATTCAAACAATTGTTGGTAGAACAAAACACAAAGATGATGGAAATGGCTGGAAATATGGGTGGTCATAACCACCATAATACCAATACTACCAATACAAACAGTCATAATAAGTTCAATTTAAATGTTTTCCTGAACGAACAATGTAAAGATGCGATGACGTTAAAAGATTTCGTAAAAAGCATGGAAATCTCCATGGAAGAGTTCATAGAAACTGGCGAAATCGGGTTTGTTGATGGATTATCACAAGTATTGATTCAACGAATCGGTGATATGGATATTCATGACCGACCTATTCATTGTACGGACCTCAAACGAGAGACCGTTTATGTAAAAGACGCCGAAAAGTGGGAAAAAGACACCAACAAGGAGAAATTCAGAAAGGCAATTAAGGGAGTAGCCTATAAAAATGAACGAATGCGTCCAAAATGGTATGCTGAAACCCCTAATGTGGAGATTCTCGGTTCAGAAAACTGTGAAAAGTTCTTCAAATACTCGGCAGCGGCGTTAGGTGGATATGGAACAGAGGAAAATAGGGTATTTGAAAACAAAATAATGAAAAATGTCATGAAAGAAGTGACTATAGATAAGCAAATGAAAATAGAATAGAATTGATAAAACAATTAACAATGGATTATTTGTAAAGACCATTGTTACACCGACTAAAAAGAAAAATGAGACAAAATCCCAGCCCCTCATTGTTATGGGCTACGATGGGTGATTTATCACGGTGGAAATAGCATTATAGCTAAGTGGACGATTATAGGTATTTGGATACTTGGTCGTATATTGCCGTTAAAAACTGACTAACATAAATAACACATTTGAAAAACATAAATAAAAAAGAAAGTACATCTTTTTTTATGTATGTATTATAACTGACAGATGCCAAAAACAAAGAAGATTAAACAATCTAATAAGGGTAAAAAGAGAAGTAGAAGAAGTAAATCTCAAATAGGTGGTAATTTAAATACAAAATTTTTTAAAGCAATATATGAAGATGATTTACCTTATATTAAAGAAAATATTGTAAATATCACAGATTTTAGTTTTGAAAATAGTAGTGGAAATACACCTTTAGAGATAGCCGTAACCAGATACAATGACTTAAATCCGACTGAATTTACGGGGGATGACGAAACAAACTTGGAAATCTATAATATTCGTACTCAAATTATAGAATTATTATTAAAAAATGGTGCCAATGGAGATAATATAGTAATACCCAGAATTAATTTTGATGGAGTAGACCTTCAAAATGTTGACTTAAAAGGTGCCGATTTAACTGGATCTACTTTAGAAAATGCGAATTTAGATGGAGCAAACTTAGAAAATGCGAATTTAAGTTACGTTGACCTCCAAGATGCCACTATTCGAAACGCAAATTTAACAAAAACAAGATTTATTGGGGCGAACTTGGATGGTACAAATATGAATGGTTCAAATACAACTGAAACTGATTTTACGGGTACTTTATACGACCAACAAACACCGGATAATGTATTCCGTACCACAACTGACTTACCTCAAACATCGGATAATATGTCCATACCTCCATATAATTCAGATTTAAATGAAAGTCAGATTAGTTTTATTGAAGCGGATTCTTATGATAATGATTATTCTTTTGACACATCACCTTATCCATCACCCCCCGATACACCACCTTATCCACCCCCCGGTTCACCACCTTATCCTTATTCACCACCGCGCGGTAATAACAATAATTTATTATTAAACTTAATGGATTCATATCGTGCGAACAATTATCAATCAAATGATGAAAATCAGTCACGGGGTCGTATGAGTTTATCCGAGTTAGAAACGGAAGAAGAACGCAACGAACGATTACTGGGTGAACGAAACGAACGATTACTGGGTGAACGAAACGAAAAAAGGCAAAAATATCTTGAACGTCCCAAAGTGACATTAAATATCAACAAAACAAATCCATTTGAGAAGGTTGGATTCTCCAGTTATCATGCGTATGAAATGGAAGATGTTAATTTTTGCGATTATATTACAGAAAACAAAGACAATGTGATTTTTATTTATGACCTACAAGTTAGTGTGATTGATAAATCAATTATTCGAAAACTGATTACATCTGAAACCTTGGATGACACCTATATAGTGTATGAATGTAAAGAATTATCTGAAGCTTTTGTACCACATGAAGAGAACATTGTCAGTGGTCCCATGTTAAACATGCGTATTTTAGCTATAAACGGATTAACAGTACCATTAAACGAATTGGATGCGGTTGTTAATGGAGAACATCAAATATTTGTTATAGAAACGAATAATGATAAAAAAACTATTCCGATAGCATCATTACCTACTCGGTTAGCAATGGGAGATGACGAAAGCGGACAAGCAGTTGTTGGTGCGGATCATTGTCAAGTAGAAGTGTCTATTAAGATTGGTAAAATAAGTTATATTGAGAACAAAGTATTATTGAAACAATGTGACAAAAAAGGTGGTAAAAATAAGAAAACTCGTCGCAAAAAACAGAAAAAATCAAAACGTTCCCGTAAAAACAAGAAGAATAAGAAAGTAAACACAAATAAATAAATTAATTTAACAAATTTTCAAAGTAATATTGAGAACATTGACATAAAAATATCAATACATATAGAATACACAGTTCTATATGTACGAAATAGTGGTTGCGTGTAATGAACGAATGGTAATTGGAAAGGATAATACGATTCCTTGGAGAGTAAAGGAGGATTTGAAATTGTTTCAACAACTAACTACCAATCATATTGTAGTAATGGGACGTAAAACGTATGAATCCCTACCCATAAAACCATTAAAAAATCGATATAATGTTGTTTTAACATCAAATCCGGATAAATATGTAAGTAAACATGAGAACCTTGTATTTACAAATATGGAAAATATGTCAAATATTATCAAGAATCAAACCAAAAAATGGGGAGAACAAGTGTTTATTATAGGCGGAAGTGACATATATCGTCATTTTTTAGATAAATGTAGTAAGTTACATATTACTGTAGTTGATAAAGAAGTAGATGGAGATATATATTTCCCATGTACGTTATATGAGTTAACTAATAAATACGGATTTAATCTCATACAGTCCAGCAATAAAGTATTGTCTAAATCAGATACCGTTTTATTTCAGTATCACACATATTCGCGCTGAAATTAAATTTGTATAATTTGTATGTTTTTTTGTCCCAAAAAATAGGGAACTAACTCGTCATTTCGGTAATTATGAATGTATCTTATTTCACTAATTCCAGATGCAATCAACAACCGACAACAAATCAGACAAGGATAATGTGTAATGTATGCTATACTCTCGTTACATGAAACCCCCCGCTTAGCACAATCACATAATGCGTTTTGCTCGGCATGAAGAGTTGCTTGTTCGTGGTCGTCTCGAACTATACTTTGATGGGTACATCCAGGTAAAAACCCATTATATCCTTGACTGATAATACGATTGTCTTTTACTAATAAACATCCTACTTTTAATCGGTCACATGGAGAACGTTTTGAAGTAACTTGGACTATCTCTGTAAAATACGTATCCCAATCTGGTCTTGACATGATTGTAATAATATACACACAAATTTTTATATCTGTTGAGAACATAGTGTACTAAAACGCCGACTTTACACCCTTGGTAATTTAAAACGCCGTGTTTGACGGCAAAAAAAATAAATCAACAAGGTTGTAATGGCGAATCGCACGCATTTGGACGCTTATCGCTCTGCTTACGCAATCGAGGTATAACGCCAATTTTTGCTGGTTTGAAACATACTGGTCTTTCTTCTCCTCTATACTGATTGAGAAGCAACCCTAATATGTTCTTTGAAGCGTTGATGTCCCTATCCAGACAGCATAATTTACACTCGTTGGTTTTACATTCATCCCAAGTAGAAAATATACCGACTTCTTTACCCCCGAATTTGTATTTATTGGCTGATAATTGTGCTAACCTAAGCATTGTTATATATTGATTGAAATAACCAGTATATAGTTATTTCAATTTTACATTATGTGTAAATGTTCTCGCGAAGATTATAATATTCCGCTATTAAGTTTCATTTAGAAAATGAGAATATCTTTGTAAATACATGTAATTATAGAAAATTGATAATAAATATACAACTGGAGTCGTGTATAGTATATTACAAGACTACCTCATAGTAAAATGACGACAGCATCTAATAAAGGAATCCACTTTATGAAGTTGTGCGACTGGTTTCCTATCGATAAACTTGATTGGTATTGGTTGTCTAAAAATACCAGTCCAAATGCGATTCCTATATTAGAACAAAACTTGGATAAAGTGGATTGGTATTATTTGTCTAAAAATCCCAATGCGATTCCTATATTAGAACAAAACTTGGATAAAGTGGATTGGTGTAAGTTGTCTTATAATCCAAATGCGATTCCTATTCTGGAGAAAAACTTGGATAAAGTGGAGTGGGATTGGTTGTCTGAAAATCCAAATGCGATTCATCTTTTGGAACAAAATTTGGATAAGGTGAATTGGTGGTCATTGTCTTTCAATCCAAATGCGATTCATCTTTTGGAACAAAATTTGGATAAGGTGAATTGGTATCATTTGTCTCAAAATCCAAATGCGATTCATCTTTTAGAACAAAACTTGGATAAAGTTGTTTGGTATTATTTGTCTTTGAATCCAAATGCGATTCATATTTTAGAAAAAAACTTGGATAAAGTTTGTTGGTATCATTTGTCTGAAAATCCAAATGCGATTCCTATTTTAGAAAAAAACTTGGATAAAGTGAATTGGAGATATTTGCCTATGAATCCAAATGCGATTCCTATTCTGGAACAAAACCTGGATAAAGTGGATTGGTATGTGTTGTCTGGTAATCCAAATGCGATTCCTATTTTGGAGAAAAACTTGGATAAAGTGAATTGGATGTGGTTGTCTAAAAATCCAAGTGCTATTTCTCTATTGGAACGAAACTTGGATAAAGTGGATTGGGAAATGTTGTGTTCCAATCCAAATATATTTGGATACGATTACAAGGCTATGTGGGATAAAATGTATAATAATGGCGGGATTAAGGAAGACTTGGTGAAAAACCGATTTCATCCAAGAAATATTCGCAAATGGAAAGGGTGGGGGCAATGTGATGTTTGTGATGACTTGGATGATTGGGATGATGATCGATAAGCGTCCAAATGCGTGCGATTCGCCATTACAACCTTGTTAATTTTTATTTTTACGGACAGTTTTGTTCCGTTTTAAATTACCAAGGGTGTAAGTGTAATACCATGTAGACGTTTCTTACATAAAGCTCTAAACGTGGGTCGTCATATTTTATAGAAAATAGTTCGTCCATTATGTGATTTTATTCTTTGTGTCTTTTTTTCTTGAAAATTAATTTTGGTCTATCCAATTCATGTTTATCTTTGTAGAAGTATGGATTATTATGACTCCGTATATGTTGTGTATTGTTATCTATGGTAAAAATGGGTTTACCACTTCTGTAAAATGTTTGAATTTGTGTTTGTCTCCATATTTCTTGTTTTTTTACTGATTCTGATTTACGAAATTCAAATGGAACATATTTCATAATATATGTATTAGGTCTCTATTTTTATGTTTTTTATGTCAATGTTCTCAATATTATCAAATAAATTTGGTATACAAGGTAGTAACTACAAGTAATCACTTTGAAAATTGCGGAATTCCGCGTACAACTTGTATATTTTCAGGTAATTCTTCCGGATGTATAAAATGGGCGACCTCATCAGCAATATATAGTGTATAATTCACATCACAATTATTCACAGTACATTTACCAGTCCATTTATCCAATTTGAGAACTTCATTAAGACCGCGTATCCTGCCAGCAACGCCCAAATGTTCGGTGGGTCGTTTTCCTGGGCGTCCATTTGTATGTTTTATACGCCATTCACATGATAATGTGTTTTTATGGTCTACGAATCCAGTTAATAACGCATATATTTCCCATCCACCACCTCGCCCATGTGTATATACAGCTCCTCCAGAAATTTCTTCATTATGTTGACGCAGTCGCCTATATGGGTTGTTTGTGGAACCATTATAGGTAAGATGGCTATATTTGTCCTGACGATTGCGAAGAATATAACAATACCATTGTTGTGAAGGTGGCGAAACCTCCGAATTACTTAGATCCATTATATGATAAAGTTAATAATTAATATAAATATTATATTATGTAATATTTATATTATTAAATGGAATCTACTAATACATTTATTGACAAATTCATTAATGAAGAACCCAATGAAGATATATCGAATATATCATTGGAAAGAAAGAAATACATTCGTTTATCTGAGAATATTATTGATATTAATCCTGTACCTATTTTCGTAAAACCAACTATTTCCAACGTCACTGAGATTAATAATGAATTTAATATAATCGTATTAGGAATGGACGAAAAACAATTATATGTTAATAAGAATCAAGATCCAAATAAAGAAGCCGGTATTTTTACATCTCAAAATGCTTATGTTCCAATGAATAATATATTGCAAATAGATAACATGTATATTAAGTTAATAACGGAACAAATCATAAAAGGAATTTCTGAATTAATATATACAGTGTATAATCACAAAGGTGAATTTAAATACCAAATAAACAATTCATGGATTCAAAAATATAAAAGTGGTACTTTTTTAAGTCCTCATAATCACTTAACATCTATTAACAACAGTAACATTAAGACATTTAGTGTCGCATATTATATTGACGATGGTGACCCAGACGTAACACAAACTTACTCAGGTTGCATATCTTTTATTTATAATAATAGTTTAACTCATTTACGACCTAAAAGCGGAACTTTACTCATATGGGAAGACTATTTAATTCATTTGGTAAACCCATTTTATAGTAAGTCTGACAAAGAACGGTTTATGTTATCAGCTAACATTTCTGTAGAAGTTTAATTTGTTGTAAAATAAAAAGGACGTTGTAAGCCCTTTTTATTAGGTATAAAGCATATTATTTCAACGACATATGTTTGTCAATAGTAACTTCTTTCATAACATTTTTCATTATTTTGTCTTCAAACGATTTTGTTTCTTCTTTTCCACAACCACCCAGTGCGGATTCCGAATATTTGAAGAATTTTTCGTAGTTTTCCGTACCCATTGTTTTTACACCGGGCGTTGTTTCGTACCATATAGGTCGAATGCTATCATTTTTACGTGCTATTTTCTTGATAGCATTGCGAAATTTCGTTTTGTTCTCGTCTTTTTCCCATTTTTCAGCATCTTTAATGTAAACTATTTCTCGCTTCAAATCCGTACAATGTAAAGGTCTATTATATAACTCCATATCATTTATCTTTTCGATCATAACGCGTGATAATCCATCAACAAACCCAAGTTCTCCCGTTTGTATAAAGTCTTCTACTGATAAATTCATAGAATTAATGAATTCGGTGAGACTGATAGCATCTTTACATTTTTCATTTAAGAATACATTCATATTGAACTTGTTATTGTTATTACTGTTGGTTGTATTATTATTTCCCATATTACCTGCTAATTCCATCATTTTTTCACTTTGAGTATTCATCTGTTTATTTTGTTCGGTGATTATTTGTTGAAATTCGCGTCTTTCCTCAACGATAAGGTTTTTAAATTCTTGATTTTGTTTAAGGAGTTCAACAATAAGTTCTGTTTGATTTAATGGTTCTCCAGTTACATCATCTCGTTGATAATTATTTGTAATTGTATGTTTTAACGTTTCATTATCAATCGTATCAGTAGATGATTCACAATATATGTTACATGACGCTTTATGTGAGTATAAACTTTGTCGATGTTTATATGTTTTACCGCAATGACATACATATTCATGATGTTCGTATGTATCGTTATCCTTATTATGCTTCTTAGTAGCACAATGTTTGACATAATCACTCTTTTTCACACATTTATATTTACATTTGCTGCAGTAAAAGAAGGGGCGAATAAGTGGCGAGTTTTCGGAAGTATTGTAAGTATTATGTATTTCATCGCTGTGTATGCTGTAAATATGTTCTAAAACATGTTCTTGACTAAAAGCACAATATTCGCATACACTACACCCATAATAATTAGGCGAGATTTGCGAGATTTCGTCAGTCATATGTAAGTATTATATACTTACATAAAAATCGCTAAATACATTTCAGCGTAATATACGTATTTTTTAATTATGCTAACAATTTTATACAATAAAATATCAAAAATAGAGCATAACGCTCACACTCGTATTTTTACAAAAGTGTTTTAAAATTATTCGTTGAGATTTTTCATTTTGGACATTTATTTTATGTCCAATTTCAAAATTCTGAGCCAATTCTTTTTCGTAATTTATATTCAGCGTAATTTATGTATAGTAAATACTAAAAATTGATTCCCATCGGGGACCTATATATATTGTAAACAATATACAAAATGGAATATTCAGATTGCTCCAATGCTGATATGCGATATATAGACTTTGCTGTTGAAGAAGCACTAAAATCCACAATTCCATATCGGCATGGTTGTATAGCAGTATCTTCTGGTAAAATAATCGCACGAGGACATAACCATAATAGGACTACTTCTCGTGATGGACTAATAAGCAATCGTGTATGTTCTTGTCATGCTGAAATAGACGTTCTTAGAAAGTGTCTGAGGTTAAACAAACCAAACAAGATTTCACTTTATATAGTGAGAATAGGAATAAATAACAATATTATGTCTTCAGGTCCTTGTATAGAATGTTATACACAAATGCAGAAATTCGCTATAAAATCGGTTATTTATAGCGAAGACGACGGTAGGTTTTGTAAAACTCGTATGCGTAATTTCGAATCATCTCATACAAGTAGTGGTTCACGAGCAATAGATAACAAATTAGTAAAACTAATGGATATAGTATAAATCGATTATTTATTGGTTTTAACATATGCGGTAATACACTCCGAGTATAGCTTTGAAAGTAAACCACAATATTCATAGTTATAATTTGAAGGTACCTTTTTACTACAATAAAATTGACGATGAACGTCTAAAAAATTACAATACTTAATAATTTGGTCTTTTTTCATTACGTACGCTGTGAATATTATAATTACGTACATTTATTTAAGTGATTTACGTATAACACGTTTATATTTTAGAATTATATTATGCTAAGCGAAACATAGTAAAAGGTGAAGAGTTATTTTATGATTACGGTGAAGAATTCCGTCGGAAACTAAATATCAATATGTAAATTTTCTGAATATTTGTATTTTTTGCATAAGTTGTAACTGGGAAAAAGATGTATCATATAATGTGACATCATCACATTGTAGTAGGTGTAATATATACTAATATATCAATTATATTTACAATCTGTATTATAGTGGCAGCATATATGCTTTATTTAGAATATATTTTTTAGTATATGCTGTCCGGTTTATTATTCCCCTTATGTGTTACCTTATGGTGGTTATGGACGTTACGGTCGTCGTTGGTAATTAAATAAATTCGTAAATAGTAGGAAAAAATTGTGTTTTAGTATATATATACGATGAATAGTATTAAAGTTGACGTAAACGATTTTGCTTTAGAAGCACCCGTAGTTACCAAGATTGAGATGGAGGTGATGGAGATGGTTCTTGCCTCTCATGTGACGATGGTAGTACATTACTTAAATGCAGCAGGAAATTTGTTGGATAATAAATTTGTCAAAATTGAGGGTGATGAATATACTGCTTGGGGGAATGATGATAATTATATTACTAATTTAGTATTAACAAAGTTAGGTTTAACACAAACAGTATAAAAGAATAGTTTATAAATAGTGTATAATGGAATTTGCTAACACAATGACCCCACTTACTGAACCTTCTACTGTTCCTCATACAACAGAGTCAACCGAGAAGACAACACCTCCTCAGATGCCAAGATTGACTGAAGTCCCCGTGAATGACGATAATACAGCATTGAACCTTATGGTGGGTTTTTTAGACACCGCCCAAAAACGCGGTGCTTTCAGCTTGGACGAATCCGCTAAGATTTGGGAATGCGTAAAGCGTTTTATTCAAAAGCCGGATTCAGCAACTCTTTAGATAATGTAATATGTGTAATTTATTGTTACATATATTAGATACAGTTTTGACAATCTTCTATAAATTCTTCATCTGTTTTTTTAACTGGTTCTTGAAATTTCCCCTTTAATAAGGTAGTAATAATGGTATTTAAATCATCCATAGTTGCGTCTAATCTCATTATTTCGCCTGTTTTAATATTGAAAATTTTGAATACTTTTTCCTCATACTCTTCTGTATAACTATGTCGCATTTTCCATAACCAAGCATAAATGATGACTTGAACCAAGTGTTCTATTGTGATCTCCGAAGTACATTTTAGTTCCCATGCGATTGTTTCCGTAATTAAATCAACCCGCCCAGTAAAACGAAATTGTCGCGTTTCATCAAATATAGTACTCAAAAATTCATCTATTTTTTCATGTTGTTCTTCAGACGACGCATGTATAATTGTGTCTTCTATCGAAGGCATTTTATTTTTGCAATCGGGTCCAATAACTTCGCGTAATCTATTTTTACAAGCCATTACCATATCATCAGTTAACCAATTATATTCATCAGGTTCAATCTGTTTTAATTTGAAATATAGGGTTTCTTGGACGGCTACACTAACATTAGCTACATATAAATAGTCATTAATAGTTTCTATTTTTTCAGGGAGACTATTAACGATTTCTTTCAAGAAAATATGGTCGTTCATTCGCATTTGATTAACCGCATTATCAATTACATCAAATAATACATTTCCGCGAGGTATATTATCAAATTCTTCATCTGTTTCCGAAAACGCTTCTTTCAAATAGTCGTAATAAACACATGGAATAGCAATCCCATTGAGGTCACTTACCTCTTCAAAAAACCCCTTCTTAGTTTCTATGACGCTTGGAATATCAAGCACAACTGGTTCGCCTGTTTCTTTTACAAATATTCGGTCAATAATAGGGGATATAGTTTCAATAACACTTTCCGAAATAAATTTTACTAATTCGGTAGGTGTAATAATATGTTTTTTAATAACATTATCATTTATATTCATATCTTCTTCATCTTGAAAAATGGTTTGATGATGTCCTTTAAAATGAATATAGTCGCATTTCTTCATTTCAATATGGCTCTTTTTCAAGAATTCAAGAGGACGGTCTGTTGCGTAATTGTTGCTCTCAAGTAAATATAGACCATGTGTAGCTCGTGTAGCCGCAACATATAATGTATTCGGACATATATCACGTGGTAAAGTACGTGCATTAAAACGAAAATATGCGTTATCAAATCCTACTACAAATACGTATTTGCGTTGTCTGCCTTTCACACTATGAAAAGTAGAAAATACGACCTTACCATCAATAACCCGGTCGTCAATCTTATCGCCTTCAATCATGGGTACGTGACATGGAACATCTTTTTCAACCAAAGTGTTTTCCAGTCGTCGTATATTACTATTGGCTCCTTTAACAGACCCGCCCAATACGAAAATTTCACTGGGATTTACGCCATTTTCAAGTAGTTTTGTAATTTCTCCATAAACAACCCGAGAAATATTACTACGCGAATTGCGAACATATGTAACTATGTCTCCCTCTCTACAAGAATTCATACGGTCTTCGCCCAACATAACGTCATTTACAAAATGGCGCATTTGATTTGTGATACGAAATGACATTTTCATGGTACGTTTCTGGAAACCAGGAGTATTTAGGTTAGTTAATCCTTCCCATACTTGGTCTGCCATGGTTAGAAACCGAATATCTGCTCCTTTAAAGTCATATAACCCTTGCATGTAATCCCCTAAAATTAATAATTGGATATTACAATCAATATCCTTGATAAATTTCACCATCAATTGGAAATACAGCAATGTCATATCTTGGCATTCGTCCAAAACAATCATATCATATTTCGGAGATACCTCTTTTAAAGGCATATTTTTAAATAATAGCCGACGTATTTCGGTATCGGTATAACCAGTAGATAAATAATACCGCTTTGCCAAACTATGATAAGTATGGACGGTGAGATTTTGTATATCATTCTTCTCGACGGTTTCTTTTACGTCCTTGCGTAAAGATGCGTTATAGGTTAATTGTAATATTTTGGTGTCTGGCATCTCTCTTGCTATCGATAAAATCAGTGTTGTTTTACCAGTTCCAGCAACCGCATCCACCATTACATTATGACCTTCTTTTACCGTGTCTAATATACATTGTTGTTCCTCGCTTAGCTGTATCATACGATATATTATTCTATTTGTTCGCTATACAATAATATAGATTAACGTTTATACCAATTATTTTATATTGTTAAGAACTATATAAATGTTTATTATGATATAATAATTATAATGGAGATAAAAACCAATTTTTTTACATTTTGTGTAGATATTGGTATATATTCAAAACATGATTTACAAAGATGTCTTCGATTATTAGTTGGTTCAATCCATACACATATTGATAACTATAACTTAATATGCTATACAAACTTTAAAATAGATGATGATATTTTACAAAAATACAATATTAATATAAAAGATTATTATGATAATACTAATACCAAAATGTATAATGATGAAAATTCTGATTATAGTAAGGATTGGTTAAATTTATCATTCAATAAAATTAACATATATCGTGACTTATATAATGAATATAATGAAAATTATATTTGGATTGATTTGGATACAATAATATCTGCTGATATATCATATATAAATCGTTTATCTACTTGTTTTATAGAAAATGGAGGAGATTCACAACAAAAACAAGTGTTATTTTCAAATAATGATGATATCGCATTAATGAGAAAGAATTATATACAAGGGAATCTTTGGAAATTAGACAATGAATTATATAATGAATTGATGTTAACTCTTACAGAAATAAAAAAACAGAATTTAATGTTACGGTTTGACCTACAAGATTTATTTTCATATCATATATATATAAAAAATAGCGGTAATTTACAAAATATCAATATATTAGGTAATAATGTAATGCGTGATACATTAAATGGGTTATGTATTTGGAGCAGTTCTGGAAATTTACACCCAAATGTTGATGGACTTAATAATTTATATTATGATAACAAATCATTAAAAACAAATCTATACCCTAATCGTGAAATACATATATTAGGATTTACATTTCACACCTTGACAGAATTATGGAATAGTAATAAATTTATTGAAATGTTTAATTTTGATACATGTATAAATATAGGGGTATTCGGAACATGTCGGATAGATGATTATACGCCCTTGAAGATTTAAAATGGCACGATAAAGAACTTAAATAATAGTTACCATATAATAGTAATGAGAAGAGGTTTGTATAATTGTTCCTCTAAGATACATTCGTGGGTGGATGCTTCCTTGCTATAAAAGCAATTATGCGGTTTCCACATTTACACCACTCACAAACACACGAACCATGTTCGTAATCAGTGGCAGTTATCGCTGTCGGTCTAACCAACCCTTACAATTTATTTGTAAGACAATCCAAAATATACATAGACTTGGTTTCGTCT
>Ga0075108_10000712_pt1 | contig 18983 bp, 17 predicted proteins | sample AntAceMetag02UK1_FD_69797 | JGI IMG/M metagenome (GOLD analysis project Ga0075108, IMG submission 69797) | Saline lake microbial communities from Ace Lake, Antarctica - Antarctic Ace Lake Metagenome 02UK1 | ecosystem: Environmental > Aquatic > Non-marine Saline and Alkaline > Saline | place...
CGAACTGCTCGCCACGCCCTTGCCTACCAAATATATTGGCAAAACCTTGGAAATCCTAAACGGACTGGAGGATATACATCCCGTACTTTGCTGTAAACATACTGCCTACCTTACGGGAAAATCAGATGCCTTTGTAGAAAAATTAAAGGAATACTATTCGGAATTTCAACTTGTAGACCAGCTAGAAACCGTTAACGCGGAAGTCATTAAAATAGCTATGTATCATTTTGAAAGTTCGGAAGTCTTTATTTATCCGCATGTAAAACAACTGGAGAGCGCGCTTCAAGTAAAAATATCGGGCACCAATTGGGTAGATATTTCGAGTACAAATGCCAATAAAGGCTTTGCATTACAAAAAATTATGGATGCTCATAATATCAAATCAGATGAAATTATGGTTTTTGGGGACTATAATAATGACCTAGAAATGTTGGCCTTGTCCGATTTTAGTTTTGCGATGAAAAATGCACATCCGAAGGTCAAAAAAATAGCAACCTACCAGACCGCATCCAATGATGATTTTGGCGTTGAACTACTATTGGAACGTCTCCTTTCGCAATTGGACTAACTCCATATCAAACTCCAAAAAAAATGAACCACCTCGATGTAAACATGTGAGGTATCCCCCGAAATCTTGGGACAAAAAGAGAAAACTACTCCCAAGTCCCAAGGGTCAACATATAGAAGTAACACCCAAAGCAAGGTGGCCTTCGACCCTAATAGATTTAAAATTCGCCAATTGCCATGACTTTGCTATTTTAAGTTTGTCTTAAATGAGTTTCCCATTTAGAACAACAATTTAAAGCAATACACCATATTTAAACCCAACTCGTTCTGAGAAATTTAATTTTTTAGGTAGTGTTCTTTCAGTTTGCAAGTATTCTCTTTGCCCAAAAGGAGAACCAAACATCCTCACGTAGCTCAACTAGCGAGGGAAAACCATGGACGAACAAACTTTTTTACAATAATCGGGAGAATTTTCAATTTGCTATGGTAAGGGATCGGACCGGAGGCCATCGTAAAGGTGTATTCGGTAAAGGAATTGAAAAAATAAACCAATTGTATCCTGAATTTGTAATGAGCGTTTGCGATTTAATTGAAAGATATTCAAAGGACCGTTCGCTGATAGATGAGTAATGGATGGAATTTGACAGTATTCTGAATCGCCTTTCAACACGTTTTTTTTATGTAACTGGCAACCATGACTATTTAAACGAGGTCATGGCAGATGAATGGAAGGAGCGGTACGGTTAAAACTACTATCATTTTATATACAAAAACGTTCTTTTTATGGTCCTCAACAGCCATAACGGAGAGGTAGTAATGTTTGGAGATGAACAAATTGCCTATCTAAAAGATATGATATCAAAAAACAATACTGTTAGATGGACCATGATTTTTATGCACCCTCCTATGTGAGCCTTTAGCGATGTTAGTAGATTTGTTGAAGTGGAAAACGCAATACAAAATATACCGTATTTGAAGGCCACACCCATCGTTATTTATTTTAGGTCAAAAATGATAAAAATCATTATTTGCTGGCAACCACAGGCGGAGGCATCAGACTAAGATGACCAAAATTTGGGGAATTCGACCATATCCCTTGGGTTACCATGACAAATGATGGTCCTAGATGGGTCAATTTAGCCTTGTCTGGAATTATTGATCATGACATTAGTACCATGGTTACCCAAGAGCTAGCCGCTAACTTAATAAAAGCCGCTGATTTCAAAACTTTGGTCATAGGCAAGAATGAAGATAGAAAAATCGTACTATCGCCAAAAAATCCTTCCGATAAAAACCTATTTTAATGGTTGTTTGTACCACCATCACCTGGTAAGGGTCGATTCCTAAATTTTTGAGCTGAATTTGCAGCCATTAGGTTCGCAAGAAATTGAATTAAAACAAGCCCTTTAAAAAATGAAGGAGTATCAAAATGGGTCCGTTACAAATTGAATGGGAAATGGGTTACAATCAGTCAGTCATGGAGTCCGCTTTACACTTAAGCGGTGTCGAACCAATTGAGCTCTTACCCTCGCACATAGGCATTTTAATGACCGACCAAGACATTTTCTTGAATACCATGGAAATATATGTACAACATCAATATGAGGAAATGACCACCTTATATACTTTGAACAACACAAATTCCAATGGAGAGTATTCTCCCTTTTCCAGTTATCTTGAGATGGATGGCACGAGCGTAATAGCCGTCAAATTATCCGATAAGGATGGCTTTGAAAGTGCCACTTTGGAAAAAACATATAAAAAAGTGAGGCCTGCTAAGGCCATAAAGAGACCTAGAAATATTAAAAAAGGCCTAGCATACAGCTCTTACGAGGGTATCTTTGATTCCGTCCCTGATTTCAGCTCTTTAATTCCATTGAAAAAAGGGTCGTCCCAAAGACTAAACCTTGATGAATTTGGGCAACGGTTAGACCACTTCGCCATTCAATACAAAGGTCTGATTAGTATTCCGAAAACCCGTATTTATACTTTTCATCTAAAGTCCGATGACGGATCCAAATTATATATTAACAATCAACTCATAATAGATAACGATGTTTCACACGACTCGACCACCAAAACAGGAATGGTGGCTCTTGAAAAAGGGTTTCATCCCGTTCTTATTGATTATTTTGAAAATTTTTTGGAAGAAATTCTGGAATTGGATTATTCAGTACCTCACATTAAAAAGTCGCCTGCCATTTTTTGGCACTAGAGATTTTGTAAAATATAGTTTACTAAAATCGTATTTCCCGAGGAATCTTAAATGCATCTTTACCACCCTAATAATTGAAATTTTGAACTTAATATTTAAGCTATCCTTGCCAATAAACACTCTAAATGATTATATTCAAACTATAATTTAAAATGGGCAATAAACAACCATGAAAAAAGGAAGGGTCACCATAACGGATATTGCCAAAGAGCTAAACATTGCCCCATCAACCGTTTCCAGGGCATTACATGACCATCCGGCACTACGAAAGGAAACCAAGGATTCCGTGCGCGCTCTGGCAGAAAAGTTGGGATACCAGCCCAATCTTTTGGCTTTAAATTTATTGCGAAAAAAATCGAACACTATTGGGGTCATCGTTCCCGAAATTACAAGTCACTTCTTTTCCGCTATTATTACGGGTATTCAGGATGTAATCGCCAATTCCGAATATAATATCATGATCTGCCTTTCAAACGAGTCCTATGAGGAGGAAGCGGTCATCATCAAAAAATTACTGAAATTACAGGTAGATGCCGTATTGGTCTCGCCCGCTTCGGAAACCAATAATTTTGACCACTTCAGAACCTTACAAAAGAACAATATTCCCGTTGTGGTTTTTGATAGGGACTGCCCCGGATTTGAGGCGGACAAAGTATTGGTAGACGACTATGCAGGGGCTTTCCAAGCGGTGGAGTACCTGATAAACTCGGGTTGTAAAAAGATAGCCCACTTAGGGGGACCCCCTAATCTGAGTACCACAAAACATAGGTTACAGGGATATTTAGATGCTTTGGAAAATGCAAAAATCCCGGTCAGGAAGGATTATATTGCCCATGTTGAGGGCTTTTCATATAATGATGGACTTAAACCCGCAAAAAGGCTCTTAAAATCAGCAGAGGTACCCGACGCCATCTTTGCCATGAACGACTGCATAGCAATTTCCGCTATGCATATTGCCCGCAAAATGGGTCTAGAGATTCCGGGCGACATATCCATAGTCGGTTTTGACGATGAGCCACATTCTTCTTATTTTAGACCTTCCCTATCCACGGTATGGCAACCGGTTTACAGTATAGGGATGTTGTCTGCCAGGATTGTCCTAAAACGCCTAAAAAATGAAAGCCCGGATAGTTTAAGTTTTCGTGAGGAAATTTTTAAACCAGAACTTGTCATAAGGGAGTCCTCCCAAAAAACCCAAAATTTTCAAGGAATCAGGGATACCTCATAAAACTATGCAAACCTTTGCATGACCTTTTGGATGCTATTGCTTTCCATCATGGTTTTTTTATCGTTTTTTTATGGTAATAGGTGCTGTTTTTGAGCCCTAAAAGTAAATACTCATGGTAGTTTTGCCCAAGGAACTTTTTGAAAATTGTTACGGAACATACGCCGTTGCTGCCGTAAATGTGTTTAGCATGGAACAGGTACATGGTTTATTTAGGGCGGGAATCAAGGCCGACGCGCCATTTTTGATTCAAATTACGCCAGTGTCCAGAAATTATGCCAATTCACTAATGCTAACATCTATGATCGATGCTGCATCAAAAATATATCCGGAAGCAGTGTATGCCGTACACTTAGACCATGGTAATGAAGAGCACGCCTTAAACGCCATAGCCTCCAACGCATACCATTCGGTCATGATAGATGCCTCTCACGACGATTTTGAGACCAATGTAAAAAGAACCAGAACCATTGTACAGGAGGCGCATAAAAAAGGAATTTTCGTTGAGGCAGAATTGGGCGTGTTGAGCGGTGTGGAAGACGATATCGCCATTGATGAAAAACATGCCCGTTATACCAGTCCCAATGAAGTAGCCTCTTTTGTGAAGCTGACGAATTGTGATAGCCTGGCCGTGGCGGTGGGCACCAGTCACGGTGCCTATAAGTTTAGTTCTGGCCAAGGAATACAGTTCCATATTCTTGAAGAAATTCAACAAAAACTGCCTGGGTTCCCGATCGTACTTCACGGGGGTTCGGCCGTCAACATAGCCGAGGTGGAACGCATAAACAAGGCCGGGGGTATGCTGAACGAAAGTGCATCTGGCGTAACCTCGGAAGAAATTGTTAAAGCCATTACTTATGGAGTGTGCAAAATAAACATCGCCACGGATACCCGGTTATTATGGGCCAGGGTACACAGGGAATTTTTTAGGGATAGTCCCGAGCTTTTCGACCCCATTGTTCCCGGGAAAACGTACATGGATGCTTACGAAGCCTTCATGGTACAAAAATTCGATCTATTAGGTGCAACCGGTAAGGCTGCCACATTCAATAAAAAAAACAAAAAATGAGCAAGCAATCCCATCTGTTGGTAAAACCAAAGAAAGATGCACAACCATACCACAGCATAAGCCCAGAATCCGCCAAATGGAACTATCTCTCTTTTGAGGCCCGCCAACTAGATAAGAACGAACTATGGGAACACCAGACCCAAGAAAATGAACTCGTGATCGTCCTACTGAGCGGCAATTTTAAGGTAGATAGCAATATGGGCGATTGGGAGACAAAAAATGGTCGGAAAGACGTATTCAGCGGTGTGGCCCATACGCTCTATCTTCCAAAAAATACCGACTTTACCCTAACCGCCTTAAGCGAAAAACTGGATATAGCCTATGGTTGGTGCAAAGCCCAGCATGATTTTCCGGCAAAATTTGTGACCCCGGAAGAAACACCGGTGGTTATTTTTGGAGGGGACAACGCTACCAGACAATTCAACGACCTGATACCCCCGGGTTTTGGATGCAACAGCATTGTAGTGAGAGAAGTCTATACGCCTTCTGGCAACTGGAGCTCTTTCCCTGCACATAAACACGATGAACGCATTTTGGCAGAAGATGGCACCGTTTTAGAACCCATACAGGAAGAAACCTATTTCTATAAATTCCAGAAACCTGAAGCCTATGCCATTCAGCAGGTCTATACCAAAGACAGTTCTTTGGATGAAATAGTTAGGCCCCGACACAATGATGTGGTCATGATCCCGAGAGGATTTCACCCCGTAGTTGCAGAACATGGTTTTCATTGTTATTACCTCAACTTTTTGGCAGGAACCGATCAGTGTTTGGCGAATACAACGGATCCGGATCACGAATGGATCTATGGCTCGTGGACCTCAAAAGATAGCAGGCTGCCCTTGGTAACCGCTGAAATGAACAATCAATAGAACATATGAACACTAGGAAACATGATGTCATTACTTTTGGGAGGTCTTCCATAGATCTCTATTCACAAAATATTGGATCCCCATTCAACGACATCAAAGGTTTTGATGCCTTCGTTGGCGGGTCGCCCCTAAACATTGCCGTGGGCTGTGCAAGATTGGGCGTGAACGCAAGTCTATTGACCGCTGTTGGCAAGGATAAAGTAGGGGAATTTATACTGAATTTTTTAAAAAATGAAGGTGTGAACACCCATTGTATTCCGGTAAAAGAATCCGCCAGGAGCAGTGCGGTAGTCCTTGGTATAGAACCACCGGATAAATTTCCCTTGGTCTATTACCGGGACAATGCCGCGGATAGCCAAGTAAGCATTGACGACGTAGATTTGGCGCGGATACCCGACCATCGTATTTTGCTCATCAACGGTACGGCCATGAACATGGAACCCTCTCGCAGTGCTACCTTTTACGCTGCCGAAATAGCCAATAAAAACAATGTCGATGTCGTTCTGGATCTGGATTTTAGGGCGGATCAGTGGCATGACTATCGCGCCTTCGGCACTACCATGAGGGCGGTGCTGCCCCTTGTTAAGATTGCCATTGGCACCGAAGAGGAAATCTTGGCCGCTACTTTGGAGCACGCGTCACAGGTAACCATTAAGCACCAGCAGATATCGGCGCCCGAAATTTCCGGTGATATTAGTGCATCCATAAAACGCTTACTTACTACGGGGATAGAGGTACTGATCGTGAAGAGAGGAAGGGAAGGCGCCAGTGTATACAAAAAAGATGGCACCATGGAAGATGTTCCCGGTTTTCCGGTCGATGTCCTCAATGTTCTCGGTGCCGGGGATGCCTTTGCCAGTGGATTTTTATATGGTATGTTACAAGGTTGGCACCTTTACAAATCTTGTAGAATGGGCAATGCCAGTGGAGCACATGTAGTTACCCAAAAAGGGTGCGCCAACTTTATGCCCACATTAAAGCAGTCTATGGACTTTATTGAAAAAAATGGTGGATTTTAATACTTGATTTAAATTATGGATACGACAAGACTTACCGTGGCACAAGCCACCATAGCATACCTAAAAAACCAGTACGTGGAGCGTGACGGGGTACAGCAAAAATTCTTTGCGGGCTGTTTTGGGATTTTGGGGCATGGAAACGTAGCCGGTATTGGGCAGGCATTACACCAAAACCCGGATTTCCCCCTCTATGTAGCCAGAAATGAACAAGCCATGGTACATACCGCAGCGGCCTTTGCGAGAGTAAAAAATAGGTTGCAGACGTTTGTTTGCACCTCTTCCATTGGCCCCGGAGCAACCAATATGGTAACCGGCGCGGCGGCAGCGACTATCAATAGAATTCCGGTGCTTTTGATTCCCGGCGATATTTTTGCCACTAGGCATGTGGCCCCGGTATTGCAGCAATTGGAATCTAATATGACCCAGGATATTTCGGTCAACGACTGTTTTAAACCTGTATCAAAATATTGGGACCGTATCAACAGACCAGAGCAGCTGATCGCTGCGCTGCCCGAGGTTATGCGCGTATTAACGTCCCAGGCCGAAACAGGTGCCGTAACCCTTTGCATTCCCCAAGACGTGCAGGCCGAAGCCTTTGATTTCCCAGCGGCCTTGTTCCAAAAAAAGGTCTGGTACGTAGGGCGCACCATGCCCGATGCCTCACTATTGGAAAAGGCGATAGACCAAATTAAGAACAGTAAAAAACCGCTCATCGTTGCGGGTGGGGGAACCATTTACAGCGGGGCTACCGAAGTACTCAGAAATTTCGTGAACCGCACGGGTATTCCGGTTACCGAAACCTTTGCCGGCAAGGGGTCACTCGATTACGACAATCCCCAAAACCTGGGTGCAGCCGGCGTAACGGGAACGCCAGGGGCCATAGAAATGGCAAAGGAAGCGGATGTAGTAATCGGCATCGGCACTAGATATAGTGATTTTACCACCATCAGCAAATCGGCCTTCCAGCATCCAAATGTAAAATTCATCAACATCAATATAACCGAATTTGATTCCTTTAAACATGGGGCATTACCTCTAGTGGGGGACGCCAAAGCTATTCTTGAGACCATCGATACAAAGCTGGCCGACTTTAAGGTAAGCGATGCCTATAGAAAAAAAGTAGAAAAGTTTAATAGCACCTGGGATGATTATGTATCCGAGGTGTACACCCAAAAAAATGTGGTTCCAGCTTTTCAGGGAGAAGTGATCGGTGCGGTAAATACATTTTCAGACGCACAAGATATTATGGTATGCGCGGCAGGAAGCCTTCCCGGAGACCTGCATAAATTATGGCGCACCCGAAATCCCAAGGGCTTTCATTTGGAATATGGCTATTCCTGTATGGGGTATGAAATAGCAGGTGGACTTGGAGCAAAAATGGCGCGGGCGGAAAGTGAGGTTTATGTGTTGGTGGGCGATGGAAGTTATTTAATGATGGCACAGGAAATCGTTACTTCCATACAAGAGAAACAAAAATTGACCATCGTATTATTGAACAATGATGGCTATGCCAGTATAGGCGGACTTTCTGCTTCCTTAGGGAGTGAAGGATTCGGCACCTATTACCGCTTTCGCAATGAGGATACCAACCAATTGGATGGCGGACTTTTACCCATAGACTATGCGGCGAATGCGGCAAGTATGGGTGCTTATGTCATAAAGGCCGCCAACGTGACGGAATTAAATACCGCCCTAAAAAAGGCCAAGACCATTGACCGTACTACCCTGATCTATATTGAAGTGGACCGTAAAAAAGGTATTCCAGGTTATGCCTGGTGGGATGTTGCCGTGGCAGAAATATCCGAGAAAGAGGCGGTGACCGAGTCTTATAAAACATACCAAGAGCACAAGAAGACCCAGAAATACTACCTATAAAAAACCACCTAATGAATACCGACCTGATCATTACCCTAGCATCTTTTATCGCCTTTACCGCGGGCGTCGCCTTTTTTACTTGGTACAGCCTACGGAAAACTAATTTGGGTTCTTCGGACGGTTACTTTTTGGGTGGTAGAAGTTTAACCGGTACCGTAATCGCGGGGTCTATGTTGCTTACCAACATCTCCTCCGAGCACTTGATAGGCATGAACGGAAATTCATACGTAAACGGGTTTATTGTCATTGCTTGGGAGGTTACGTCTTCCATTGCGCTGGTCATTGCGGCCATCTTTTTTGTGCCCAAGTATTTAAAAATGGGGCTGACTACCATTCCCCAGTTCTTGGAAAGCCGTTTTGACGGACTTACAAGGACCATGGTTGCAGGAATCCTCATTTTCTCTTTTGTAGTAACCTTATTGCCTATCGTACTGTATTCCGGAGCGATCGGCATCGAAAGTTTGTTCGGGGTATCGGAAATTTTAGGTGTGGACAAGACCCAAGGCCTTTGGATTACCATAGTCATCATCGGAGCGATAGGTTCCATTTATGCCATTTTTGGTGGACTAAAAGCGGTGGCGTATTCGGATACCATTAATGGCGCCGGCCTACTGCTCGGGGGACTGCTCATTCCAATCTTGGCACTAATGGCCATTGGGGATAATAATATCGTGGACGGATTGGTAAAAGTCTACGAATATGCCCCGGAAAAATTCAACGTCATCGGCGCCCCGGATTCCGTTTTGCCTTTTGAGGTGCTGTTCACGGGGCTCATTATCAATCAGCTGTATTTCTGGGGAATGAACCAGACCATCATCCAAAGGGCCTTGGGAGCCAAAAACCTAAAGGAAGCCCAAAAAGGATTGTTGATTACCGGTTTGTTCAAAATACTGATTCCCTTAATAATCGTCCTACCAGGGGTTATTTGTTACTTTTATTTTCAGGACACGTATTATGACCAACAGGATACCGTATATCCTCAGTTGGTAAAAAAAGTACTTCCGGTATGGTTAATCGGTTTTTTTGCAGCAGTCATCATGGGTGCGGTTTTAAGCACTTTTAATTCGGTCCTTAATTCGGTCGCGACCCTATTTAGCGTGGATATTGTCAAAAAACACCTTAGCAAAGATATAGGTGATTCCAAATTGGTAAAAATCGGTAAGGCAACTTCTGCCGTTTTAGCCGTTGTCGCCATTCTGGCCGCGCCCATGGTAGCGAATGCCTCTGATGGTCTGTACCAACTGTTGCAGGAGCTTAACGGTATTTTCTTTATTCCCATTGCATCCATTTTATTGGCAGGTTTTTTTATGAAAAAGGTATCGGCCATAGGGGCCAAGGTGGCTCTTATTTTTGGGCTATGCTTTTACGTTTTTATGACCTGGGGATATACAGGTCACGGAATACACTTCGTGCATTTGTGGGGTATTGAGTTTGTCCTTAACGTTGCCATAATGTATGGGGTGTCCTATTTTTATCCCAGAAAAAACAATTATGTAATTACAGATGTTGGAATGGTAAACCTGGTGCCTTGGAAATATACAAAATCCATGTCCATTGGTTTATGTGCGGTTACCATCCTTATTTATATTTTATTGGGCCAAAGTGGATAAAACAAAAATTAATTAACACATAATTATTTAAAATGAACATCTTAAAAAACTATATAAACGGAACTTGGCAACATAGTACATCAAAAGAAACTATTGATGTGGTCAACCCTGCAAATCAAACCGTATTGGCCAAGGTACCTTATGGAGCGGAAACCAAAAAGGATGTGGGGCAAGCGGTCCTCGCCGCACAAAATGCGTACAACGAATGGCGTAACGTTCCGGTAATAAAAAGGGTTCAGGTACTGTACCGGTTAAAATCCTTGCTTGAAGAGCACATGGAAAGCCTGGCGAAGATCATAACGGAAGAATCGGGCAAGACCAAGGCAGAATCCTATGGCGAAATACAAAGGGCCATTGAAAATGTGGAGGTAGCATGCGGTACGCCGATGCTTATCGCAGGTGATGTGATAGAGGATATTGCAACGGGAATTGATGAAATGATGATTAGGCAGCCCTTGGGTGTCGCCGCCTGCATTACCCCCTTTAATTTTCCGAGCATGATCGTATTTTGGTTTTTGCCCTACGCCATTGCTACTGGGAACGCCTTTATCGTAAAACCCTCGGAAAAGGTGCCGTTGACCATGATGAAAATTTTTGAGCTCCTAGATCAATTGGATATGCCCAAAGGCCTCGTTAGTTTAGTACATGGCGGTAAGGACTCCGTAGATGCCATCTTGGAGCATCCAAAGATCAAGGCCATCAGTTTTGTAGGAAGTACACCGGTGGCGAGGTATATTTATAGCAAGGGAACTGCCAATGGCAAACGCGTACAGGCCCAGGGCGGTGCAAAAAACCCCGTTGTGATATTGCCCGATTCCGATATTGAAATGTCCACTAAAATCATTGCCGATTCCGTTTATGGTTGTGCCGGACAACGTTGCCTCGCCGCCTCTACCATTATTACGGTGGACGACCATAAAAGGGAAATCAAGGATGCGCTCTACGAAACCGTCAAATCCAGGACCACCGGATATGGCTGGGACGATAGCGTAAGTATGGGCCCCGTAATCACGCCTGAAAGCAAGACCCGTATAGAAGGATTGATTCAAAAAGGTATTGACGAAGGCGCAAAGTTACTGCTCGATGGCAGAAATACGTCCGTTTCCGGTTATGAAGATGGTAATTTTATAGCGCCCACCATACTGGAAAATGTAGCCTTGGACAAGGAATTGATACATACCGAAATATTTGGCCCGGTCATGAGTTTGATATCCATGAAAAATATAGATGAAGCACTGTCCTTCGTGAACAGCGGCAGTTATGGAAATATGGCCTGTCTTTTTACGGGTAGCGGGGCAAATGCAAGAAAGTTCCGAAATGAGGCCGATGCCGGAAATATAGGAATCAATATCGGTGTTGCCGCCCCCATGGCGCAGTTTCCGTTTAGTGGTTGGAAGGATAGTTTCTTCGGAGACCTGCACGGACAGGGCAAGCATGCCATTGAATTTTTTACACAGACCAAAGTAATCATAGAACGATGGCCGAATATCTGGTCTCGTAAATTTTAATAGCACCCTTATATGATAAAAATCGCAAACGCGCCTTGCTCTTGGGGCGCACTCGAATTTGATTTGGAAGAAAAATCCGAAGAAATCGGTTTTGAACAAGTCCTGGATGAAATTAAGCAAACAGGCTATATTGGCACGGAACTGGGCGACTGGGGCTTTATGCCAACAAATCCAGTACTGTTACGGGAAGCTATAGATAGCAGAGGCCTAGAACTTTTAGGTGCCTTTGTTCCAATAGCCTTGGTAGACGAGCGGACGCACGACATGGGTATCCGATCCGCTTTAAGGGTAGCGGAACTTATGCTTAAGGCGGGATATGAAAATGCCTTTATCGTTTTGGCGGACGACAATGGAAGTGTTCCCTTACGGACAAAAAATGCCGGCAGGATCAATCCCGAAATGGGACTGACCGAAGCCCAATGGAACACCTATGCCACGGGTGCGGAAAAAGTGGCCAAAGCCGTGAAGGATGCTCATGGACTAAGAACGGTGTTCCATCATCATTGTGCAGGCTATGTGGAAACGCCGCATGAAATAGATACCCTAATGTCACTTACCGACCCCGATTTAGTAGGATTGTGTTTGGACATGGGGCATTATGCCTTTGGCGGAGGTGATCCCGTTACCGCCCTAAGAAAACATTCCGACAGAATTTGGCATGTCCATTTTAAGGATTTTGACCCGGATGCGGCGCGGCTGTCAAGAGAGGCCAATGGCGATTATTTTGATGCTATAAAAAGAGGGGTTTTCTGTGAACTTGGCAAGGGAAGCGTGGATTTCAAAACCATAGTTGATCTATTACAGGATAAAAATTACAACGACTGGATCGTGGTGGAACAGGATATCCTTCCAGGCATGGGAGCACCAAAACAATGCGCAGCGAACAACAGAAATTATATAAGTTCATTAGGTTTATAACTAAATTATAGATAATGTCAACATTAAAAATAGCCATAGCCGGTCTTGGAAGAATAGGAAAGATTCATCTAGACAATTTAATGCAAACGCCCAACGTAAAAGTTGTAGCGGCTACAGACCCGGATGAAAATGGGCTCAAGTATGCGAAGGACAAAGGGGTCCAATACACCACCAACTCCTTTGAAGAAATGCTCGGCATCACTGAAATCGATGCCATTTTAATATGCTCCCCTACCGATACCCATGCCGATTATGTAGAACTTTCGGCAAAGGCCGGATTACACATTTTTTGTGAAAAACCACTTGATCTTTCGGTGCAAAGGGTATTGGAAGTCTTGGAAGTTGTGGAGCAAAACAAGGTGAAATTAATGCTGGGCTTCAATAGAAGGTTCGATAAGGAATTCAGAAAAGTAAAGGAGCTGGTACAAAATGAGGCTGTGGGTCAACCACATTTGGTAAAAATTACCAGCAGGGATCCAGGCGCTCCTCCAGTAAGCTACATTGAAAAGTCCGGCGGCCTTTTTTTGGATATGACGATCCATGATTTTGATATGGCCCGTTTTGTGGTAGATAAAGAAATAACGGAGGTCTACGCAAAAGGTGCGGTGCTCGTAGACCCTGCCATTGGAGAAGCGGGCGATATTGATACCGCCGTTGTAATACTCACCTATACGGACGGTACCATGGCGGTAATAGACAACAGCAGGGAGGCGGCCTATGGTTATGACCAACGTGTGGAGGTCTTTGGTTCGAAAGGCATGGTACAGTCCAACAACAATTTTCACGATTCCCATAAACTATATAACAAACAGGGAATACATGCTGCGTTGCCGTTGCACTTTTTCTTGGAGCGTTATCAAGAAGCTTACAAGACAGAAATACAAGGTTTTATAAAAGGACTTTCAAACGGAACAAAAATGCCCGTTGATGGTAATGACGGATTGCAATCCTTGAAAATAGGCCTTGCTGCCTTAAAGTCCTTGAAGGAGAATAGACCTGTTAAAATTTCTGAAATTACGTAACGTAAAAATAATACCCATAAATATAAAAATCCTGTTTAAATGAAGAAGCAAATCGCTTTCTTATTCTTGCAACTATTCTTTTTATCATTAGTTACATTCGCTCAAAAAGCGGAACATATCGATGTCATGTCCTTTAATATTAGATATGATAATCCGGAGGATGGCAAACAGAATTGGCATCATAGAAAAGAAAATGTGGTGCGCATGATCAATTTTTATGATTTGGATATCATTGGTATGCAAGAAGTTTTGGCAAATCAATTAAACTATCTGAAAACGAATCTAAAGCAGTATGAAACTCTTGGCGTTGGTCGGGAAGATGGTAAGGAGAAGGGAGAATTCGCTCCAATTTTTTATAAAAAAGATAGGTTTAAGGTATTAAAGAGCGGCACGTTCTGGCTAAGTGAAACACCCCAAAAGGTAAGCAAAGGATGGGATGCTTCCCTGGAAAGAATTGCAACTTGGGCCGTATTAAGGGATAAAAGTACTATGGAAGAGTTCATTTTTATGAATACGCATTTTGACCATAGAGGCGACATAGCCCGAGTTGAAAGTGCTAGATTATTGAAGCAAAAATCGATAGAATTGGCAGGAAATCTACCTTTGATCCTTACTGGCGATTTTAATCTAACTCCCGAATCTGAAGGTATTGAAACCCTGACCCAGCCCGATGGAAAAAATACTTTGGTCAACGCTAGTAGTGCAGCCACGTTCACTTATGGACCCGACTGGACTTCAAGTGGTTTTGATAACAGGCCCTTCGAAGAACGCAAAGTAATAGACTATATTTTTTTAAAAGGAATTGGAACAGTAAACAAATATGCGGTTTTTTCTGAAATGTTAGAAAATCTATTTTTATCCGATCATTGTCCGGTTTTTGCACAGGTTGAGCTATAGTAAATTCGTAAGGCCAGATAAGTCCCAAATTTCAAGGATTGGAAAGCAAGGTTTGGGCAACAACGATAGCATGAATTAGGAACGGTTAAATATTGGTCTCTATACCCTATAAATGAGATTTCTTTCCCATTTAAAGAACCAAGTAATTTGGGTATAGGCAATGAAGGGCGTACGCATTAAATTTGTGTCCTTATCCTCCATAGTTTGGCCCTGATTTAATGATGTTTATACAATTGTTTTTTGGACACCACCCTACCCGTTTTCATATTGATTTGAAAATGATCGGATGGGGCACCGTTCATGAATTTATCCAAAATGGTCATCAAATCAAGCATATCTCGTTTGATAGTGTCTTGGCCGGAAACCCTACTCCCTTCCAAAAAAGATGTCGCCAAGAAGTGATATTGCCTAAGGCGTTCAGCACCAATATCGGCATGGGCGAGTTCGTCCGCACTCCTAAGTCTATACAGATCAAACAGTAGATCTGCACCGCACCAATCGTCAAAACCCTGAATGCTAAGTTTATCTTTACGAAGACCTTTACTAGCCTTGCGCAGTAAGTCGGAACTCAACTCATTTCCTGTTCTCAATCTACCCATTACATCCTCAAAACCCTCGTTCTCCATAACTTGTGAAAGCGCCAATAGTTCCTTGCCAGTACTATTCAGTAGAAATATTAAAAATTTCTTAGGCCAATCGGACGGTAAAAAACGTAACCTTACCAATTCCTTTAAATGCCAATGGGTAAAATCCCCGTAGCTTTTTGACGATAAAATAGTACGGTCCCAAATTTTTTCGTCTCCAATACTTTTTAAAAAGTCGTATTCCTGCCAATACAGCTCAAAAAACGCGCTAAAACGCGGAACGGTATCCAGAATTACCGTCTCTACATGTACCATTCCCTTATCCTTTATGGTCACTACTTTATAGGCGGGTTTATATGCGGCCAAAGAAGGGACCTGCACATTTACCAATGTCTTTCCTTCCTCATTGCTATGAATCCCTGTATCGTTCATGTGCATGTGGCCCCCAAAATGAAGCTTTAAGCCAGCTTGGACAAAAATATCGGCCACCCTTTTATCAGGAACACGGTTATTTTGCATTTTACCGCCAACCAACAAATTACCAATTTCTTCAGAAGCACCATTCGTAAAATCTACCATGGGATAATGACTAAAAGCTATCAGTGTTTTTCCATGCTTTTCTGCCTCTTGCACAATTTTACGAACCCACTCCACGAGGTATTTTTTGTCCGTCAGCAGATTATCATGTCCCAAACCATTGTTTGGATATTCCAAATGGATTTTGTTATCATTCAAGACAACTTCTTTTTTTAAATAGGTATTGGCATCCAAAGACAGTAGCCACAGACCTTCTGCAGGCTCTACCACATAACTAAGGTCTGGTAATACTGTATCATTAGACCCAATGATTAGGCTTCTTTGTTGTAACGAAGCTTGGATTTTGGCTGTATCAAACTTGTAATCATTATAGTTGTAATCGGAAAATGGCGATGCCCAATAGTGATATTCCGACTTCGGATAAAAACCGTAATTACCAAGCATTTGAGCAATTCCTTCATAACCTAAATTTTGAATATCCTTGGTAATCACAACGGGATGCTCCTTAACCAAATCCGCAACATACAGGTTACCATCCGAGAAGATCGGCTGCCGTTTACCGCCCTCACCTAAAAAATCGATTTTCCCATCGTTATGGTTAAACGGCCGCACTACATCATGATTTCCTGTCGCCAGAAAAAAAGAAATATCATACTTTTTGGAGTATTGCCCTAAAATTTCCTTTAACCCTCGGATATGTAAAGGCTGACCGTCATCAGAGAAATCGCCAGGTAGAAAAACGTGCTTTATTTTTCTTTCCACCACATCGTCTAGTGCGGCCAAAAATGCGAAATAATTTTCATTGAAAATTCGTGTAGAACGTAACTGGCTACCCATAGTCCTTATCAATACATTCTTCCCATTAGTGGGGTTTTTAACCCCTTGATACTCGGAATCCGACAAATTTCCATAAACATCTTGCAAATGGACATCGGCAATTACGGCCAATTTAATTTCCTCTCTGCCCAACTTATTTTGTGTAGCACAGGAGGACACAAAAAAAGTCAAAATAAAAAGGACGCGGAAACTATTTCTATTAAAAAAACAAATGGTCATGTACAGATATATCATACCGTATAAAACTAGTGATTATCGGGTATGCGGAAGAATAGTATTATGCAAAGGTTTGCAGTCCTAATAAAAAAGTATTTTTTGGCCCTTTGTTTAAAACGATCAGAATTCATTAATCTCATCCCACCAAGTGAACCAACCTCTAATACCCCAAGGTACTGAATGCCAACCAGGCCATTAAGCCCCCTCCTATTTCTAAAGCTTCCTCGTCTATATCAAAGGTCGGGGTATGGAGTCCGGAAGTGATTCCCTTTTGTATATTACCCGTTCCCAGCATATAAAAACTGGCCGGATTCTTTTGGGAATAATACGAAAAATCCTCGGCAGCCATCCAAGGATCCAAGTCAAGTACATTCTCGACACCAAGATATTCCCCTGATAACGCTTTGAGATTGTTGGTCAGTTCGACATCATTGATCAGGTGCGGATACCCATAATGTATCTTGAGTTCACAAGTGCCGCCCATTCCTTCCGCGATGGATGTTACTAATTTTTCTAGTTTTAAAAGGGCTTCCTTTCGCCATAGTTCGTCCAAGGTTCGGAAAGTACCTTCTACATAAACGGTGTCCGGCAACACATTGATAGCTCCATCTGCCACAACCTTACCAAAAGACAGCACGGAAGGAACCAAAGGAGAAGCCATTCTACTGATCAGCTGTTGCGCCGCTATGATAATATGGGATGCTATCAAAACAGCATCTATGGCTTTTTCGGGCATAGCGGCATGGCCTCCCCTACCTCTAACGGTAAGAAAAAGTTCGTCCGTGCTCGCCATACACTTTCCTAAACGAAATCCTACTTTGCCTATCGGAATATCTGGCCGCACATGTTGTCCAATATGGGGCTGAACACCTAAATCTTGGTATACTTTTTCTTTCATTACCAAGCTCGCCCCGCCAGGCGTTACTTCTTCGCCCGGTTGAAACAATAAATTTACGGTTCCCTTAAGCTCTGACTTAATTTCGTTTAAGATTCTAGCGCAAAGCAGTAGTGAAGCAGTATGCGCATCATGCCCACATGCATGCATTATCCCAGGGTTTTTGGAAGCATACCCAGCATCGTTTATTTCTGTTATCGGTAGCGCATCAATATCTGCACGCAATACAAGGGATGCCCCCGGCTTGATCCCTTTAATGCTAGCTAATAATCCAGTTTCCGCAACGGTCACAGCATCTGTTATCCCTAAAAAACTCAATTGCTTTTTGATATAGCTACTGGTTTCAAATTCTTGAAAAGAAAGTTCAGGGTATTGGTGTAGATGCCTCCGTATTTCAATACTTTGTGGAGCATATTGGTGTGCCAGCTGTTGTATTCTCTCTTTTATTTCCATTAGTTCTCCTGTAAGATCACGGTAAGGGGATTCCACAATCGCTCCGCGTGGTATAAAATCTGTTCCTCCGGAATTTCTTGACCCACCTTAAAAACCAAATAGGCATTTTTCTCGTGATATTTGCTCCCTTTAGGCACCGTGATAGCGGAATCTATCAAGACCCGATTCCAATAGCGACCATTATTACTGGCCGTGCTTATTTTGGTATGATGATTATACAAGGGAGAAGTGCTTCCTTCACTATTGGTATTGTCATATTCTAAACGGATGGAAGCCAGGCCGTATCCATAATCGGTATTATAAAATGCAACAAAACCGGTATCGTCAGGGATTGGTTCACTGTCCAAACTATCCAATTCTGTAGTATATAATTTTAATCGGGCAAGCGTTCCGTTGGGTTTTTGATAGGCTACATGGGTAAACAGGCTATCCATGGTCATTTCATCGTTACGCAGTAGTTTTAAGCTTATCTCTTTTTCTAGTGTCATGTTAGATTCAAAGATAAAATAAGGGCGATTCGCTAGAAAGGTATACTCCCCTTCCACAAAAATTTCAGGGACACTATCCGTTGTACCGGAACGCAATTTTGTAACCGCGTATAGTCCCTGCTCCACTTTATGCTTTGAACTTGGGGTCAAATCTTGAGTCCACTCCGAAAAGTCCCTCTTCGGGATAAAATTACGGTAATTTTAGTTAGGGAAAAACGGGCGAAAGCCCTATCTTT
>Ga0075108_10000726_pt1 | contig 18581 bp, 18 predicted proteins | sample AntAceMetag02UK1_FD_69797 | JGI IMG/M metagenome (GOLD analysis project Ga0075108, IMG submission 69797) | Saline lake microbial communities from Ace Lake, Antarctica - Antarctic Ace Lake Metagenome 02UK1 | ecosystem: Environmental > Aquatic > Non-marine Saline and Alkaline > Saline | place...
GCGTTTTAGAACCCATGCAGAGAAGCACGAAATGAGCCACCTGTATGAAGACAAAATCAAAAACATGGGCAATGCTGGTCGAAATGGTGGAGAATATTACACGCCACGTCCGCTTATTACAACCATTGTAAAAGTAGTTGCCCCAACCATTGGCAATAAAATATATGATGGCGCAGTAGGATCTGCCGGCTTCTTGTGCGAAGCATTTGACTACCTCACTTCGACAGGCTCAGTGAACGGCAGTGGACTCTCAACAAAGGATTGGGAGACACTACAAAAACGCACCTTTTTTCGGCAAAGAGAAAAAGTCATTGGCGTACATCATAGGTATTATGAATATGATTTTACACGGTGTGGAAGCTCCCAACATCATACACACCAACACACTTGCCGAAAACTTGGCCGACATACAGGAAAAAGACCGTTATAATGTGGTGCTTGCCAATCCGCCTTTTGGTGGGAAGGAACGTGCCGAAGTACAAGAAAACTTCCCGATTAGAACAGGTGAAACCGCTTCGCTCTTTTTACAACACTTCATCAAAATTTTGAAAGCAGGCGGTAAAGCAGGGGTGGTCATTAAAAATACCTTTTTGAGCAATACCGATAATGCCTCGGTGGCTTTGCGGAAAGAGTTGCTGCAAAACTGCAACCTGCACACCGTATTGGATTTACCGGGCGGCACTTTTACAGGTGCAGGCGTAAAAACCGTAGTGCTGTTTTTTGAGAAAGGAAAAGCCACGCAAAAGGTTTGGTTTTACTCCTTGAACCTCGACCGCAATTTGGGCAAGACCAATCCGCTCAACGAAAATGATTTGGCGGAGTTTGTTGAACTTCAAAAGTCTTTTGCCGAAAGCGAGAACTCTTGGACTGTAAACATGAAAGATGTTGACCAAAGCACTTTTGATTTGAGTGTTAAAAATCCAAATGCACCAGAAGCTGCACCGCTCAGAAAACCCCAAGCTATTTTGGAAGAAATAAAAGCATTGGATGAAGAAAGTGCTGAAATCTTAAACTCAATTTCTGAATTGATATGAAGGATGAAATAATTTTATATCAATTAGATAAACTTACCGAACACATTGAGGTAAGAATAGAGCATGAAACCGTTTGGCTAAACTGGCAGCAAATTGCGCTTTTGTTTGACAGAGATATAAAAACAATTGGTAAACACATTGCCAATGTATTGAAAGAAGAATTAGTAGGGCTTTCAGTTGTCGCAAAATTTGTGGCAACTACAACAGACGGCAAAACATATCAAACAGAAAACTAGAACCTTTATATGATTATTTCTGTGTGTTATAGAGTAAAATTGCAAAGAGGTATTCAATTTCGTATTTGGGCAGACAATATCCTTAAAGATTATTTGCTAAAAGGATATGCCATTAATAACAGAATGAACCGTATGAAAGACAATATGGAAATTTTAAAAACCAAAGTAAACGAAATTGATTTGCAAGTAAATGCCCATTTAATACCCACACAAGGGGTGTTTTTTGAAGGGCAAGTGTTTGAAGCTTACAAGTTGGCTTCTAAAATTATCCGCTCTGCCAAGCAGAATATTGTATTGATTGATAACTACTTAAACGAAAAGACACTTACGCACTTAGCCAAAAAGAACAAAGAAGTCAGTGCTCTTGCTTAGCAAAACAGTGAGCAAGCAACTGACTTTAGACGTTCAGCACGCCAACAAACAATATGGAGGCTTTGAGCTGAAAGCCTTTACCAAAAACCACGACCGCATTTTAATTATAGACAACCAAGAGGTTTATTATTTGGGCGCCTCCTCAAAAGACTCGGGTAAAAAGTTGTTCGCCTTTTCAAAAATGGATAAGGATTCCGTAAAAAAATATTATAAACTCAATTTTGGAATTGATATGAAGGAAGGTTGGGAAACAAAGACATTAGGGGAAATCTGTAAAATGTATCAGCCCAAGACTATTTCAAAGAAAGAAATGGTCGTTGGTGAGCCTTACCCTGTCTTCGGAGCAAATGGAATTATCGGAAATTTTGATAAGTACAAACACGAAGAAGCGCAATTACTTATTACTTGCACAGGGCAAAAGTATTTAAAAAATAAAATGCCTATTGTATTTGGATCGATGGAACGGACGGCATATCTTGGTACTATCATTTTTCAGCCCATGGGCGCGGGTTAAAAAAATGCGGACAGACTTAGGGTCTATTGATCGCCGCGTACTTTTCATGAAGCAATTCGGTACAATGGAGGGCCCCCGCAGGACCACCAAAGGTAATTTTCTCCACCCGCTATCCGATATACTTTTCCTTGTCATATCCGCTGTGGTCAGTGGTGCCGACGATTGGGGGACCATCGTCCTTTTTGGCGAGAACCAGTTGAAGTGGCCCAAAAAATACGGTGGCTACAAGAACGGGGTACCCTCCTGCGATACCCTGAAAAGGGTGTTCTGGGCACTTGACACCAAATGCTTCAACACCTGTTTTATGGATCGGGCAAAGGATATCTGCGAACCTGGTGCCGGCGCGGTGGTCGCCGTGGACGGCAAGGCCATCAGGGGCACAAAGCAAAAAAAGCTTCCCCATACCGTCTCGGCGTTCGCCGAGGGAAACCGCCCGACCCGCGGCCAGGTGGCCACGGACGAAAAGAGCGACGAGATCACGGCCATACCCCAACTGTTGGGCCTACTGGATATAGGGGGCACGACCCTAACGATAGATGCCATGGGGTGCCAAAGGGAAATAACAGAAAAGATGATCGACAAGGGAGCCGACTACCTGCTTGCGGTAAAGGGGAACCAGGGAAGCCTAGAAGAGGCAATATCGGATACCGTACGCCTCGAAGTACCCATGGACAGGGATGTCCAGAGCGACCTGGGCCACGGAAGGATAGGGACAAGTGCTGCGTAAAGTAGTGCACTCCTGCCTTTTTCATCGGGGTATCGAACATCTACCTCTTTGTTTTTCAAAAGGATTTCCGCTATTTTTCGTTTTCCGCCTTCACAGGCGATGATAAATGACATGGAAATAGGTGTGGGTTTATGGTTTGTTGTGTTTTTTACTTTTTATATTGACTTATCCAAGGTAGAATCAAGATTGCCGTGCTTTTAGAATCGAGGGCCAAGATATATCCGCTGCTTAATGGAAGTTACAACTTGGTTTCTGATATAGGTAGAATACTTTGAACCTTTTCCCTGCTTATTGCCACTTTTCACTTATTTGCTAACAAGATCTCCACCGTTTTCGATTTTAAATTATCGTTAAATGCGATCATCATGGCCGTGTCTTCTTTGGTGTTGGTAATGCTTGGTTCGGCACCCGCGTCCAATAACAATTTTACATTGCGGCACACCTCTTTGTCCCTTTTATCTTCGTTTAGGGTATGGCGGCCACAGATTTTGTGTAACAAGGTATTGCCCTCGTTATCTTGTCTGTTTATATCAAATCCGTCAGAAGCAATGATTACTTCCAAAATTTTGGGCGATTTATCCGTTAGGGCATACATAGTGGTCACTTGTTTGTGATAATGGGTGCTGGTTTCGTAAAGGTCGGCTCCATCTTCCAATAATAATTTCAATAGTTCGGGGTTGCAGCCCATGCGAGCCGATTCGAACAATAGCGATACGCCGCTGTTCGTTTTTTCGTCGAATTTGGGTGTGGCATATTCGCGCATCAACCTGTATTTATTCAAATCTACGGCGTTTGCCACCGCGTGGTAAAAAGGCGATACACCGTCCTTATCCTGCGTATTTGGGTTGGTTCCATTGTCCAACAAAACAACCATTTAATATAAGGCTCTCTATGTTCGCGTACAGCGATATATAAAGGTGTTTCTTTGGTCACGTTCGGCTTTTCGATATCCAATCCTTGCTCGTAAAACAGGTCCTGATAAGTAATTCCCTTATCGTTTGTCCGGGTATATTTCTATACGATTTCATGAATAAGATTTCCTTCGGAACGGTTAATGATATTATTATCGCAACCCTTATCTACCAAGGCTTTTAAAATTTCAACGGCCACCTCGTTTTCCGGCGCAAGACTCAATAGGGATTTTCCTTCCAACTCGTCGTTGAGGCTCTGAACCCTTGGGATAAACTAGTTTAAATAGGAAATGGAGACATCATCCGTACCCAAATTTTTCAGGATACTCATGAATATCGTTTTATTTAAACTGTCATATTCATGGATATCCATTTCAATGGCTCCATTTTCAATGAGCGCATCTACAACGCCGAAAGCCTTTTCCCTAATTATGGTGTCGTAAATACCTGTAACATGATATTCTTGCATCCCTTCAAAAGGATTGCCTCCCGTATTGATGATTTCTATCGCTTTTTCAAAGTCTTTGGGACGTATGGCATCTTGCAGCATAGTTATAGTTGTTTTAGGCGGATGAACTAAACAACGAAAAATAGTGTTGATAGTACAATCCATATTCAGGAACTACAAAAATGATAATTGGAAGAATGCGGCCATATCCCTTTTCAAGGGAAAAGGACTATCCCTGAAAGCCGTGATAAGAATTAATGGGGAAACCATATAGTATTCAAATAAACTAGTCCGACCAAGAGCCAAATTGTATTGATCCGAAGAAAACAAAAACTTCAACCCATAAAATCTTAAGTCATAGGCCCTTTTGTCTTATATCACTTATCAAAAGCTATCCAAAGAAACCTGTCGGACGACAATCAAGCTAACGGTAGCCCCAAAGATTATTCCATGTCTTTAAGCTGAATGGCAAGTGCCTTTGTAGATAATTGTACTTCTATGAGGCTTAGGGCCAAGGAGACCATCAAAGCCAGTAGACTAAAACCAAAAACCACTTTTGCCAATGTGGCATATTCCAAATAGATAAGACCCATGGTAATCACTGCCAACAAAAAACTAAAGATGGCCGTGGCCTGCATGTTTTTGATGATAGTCAATCTTTTACTTAGTTTTTTGACTTGCAGCCGAACGGATTCAGATGCCGTTTCCTTATATTTTTGATGTAACTGGCGGATCAATGCCGCAATGGCAAGATACCGGGCATTGTAGGCCAACATGGTCAAAGAAATGGCCGGGAATAACAAAGCGGGAATACTTAAGGAAAGTTCCATGTGTATTTATTTCTGAAAGATAAATGAACTACTTTCCTTTGCCGTTGGAAAGTTATCTGGAATTTCCTGTGTCACTTTGCCAGTAGCGGCCCATTCCGTACCACGCAGCATAGTGGTCATAAAACCGATGCAGTTAACCGAATAGTCCGCATGCCCCATAATATTGTGAAAAACCCGCCCTTTGCCATAGGTCAGGGTCATTAATGCAGGTTCGTGCCTTCCCGTGCCCTTATTCTTTGGGTCGGCATAAGCGGTAGCCAAAATCTCCATGTTTTCCGCAGGGCCGCGCAGGCTGTTGTAGAGTTCGTCTTTGGTGTGCGTCCAAAATTGGGGCATACCTTTGGTAATGGGATGTGCCATGTTTCTGATTTGAATTTGATATTCACTTTGTGGGCCATGCGCACCGCCATTGCCAGCCGTGTTGTCCCGAATAAGTTCGCCCGCTTCATTATAATAGATATAAGGGCCATCTTTTTCGTCGCGGTCGCCCCAGCCGCCTAGACCTATCATTTTGTTGTAGGCCTCCCATTCTGGAAAGGAGTTGTTCGCCGCATGAAATACTACCAAACCTCCACCGTTTTCCATATAAGTTTCCAATGCCTTTTGTGTTGCTTCGGGCCAGGGAGCGGCATTCCAACCAAAATTGGTAATGACCACGTTGTATTTGGAGAACTCCGGATTAAAATCTGGGTCCGTTTTCGGATTTTCCAAGGCTATGGTGGCAGGAAGTCCATCAATCGGAAATTCTGCTATGTATTCCTTACCTTCCCAAGTATAGCCAGAGCGCACTACATCAACAGTAAATAAATTGGTTTCTAACAAATAATGTTGTAGAATGACCGTAATTTTTGGCCACTGTTCATGGTTATTTTGACCATCAATGATCAATACTTTTATGGGCGTTTGGGAATATTGTGGTGTAGCATTCAGTCCTATAAGTAAACACAGGAGCATTGCTATAATTTTAGGGGATACCATCCTTTAGTTTTTAGGGTTAATCTGTTGCAATTCCAAAATATATCCAATGCACTTCGGTTGTAAACGGATTCGATTGTGAGTGGAGTTCCCCAGGAGCAATAGTTATACATTGCCCTTCGGTAAGCTCATGCTGTGTTCCGTTGACTTCGAAAATCGCCTTTCCTTTTTGTATGTAGAATACTTCGTACATGCTGTTGTGTTTATGGGTTTCTACAAACTGCCCTGGTTGAAAAACAGCAGTACTGAACATCATCAACTGCGGAATTTCCCCAGAACCTATTAGGGTCTTTTTCTTTATGCTAGGGTCATGGACAACCCCTAGTTCGGGTAAAGTATGCCAGTCTACTATTTTCACGGCTTTTTTATTCTATGGTAAATGATTTGGTTTCCTTTTGTCCGTTCCCATTTAGTTCTAGGACATACGTTCCTTTTGGGAGATAGGTTTTACCATCCTTTGCTTCATCCAATTTGGCTTTGTGTTTCTTAAGATAGTCCATTTTGCCCGCTTTTGAAAAGGCTACATCAAAAGAGAGTACGTTTAGCCCTTTCTCGCCTTTCAGCTCGGTTTCGCTTATTATAATAGCATCATCGGTTTTGACCGTAGCGGTAAAGTTACCTGCTTTTGAGGAGTAAAAGGTAAGATCTAAACCTGGTGTTGTTGGTTTTAACCAAGAACTCCAAGAGCTTCCCCATCTGGTGGAATGTTTTATATTTTCCAGATCAAAAGCATAAAGGTCTTTGGCCATGATGGTAGGCGTCATCAATTGTATGGGCGCAATATCCGCTTTGTAGATGCCCCGACCGTGCGTAGCCACGATCAAATGTTTTGCTTCGGGCTGAATGACCAGATCGTGTATGGCGACGCTGGGCATGCCGCTCTGGAAGGCTTCCCATGATGCCCCTTGATTTAGGGAGGCATACAGACCGTTGTCCGTACCTACAAAGAGGAGATTTTCGTTTTTGGGATCTTCGATGATGACGTTAACGGGCGAGTCGGGCATATTGGAAACAATGGGTTTCCATGTTTTCCCGTAATCGTTACTTTGGTAGAGATAAGTCGTAAAATCATCGTAGCGGTATCCGCTCAAGGCCAAATATACCCGTTCCTTTTTATGGCTAGATGCCAGTATTCGGTCAGCCCACAAGGTCTCGCCCGAGTTGGGACCTGTCAGGTTTTTAAAGCCTGATAAGTCTACATTCTTTCCGATTTCCTCCCAAGTACTACCACCGTTTTTGGACACCTGCACAAGACCGTCGTCGCTAGTGGTATACAGCAAACCGAACTGAAAGGGTGATTCTGAAAGGGAGGTTAAGGTGCCATAAGGGACATTCCCTTTTTTTCCGCCTGCGGTAAGGTCTGGAGAAATAGCTTCCCAAGTATTGCCTTGGTCCATGGAGCGCATCAATTTATTCGTTCCAAAATAAAGAATATCTTGGTTGTGGCTGGAAAGCAGTATGGGCGATTCCCAGTTAAAACGATAGGGTGCTTCTCCCAGTTTATGACTTGGTTTTATAAATGTACTTTCGTCTTTTTCAAGATCTAAACGGGAATAATAGCCAAATTGAGAGCCCGTAAACACAATATTAGGATTTCTGCGGTCTATCTGGATCTGCATACCGTCACCGCCCGCAATTTCTGTCCATGGATGATGGCCGGTCTGCTGCCACTCAAAGTCGCTTTGGGCGTTATGAGGCCCCATCCAAACGCCGTTGTCCTGCAGACCTCCATAAACGTTATAGGGTTCTTGATAATCTATATTGACGGCAAAGAAGGTGCCAGCAGATTCTGAATTGTTCTTGGACCAGTTTTCGCCATCGTCATAGGAAATATTCAATCCGCCATCGTTTCCGTTGATCAAATGTCCCGGTCTTTTTGGATTTACCCACAAGGAATGATGGTCTACGTGCACGTTTTCCTTTTGAATTGACGTGTAGGTTTTACCGGCATCGTCCGACTTTATAATAGGAACGCCCAAGAGGTATATTTTGTCCTTATCGGTCGCGTCTACACGTACTTGTGCAAATACGTAACCATAGCTATAGAAAAGGTCATCTATATAGTCCTCGTTCTGTTTTTTCCAAGTTTTGCCACCGTTGTCACTACGGTATACTTCGGCACCTATCACAGCAGTATCTGCCTCTTCAGGGTCTTCCTCGCCCAAGTATAGCACTACATCCGACAGGCGAATCTCATTTTTGGACACCATTTCCTTAACCACTATTGCTGTGCATGTTTTTGGAAACCGGTTGTCCTTTAAAAAAGTGTCCAATTCCGTGTTGTCCAACTTTTGAAATTCTGATACGGACATCCCCTTAAAATCTTTCTTGGTTAATCCGGCCGGTTTGGTTGTTTCTTCTGGTGTTTTAGGTCTTCTAAACTGGTTGTCGTGCACCGCGTATAAAGTGTTTTCATCATAAACGGCAAATCCTATTCTACCCACGCCTTCCCCGGCGGGAAAGCCACTTTCACCTGTCGAAATTTTGACCCAAGAACTCCCCGCATCCGTGCTTTTAAAGATGCCAGATGCAGTTCCATTGCCCACAAAATCCCAAGCTTTTCTATCTTTTTCCCATGCCGCTGCATACTGTATGGAAAAGTCGTTGGGCGCATGTGCCACGTCTATAATACCCGTTGTATTGTTAATGTACAAGGTTTTTCCCCATGTGTTTCCACCATCGGTAGTTTTGTACATTCCGCGTTCCTCGTTAGGGGAGTAAAGGTGTCCGGTAACGCCTACCACAACTTCGTTGGGATTTGTGGGATGCACAAGAATCCGTCCAAAATGGTGCGCATCGGTCAGGCCCATAATTGCCCATGTTTCCCCATTATCCGTAGTTTTCAGCATCCCAATGCCCGAATAGGAAGAGCGCGATGAGATATTTTCTCCTGTACCCACCCAAATGGTACCGGTTGGCCAATGAACGCCAATATCCCCAACATTAATGCTGGGGGCATTGTCCATAATAGGCGTAAAGGTGGTGCCATTGTTCTTAGTATGCCAAACGCCACCCGAGGCATAGCCAACGTAGAACTCCGTTGGGTCGTCTGGATTTACTTCCAAATCTGCCACACGGCCGCTCATTATGGTTGGACCAATATTTTTTAAAGGGATATTCTGCAAGATGGACTGCTCCGTAAGCATTGCTTTAGATTGTAGTGCTTTGGCCACGCCTGCTGGCGATGTGGGTTTAATCTGTGCTACACCGATATTTACGGCAAGCAGGGAGACAAGGTAAAAATGTTTCATTTAGGTATGTTCAAATTACTTCGTGGAAGTTAGCTATAACTTTTAGGGTCGGCAAGAAAAAAATGGCACATAGCTTCCTGCTTATTTCATTTCTAGGGGATTGTTTAGAATCGGCCTAATGCAAAACTTAAAAGCTAACCTCTTTTTTGTAGTTTTAAGATTGAAATATAATCCTATGAAAAATATAGTTTATTTATCCCTTTTGACGTTTCTTTTGAGCGCATGTTCAACAGTTAAAAGTTATGAAGTGGGCCAAATCCTAACTCCGCAGGGCGAGATATTGGTTTGGCTATATAAAGAAACCCCCAACCATAAAAAAAGTTTTATACAGCTTGCAAATGATGGCTATTGGGACAGCTTAACTTTTAACCGTGTTATTCCAGATTTCGTGGCACAGGCCGGATGTCCGGATACTCCTGAAGGTTTCAACGATCCCGAATACCTGTTGGCTCCTGAATTCAACGAAAAACTCACACATACCTACGGTGCTTTTGGCGCCGGCAGGGACGGTAACCTCGATAAACTTTCCGCACGTTGCCAGTTTTATATTGTTCAAAACAAAAATGGGGAACACCGTTTGGATGGCGATTATACAATTTATGGAAAGGTCATTAAAGGTATGGATGTTGTAGATGCCATGGTAAGTGTGCCTAGGGACAGTTTGGATGAGCCCTTAACACCCATAATCATGGATGTAAACGTTTTAATGATGACCGCGGAGGATTTAAAGGGGTTTGATGTTGATTTGGATTGAATTGCGTAGTTATGTTTTTATCGAACCTTGTCCAAAAATTATTTTTAAATAGAAATGATTGGCACAAAGTGAAAAGCATTTAGCCATTAATGGCATTGAGTTCTACCAAGTATCAATTCTTTTTCAGCTGATTCAACTGCTGTCCAACCTTCTTCTTTAACCTTTCCTGGGCAGCTATAATTTGGGTTTTTAGACCTTTTGTAGGTTCTTGCTCCATATCTAATAGAGTTTGCATCGTTTTGGAATACCAATCTTCCCAAGCCTTCAATACTGCTTTTTCGTCCTTAAGATTACCGCCATTTTTAAGGCTTTCGGCGCTCAGGCTATATTCCGCTTCTAAACGTTCCTTGGCCGCTTTTTCTATGTTTATAAGTACCTGTTCTGCGGTAGCGGTGGTTGCATTTACCAAGGTCAATGCGCTGGCCAAGGCTCCGGTGCCTACATTTTTAAGAGTTTCTTGTGAAACTTTATCTATTCGGTCATTGTCCGTATGGTAGAATTGGTCGGTGAAATGCCACAACAATAGTCCGGGGATGTCCGCAGCTAAAAAAGGCATGTGATCGCTGCCACCCTCAAACGGATTGGTATTTACCTCCCAATTGGCAAACGCCCCCTGATTTTTGAAGTTATCGATGATAAAATCGGTGAGGTAGTGTGGTTTCATGTCCTCTAAGGACAAAACTTCGCCGCCCCATTCCGAATGTTTATCGTTTCCGCGGGTCCAAATCGCGCTGGGGTCCGGCATTTTTTCGATCAAGAAACTCCCTCCTGTTATTGCTGTATTTTCGCCCACCATATCTAGGCTAATGCCCCATTTGATATCCTTAGAGCGTTCAGCATTTTCTTCGATATACCCTTGGGTAGAGATGATTTCATCGCCCCAAAGATAGGTCAAGGTACGGTCTACATCAATTTGGCCAGACTTCATCAATTGGGCACTTAGCACGGCCATTTCCAGTTGTGCGCCAACACCGGAAGCGTTGTCGTTGGCCCCCGGTTCCTGAATATGTGCGCTAAAGACCAGTCGTTCCTGCGGTACTATTTTTCCTTTGATATCGGCAACGATGGTCAATTCTTCGGAAGGATATATGTTGGTCTTTATGTTCACGGTTACTTTGTTACTGCCGCGCTTCATTGCTTCTTTTAATTTTTCCTTCGCGGCATAAGACAGGGCAATCCCCCAAAATTGGGTATTGGTCTGTGGCGGAAGGCTCCGAAACTGGATGGAGGTTGTATTCTTTTGAGGCTGTAGATAGTCGGGATTGTTATAGGTAATGATACCCAAGGCACCTTCCCTAATCATTTTATCATAAAAAAGTCCCGCTCTGGCTTCGGTAAAACCGATTTTACCTTTTGTGTTTTCAGTTTCGTTTTCATCGAGATTCACTACTTCGGCCGTAATGCCATCCGGCTGTGTGGATACCGAGTTGAGATAGACCATGTTGCCGTTGGTCTGCATGGACAATATAGGCACTTCTTCACCCTGCAAAAGCAATTCCCCGGAAACCGGTTCCCAAGTGGGATACTCCATAGGTCTTTTCTCAATGCGATAGGTAAGTCGGTCTCCTTCCTTTGCGCTCGATTCCAAAACGTACCCTGCTTTTTTCAAATGTTCCACAATCCAATAGATAGATTTATTAAAACCGGTATTTCCGGCCACGCGCCAGTATTGGGCCACAAAATCGGTTGTTTTATAGGCCAAATCGCCCGAATAGGCAGGTCGGACAATATCAAAATAGGGCTGGGAAGGCGATTGAAGCCCTTTTTCTTGGGAACAACCGAGGGTTAGAACAAATAGGGTTAGGTAAAGAAGTAGAGTAGTTTTCATAATCTTGACAAGGAAGCGTAATTTTTAGATTTGGATTTAAGTTTTCAATTATATTATAGGCATGACAATCGGCATAGGATCTTACGGACGAACTAGCTTTTTTTTGACGATCCATTTTATTTTTGAGAAATAGCTTGACTATATTAGAGGAATACCCCAAGTCAAACTGCTTCGCTTTTTATTGATATATCTTTTAGATTAATTGTCTTTTCCTTAATTCCCAAAAGCATTTGGCAGTCGCATCAATGTCTACAGCTGCATTATGAGCTTCGTCAAATCCGATTCTGAAAAGCTTATGGTGTAATTCTGATAGTTTAGGCCATTTGTACCCGTAAGGCCCGTTAATTGCGCAAAAATTGGTACTGCTATGCATTGTGCATATTTTGTTTTTATTCGAAATGCTATTCTTCATGCCATTTCTTAACAATTCGGAACCAATAATTTTTTCGTCAAATGACATATTGTGAGCAACCAGATAATTGGATTGAATAATCAAGTTGTTGAAATTCCCCAATACAGTTGTGATTGGATGGCCTTCATCATTAGCTCTTTGAGTGGTAATACCATGAATTTTAGAAGATGTGGAAGGAATTGAAAATCCGTTAGGTTTGATGATGAAATCTCCTGAAGATATTTTATTTCCCTCATCATCATAGTATAAATAGGCAAGTTGGACAAGTCTAGGCCAATTATTCAAATCCGTTAGTGGTGCCTTCCAATTTTTAGGTAGTCCCGTTGTTTCTGTATCAAAGAATAAATACATTATAAAAATTCGAAAAGTTATTCATTAGTCTCTAAATTTTAAATGGCAAACGACAGGTAACCCCCTGTTGCGACTTTTTTATTCAGTCTTTAAAATAGCACAGCATTCCAAACTACAAAAAGTTCGCCAATACCAAGACTGTCTAACGCAACCACCATCCTACTCCCCCCATTTCCAATCGCCACCAATAATCAATTTCTCCTTCAGATTATTATCGATCATAAACTGTTTGGTGGTCTCGCTGTCCATTTTGGTTGCGGGCAAGGTTTCGGCATTGGCCAACCCATAAAGCATCATGGTGCCAAAACGGGCTGTGTTGACCAAATGATCTTCGTTTACCAAGGGAAAATCATCACAATCGCTATGGTAGCAGCCATAAATGGAACGGTCCAGATTGCTGTGAACTGACAAGATCGGTACCCCTTCCAGCATAAAAGGTTGATGGTCGCTATGCAATCCAGAAGTGTTGCTAAAACTATTCTTGTAGATAGAATCCTGCTGCTGTATGGCCGCTCCCAATGTTGTAAAAAAGCTTTCCTTGTTCAGTTGTCCACCGGCATTCATACCAATGGGATTTCCGGCCATATCCAAATTCATCATGTATTTAATATTGTCCATGGTATTGTTCGCTATGGCTTGGTTCACTAAATACTTGGAACCCAATAAACCTTGTTCCTCACCCATGAACATGATAAATTTAATGCTTCGTTTGGGCAGAAGGTTGTTCGCCTTAAAAGCACGTGCAATATCAATAATAGCAAAGGAACCAATGCCGTTGTCTATGGCACCCGTAGCCAAATCCCAAGAATCCAAATGACCACCGATTACGATTTCCTCCCCTGGAAGTTCACTACCTGGCAGCGTAGCCACTACGTTCCGCGCTTTGATGACATCACTTTTGTTGGTCATTTCTACATGCGCCGATACGCTCTTGCTTTTTAATTTTTCTTTTAAGGCCATACCATCTTCCATACCAATACAGACTGCTGGAATAGGAATAAGTGCCCCGGTAACGGAAGCTGTACCCGTCAATAAAACGCCATTTGGGACTTGGTTGATGATGATCATACCCTTTGCGCCGTATTTCATGGCCAAAGCCGTTTTTTCGCTTCGGTGGAGGTTGGTCAGTCCCTCTGGGCTACCTTCCAATATCGCGATATAGACCAAGGCGATCTTATCCTTTACAGCTTCTGGATTGGCGGCATAATCGGCCTCCAGCCCGTTGCCCATATCCACGATTTCGCCCGTAACATCTGCCTTTATAGGGGAATGCCCTAACGTGACTACCTTTACGGGTTCTTTGTCTATTTCCAGGGCAACGGTTCCGCGCGACCAAGCTTCCACCTCAAAGGTCTGGTACGCTACATCTTTATAACCGTATTCCTTGAATCTATTAAATGTGTATTCCTCGGCCTTGGCTCCATTCTTGGAACCGGTAAGGCGGTGGCCGATGGTTTCGCTGGCCTCTTTTAAGGTGCTGTAGGCCTTGGAGTTTTGTTTTATTTCTGTGTCGATACGTGCGAACAGCTCGGCTTGGGTTTCTTCTTTCTTGGTTTCGGTACAGGCCTGAAAGGAAAGGGAGGCTAGCAGTAAATAGGCTACTTTATTCATAGTAATTCGGTTTTAGGATGAGAGGTACAAGTTAGCGAAAGATGCGCAAAAAATAATGCTATGAGCTGGTACAATTGTTGTAATTAGTAACCTCATTTAGTGCCGAATTGTTAAGGAACCTATAGATTTTGGGAATGTAACCAAGTATTATGCTTTTGTCGGGTGTTTTTATAAACCGTACGGGCGCAAGTATGACGCTCATAATGGCGGATAGGATTGAGCTATTTTATTTCTTTTCCGTATCAGGGTGAAAGGTACGCCAACTGTGCCAAAATTCTTGATACGCCTTTACTGGCTTTAAGGGCAGATTATTATTACCTGCCGAATAACCGAGCAAATTGTACTTTTTATTTTCGCCAACAAGACTATCGTTTTCGAGAGTAAACGGTTTGTCTGAAGGCCTTTCCAATGCAAAGAAACTCTGATTATCAGAGGCCAAAGCAACAACAATAGGTCTACCTGCAAGCGTAATGTTTACGATACGTTTTTCCTTAAGTAGGTTCCAGTCTATGGCTTTACTGGATCCGGCAAGTTCAAGGCCTACTACCCACGATTTATCCTGCCATGATAGGGTATCTGTGCGGGTAAGGTTGCCTCTTTCAATCCCAAAATCATAGTCGTTCAAATCCGTATATTCTTCTATAAAAGTTGAATCGGGCTGCATTACCTTGCTATTTGGGTATAATGCCAGCCATTGCTTTAACGTGGTTTGTTGACTGGGCAATTCTGGCAAAAGTGTTCCTTTTAGGGGGCCGGCTATGGCTTCCCCACTTGCCTGTCGCCACCAAGTTTTGGTAGTTTTATCTTCGAACATTGCATTAAAATGATCCATACCTACCAAACGAAAAGATTCGGGAGTTCCATTTACGCTAGGTTCAAATATTCGTCCGGATCTGCAAACCGAGCAATAGGTGACCATTATAGGTTTGCCTACTAAAGTATCCAGTACCTGGTGATGATACGCAATGAGCTGTATGGGATAGGCTCTAGATTCACCATTGAGCTGAATGCCTAGTACCAGTTTTTCTGATGGGATTTTATTGGTAATACTATCTACCATTACTATTTTAGTAGGAAGAAGAAACATCTTGTCTGCTGCCATTTTAAAATTAAATTGCCAAACAACCAGAAGACAAATGGCCGCAAAGATTAAAGTTACCCAGCGTTGAGATCGATAGGCCCAAAAAATTCCTGCTAAGGCAAGTCCGCCCAAAACCAATCGAAATACCCATCTCCAAACATGCAGGAAATAGGCTAGATCTATGCTATACATTTCTTGGCTCCCCGGCATCGGCATAATAAAATAGACTTTCAGGATTTCAAAAAGGATTAACCCTAGAGCGCCGATATAAAACAGTTTCTTCATTATTTTAATTGTTTGAATTATTGGTTGCAAAGTCTTCTTCTGCTCCTTGTTTACTTTGTTTGATATAAAAACTGGCTCTTTGAAGTTTTTGTTTCGCGGCTTTTCAGCATGGAGTGCACTCCGTATTCACAGGTTTAAAAGCAAAAGAGTTAAAAAGTTAATATTTCCGAGTTAGCTTACTTTTTAAGTAACTGAAAATCAATGTTTTAAAATATTTAAATTTATTGTTTTTGTAAATTATAAACAAAGGTACTTTTGGGAGTGCGTTCAACATTTAAAACTTAACAAAGAAAAACGCTTTTGCTATGGTTTCTTGTAGTTTCAATTAACCTCAACGCCAAGAGGTTGCATCTCGGAACTGCTGAACCTAGTGCGCTTTTAGCAGAGTGGTGGGATTGTAATTTTCTTTATTTATTTTTTATGTTGGCTTATGATTTTATTTTTTTATCCGTTTGTATCTGAAGCTTACTATTTTTCAATTGAACCTTGAGTTTTTCATTTTTTGTTCGGTGACTTATAAAAGCGATTAAATATAACCAAGTTTTATATAAGATGGATGCCTAGAGTAATTTTTGAAATTATTGAATATAAGTTGGGAAGGCATTTTGGAATTCTTAATTTTAAGCTCAAACAACAGAATGATGAAATACGAACAAATTCCCAATTCACTTTTTATAAAGAACCGTAAAAAATTTATGGCGCAAATGATGCCCAAAAGCATAGCGGTTTTTAATTCCAACGATATCTATCCCATAAGTGCCGACAGCGTCTTGCCCTTTGAGCAACATCGGGATATTTTTTACCTGAGCGGTGCCGACCAAGAGGAAACCATACTCTTGCTTTTTCCAGATGCGATAGATAAAAAACATCGCGAAATTTTATTCGTTCGTGAGACCAATGACCACATTGCCGTTTGGGAGGGCGCAAAACTGACGAAAGAAAAAGCTACCGAAGTATCCGGAACAGAAACCGTTTATTGGTTGACCGATTTTGACAAGATATTCTTCGATTTGATGACCGAAGCGGACACCATCTACTTTAACACCAACGAACACTACCGCCAAGCGGTGGAAACACAGACCCGGGAGGACCGCTTTATAATAAAATGCAAGAAGAATTTTCCGGCGCACCAATGGGCAAAGAGCAATTCCATTTTGCAGGAAATCCGGGGTATAAAGGAACCTGAGGAGCTGGAGTTGATGCAAACGGCCTGTAACATTACCGAAAAAGGCTTCCGTAGATTGTTGAAATTTGTAAGACCGGGCGTTTGGGAACATGAGATCGAAGCGGAGCTGTTGCATGAATTTGTACGCAACCGTTCAAAGGGATTCGCCTATCCGCCTATTATTGCTGCCGGTAACAGCGCCAACGTGCTGCATTATCTGGAAAATAATAAGGAGTGTAAGGCGGGCGATTTGATATTGATGGACGTTGCGGCAGGATATGCCAATTATTCCAGCGACCTTACCCGAACAGTTCCCGTGGACGGCAAATTCACGAAACGCCAAAAAGAAGTGTACGAAGCGGTGCTGCGGGTAAAGAAAGATGCCACAAAGATGCTGGTACCCGGAACCCTTTGGGCAGATTACCATAAAGAATGTGGCAAGCTGATGACTTCAGAACTACTAGGATTAGGTCTACTGGATAAGGCCGATGTACAAAACGAAAACCCTGATAGGCCGGCCTATAAAAAATATTTTATGCACGGCACCAGTCACCATATAGGGCTGAATACACATGACTACGGCGCGCTGAAAACGCCAATGAGGGCTAATATGGTCTTTACCGTAGAGCCGGGCATCTACATTCCTAATGAAGGTTTTGGCATACGGTTGGAGGACGATGTGGTGGTGCAGGAAACTGGCGAAGCCTTTAATTTAATGGCGAACATTCCTATTGAAGTAGAGGAGATCGAGAGTTTGATGGCCTCAAAGTAGGCAGTTCACAGGAGCAGCTGGCAGTTAAATGGCACGGTTGTTCGATTGATAATGTAACCCTGAGCGCGGTTCTTGAGCTTAGTCGAAATGCGGTCGAAGGGCATTCTTTTTTGTTACAAAGTATTCAAAGAGATCAAGCTGATAGCATAGGATTGATTGGTCAGTGAAATTATTTTCAGATTTCGAATAGGGTCTATAATTGACAGTTTGATATGCGTTTTAGGCAATCTGGTTAAAAAGTGTACGAAACAATAATGGCGTAAAAATAAAAAAATATGAAACTAGTCTCTTGGAACGTAAACGGAATCCGCGCCTCCGTAAAAAAGGGTTTTGCCGATGTGGTGGCCGATTTTGATGCCAGTGTGTTCTGCATACAAGAAACCAAGGCACAGGACGATCAGGTAAGCGAAGCCTTAAAAAATATTGATGGCTATCAACTGCATAGCAATAGTGCGGAGCGCAAAGGCTATTCCGGCACCGCCATTCTTAGCAAGGAAAAACCGCTATCCTTTTCCGTAGATATGGGCAAGAAGGAACACGATGCGGAGGGTCGAATCACCCATGCCGAATATGAGCACTTCCATTTTGTAAACGTCTACGTGCCCAATAGTGGTAACGGATTAAAGCGATTGGAGCACCGCCAGCAATGGGATGCAGCTTTCACTGCCTATCTCGCCAAGCTTGCCAAGACAAAACCGTTAATTATTACGGGTGATTTCAATGTTGCGCATACCGAAAACGATTTGGCCAATCCCAAAAGCAATTACAATAAAACGGCAGGTTTTACCCAAGCGGAAATTGATGGGCTGGACACTATGATAAAAGAACTAAAACTGGTGGACAGTTTCAGGGCAAAGCACCCCAAGAGCTTTGATAAATACACCTTTTGGAGTATGCGTGGGGGTGCCAGAAGCCGCAATGTAGGCTGGCGTATCGATTATTTTTTGGTAAGTGAATCGCTCTGGCCCAAAGTAACCTCGGCCGAAATTCATGATCAGGTCATGGGAAGCGACCATTGTCCCAT
>Ga0075108_10000728_pt1 | contig 18541 bp, 12 predicted proteins | sample AntAceMetag02UK1_FD_69797 | JGI IMG/M metagenome (GOLD analysis project Ga0075108, IMG submission 69797) | Saline lake microbial communities from Ace Lake, Antarctica - Antarctic Ace Lake Metagenome 02UK1 | ecosystem: Environmental > Aquatic > Non-marine Saline and Alkaline > Saline | place...
AGAATCCCTAAAAAGTGCTACACCAAAAGTTGCAGGCACAAAATAAACAAAATCTGGTTTTACACGCCTCATAACTCTCCATATATCCTTCAGAACATAAAAAAATCCCAGTATTTTTAAAGTACTAAAATTACCAAGATCAGAGACATCCTTTGAATAATTCAATTTGATATTAAAAACTTCAAATTCTTCACTTGCTTTTAAAATATTTAGACATAGTTCACTTGAAATAGCACTTCCATAATATGGTGGGGGCAGCGGTGAAATAAATAAAATTTTCTTTTTCATGATTTTTTGATATCAAATCTTATTTAGTTCTTATAAATTTTACCCAAAACGAACAGCATCCAGATAAGGTTTCCGGTTTTGATCTGCCCACCGAACAAATTATTTTTTTCAATTAATTCTTTTAGGACAGCACTGTCTATGAAAGAAAGATGATTACCCAAATCCTTAAATTTTGGTTCAAAAGATTCCTGATGAAACCATTTTTTCAAAGGCACAGAAAAGCCTTTTTTTGGTGCCTTTAGCAAAGAAGATGGCAACTGTTGACCAATGGTGTTCCTCAGGACACTTTTATTTTGCAATCCGTTCATTTTTACCTTTTTATCAACTTTGACCATATACTCTATCAAACGGTGATCTAAAAAAGGTGCTCTGGTTTCAAGCGAATGTGCCATGCTCATACGATCTACCTTTACCAACATATCATTGGGTAAGGTTAACTTAAAATTTAAATACATCAATTTATAAAAGGGGTCTTTGAAATGGCAGTTTTTCATGAAATCATTCATAAAATCTTCAATTGGATAAACCGAAAGATTCTTTGTCAATTCTTTTATGGTGTCCAAATTCCCGCACAGATCCTTGTGCAAATACCTACCATTAAAATCCTTATTAAAAGAGCCTGCTATCAGCTCTGCCTGGCTTAGTTTATAACTCAAGGACTCCTTATTAAGATTAGGTACCGCTGCGATGATGGATGGAATGCTTTTCTTGATCCAGTTCGGCAATTTTTGGTAATGCACCGCAAATTTTTCGTGCCTGTAAAGAGTGTATCCGGAAAGGACCTCGTCACCACCATCACCAGTCAAAACCATTTTGACCTTAGATGCGGCGAACTTGGATACATAGCCCGTTGGGATTGCAGATGAATCACCAAAGGGTTCATCATATTGATGCGCAACTTGTTTTAGTGATTCCTCAAAAGTATTTGGTAGAACTACTTTTTCGTGGTGGTTTGTGGAAAAGTGAGCGGCCACCTCTTTGGCCAAATCTCTTTCGTCATAATTTTTTTCCTCAAAACCCATAGTGAAGGTCTCGACAGGAAAAGAGCTTATTTTCGACATTAGGGCAACGATACAAGAAGAATCAAGACCCCCGCTTAGAAATGCACCAAAAGGCACGTCGCTTCTCATTCTTATTTTAACCGAATCTTCAAATAAATATTCAAAATTTTCGTAAATATCTTTTTCATTGGTCAACATTTCATTCTCGTCAATCTCTGGCAAATCCCAATATTGAACCTCTTTTACCTTCCTATCGTGTACAATGAGGCATGAGCCCGGTTTAAGTTTTTGAACGTTTTTAAAAAAGCTTAAAGGTGCTGGTACAAACCCAAGAGATAAATACAGTTCAACGAACTCCATATTCAGCTCTTTCGGCACACCATAGGCAAATAGTGACTTCATTTCTGAGCCAAATATGATACCCCGCTCCGAAGAAGTATAGTGTAGTGGCTTTTCGCTCATCCTATCGACAGATAACATTAACTGTTTGGACTTATCGTCCCAAAGGGCAAAGGCCCACATTCCGTTAAATCTATTTTGACAATCAATCCCCCAATGCTCATAAGCTTTTATAATCACTTCTGTATCGGAACTGGTTCGAAATTGATAACCTAAGTGAATCAACTCTTCCCTTAACTCAATATAATTGTATATCTCACCATTATATGCAAGTACTACAGATTTGTCGTTACTGTACATAGGCTGATTGCCTGTAGGTAGATCGATTATTGATAATCGCCTATGCCCCAGTCCGATATTGTTTTTCACATAGTGTCCTTCTCCATCTGGCCCCCTATAAGCAATAACATCAGTCATTTTTTTCAATCGATGGACGTCAATTTTATTATCTAAATCAAAATTAAACACTCCGGCAATACCACACATACTATAATTTTTTCAATATTTTAAATAAACTGAAAATCAGAACGAAACAAGAATTTAGATCAATGCCGCGTCAAATAATCAACGCAATCAACCACACCGCCTACCATTTTTTCTAAGGGAAATACATCTGTTACCATTAATCTTATATTTTCTTGGAACTCGTCTTTTAGATTATTATCCATAAATAATTTATGAGCGGCTACGGCCATTGCACTTGCTGAATGTTCTTCTAAGAGAAAACCTGTTTTATCAGGAATAACATATTCGACCTCAGGACTATGCGATGGATAACCATTTATTTTTTTAAAAGAAAGAACTGGACATCCAAAACAGAGAGCATGATTTACCGAAAGACCTAAATATCCAGGCATAACCATCAGATCAGAAATAAATAATAATTCCCCATTTTTGACATCATCATAAACAGCTCCGTGTAAATAAAAATCGGTTTCTATGGACTTTTCCTGTATTTCTTCTTTGATCTTTTCCAACATCGGTCCATCACCTATAAAATGGACTCCAACAACAAGATTGTATTTACTTTTCAACTGTTCATACATTTCAATTAATAGTTCAGGCTTTTTGGAGGCTATCATCCTGCCAATAAATATTAAATTGAACTCATGATACACTCGTAACCTTTCCTTGATTCCTACTTTTCCCTCCAACTCTAATTCCTTTCTGATTTTGGATGCAGATATCGTATCCAAGGTATTCTGCGCAATAAAAATTTCTGATTTGGTTAGATAAGGCTGGAGAACGTCCCTATCCTCTTTTCCATAAACAATATTAGCACCCACCCATTTCATCAATAAAAGTCTGTATTTATCTGAAAGTCTCGTTTCTGGTTTAAATCCTATGGATCGATCATAGCCATGAGACCAAAAAGCACATTTTATTCCATACATTTTACAAATCAAGATAATAAGTGGGAGATTTATAAGGCCTAATGCAAATTCCAGTATGACTACTTTAGGTCTGAATTTTAATAAGTGAAATAATGGAAATAAGATTACATTCGTATCATTATGCCAGTATTGAATGGAAGGGATTTTTCTTGAAAAATTGGATTCAGCCGTCTCAATGCCTGAATAGTTATGACCGTGAAGCACAAGAAGATCGATTTGCTGTGCTAATAAATCAAAAACAGGTTTGCGATAACTTGCAAACATTTTTTGAACAAGAACAACTTTTTTTTTTGGGACTGTCATCATAACAAAAAGCTATAGATTATCAATATTATATACTCTTGACCAAAGTTCTAAATTCAGCACACGCCAATATGGGAATTTGGGATTGTCAGACGGATTTTTAAAAGCTTCCTTCATTTTTTCAGCGTCCCAAATATTTCTATTCTTAAAACTCTCACTTTCTAAAATGCCAATGACATAGTTCTTAAAAACGGGATCATTGGTGATATAATCGGTAAAGGGGGTGTTAAAACCTATTTTCCTCCGGTTTTTAGTGATGGAATCCGGAAGCTCTTTACCTATGGTCTCTCGCAGGATGGGCTTGCTTACCCCTTCTTTCAGCTTTAAAGAATCGGGGATGGAAAAGGCAAACTCCATCATGCGGTAATCCAGAAATGGGGAACGGATCTCTATAGATTGGTTCATGGAGGAAATATCCTCATAATGAAGGATTGCATTGATATCCTGATTCTTAATGGCATCAAGTAAATAATTATTCAGGTTTCCGCCCGCTGGCGAAAATTTATATAGGGAACGGTAGCCGTTATTGTTCTTCACAAAATCCTTGTTCAAACACGGGATCATCTTCTCTTGATATTTTGCCCTTAGATAAGAGGCAAAAGGAGGGTTAAGTAGGGACTTGCCCATTTGGGTCAACAAATATTTTTTGGAGTAGCCATTCTCTTTATTGAGACTTTTGAACTCTTTAAGAAAATTGCCCTTTCTGGAAATCAATTGATCCAGTAAAAATGCGCCACAGATTGTCTTGTCATATCCTGCCAATGCCTCGTCGCTCCCTTGGCCATTGATAACCACTTTGATTCCCTGTTCTTTACAAGCTTTCATAATCTGGTTGTGCACCACAGTATTAAAACTGAGCATAGGATGGTCAAAATCATAGCTCAACTGCTCCAGGCTTTCTATGGCATGACTTGAGTCCACCTGAATCTCATGAAGTTTTATATGATCACAGGTCTTAACGAATTCCCTTGCAATCTCGGTCTCGTCATCCTTAAAGTTAGGGAATGCGGCTATAAAAGCATGTATTTCATTTTGCCCCAACTCCCCTGAGGTAATCAGGTTGTCTGTAACTCTAGCTATGGCACTAGAATCCAATCCTCCACTTAAGAGTAGGGCTACCGGCACATCGCTACGGTATCGCAATTTGACCGCACTTTTGAAAAGCTCGGTAAATTCTTTTTTATAATCCAGATCTTTTTGGTGTTCAAAAAGGTCGTTTTTGAGTGACCAGTAGGTTTCTAACTTAACTTCATCATTTTCGATAATCAAATTGGTTCCCGGCAACAGCTCATGACAATCCTTAAAAAAGGTCTCCCCATTATTCAGGCGGTATCCATAGGCGAGATATTGATAAACCCGCGTATGGTTTGCCTTATTTATTCCGGTAGCTTTGTGAATGGCCTTAAGTTCACTGGAAAAGAAAAGTTTATCATCTGTAATATAATAATAAAAAGGCTTGACCCCCATGCGGTCTCGGGAGCAAAAAAGCTTATTGCTACGGAAGTCATAAATGGCAAATGCCCACATCCCATTAAAATGTTGAACACAATCTTTGCCATATTCCAAATAACTGTTTATGATAACTTCGGTATCGGACGACGTCCTAAACTGATAGCCTTTCTGGACAAGTTTCTCCCTAAGTTCAAGATAATTATAGATCTCACCGTTAAAAACAATGACAACATTTTTATCATTGCTAAACATAGGCTGATTTGCAGAATGGGCAAGATCTATAATGCTCAACCGCCTAAAACCCAATGCGATAAGATCCTTTATATAAATTCCATCAGAGTCGGGTCCTCTATGTGCGATCGTATTGTTCATGATCGCAATAGAAGGTCTCATATCAGATTCCCAATTCACCGGTTTTTGTTTATTTAGAGAAATCGCTCCGTTTATCCCACACATTTGCAACGTAGATTTAAAATTGTTTGTTGATATTTCAAAATACTATCGTGTAATTGGTTAATCAATTTAATTTCTGTAGCTCAAAATTCAGATTTTCACCAAATCTCTGCCAGGTATTTTCAGAATAAAATTCTTTTAATTCTTTATAGTCAATACTTTCATTCCGTGCTGATTGATTCAGTTTAATAATATCCTCATAGTTCTTATAATTACTTACAAAACTTAAACTACTTAAATCTCGGAAAGAACCGTTATTCGGTCCAATGATTCTAACTCCCATACTTATGGCATCCATAAGAGCTCCTGAGCTCAATACTGAAACGGTTTTATGTGTAAAAAGAATGAAATTCGCACTTTGGGCCATATTTTTTATTTCCTCAAGGGTAAAGAAGTCATTTTTAAAAGTAACATTCTCAGACAATACCGAAAGTATTTTCTTTTTATAATCTTTATTAAAACATTTACCCGCAATTAGAATTTTAAGGTCTTTCGCTTTCTCAGAATTATTAATAAAATTTAAAAATTCCAGCACTCCTTTATAAGGCTGAATAGTACCCCAAATAAGGAAATCAAATTCCTTTACTGAAATTTTTTCATTTTTAACCGGCTCCTCCCTCATAGGGTGATTAAGATAATGAACTTTTTGTGCCTGCTCCGGATAATTATCTTTAACAAATGAGATACCGTCCTTTGAATGAGTTAAAATAAAATCTGAATACCTTACCAAAATTTGATACATGAAATCTGTCCAAGAGTTTTTTTTGGTAAAATGAGAATACTTATTATGAAGTACCCAGACAATCTTCTTATTTAGGATTTTTGCAAGCAATAAAAAGATAATGAAAAAAAACATCTGAAACTTACCGAAATTGTATAACGGAAGATCTTCAATCCAGTTCAAAAGATAGATATCTGCTTTTAAAAGATATTTGAAAAAATCCAGGACTCCTCTATTATTTTCTTGTTGATTAATAATAATGAAGTTGCTTTCCAGAGCGTTCTGAAAATCCTTTATATACGGATTTGGCGAAGCTTCCTTTTCATAGTCAAATTGCGGATAAAAGTAAATATTCTTCATTTTATAGAAACTTAGTTCTCACTTTTATAAACGGCTTGACGAATACAGCTTTTAAAATTTTCTGAAACAATACTTGCGTCGTGTCTGGACTCCGCAAGATTTTTTGCCTTTCCTGCTATATTTTTCCGAAGATCTTCGTCGTAAAGTAACCCGGAAATTGTTTCAACTAGTGTAGCAACTTTATTCTCCGTAACCATAGAAGCCCAGCCGTATTCTTTCGCATACCTTACCAACGCTGTATCCTCGGGGGAAAATATAATAATAGGAGTTCCACTAGCCATATATTCTGAAGCCTTTGTGGGCATGGAATATTTTATAAATTTTATTGACTCTTCATCAAAATCATAAGGAAGAATAAGAAAATCTGTTTCTGCAAATACTTTGGGTAAGTCCTGGTAGGCTACAAATACCTGATGCTCCACATCTTCAAAATCATTAATCCAACTTGGCGCTTCCAAACTTTGAATTACAAACCTTAATTTAAAATTGAATTTCTTATTTACTATATGTAACGCCCTGGCAATAGTCTTTAACGAATCATCTATTCCTCTACCTATTCTCCCGGCATAGAGTATTGTTGGAGAGGCTCTTAATTGATAATCCCGCCGCTGATCTTTCTTCCAGAATCCTAAATCTATCGGATTGTGAAAAGTGATGAATTCTTTTCCATACCTCCTTTTGTATTCGGCTGCCATAAAATCACTTATGCTCATCACAACATCAGCCTTGGCCATTAAAACTCTAAGCATTTCATCGGTTTTATTCCGCCAGTGATTTGATAAAATTCCGCTTCGTTCTAAGGTAGCAGGCCAATCATCCATCATATGAAAAATAAGTGGTATGCCGGTATATTCCTTAATCTCAAGGCAAAACAATATATCTTCAAGCCTACTTGCTTGAGTATATAAGACTTCCGGAGCAAATTCATCTATCCAGGAACAAAATCCATCAGATAAATGTGTACGCGTTATAAAATGAGAAAATCCTAGAAAATCCAATACCGGGTATAAATGTTTTACAAGCAGTTTTACTCTAAATTTTGATTTCTTTTCTACAATATTTTCCTTAGACCTATCAGTGAATTTAACGGAACCCGAATAATATTTTCTTCTGAAAAGGTTAAATGGAAAAATCCATTTTCGTTCTTCGCAACCAATCTGATAATAATTATTGCAAACAGAAGGGTCCATATCCCGAACTAAGAGATAACCAGAACATGCCACCGCCAGCTTTTCTCTATTCCATGTAGAAAAGAGGTTTGACAGTGTTATACCACCACCGGTATTATTGACAAACGGCTGATTGAGAATTAAAACTTTGGGCAAGAGCATCTTTATAGTTTTTAATGGGTTTGATTTTGGATATCTTCAGCAATTTCTATAGGATCTTTATATCCTTTAAAATAATCCACAAGAATCTGTTCGGGAATGGTTCTGACCGTTTTGGAATAACAAATACCGATTGAAACCCATACTAAAATGTGTTGTAAGGTAAACGTCTGGACACTTGACGGGTACATATTTATAAGGAACCAGAGAATCCACATTCCTGCCGCCTTGGAAAGCAGATTTTTAGAGTAAAAAAGTCCTATAAATATAGCTGGTATTGAAATTGCTAAAAAGAGACCAAGCGAGACCAATCCTCCCTTTAAAATGGACTGTAAATAATCGGTTTCTATAACTCCTCTATAACCTGTTAAGTTCTCAGGATCTATACCTGGACAAAAATATTCACCAACCGTGCCTTTACCAATTATCCAATCTGAGAATCCCATGTCCGTATAAAAACACAATTCAACACCGGAACGGGTATCCTCTAGTCCCCTTTCCCCCATTTGATCAAACAAACCTATTTTATCAACATCTAAAAATCCCATTATAAAAAATGCGAGGAATCCAGCAGTCAAGAGCGAAATAAGAATGATAAAAAGTTTGTTCCCATTTTCTGATATATAAAGCAAATAACCGAAAACAAAAGGAATTAAAAACATAAGCAATAAGCCTCTTCGTGCCCTAATTATAGCAAACAGAATAGTGAGAATTACAATAAAAAAAATTAACATCTTTTTCCTCTTTAATTGATACTTGTAGACAAGTATCATAAATAGGCATGGGGCGCTAAGTGTTTTAGAGAATTGTTCCACTATCCCTTGACTTTTGAGATTGGCTCCACGTCTTATTAAATCCTCAAGGAAAAGAATGTCATACAGAATGTAGAAAACACCTAATATAACAATAACATCCAGCAATCTTTTGTAATAAAAGAGCTTTTGTGGAAATAGCAAAAAGATAGGTACAAAATAGATAAAAACCCCATACCAGGCATCAAAAAGGATAAATTTCAGGAAGTTGTAATCAAAGGCAATCCCCCTTACTATTATTATAAATAACCAAAATAAATATAAAATATATAAGCTCTTTAAGTAATTATTTTCAAACCTAGGTTTAATTAAAAAACATGCAGTTGTAATAAAAATGACAATACCTATCAATTGAAGAGACTGGCAAACTATGAAATTAACAGATTGCGAGGTGGACAGCGTATAGCTTAATGTATATAATATAAATCCAAACCAAAAAAGGTTCAACAATTGTCGCTCCCTAAAGGTTACATTTAAATAATCATCTAAAGATTGACCCTCCATTTAAAGATTTATTGACTTGAAATTTGATTTATCAAATTCAAATGTTTATTCATAATTGCGGCTCCATCAAATTCTGGTAAAGCATAACCTTTGATAGAGTTATCAAGACAATATTTGATTCCCACGGCCAAATCGTTAGAGTCTTTATAATTGGCTAAATATCCATTTTGTTTATGTTCAATAAGATCAGGAATTCCGCCTGTATTGAAAGCAACTACCGGGGTCCCGCAATATTCTGATTCTAAAATGGTATAAGGAAGATTGTCGGCAAGGGAAGGTGCTAGAAATACATCGGCTGCATTATACATTAATGTCGTGGCATACTCACTGGTAAGAAATCCGGCAAATGTGGTTCTGAACGGAATCCGTTCTGCAACTTCCTTATTGTATCCGCTACCAAATATCAGAATATGAATATTCTGATATTTTTCATCTTTCTTCAATAATTCTAAAGCCTTTTGAAGATATTTCCATCCTTTATAGGGACTGTCTATAGAAACAGCCCCAAAAGCAATTACTGTTTCATTGTCATTAATATTCAATATCCCCTTAGCAACCATTTTATCACATGGTTTAAAAATCTTAGCATCTAAATAATTGGGGATATGGAATGTAGGTTTATCCTTTGTCAATACAGCTTTCTTAGTACAGTTATAAAGCCACTTGCTTGGGGATACAAAATATAGATTATCATACTTTTCAAATAATTTAAGTTTCTTGTGAAATTCCTTATACGCCAAGTCCTTAACTTTTTCTTTTCGGAAAATCTGACAATTATTGCATTCTGTTTCATACTTTTCGCATGTAAAACTATAATGGCAACCTCCCGTAAACGTCCACATATCATGAAGGAAAAATATAATAGGCTTGCCGAGCTGAAATAACTTTTCCAAGCTATTCAAATTCAAAAAACCATTAAGTACCCAATGGATATAAATCACATCGGCCACTTGAACTTTTTCGATAGTTGACACATCAGAGCCCAAAACGGGGTATGAGAATTTCCCATATTCAGCTTTTGTGTTTCGGGTAAGATAGGTCTCTATCCCCGTGGTTATCTTTGCAATATATCTACCTTTCTTGCCCAAACTGGTTATTCGCTCTTGTCCTTCAATATCAGAGAATAAAGACAAAATACTTGATCCCACACCTAAATTTAAAAAAGCCTTATGCAGCCTATTGGCAAAACTTGCCTCACTCGTGCCATACTGCAAATGAATTACTTTCATTAATTTTGATTTAAGTTTTAAATTTTTACCCAATTATTTGGAAAAATCCCGGGCGTCTCTTTTCCAATAAGCCATTTGTCAGGCATAATGACAATTTTGTTCTCGTTTCTGTTTAACCAGGCCGCCCACCAGCTAAATGTGCTGTTTGATATAATATTATGCCTACATAAACTCATTAAAAACATGTCGTTGAAGGACTTCCTACCTGAATTATGATCTACGAAAGTAACATTCGCAATTTTTATGTTTGCTTTAACCCATTTTATATCATCGGAAAAAACGTAAAAATGAGGCGAGTCAACTTTTGATTCAATATGATTCACTGCATTCAGAAAATATTTTTCATCCCTAATTACAAAATGACTTCCCGCCCATTGATCATTTGTATAATCACCACGTCTTACATGTATACTGACTGCATTTCTGCTTTGTATTTCACATATCAGCTTTTTATTGATTTTGTCCTTTGGTTTTTTAAACTGAAATTTTCTTTTTATTAGACTCTCTATTCCCTGAAAATACTTTGTGTCTTGCCAGGTGCCAATCAAAAATTTATCTTCTTGATTGAAAATATTTTCATCAAATACAAATTCTTTATTTTCTCTGTAAACAGATTTTTTTTCAAGGTAAATTTTGAGAAAACGACTTGAAAAAGAAGATACTACTCTATTTTCTAACAAGAAACGAGTATTTTGGATGGTGAAATTATAGAGATTTAGAGGGAACGGTAATTCAAGATCAAAGGCCCGCCCCATGTCAAAACCATTGTGGTGACGATTTACAAGAAAATCCAAAATAGATATTTGCGACTTCACCCCTTTCTCATTCAATGCAACATTGGCAACATATTGAAACATTTGATTACCCAATCCCCCGTACAACGAAACTTTGTTCATATAATTTTTTTACTCTTAATACTATAAACAGAAAAGAACGCTAAACACATAATATCCTATCTTATCCAGATTCCGCTTTTTCCTTTAACTATAATCATATAATATTGAAGTGGAGCCAATAGGTAAGCATTGACATTTGCTATTATAGCCGCAATAAATACAGCATAAACACCCATTTTAAATACTTTTATAAGGATTAAAACAATCCCGATGTATAAAATAGGGCTAATTAAACTAGACCAAAATTGGAGCCGTAGCGCACCAATACCGTTTAAAAAATTTACGTATTTACTTCCAAACATACCAACGCTAAAAAAAAGAAAGCCAAATAATGAAAGGTAAAAGTCAATCTCAACGGTTCCTTCTCCCAACCAAAGATCATAGATGAAATTAGACCCCAAAAGCATCACGAAACCAACTACAAACATTGCGAGATTCAATAAATTGTATTTTCTGATACTATTTTTTATCCAAGAAAAATCGTGCTTCAAAAATGCTTCAGTAGAGGCTGACCAGAACGGAATAATAAAAATCATAAAAACCATATTTAAAACCCCAAAATACTTATAAACAATATTATATGAGGTCACCTCGGCCGGTCCAAAATTTCTGGAAATAATAATATTTGCAGACTCATACTGCACCACACTGGCTATTTGTATAACAAAGAATACACCTCCAAGATTAAAGAGGCTCTTGGCATGTAAGAATTTTATTTTGTGCCAAGATGGTCTATAGGGCTTATACTTTCCCGAAAAGAAAAAAATATTTGCACCAACTAAAGCGAAAATTGGTGCGATGCAGAGTGCCAAGCCTAAATCAGTTAAAGAACCTTCGGTGGTATGTATAAGTACTACAATTATCAACAGAGCAACCGCTTGCCCGACAAGATCGATAAGCGATGCCTTTGCGGGCTCTTGATCTGCAGTGATAATTGTTGTTATAACCCTTAATACAAACTGTAAACAGAAATAGGTAAATACGATTACAGCCAACAAAGAAATTTCGCTAGAAAATTCTACGGATACATTGAGCATATTAGCCCAATTTAAATATGGATTTACCACAAGAAAAATCAACCAGACAGTAGTGAAAATAATACCCAATACTGCATATGTTGTACTTACATAAATCTGTGCGCTTTCGTCGTCTCCGGCAGCCTTAGCTTCAGCAAATTTATTCCTTAGCCCTTGGGTAAGACCAATATCGAAAAAACTGAACCAAGCAACTATGGAACTTATAGTTAACCATATACCGTATATTTCCACATTTACATAGTTAATCGTCAGGGGAACAAGCACCAAACTAATTCCTATACTCGCTCCTTTAATCAAAATGGTTGTAACTATGTTCTTCTTTGCCTTCACACTGCGTTCATGGCCCTGGGAAAGAAAATTTTTGATGCTACGCTTAATGCTGTTAACCATGAAAATTGCCATTACGTCCTGATTTTTGTATGAAACTTTGAATTACCATTTATTAGATTCATAGCAAATTCAATGATACTTCTCTAGTTTATAATTCCCCATATACAAGATGGCAATACTAGAAACTAAAAGCTGTATTGCGCTTCTTTGGGATTGTACACTGGCCAATCGTTAATAAAGATTAAAGAGGGTTTCATAAAAAGTCTTGAATAAATATTATTCCTTATTCATATTGTTCTTGTTCTTGTTATTGTTATTGTTATTGTTATTGTTATTGGCAAAATAATCTATTCCATAGACAACATTATAACCGTAACCATAACCGTTAGATTCCTTTACAAACCCTCTTTTTTTTAGACCATTAAAGACTATGCCGGTATTTCTTAGAACTTTGTTATCCTCCATCTGCCCCAACCTTCGCACAATTTCCTTAGGTGTAACCGCATGCCTGATGACCAGAAGCTTTATATCACTAAATTCGGCCAGTAAGTTTGCATCCGATACCAGTCCCAAAGGAGCTGAGTCCATGATTATATAATCAAAATTATTTGAAAGTTCCTTAAAAAGAGTTTCCAGTTTTCCGTTTAATAGCAATTTGGTCTGGTCGCTCCCCTTTGTACCAGCCGGTAATACAAATAAATTTTCTTCCTCTGGTGACTTATGAGTGATATCCTCCACACTAAATCCTCCTTTTAGATAATTAACAATTCCTTGCTCATTGACTAGGTTAAAGGCTTGGGACAGATACGGACGTCTAAAATCCATATCTAACAAGACAACCCGCTTTCCGCTTTGGGCAATACTGAAGGCTATATTTTTACTTACAAAACTTTTCCCTTCCCCAGCTATACTGGAAGTTACCAGAATTCTCTTCTTGGTGAATTCCCTGTTGTATAATCCAACTTTGGCATCGATTTGACGAAGTTGTTCGATCAAAATGGAATCACTTGGCATTAAAGAAATATTCTCCTTTGGAGTTTTCACAAATGACAATTCGCCTAAGACGGGCAACAATGTCAAATCTTCTATTTCGGCACGGAACAAAATTTTATTGTTCATCATTTCCTTGACAACTACATACACAACCCAAATACCAGCGGCAAGAAATAAAGAAAGGCCGTATATTATAACACCTTTGGGACTTACAGGGAACAAAGAAGCCTCAGCTGTCGACACCACCTTATAATCAGCATCTGTAGGCACATGTGAGAGGGCGGTTTCTTCTCTTTTTTGTAATAAATAGGCAAAAAGGTCATTTTTCACTGTTTTTCGCCGGGTGATTTCCAAAAGTTTTCGTTCCTTTTCAGGTAGCGTCTTTAGTGCAGCATCGTACTTTCCAGAGGTGGCGGTTAAATTGGTGAGACTTGTCTGCAGGTTACTTTTCTGATTCCGGACATTTTCTAAAATATTGGGCCTTATCTTTTCAATTTCATCCGCAATGGAAATCAGTATAGGATTGTTGACGGCAGTAGTTTTTTTTAACTGTTCGTACTGTATCTCAGAATCGTTTAGCCTTTGAAGCAGCTGTGTCAATACTGGATCGTCAATACCCAAAGTGGAAGGAACGATACTCCCTCCCATATTTTTAGATACTATATAATTTTCGACCTTATCTAATATCGACAACTTGAGCTGCATATCGGAGATTCTAAGATCAGTCTCCCCGGCATCCTTTAAATACAAGCGACCTTGCTCGCTAAGATCAACCACTCCCTTGGAAGATCGGTAACGCTCGATTTCGGATTCTAGACCACCAAGTTCCTCTTCCACATTTTGAATTCGAGTATCAATAAATTTCATGGTATTGGCTGTCAAAATACTCCTGTCATCAATCGCCTTCTGGTTATAGGTCTCGATTAAATTATTTACAATATCCTCACCCCTTTTAGGTACGGCGTCCTTAAAAAGTAGATTGATTACGGTCGATAACTTTTCCGGAGGGGTAACTTCTAATGCCTTAAGAAGTCCATGGGTTACATTACGCGGGTTGGAAAAAGTAAAATACAAAGGTTTCTCAGTTGGTTGAACTCCATTTTTATTGGGTAAAAACATAACCATTCCGAAAGGGCTTTCTAACCATTGGTTTAAGGGATAGGATCTTTTATCAACATTTACACTATTTTCTGTGGAATCGAACGTAAAGTAATATTTAGGTGGAGTTCCCTTTGCAATAGCAATGTTATCAGGGTTTTTCAGCTTCACCCGTATTGGTGAAGAGTTGTATGCAGAAACCGATTTTAAAGTAAAACCTGCAAACCGAATCTCCTCAAAAATGGGAGCGTAAAGGCCGAGCGTATCCACCACCTTCTTCATAAAATCTCTTGACTGGATCACCTTGATCTCGTTCTCCACAATTTTTTTGGAGGCAAAGGGATTCATGGATTCGACCATTTTTGAATTATCAACCCCCTTATTTTCATCCTTTATAATCAAAGTGGCCGATACCTGATAAATGGGGGTTTTGTATTGAAGATAGCCCCACGCAATTACCAAACTTGCAATTAGTACAACAACCAAAAGCGGCCAGTACGGAAAATAAAGTTTAAACAATGTATTCACCAAATTCTCCTCCCTACCTGACCCCTTATTATAGGTGTTATTTACCATTTTATAAATTTTTAATTTACGAATGTGGCAATAGAAATTACCATTAATGACAATCCACTTAACAATACCGCAAACCATTGTGGCGTCATGGAAGTGCTAGCTACTTTCTTTTTATTGGCCTCTACATATACAACATCATTTGGTCTAAGATAATAATATGGTGATTTAAAAATCTCATTGGAGGTGAGGTCCACCCGTGCAAACTTTTTAACTCCATATTCTTCCTGTCTGATAATGACAACGTTATCGCGTTCTCCATAAATGGTAATATCCCCAGCAAGACCTAAGGCTTCCAATAAGGAAATTTCCTCATCAGGAATGGTAAGTACCGATGGATTTCTTACTTCCCCAAGAACGGAAACCTTGAAATTAAGATATCTAATATCTACAATAGGATCTAGTAATAGTTTACGATTTTCCAACTCAGCGGTAATCACTTCCCTTAGTTGTTTTTTTGTCTTACCTACAGCTTTTATAGCACCCAAAATGGGAAACCTTATTAATCCGTCTTGATCTACCAAATAACCGGAAACCTGAGCTGTTGTGCCTGAAACTGTGGAAGATCGGGAGTTATTAGTATTGGAAATATTAAAAATTTCTGCAGCTTCCGGGTTCACGCTACTCACCATGATACTAAGCAAATCATTCGGTTTTATTACTGGTTCCCAATTCTCATAGTCGTTTAAGAAATTTGTGCTTTGAACCTCGTTGAAATAAGTCGTTTTTTTTGTGTTTACACAGGAACTCAATACAACGGAAACCATTATGAGCATACCCAGTAAGTTAAGCTTCGCTAAGAACGTCTTAACAATTATTTTTTTATTTAGTTTTATCATTTTCATTGTTAAAACCAGTATTAGTGTCAATGATTTCATATTTATTTATGTGTTTGTCCGTTTTGACACCTAAAGTTTGCTTTTGTCATGCTGAGCGCAGTCGAAGCACAGCCAAAAGCATCTCTATTGCGCTCGTTGTGTCACAATAATTACAATTTCCCATGCTTAGGTGTTTTACTGGATAATCATACTTAATTATTGCTTATTAAAGTTTCAAAAATAGAGTATTCTGCTTAAATAATGCTAACATCAATAAGCTCTTTGTTCCTTCCTAAATGCATTGAATATAGTATAAAATATAATTTTTAGATCCAAGGTCAAACACCATTTTTCAACATAGAAAATATCCAAACGAATCCTATTCCTTATGTCCATGGGGTGCACTATTTCTCCCCTATATCCTTTAATCTGGGCAAGACCTGTAATTCCCGGTTTTACAAAGTGCCTCACTAAATACTTATCTACTGAAGTTTGATAGTCTAGGGTGTGGGATTTCATATGGGGACGCGGTCCCACAACGCTCATTTCCCCCCTTAGGACATTGTAGAACTGAGGCATTTCGTCTATACTCATCCTTCGAATAAAATTTCCTATCCTTGTAACCCGTACGTCGTTCTTGGTCGCCATTTTTGTATTGGCATCGCCGTTGACGGTCATTGACCTGAATTTATAGCAATTAAAAATGTTTCTCCTTAATCCGTGCCGCTGCTGCTTAAAATAAAGAGGGCCGGGAGATTCCATTTTAATCAATATAAATAGCAGTGGCGTTAGCCAAGAGAGAACGAAAATGATAATAAAAAGTGAAAAAATCAAATCAAACAAGCGTTTTAAGATTCTTGCCCGGTCCGTATCCAAAGGTACTTTTCTTAAATCCAGAATAGGGATGTTTCCAAACCGCTCTATGGACGTTGCCCTTGTAAAAATTTCCTTATGGTCCGGAATCAATTTAAATTTTATAAGATTATTATCCGCAAAATCGATAATATTTTGCAACTCGTACTTTGAAAGTCTAGAAGCCGTACAATAGATTTCCTCTATATTGTTTTCCAGAATATAGAGAAAACTGTTCTCAATTGTTCCTAAATGCCCAGATCGCCCAAAATAGTTGTCATCAAAAAAACCGCAGTATATGTACCCCAAATAAGGGTCTTGGAAAATCTTGGTGATTTTTTTTAAATTTTCATCCCGTCCTATAACAACTATCTTTACCGTATTACCACCTTTCAATCGATATTTTCGCAAAGCAAAATAGAACACCCATCTATACAAAAGGAGACATGTAAAAATTACGATCAGCACAAATAGTTGATGTTTCAGAAAATTTGGTGGCTGCTCATTAAAACCAAAGGAAGCGAAATAAGTAAGGCCAAAGAATACAAAAAGCTTAACCAACTTATTTATATTCGTTAGAAACCTTTCCTGACGCCCGGTAGGATAGAAATTAAGGCTATAGGTAATTATAAGCCACGCCGCATTGTAATAGATAATATGAAAAGTATCCAGATAGGTTTCCGGAGTAAGAAAAAACAGTAACCCATTTATTATACCTAAATGAATAAGTATGGAAATAGGAATAATTAGGTCCGAGTTTTTCATTTTTTTGTTAGCTCCATTTAACCGTTGGAAAATAACCCCTATAATCACAAATCATATTAATTCAATTGATGTGTCTTAGCTATTTGTGCCATGTGTTAGTCCTTCAATGCGTACTAATCCATTATCAAATATCTACGCCATACATTAATGAAGTCCAAAGAGGTTAAGAGATCGAAAGAAATAGGAAGGGTGGAAAATGTAAAAGTTTGCAAAAAAGTATGGTTCGTTGGATTAAAGGGTATTAATTATTTATTTATAATGGTCAAAGTACTCATTCAAGACATTGTATAAAAGTTTATCATTTAAAGGAATGAATAACTCGTTCAAATACACTTTAAGCGGTAAAAACCAGGTAAGGGCAGCTTAAAACAATGGATACGGTTGCCCACAGAGTTCTTTAAAATTTAATGAGAATGTTCTGCAAAATACCTAGGCAGCTAAAATTGAGTTGCCCTGTCACATCGCGCGCCATCCAAAATGTAAAAGCAAGCGCCCCCATGAACGCATTTCTTAACTCGGCAAAATAACTGATTGTTTTGTAGGGTCATAGATACATTTTCATGCGAAAAAAGTTGCTGCCCCCGCCCCCGCTCAAACGGTGCGGACAAGCCTTCAAAGAGGGCATTGATTTTCGATACTTAAATAACAATATCGCCCGGTTATAAAATCATAAACATAATCCCGTAAACTTTAGGAACACGTTTATCCTTTGTCCGAGAACGTAAAATTGTAGTTCACATTGCTGGCGTACTTTATCTTTTCCAAGCTAATGATCACAAGCCCGCCGAGGGAAATTAAACCCATTAGAGGCTCTTAACAAAGCGTTGAACACAATTATCGATGGTCATGAGTTATGAGTTATGAGTTATGAGTTAAAAATAATAAATGAAGCGCAGGGCGAAAAGCCTCTTTTTGAACTTGATACTTGAACTTCA
>Ga0075108_10000740_pt1 | contig 18330 bp, 28 predicted proteins | sample AntAceMetag02UK1_FD_69797 | JGI IMG/M metagenome (GOLD analysis project Ga0075108, IMG submission 69797) | Saline lake microbial communities from Ace Lake, Antarctica - Antarctic Ace Lake Metagenome 02UK1 | ecosystem: Environmental > Aquatic > Non-marine Saline and Alkaline > Saline | place...
GATGTGAGCTAAGTGAGCTCAACTACATTACTGTAACTGATGAACTCGGTAAACAGCACTGGCAGTCTAACTTGGGATATGCAACACTAGCAGAAGCCGGGGTTGAAATAGACGAGTCAGCCGAGTTTTTGTGCGAGGACCGCACAGACAGAGAAAATACAGTGGGCTTTATTGGCCAAAGTACTGAGAAGGGTGTTTTCTTTGAAGGCGAACTAGAACTCACTGCACCGTTTGATCCTGCAAAACTTGCAATCAGTTACTTCGATATCGAAGGCTGGAGTTTGATCGGCAGCGTTGCATATGATGGTGTTGATATTGAAAGCCAAGATGGATACGACACTCGTGGCAAGGGCTCGGAGTTTAAGTTCTACGACACTGGCGAGGACGACTAAGTATTTTTTTACAATGCGAGTAATTGCACAGTCGGATTATCGCTATATCAGTCAGCTCCTGAGATAATCTGTTTAATCCCTGCTTTAATCGGCAGGGATTTTTTTGACTATAAATATCCGCATGTACGATATCTTATATGTAATTGGTGACAGTTATACTACTCCAAATTTTTGCGTAGATGTAGAGGACAGTTATTGGCACTAATTTGGAAAATTAATTCAAGCTAACGAAATAATAAATCATAGCCACCCGGGTAAATGTAATTTTAACATGATTAGGAATGCACTACGATTCTGTTTGGAAAATACAGATAAAAAAATATTTGTTTCGATCGGATTGACAACGCTTTACAGATTAGATTATCAAGATTATAATTTTGAAAATGAACATAATGTGAGGAATGATAATTTAGCCGAACTACATATTCACAACTATGATATTAAAAATGACAAGAATAGTGACCGGACGTTTATTGATCGATGGACGTACGAACATATATTTGCTAATTTATTAACATCCGCCATTTCGCTTTCTGGTTTACTTGAGTCAAAAAAAATTGATTATCTGATTCATAATTGCTCTTCACCATTGCACCATGATTCGCATCTTCCATTTCTGAGTGCTTTCTGTAATGAGATCGATACTATCCCGAAAATTCCTAACTTGTACGATAATACATATTATTCTCTTAATGCAGATAAAAAAATTAAACCCGCTGACTATGACAAATACGGATATTATGGGCATCACGGAGCAGAAGGAAATGAAGTTTATTTTCGATATTTAAAATCTGTTTATGAAAATGTACATTTGACTTAGTGCCATAAATTCTGTTATAATATAGCATGGATAAGATTTTTACCTATGTCGAAGATTATATCGAATTCATTGCAGGCTGGCGCGACCGTTATGGTATTGTTTGTCAACTATTTGAAAATATCCCTAGTCCATTAAGCCTTGCGAGATACGACGTTAGTATTTTAAATAGTTTGGGTGTACAAACTGCTTTGGATAATCGCCCGTATACAGATAAACAAGCAGAGCTGGCAAAGAAAATCGTGGTCAAATACCGAAGGCAACTTGCCAGTCTGCCTACTCCTATTGTTGTTCCTGAAAAATTGGATAAATTTAGATTGGGTATCAGGCAAGTAGACAGAACAAAATCCGCAAGAGTGCAGGACGGGGCGATTTGGCTTCGTTTTCCTTTCGACACTGACTTAATTAAAAATGTAAAAGACTTTGCACGACAATCGCAAGGATCGCTACATTGGGACAGTAAAGACAAAGTTTGGAAGATGGCAATAACTGAATACAATGTAGGTTTGGTTATGACATTTTTTAAAAGCCATGAGTTTGCTATTGAGTCTGAGATAGAACAACTTTTTGAAAAAATATTGGATTGTGAAAAATCAAAATATAGCATCGAGTTGGTAAGGCTTGGTGATAAGTATAAAATCACAAATGCTGACTCTAGTTTAACTGATTTCTTGGAACAGAAATTAGGTGACAATTGTTGGCACGATTTGGTTAAACTGTGTGACTATTCGGCAGTATGTGGATATGATATTGCCGACGAACTAGTAGAAGAACTGGACTCTATCGTTAAAAAAGAAGTTGTGCAACAGTTAATTTATTACAGAAGATTTGGTGTTGCATTGGCAGACATCGAAGATGCAATAACCTATGCTCGATTAGTAAACAGATTGCCTTTGCACTATTATACTAGTGAACCTTTACCAAATAAAAACACAGATGAAATTATATACTTGAGCAGTACTAGTCGCTTGCCAGCAGATTACAAAATCAATTTGTTAGTAACTGAAAGCTCAATTATGATAGGCAACCGCAAACAACAATGGTTACAAAACGCAGAAAAAATTATAGAACTGATCTAACACATGCAATGCACATTAATTATTAAAGACGAAGTAAATGTCAAGATAGAAGGCTTGGATTTAACTACAAGAAAAGATCTTGTTAACAAATTCAAATACGAAATCCCCGGGGCCAGATATTTGCCGGCCGTCAGATTGGGAAGATGGGACGGCAAGGTTGCTTATTTCCAACTTGGGGGTAGCACATATATTAACCTGCTACCTGATATTCTTCCTCTACTAGATGAACGTGGCTACGATATTACAGTAGAAGATACTAGAGAGTATCGAACTACATTCGAATTCGACCAGGTAACAGAAGATACATTTACTAAAATATTGTGGCCCAAAGGACATACTGCTGCTGGCACTCCTATTGTGCTGCGCGACTATCAAATTGAAATCATCAACAAGTTTCTAGAGAATCCGCAGTGCATGCAGGAAGTTGCTACGGGTGCTGGCAAAACTATTATGACTGCGGCACTGAGTTTGAGTGTGCAAAAATATGGACGCAGTATTGTTATCGTACCTAGCAAAAGTTTGGTAACACAAACAGAAGAAGACTATATTAACATGGGGTTGGATGTTGGTGTGCTATTTGGTGACCGTAAAGAATACACTCGAACGCACACTATCTGTACTTGGCAGAGTTTAAATGCTTTAGTTAAGAACAGCAAGAACTACGAAACTGATGTCACCATCGGCGAGTTCATCGAAGGTGTAGTGTGTGTTATGGTAGATGAGGCACATAGTGCCAAAGCAGATGCACTCAAATCTATGTTGACTACCGTATTTGCACGAATTCCTATTCGTTGGGGACTAACTGGCACAGTGCCCAAAGAAGATTTTGCATTCCAGTCATTGAATTGTTGCATTGGGCCTGTGATCGGTAGGCTGAGTGCCAGCGAACTTCAAGAAGCTGGCCACTTGAGTAATTGTCATGTAAATATAGTGCAGTTACTAGACCATGTAGAATACACAGAATATCAGGCTGAATTAAAGTATCTACTGGAAACAACAGATCGACTAGAATACATTGCTGAGTTAATCAACAAGATAGCGCAGTCCGGAAACACATTGGTGTTAGTTGACCGAGTAGGTGCAGGTAAAGAGTTAGCCAGCAAAATACACAATGCAGTGTTCGTGTCTGGTGCAACTAAAGCAAAGGACCGAAAAGATGAATACGATGAAATTGCAATCAGTGATGACAAGGTTATTGTGGCGACTTATGGTGTGGCCGCTGTGGGTATTAATATCCCTCGTATTTTTAATATGGTTCTTCTGGAGCCCGGAAAGAGCTTTGTTAGAGTTATCCAAAGTATTGGCAGAGGTGTCCGAAAAGCTGAAGACAAAGACTTCGTGCAAATCTGGGACATAACTTCTACCTGCAAATTTGCCAAACGCCATTTAACTAAACGCAAAGTATTTTATAAGGAAGCTAATTATCCATTTAGTATAGAAAAGGTAGAATGGAAATGATTATCTGCGCAGAGAATAAATATATGAACCGATAAAAGGAATTCGAAATGACAACAACCGTAGTAGTTACGTTTAACAGTATACCCCCAGACGACGAAATAGCCCTGATGGGTGACTGGTTAACGCCATATCTTGCCAACGGGAATACATCAGAGTTTCCGCTCCCAATGATTGGTAACAAACTATACAGAGTGTGGGATACGGTAGAAAATGCCGAAGCATCTATTGTAAAAGTACTCGAGATATACAGCACCGCCAGCTCTGCGGTTATATCAGAATAATTTATTCCTGCGTTAGCCCGGCAACTGCCGGGCTTTTCCACGACTTTTTGTAATACCGCTTGACTTTACGCTGTTGATTGTGTATTATACTAATATAATTATTTTATCTAGGAGATTAAAATTCGACTCTTAACTTTAGACAATACGTCTTACGAACTAAATGAAATACCCGAAGAAGTAGATGACATACGGTTTTGTGTATTAGACAACAGCGATCCTAAAGATCCCGACTACTTTTATATTCCCTTGATTTTCTTGGAAAGTTTCAATAGCCCGGCACTGGTTCTTAAGATAGGCGAACATACTATTAAAATGCCCATTGATTGGCAACTGTTGATTGGTGAAAAAGATGTGGGAGACTTGGAAGTTGTTCCACTCACCAGCATCAATGACAGAGGCTTCAGTGCGTTTGCATTTAATCCTATTAGCAGTTTTAGACCGGAGTTCTTTCCCGTGGACGTGGTCGATATATACCAAGATGTCAAATGGTATTTTCCTAAACTGAAACCGGGACAGTTGCTGGCAGTGCCGTTAGAAACTGGAACAGATAAACCCTTGTGTGTTTATTTCATTAAAGATGTCAGTAGACAAAGCGAAGTAGTGAACTATACCAAAGCCTGGTGATTGTAGTATGACTAGTAGAAAAAAATTAATAGTGTGTGGGTGTAGTTTCAGTGCACCAAGTGAATCATTACCTGGTACAAGTTATGCTGAAGTATTGTCAAAAAAACTAGACTGGGATTTAGTACAATTGGCCAGACAGGGATGCAGCAATGGCGGCATACGTATTCAAATCGACGAAGTAATTAGACAACGTCCGGACTTTGCCATCATCGCTCCCACATTCCATGACAGGATGGAAATTCCAGCGTCGTCGGCACCGTTTGTACCGCCTAAAGATGAAAACAAAGGATGGAATAGTGATTTGCAACAGCATTTACAGAATACCAGTTTCGGCAACGGCTACAAAGCAGAAGACGGCATATTAAATGTTAACTATGCAAACAAACATTACAACATGATATGCGAAACTATTTTTAGTTTGGCAGAAAATTACCCCCATCCATATCGTAGCCGCAAACTAGATCTAGATACACAAAATGCAGTGCGCGAATATGTAAACCATTTGTACGACAGCAATTGGAAATTGCAAATGGATACCTGGATCATGCGTGATGGTATTGTGCAAACGTATCTTGCAGGTATTAACTTTATCGTTCTGCCTGACAACTTGTGGAACGTGCACACTGTCAGAGGAATCGTTCCCAGCATTGTACCAGACAAGTATTTGATTACCAACGGTGACCATACTCCGGCACACGCCACATTCCTTTATCCGTTGAAGGATAAAAACAAAGATCCAGGTTATCACGGAGAGCCAGCAAGTCAAGTGTATTTGGCCGATATCTATTATGATATTATCACCAATTGGGAAACAAAATGAAAGCGCTATGTGTAGTCGCCCATCCGGATGATTGCATTATTTTTGCATGGCCATTTATTGAACAACATCTAACATTTGACTGGAGTATCTTATATATGACCTATCGAGAATGCGATGATCGAGCACAAGAAGTCAAAACATTTTGGAACAAACGGAACATACCGGTTGAGTTCTTGGGCCACACTGACGACTACAGAGATATGGAAGCTGGTACATTAAGTTTCGACGAAGGCCCCGCACTGCTGTCTATAATAGATAGGTGCAGTAAGTCTGATATAATTTTGACACATTCGCAAGATGGTGATTATGGGCATATACATCACAAATTTGTACACAATTGTGTAATTGCATCTGGTCAGCCCGCAGTATTTTTTGCTAATGAACGAGATACAACTTTAACTTGTATAAGAGTTGAGCAGTTAGATTTTGCAGAAATTCCACTACATGCTGATGTTGTTAGAGATTTTGAAAATCTCGAAACTGGCAATTACAATGTCAGCAACCAATTGAGGAATTTTATCAGTGGAGAATAAGTTGACCGGTAACCGATTATTTGCCTTCGGAGTTAGTTTGACCTATTACAACTACCCCACTTGGGCAGACATTTTGGGATACCATTATCCTTTTTATGAAAATTGGGGCAAAGCCGGATCCGGCAACAGTTTTATTTTATCTTCGGTCATTGAATGCGATAAGAGAAATAATTTTACACCAGAAGATGATATTATAATATCGTGGTCAGCCATTGACAGGATTGATTTTTATCAGCATACCAATTGGAGTGTTAAAATAGGTGCATATCCGCACAACGATCCTTTTTCTTGTTGCCCGGACGGCTACGAACTGATGTCAGCAGTGTACAAGTCTGCTTGTCATGGGTATTTAAAAAATAAAAATCTAAAATTTAAATCTATAGATCCGTTTGGTACAACTCTCAACAGCGATATAGAAAAAATGTTTTCTTCTGAATTTGCAGAAATAGAACAAGTATCTATGGCTGTCAATAAGAAAAAAACAAGCCGCACTGATTTCAACGAATATCAAGATTTTCTAGTAGACCTGTATAAAAAACAAGCAGGTGCCGATTGGCCCACGTTGAATCAAATTCTTAATAGTAAACACGAAATCACTGACCCGGACATTCTTAAAGAAACAGAAGATTTTAAAGAAAGAATTTATTATCATTCGGATTGGGATTTTGATAAACAAATAGTCGATTGGCACCCATTGCCGGCGCAACACATGGATTTTGTAAAAAAGCAGTTTAGAGACTTTAGCATATCAAAAGATTGTGTCGAGTGGGTCAACGAAATTCAAAATCAAATTGATTCAGGAATTTACAAGGGGTTTACTCCATACAAACCAAAAAATAGATTTTAATATGGGAACACTTAAACCAGACATACAATACATATACGAACGAGTAGACGATGTTGTTTACGCAAGAGAATTTGGTGCGTCAGTCAATGAGAGGTTTGTGGTTGGAGATTTGCGGACCGGCAGATCTATGCGCGATCAACTATTGGAAGATAAAATGTGGGATAACATCCGAGAACTTGCTAAAACCAATATCACTTTACAATCAGAACTGGATCGTGTTATAATGTTGTATAACTTACTTAAACAAGAAGACACTACAGATTGGCACCCGGTATAATGGACAAACTATCTATCAATAATGAAATGACACAGTTCGATCGAAAGAATCGAGAGTTCTACGACGAGCTGGATACAGAAGAAAAGAAAAAGTTCAGCACATATCTAATGTTGCGTTACGGCGCCAGTGTGGAGGGAAACGCTGATTTGCAAGAGTGGTATCTACGTGCAACTAACGAACGCATGAACATGCACTTCTTTGATTTGGGCAAGCATCCTAAGCTGCAATGGCTTTTGGCAACAACAGTGAGTCCAGGAATGGGTGTGCAGCGGCATTATTGGCAAGGCGCAAAAAAGAAAGAAGGCAGTAACAGCAAAGCAGTTAAGTTTGTCGCACAACTTTATCCGCATATGAAACAGGATGAAGTTGAGTTGTTAGCCAGCATCAACACTACTAAAGAACTTAAAGAACTGGCCAAGCAGTCGGGCTGGACTGATCAAGACATTAAAAAAGCACTAGGTTAATGTACGCTTGTAAATATTGCGGTAAAGAATATAAAAAAGAAAGCACACTGGCAGCGCATTTGTGCGAGCCAAAACGCAGGCATCAACAGCAAACTGAAACAGGTGTGCAGTTGGGATTCAAGGCATATATTCGGTTCTATGAACTAACACAGGGTAGTGCCAAATTAAAGACTTATGAGGATTTTTCCTCTAGTCCTTATTATATGGCATTTGTTAAATTCGGCAGATACCTTGTGGCGATTCGTTGTATCAATACCAGCAGTTTTATCGACTGGCTTTTAAAGAACAACAAGAAGATTGACTATTGGACCAAAGATGCATTTTACTTGGAATGGATGCGTGAGTATATAAAAAAAGAAAATGTCAAAGATGCGTTAGAACGTGCTCTTAAAGAAATGCAAAATCTGTCAGACGATGATACTAAACTCGACGGAGAGTTTAACAACTATTTTAGACTAGCCAGTGCTAATAGGATTTGCCAACATATCGCCAACGGTAGAATCAGTCCCTGGATTGTATTCAACTGTGCAAGCGGTGTAGAGTTCTTGGAACAGTTAAATGCGGAACAATTAAACACAATTATCGAATGGATCGATCCTGACTACTGGCAAAGAAAGTTCAAGGACTATATGGCAGATACAGAATGGACCAAGCACGTACTGGAGCAAGCAGGATTATGAAGTTTCAATCAGACATTGACATTGACTTTGCAAATAGAGAGCAGATTTTAAATGTGTTGCCCCACACAGCCGCCACAATTATCAAAGAAGGTCGAGCAACAAAGCATAACACAGGCGTATACTTTACAGATATCCCTACTGATCCATTTGCAGGATATTCCAGCATTGACTACAAGCAGGCAGAAGATATTGGCTATGTGAAACTGGACTTTTTGAATGTTAGTTTGTACAATCAAGTCGAATCAGAAGACCATTTAACTGAACTTATGCAACAGGAACCCGATTGGGCTAAGTTGTACGATAGAGAATTCTGTGCGCAGTTAATTCACATAGGCAATCACTACGACACAATGATTAAAATGCCTGAAGCAGTCAACAGTATCGCCAGGATGGCGATGTTTATCAGCGTAATACGTCCTGCTAAGAGACACCTAATAGGACAGCCGTGGAGTGAAGTTGCTAAAACTGTTTGGGAGAAACCAACTGATGACAGCTACTACTTTAAGCATAGTCATGCGATTGCCTACGCTACACTAGTAGCAGTTAATTTAAACTTATTAAATAACTCTGCGAACCAGAGTAATTGATCTGCGCTTACTGCGCTTTTGAGCGTTTTCTTTAAGACTAACAGCAGGTCCGTACTTTAATGATACGTCTTTGCTTATAAATGTTTTTAGTGTGGGTCTGAACTGCGCCCAATCCTGCTTTAAAAATATATTAATGGGAATCATACGGTTGCTTTCCCACCACCAAGTTTCTGCCAAGTTAATAAACAGAATCTTCTGTTGTTCTGTTTTCAACAGTCCATAATCGTAAATAGTAGTAATGTTATCATCCAAATTTTGAATGATTCCTACGTACTCGTTCCCACCATAAGTTAGCAAACTTAGGAAAGGGTATTGGTCTAGTAACAATTTATAATCTATATCCACTAGCTATTTATAACCAAAAATTTACCAGGTTGTAGTTATGGATTCACGCTAAATATACTAATGCAACAGATTAACAGCTATCTCTACGACAATACCGTCAGTGTTATATACGACATTGACCTTTCTGTTGAACAAAGGAATCGTGTAGTGTACACAAGAACAATAAACATTTACAAAGGTATTGATAATTTAGTAAAAATTAAAGTACTAAACAACGACCAGAAGCCGGTTAATGTGACCGGCTATACTTTGACATTTAACATGATAGATGACTACGTTAACGCCAATGCCAATGTGGTGCTGTCTGCCAACGTGACAATCAGTAATGCAAATTTAGGAATAGGCACAGTTACACTTTCTAGCTTGGATTTGACGCAATTAGACAGGGACGTTTACACCTACAATGTAAAAGTCAATAATGGATCTGCCAATATCGCAGCCTATGTGGATGATAATTATGGAGCGGCGGGACAGATATTTGTCAGCAATACAGCGTATCCAACGGGTACGCCAGATTCATTTGATTTAGGACAAGTAGACGACGGAATAACCAGTGCTACATTTAATTTTGGGAACATATAATGAGTAAAATAGTACAATGGAAACGCGGCAATACCAGCGCAACTACGTCATACACTGGCTATGAAGGTGAAATGACAGTCAACACAGAGACTTGGAATCTGCACATACATGATGGCATAACAGCTGGCGGGTACATTATTGTCAGCAACGGCAGCGGCTCATTTAGTTCAATAACTGTTACAAGCAATCTTTCAGTAGGTGGCAATGTGACACTTAGCGCACCAGGAGTGCCTGCAACAGCCAGCGCGTCAGGCACAGCCGGGTCGATTTCATGGGATGGCGATTATGTGTATGTCTGCGTAGCCACTGACACTTGGAAAAGAGCAACCATTTCAACTTGGTAAGATATGATAAATAACATATAATTAGGATTTTAAAAATGGCATCATATACCTTCGTAACAACAACATTTGCCAATGTTACCATATCAAACAGTACACGGGCCAAAGTGGTTTCAAACGCAGCCTGCTATTACAATATCAACGCTAACGCCAGCGTTACAGCCAATGCGGGTCCAATGATTCCTGCCAATAGGCCCACTGATATTAACATGGGCGATATTGGGCAAATATTAAGTGTTGGTCCAGTAAGTGGCGAAAGCGCTGCAATCACGGTGACAGAAATTGGCACAGTGAGTCAGAGCGCACTGAATCAAAACAGCACAACATTTTTGAACACATAATACTATGAAATCACATGAATTTATCAATGACCCAGGTGCAGGCCTGACGTTAGAAGGTCGTATCCTAACAATCAACGGAGCGATCAGTATCAATTGATACCGACAGCAACATAAACTCTAATAGCCAAACTGTTTGATTTATGTCAGACTTTAGTGTAAAATAGCAGTTAATGTTTAATTCTATTCAGGACGCTGTCCTTAATCTATTGCCTCCTAAACGTAAACGCAGCCAAAGTGGTTGGATAAGTTTCAACGCGGTTTGCTGTCACAACAGAGGCGAATCAGCGGATACACGCCAACGTGGCGGGGTAATTACACAACCAGACGGTGCAGTAAGTTATCATTGCTTTAATTGCCAATTCAAAACTGGATACCAACCGGGCAGACCGTTGGGCTTTAAGTTCAAACGTTGGATAAAATGGTTAGGTGCTAGCGAAGGCGAAATTAATCGTTTGGTAATTGAAGCAATGCGTGTTAAGGATCTGGTACAACCAGACCAACTACCGGTCGACCAGGAAGAAATCTCGTTTGAACCCAGAGCGTTACCAGAGCAAGCACAAAGTTTTATGGCTCTGGCAGACTTTTATGAATTGAACAATTGGTCAAATGTTCCCGCAGGCTACACAGAGTCGGTTAAATATGTACACGAACGTAGAATAGACATGCAACGGTATGAGTTCTTTTGGACTCCGGAAACCACAAACAAACTGGCACACAGAGTGGTTGTTCCATTTTACCACAAGCGAACAATATCGGGGTGGACTGCCAGAGCATTCTTCCCAGGCATCAAACCCAAGTATCACAGTAACCATCCAGCAAACTTTGTGTTTAACATGGATCAGCAGTTGCCAGACAACAAGTTTGTCATAGTGTGCGAAGGACCATTTGATGCAATGAGCGTTGACGGCGTGGCAGTAATGGGAGCAGACATCAGTGAACAACAGGCAGAACTAATTGACAGTTTGGGCAAAACAGTTATTGTGGTCCCAGACTGGGATGGTACTGGCAGTGGACTAATTGACTGTGCTGTGGAATATGGGTGGGCGGTGAGCTTTCCCATATGGAGAGAATCCTGCAAAGACATCAATGATGCAGTTGATAGATATGGAAAATTATATGTGTTAAAAGACATACTGACAAATACAGAATCGAATTCGTTAAAAATTAAACTAAGAAGCAAGCAATGAAAGAATACACACCAGATTTACAAAAACTATTTTTAGAAATGATGTTGCAAAACGCAGAGAGCTATCTGCGAGTACAAAACATCTATAATCCAGACAACTTTGACAGAAGTCTCAAAGAAGCGGCCAAGTTCATCCATACACACATTGACCAACACAAAGCAATGCCCACTGCTGAACAGATTAAAGCAGTAACCAACACAGAACTAAAGCCAGTTCCAGACTTAACAGACAATCACTATGATTGGTTTATGGGAGAGTTTGAATCATTTACTCGCAAGCAAGAACTGGAACGTGCGATTTTAAAATGTGCTGACTTGTTGGAAAAGGGCGACTACGATCCAGTTGAAAAGATTATCAAAGATGCAGTGCAGATTAGTCTGACCAAGGACATGGGCACAGAATATTTTGAAGATCCCAGAGCACGTTTGTTGAAAATCAAAAGCAACAACGGACAAGTCAGCACAGGCTGGCCCACCATGGACAAGCGATTGTTCGGCGGTATGAACCGAGGCGAACTCAACATCTTTGCAGGCGGTTCTGGTTCTGGTAAAAGTTTGTTTATGCAGAACATTTCTATTAACTGGGTACAACAAGGACTGAATGGTGTATTCCTTTCGCTAGAACTCAGTGAGGAACTGTGTGCTATGCGTATGGACTCTATGGTTGCAAATATCAGCACAAGAGAAATTTTTAGAGACTTGGATGCATTGGAACTTAAAGTTAAAATGGTAGGTAAAAAGTCTGGCAGTTTGCGCATCAAATATATGCCAGCACAGAGCAACGTTAACCAGATTCGTGCTTACTTGAAAGAACTAGAAGTACAAACAAAACGTAAAACAGACTTCATCATGGTGGACTATTTGGACTTGGTTATGCCAGTCAGTGCCAAAGTTAGTCCCAACGACTTGTTTGTTAAAGACAAGTATGTGAGTGAAGAACTACGCAACTTGGCAAAAGAATTTAATATTTTAATGATAACTGCATCGCAGTTAAATCGTTCAGCAGTTGAAGAAATTGAATTTGACCACAGTCATATTTCAGGTGGTATCAGTAAGATCAACACCGCAGACAACGTGTTTGGTATTTTTACAAGTCGTGCAATGAAAGAACGTGGACGTTATCAAATACAGTTAATGAAGACACGTAGTTCCAGTGGTGTCGGTACTAAAGTAGACTTGGAATTTGACGTTGAAAGTCTGCGTATTACAGATCCAGGAGAGGATGCACAAGGTACCCCGGGATCATTGAGGCCACAAGTTGGCAGCGTGATGTCACAAATCAAAGCAAAAAGCAATGTGGGCGACGATATTTCTACTAAGCCATCCGGAACCGCTGCATGGGATAAACAACCAGCAGCTGCCGGTGAAGTACAAAGCACCAAACTAAAAGCAATGTTGGCAGGGTTGAAGAGTGCGCCTGTTTAAACTTTATATTAAAAACTTATAAATATAAACAAATCGGAGTATGTTTAGTGCAACGCAAGACTAGAAGTATCTTAGAAGAGTTAGACACGTTTAGCAGTCCCAAGGATAGAGAAAACCTAGTGGAATCACGTGCTAATCATGTAATACAAGGTGCGATTAATCTCATTAATTTCATACGTGAAAACTACGAAGCCACCAAAGCAGATGAATTAGAACGCAGACTACTAAACAGTATTAAAGCACAAGACTCCTCGAAATTTAGTCGAGGAGTAAGAAAGATCAAAAATGAAGATTAATGAAATTGTTGAAGCTGGACGTATTAAACAAGGACTAAAAGATGTAGGTCGAGGCCTAGGCGGTATCGGCAAAGGCGTAGGTGTTGGCATTATGAAAGCATTTGACAGTTTTGGCGGCGGCACAGGCAAAGTTGGTGTCCAAGGTGTTGACTTTGATACGCCCAACGACAAAACGCAGGCATTGGCGGCCCGAGCTGCTGCATTAGCTGATTCCTTAAAGCTAGTTAACAAACGAGGGGAGCTGCCCACCGAAACACAGCTGGCACAACAATACATCAAACAAGGATTTTCTCGTCAAGAAGCAAAAAGCATGGCTGAAAATGATTTTACTACTATGCAAGAGATCAAAGCAGAAGTCAGAAGTCAGAACCCCAGATCAACTGACACTCAATTGAATTTGGAAACTAAAAAAGAATTTCTCAAACAGCAAACAAAATTAACTAAGCAGACAACCGCCGCACCAATCACAAGCAAATTGGCACGAGACTTACAAAATCCAGGCGAAGAAAGTTTTGCACAAGCACAACCAGCAGTAACAGCATCAGAATTGGTCGGTAAGATCAATGCTGTAAGTGCCAATCCTTTAGTGTATCAATACGGTAAACAACAATACCATTTAAATGGCAGAGGCAACTGGGCAAAGTTCCCTGGCGAAAAAGAAGTACCACAAACTGTTGCAGCCTTATTGACTCAAGCAGCTGACAGAGACGGATATTAATATATGAAACTATTTGAAATTCGCCAAACAGCACCACAATGGTTACTCTGCGAAGCCGCCGAAGGTAAGAACTTGCACCTAGAGCATATTGAAGACTTGGTGTTTAACGAAGGTTACTTAGGCGCCCAACGTGCATTGAACTATCTGGAAAATGTTCGACAGATGCTAGCCGACGGCGCAGGCAATGCCAGTGCTCGTATCACTGTTAAATGGGATGGTGCGCCTGCAATTATTTGCGGAACAGATCCTGCTGATGGTAGGTTCTTTGTCGGAACAAAATCAGTTTTTGCAAAAACAGAACCTAAAGTTTGTAAAACACCCGGCGATATTAAAAAGTTCTACAGTGGACAAGAAGGGTTGGCCACCAAACTGACGTTAGCATTAAAGTATTTGAGCAAGTTAGGAATTGGCGGAGTGCTGCAAGGTGACTTGATGTTTACTCCGGGTGACGTGGAACAAGCCGATATCGGCGGGGAAGCAGTTTATACATTTACGCCCAACACTATTACCTACGCAGTTCCTGTCAACAGTGAGTTGGGAAACAAAATCGCCAAATCTAAGATAGGCATTATCTTCCATACTGCATACGACGGCGCAAGTTTGCCAGAAATGCAAGCCAGTTTTGGCGCAGAAGTCACTGGTCTCACTCGTATCAATGATGTATGGTTCGATGACGCAACTTATAAAGATTTAACAGGCGTTGCTAGTTTCACTCCGCAGGAAAATCAAGCAGTGTCTGGCACACTGCGCGCCGGTGCCAGTACATTGAAAAAACTAAAACAAAAGAACTTCGACATTATACTTGGTAATCCAGAGTTCAGCAAGTATATTAAACCTTTTATCAACAACATGGTCAAAGGTGGTGATCAAGTGGGCGAACCAGTATCCTTCTTAAATCAGTTCTTAGAGTTTTATCGTGGCAAAATGCAAACAGAAATTGAAAAGATTAAAAGCGGGCCAGATAGTAAACCAGCACAAGCACGTATTGCTAAAATTGAGCAGAATGAACAGTTTGTGGAAGACAATAGTAATACATTGTTGGGTATTTTAGCCATCTACAAACGTATTATTGAAGCAAAATTGTTGATTTTAAACAAGTTGCAGTCCATTGAATCCATCGGTACGTTTATTAAAACAGACACAGGCTACAGGGTAACTGCTCCAGAAGGCTTTGTTGCCATCGGGCACGACGGAGGCGCAGTCAAATTGGTAAACAGAATAGAGTTCAGCAGACAGAACTTTAGTGCTACCAAAAACTGGAAGAAAAGCTAACTCAATCGACCAAATCCACAGTCCGGCATAAATAATTACATGCATTAAACATGCAGAATTTTTAAAGGAAAAACAAAATGGCAGTATTTACACGCACAAACGGCTCCTTAAACGGCGTCACCCACGTTGATATCACCCCAACAGCTAATAACTCAGTCGTTGCTACAGGTATCGGCAAAGCTCCACAATTCTTCGGTATTACTTCTAACATCGCAACAACCGATTATAACTGGGTTAACCAGTTGGGTACGGGCTACGGTGGTGAAGCAGTTATGACTGTAATCGGCACCAAAGCAACTGTTTTGGCATTTGAGCCATCAGCTGCTCTATTGAGCGTTATGATCGAAGACAGCGCATGGACTGCGGCAGATCTACAAACTAGCTTGCGTGCTTTAGGCACATCAGTTGGTACAGATACATTGAACTACTCAGGTTTAACTGTAACTGACGTTGGTATGAAACTAGCAACATCTTAATTCTTAACTGGATTATTAAAAAGGACCCGAGGGTCCTTTTTTTATTGCAACGATAAATAATTACATGCATTAAACATGCAGAATTTTTAAAGGAAAAACAAAATGGCAGTATTTACACGCACAAACGGCAATGCACAAGAAGTTGCAAGTGTCGGAGATACAGTATCTGTAAGCACAGAAGCAACAAGTATTAACCAATTAATCAGCGTAGGTATTGGTAAGCCTGTGCAAGGTTTCTCGATCAACTCCGCAGTTGCACTAACAACAGCATTGGGCACTTCTGAAGCTGTTGAAGCAATTCTAAGCACAGTTGCACTAAACGGTACAGTTCTAGCATATCAAGTGACCAACGCTGGTATTGGTGGTGTTACCAACGGTCTTCTAAGCGTATTGGTCGAAGCTAGTTCATGGACTGCAACAGACCTACAAGCAAATGTTACTGCACTAGGTACAATTAGCGGGGTTGCCCTGGCAGGTGCTAAAGTATCCGAACCAGGCTTGAAGTTTGTAACAGCCGCTGGCGCATAGTTAGTTTTCGCACTAATATAAAAAGGCACTTTTACAGTGCCTTTTTTGTTGGCTATAAATATCTTCATGCGAACAATACTATGTGCTACACTGATAGATATAACAGAAACAAATGTCATACGTAATGAAAGTTTAGAGCGTGATCAACAGAGAAATTGGCAAACAGTATTGCAGTTGTTGAGTTTAAAGACCCAGCCAGAAATTGTAGACCATCCTATTAGGATAGAAGCTGAAGATGTTCATCGATTTAAATTCGGAGACGATTATAATGGTCCGCATACAGTATGGGCATTTGCATTTAGATCTGCTAATTATGGCGCCGGATATTCTATTGAAGAACTGCGCACAGACTTTGATGAAGTTCCGGTTATACTAGGGCTGACAGAAACTGCACGAATGTTATTGCCTTTGTTTTTCACCCACGGTACTTTAAAAAACATATACTGTGTAGAACAGCCATAAGATATAAATATATGTTAATGCATTGGCACCCACAGGCACTCTTTATGGCACATACAGGCACAACAAAACCGCATTGTAAACAATATACGAGAAAAACAAATGATATCATCTACTGAAATAGAAAAAGAGAATCTGGAGGCTCACGTGGAACTATGCGCTGAAAGGTATAAAGCCTTGTACAACACACTTACTCACATGGAGAAGAGGTTAGACACTGTTGAGGAACACGTTATTGCTATCCGTGAAGCTATTAATCGTAGCACAGGCGGCATCAACAAGCAAACTATTAATATGTTAGCAGGCATAACAGGCATATTGTTAACTGCTATTCTTGGTATATTAATACACATAGCGACCAAATAACGTGAAAATTGTAGAAGTAACCTCTACCTTAACAGTTAGTATCACTAACGAAGAAGCAGACTTATATAACAGGTTCGATGAAGAAACACCTGTAATGGCTAAACACCAACTCAATGACAGAGAAAGACTAATTGCTAACCAATTGGTCAATAAAGACTTACTATTAAGAAAAAATCAAGATGGCCAAATCATTTTCAAAAAAAGAACTAGCAGGTAGACTGCTAGTAGATGTAGCACTTAAACGAGCAGAAAAGTGGCTACTAGACGAATTCAGTCATATTAGAAACACTTCCAAATATCCCATAATTATTCCAATGCCCCACTCCGATAAAAGTTGGGCAGTTGGTAGATACCAACTGGATCAATTGGGAAACCGCATGTGGCGCTTGCATAATGGCGATAGGATCGATGAGGTATTCTATAACAGAAAAGCAGCAATACTCTACGCAATTTTAACACAACAACATCAGTATAAGAGTGCTGATACTATTATCGAACTAGACCAGACTGTGTCTAAACAACAAGATGAGCTGACATTTTTCAGTAGTAAAGTATCAAAGAAAACTAACAGTGCATTTGATTCGCAACTATTTGACATACGATATGCAGACAGTAAAGCAAAGTATACATCTGCTCGAGCGAAATTAGAGAAAACTTTGAATCATGCTAAATATATTAAAGTTTGGGAACAACCACTATGAATTTAAAAGAACTAGCCGGCAAATCTACTAAAAAACATAATCGTATTATGGAAAGTAGATTTGGCTTTACTATTGACTATGACAACTTATCTTATTCCAAAGCACAACTCTTGAACATCGGTCTAAGTGAACAATTGAACAGCATCCGTCAAAGTTACGGTGTGCACACAGCAGAGAAAAATGCCAAGTACATGGAAATGTTGATGGTTTATGAAGGCATCAATACCTGGTTGGAACAGTATGAACAGCCATTGATGGAAAGCGAATTAGAAACTGCTGAAGTAGTTCTAGCCGCCAAAGACATGGTGGATAGTATCCAGGCCATGATCGAAGACACTAGCAAGATGCTGAACGAGCAGTTATTACCATTGGTAGATACTGTACGCAATCAAGTGGGGACAGCACAAGCTGATGCATATAATAGTGCAGTTAGTC
>Ga0075108_10000751_pt1 | contig 18090 bp, 12 predicted proteins | sample AntAceMetag02UK1_FD_69797 | JGI IMG/M metagenome (GOLD analysis project Ga0075108, IMG submission 69797) | Saline lake microbial communities from Ace Lake, Antarctica - Antarctic Ace Lake Metagenome 02UK1 | ecosystem: Environmental > Aquatic > Non-marine Saline and Alkaline > Saline | place...
AATCACTTGCGTGCGTCGCTTGCCTGATTCCGCACTGTCGAGTCTCAGCAGAATGGCTTCCACCACCGATAGCGATTCTTCACCACCGATCGCCAGCACGGTGTTCGTGCGGATGTCGGCCGAGAATTGCACGGGAATCAAACTGCTGGAAGCCCCTTGGGTGCCATCGATTTGAACGCCCAGTTGATCTTCTTGGTTCTGGTCTTCGAACAATGATGTCAATAGCTCAACCGATAACTCAGCATCAGCATTTTGCAGAGCAAAGACTTTGATTGACGCCACCGCAGATGGTGGTAGGTCGAGTTGCGTCGCCAGTGCCTTCAACAGTGGAATACTGGCTTCTGGTGCCGAGATGATCAGGCTGTTGGATCGAGGGTCCGCGTTAACTCGGACATCCACCAGAATACCAGACTTGATCAGTTCTTTGCCGCCGCCCGTTGTTGTCAGGAATTCCAACGCGGCCGATTTTCCGTCACGTAGTTCTTGGGCTCCCTGATTACCGCCAAAGCCGCCGTTGCCGCCTTGCACTTGTTGTGGCGGGCTACTGACACTTTGGATGGCCGTATTGATGATTTCCGCGAGGGCTTCTGCTGTGGCATGTTTGAGGGCAATGATTTCGACGCGGTGGACTGCTCCTGGCGAGTCGACGTCGAATTTCTCAACCAGCTTTGCGATCTCTTCAATATCGTTGGCTCGACCTTGCACGATGATTGCATTGGTGCGGGCGTCTGCGAGGACGCGGACTTTTGTTCCCAAACCGCCGCGTTCTTCATAAAACGATTCAACGGAGGTTGCGACCTGAGAGGCGATCGCGTTTCGTAGGCTAAAGACTTTGAATTCCGATTCCGGGTCCGTGCGTCGATCGAGTTCGTCGGCCAAAGCTAGGATGGATTCGAGTTCGATGGCGGGCGAAATGATCAGCAGGGAGTTCGGCTGTACAACGGGAATGAAGGCCGCTGTTTTGCGATCACTGGTACCGCGATTTCGCAGTTCTGTGAGTTGTTCGTAGACGCTGGTCATCAATTCGGCCATCGCTTCCGAATTCACGTGCTCTAAGGTCAGCAGATGAATATCCGGCAATGAACCGACACTCATTTCTTCCAGCTGTTTAATGATGGCTTCGACTTTGCGGACGTCGGCTTCGTTGCCTTTCAGGATCAGAATACCCAAATCTTGCATGGCTTGGACATTGACGTCTCCCCGCAGGTTTAGTGAGCTGTCGTCAGAATCATCGGCCAACGGTGCGTTTGCGGGCGTTGATTCGTCAGCCTTACTTCGCATCGCCACCATCCGGCGAATTTGTTCGCTGAGATCTTTGGCCGTAAGGTCCGTGACGCCCTTGTTGGGGACTAGCTTGACGGTTTCGGCTTTCTCATCGGCCGGCTTGTCCATCTCCGCGATCAAACGCGAAAGATGATCGACTCGAGTCTTCGAAGCTTCCAGCAACAGAGTGTTGGTTACCTGGTCGATGCCGATCTGGAACAGTGGAGTTGCAGTGTCGACCGCTTCGTTTTCGGCTGCGTCTGCGGCCGTGCGTTGCACGACAAACGTGGGCAGACCCTGCAGGCCTTTGCTAATCAGTTCCGCTCGCGATTCGAACACCAAGTAGATGGAACGCGCAACTTCTGAAGCCTTGGCGTTTCGAATGGAAACGGATTTCTGAACAGCCGGGCCTTCCTCCGCCTTTGTCGGCGGTGTTCCGCTGGCTGGCCTTGGTTGAGGCACGACTTTGTCTGCGAACGGAGTCGCAGCTTCGGTTTGCTGCGAAGCCCATGACACTCGCGGCGAATCGTCGTCTTTGCGAGCACTGGCGGTAACGAATTGGGAACGCTGGTTGTTGGCAGCTTGTGCCCCGTTTGCTCCGTTGGCACGATTTGGCTCGTTGACATTCTTCCATTCGTTCAGCACTGGCCGCGAGTAGCGGGTCCGTGCTTGATCGAGTTTCAGCACGATCAGGAAGTTGTGCTGCTGCAGCAATCGAAACCCCTGGGGTTCGAGTTCCGTGTTCAGGATGTTGACAGCGGAGTCCACTTGATAGCGAGTTCGGTCTCGCCGGGCGAACGACCCGTGCGGGATCTTTTCCATCACCAGAGTCAGGTTGGCCTGCTTCGCGACATCGCGCAGCACACGTTCCCAGCTGGCATCAAAATAGCTGAGCCGAATCCCGTCACTGTCTTCGACAGGTTCAGGCTGGTCAGAGGTGCTCTTGAACGCTTCACGAAACGAACGATTCGTTTCTTCAGATGCGTCAAGTGGATGATGTTGATTTAGTAACCAAGCCGAGCAGGCTGTAGCGCCCGCCAGCATGATTGCAAGAAAGCCATGACGTCTCACCGCGGTGATCCTTCACGAATTGCAGGCTTTCGAATGCCTCCCCCTTCTCCGTTAACCGCAACGTTGCATCGATCTCGAAAGCTCACTGTCCTGATCCAATCGCGGACAATGAAAGGTCTTTCTGAGGCTAAGAAAAACCGTGGCTCAAGCCTAACTCTGAGAACCGACTGTAACGGTTATTCCGATCTATCGGTCATTAGGGGTTGCAACGATAAGTCCGGTTGTTCTAGTTTTGCGGATTCGTCGGTCGTCGCTGTTCATTGAGGCAGCGCGCAAAAAAAAAAGCGGATCGTGCATCAGCACGATCCGCTTGAGATTTTGTCAGGTTTGTTCGGTCGCGTTTAAGGGCGACGCCGTTGCGGAATTCGTCAAGAATTTCGATGTCTTCAGAACGCCCGTCGAAAGTCTTGACGACTTCCGCTACAGGAAATCTCCCTGTTTTCGTGGGGGAAAATCCTTAACGGCATTGCGATTAAGGGCTGGCAGGTGGAGACGCGACGACGGCTCCGGATTTGTCGTTGCCGGTTGATGAGGAGACGGTCACGGCAGTCACAGCGGCGAATGCTGCGACCGGCAGCAGCGTTCCGAGGCTGAGTGTGCCACCGCTTTGGCCGCGTAGAATCGTTTCGCGATGTGCCATGACAAGGCTGTGCTTGGCCGAAGGTGGTGCAGTTTCTGCCGTCCAGAAGCGGCAGGCCTGAGACTGTCCGGGTGTCTGCACGATATGCAGTCCACTGCGTAGCCCTTGCACGGAATATTTGCCTTGGGCGTTGGTTTTCGCCGTCGCAACGATCTTCTGTTGATGCAGGATTCGAACGGGGACGTTTGTGAGTGGCTTGCCAGTGTCATCAACGATTGTGCCGACAAAGTTGCCGGTGGCCGCGAAGGCAACATCGGTCACTGGTGAGGCACTTGCTGATTCAGTGGCTGAGTCACCTGCCGGGGGCTCAATCGCCTGTGCGGGTATTGCCAAGGCACAGATTGCGAGGGCTGAAAGCCGGGTTCCGAAGGTCGTATTCATTGTTATCTCCGCTGATTGGCGTTTCACGCCCGAGGCAATATCGGGTGAGGTTGGTTGTATGTCCCATTCCGATTAGATTGAATGTCGCTGCTGTAGAGATTCGGCAGGTCGTGACGGTCGGTTTTAGGAAAATGGTTAGAACGGATGCTCTGCTTAGCAGGAACATGGCTGTCGATTGCGTTGCGATACGTAGGAAAGATAGGGGGAATCTGGGGTGCTGCCGTCGTGCCGAACTGCAGATGTCTGCGAAAACACTGATTCTTTAGGAGCAATGCGTGTTTGGTTTGATGAAGAAGCTGGTGTCGGCGGTCTTGTTTAAGACAAATCGTGCCGAACAAATTCTGCGTGTCTTCGAAAAGCATCGGCAAGAACTGCGCGATGATTTTTTCGCGATGGCTTCGGCCACTGGGAAGCCGCGCGGCCTGCGGTGGAAGAATTGTGATTGGCTCGACACCTTCGCGCTGGTCTTTGATTCGGAGACTGGCATGCACACTTTGTTCTGCGGCGTGAACTTGTCCTTTGAAGCCATCGAAGGCGGCGATATGGAGGACGTCGAAGCGGTTTCGATGATTCGTGAGGCGACCGCCGTGTTTCACCATCAAAGAGATCGCTGGGGAAGTGGCGGTCGGGTGCTGTTTAATATGGACCCGCAGATTGCAGTGCAGGCGATGGCGAACGGTCAGCCGGTGGTGAAGAGTTCCTTCGACGCATAAAGCTGTCAGCTCCGTGGTGTGCTCATCAGCTGACGCCGCTGCGAAAGACGTTGAATCGAACGTATTCCCAGTGGCGATACAGTTCTGAGCTTCGAACCAGTTCTTCGTGTCGCCCATCGGCGGCCACGCGCCCCTGATGCAGCATGATCACGCGGTCGCACTTTTTGACGGTGGACAAACGCGACGGAAGAAAGATCACTGTTCGGCCGCTGCAGATTCGCTGATAGGTATCGTCCAGCATGGTTTTCGTTTCGTCATCCAGCGCTTGATCTGGTTCCTGCACCACCAGCAGTGCTGGTTTTCGTGCGAGTGCGCGGGCGAGGCTGAGGCGAAATCGCTGTCCGATATCCAGTTGATTTTTTAAGTCTCCCAAATGCGTTTCGTAGCCCTTGGGCAATTTTCTAATGAAGCTTTCCGCATGCACGGTCTTACTGGCTTCGATGGCATCTTGTCGAGAAATGTCCGGTTGACCGGCTGTGATATTGTCCACGACTGTGGCGTTGAAAACGGGTTCGTCGCCGCCGACAACCACAACTTCGGCTCTTAGTGATTCCAGCGTGGCCCGCCGAATGTCTTTCCCGTCGATCAGCACTTGGCCACCAGAAGGATCAGCGAAACGCGGAATCAGGTTGATCAATGCTTCCGCTTCGCGCTTGTTTAGCGACAACAGAGCAATGCGTTTGCCCGCGTCAATTTTTAGGTCGAGATTCGACAGCAGGTCTGCATTCGTTTCTGTTTCCACGCTCACCTGATCGAATTGCAAAATGCGGGCCATCGGCTCCAGAAACTTCGCTCCCACTAACTGGCTAACGGCTGGCACTCTCAACAAGTATTGATTGATCTCATCCGCAGCCACGGTGGCCGCACTTTCCAAGACGGGCACTTTGTGCCATCGATTCAGATTCCAGATCACCAGTCCGAGGGTCGTGAACAACATGGCTCCGGTCGCCAGCCCGATCAGGTCACCCAAAATGATGTGTCGTACGATAATGACGCTCGGCACCACAATCGTAGCAATCGTGATCAACAACGAGGTCCAGTTGGCGGTTAGCTTCCGCTGTCGCAGGTTGTTGCACCGCGCTTGATATTCCTGCAGGCTGCGACTGAAGTGTTCGTGTTCTAGGTTTTCCATACCGTAGCCGGCGACGATTCGAGCTTTGTCGAGATCTTCGGTCAGCCGTTGCAGTCCACGGTCGACTTGTTCTGTCAGCAGGTTTGTCGATGCCGTGTGGCGATCGGCTTCGACGCGCGCAATGAACCAACACACGAGAATGGGAATGATGCACTCCAGTCCCACAAGCCACTGCACGGACACGATCAGTAGCATCAGCACTGCTAGGTCGCACACGGTGGTCAGCCTGAGTAATCCCCATCGTGAGGCGTTTTCTTCGAGCTGGCGGGCCGTCTGTTGGAACAGGCTGGCGGCTGTTTGTTGCTTCAATCCGGTCAAGTCGCCGGGATTCGACCGCAATGCCTGTCGTTGAATGTGTTCCCGCAGCCGATTGACGCCGGTCGCCACGCGATGATTGATCTTTCGATCCACCAGCGACTGCAGCAGAGCTCTGCCAACGATTGCCATCACGATGACGCCGCATAGAAATGTCAACGCCAGATCTGGTCGTTGCAAAGCTGGGACGGTGCTGGACAGCCACTCCAGAATTTTCGCAGTCAGATCGTGTGCCGGGGGAGCCGCACCCTGTGTGGCGACTGTCATCAGCTGAAAGATCGTACCGACACACAAGACGATGACGGCCATCAGTAACGACGATAGAACTCCGAGCACCGTGGCCAGAAACAGGGGCCGTCCTAGGAAGTGTCGGTCTGAGATGATGCGGCTGAATGTGGTGTGGGTTACGTCAGACAATCGGATACCTTCGCAAAAGTGGTGATCCGGATGATTGTACACGGTCGGAGACTCAGGTGCCCCACAGGATCTCCCGAAATCGCTTCCTGAAAAATTAACTGCGAAGTTTAGGAATCACAACTGGCGGTGCGGAAATGCCGCAGAGTGGTAAGCGAATTTGGCGTTGAATCTCACGCAACGCAGCCAGCATCACGCCAGATCGCGGTCTTCGAACAGCATGAATGCCAGCAGAATCGTGGCCGTTGCGTAGGCTAGGCCGTAGCACAGCGCGATTCCCAGATAAGACGGTGGCACGGAATGACCGGTCGCCAAGGCGGCGTAAATGTTGAACGATTCCAGCGACGGCAGAACCGTTGCAATCAGTTTGGCCACAAAGGTGACGAACTCGTTCTGGATGACGGTTTTACTTTGAGTCACCAGCATCGGTGTCAGGTTGCCGACCACGAAAATCGCGAAACACACGACCAAGTTGACGACCATGGGCAACCGCGTGGCGATGGCGACGCTGATCGCTGCCAAGACGGCAACCTGAAAGAACGCCAGCACGATGCCGGGGATGACTTCTGAGATCGCTCCGATTCGTTCAGGATGAGGCCAAGGGATTTCTTGGCCCATCATCGTTACGGCCTGAAACCAAGGAGTCACTTCTGCAGACGATTCCCGTTGGTCATACCCCAGTTTGTAGAAAATGAAGAACGCCAAAATCAGGGCCAGTGGTAGAAATAGCCAGAGCACCGCCTGCAGAATTCCGATGTACTTGCCGAGGATAAACTGCCGCCGGTTGATGGGCTTCGACAGCAAAGTCATCGCCGTCTTGCCATCGATTTCATTGGTAATGCTGGTGCCGGCCGTCCAGACAGCCAGTAGCATTCCAGAGATCAACAGCGTGGCCAAGCCGCAGTTTTTTAAGACGCGAATGTCATCCCCAAAGGTGAAGAACGGCATGAACGTGTTGACCACCAAGATCCCGGCGGAGATCGCCAGCAGCAGAAAAAACAACGGCTGTCGAATGGCTTCCTTGGTCGTCGCTCGCGCAATAATGCCGGCTCTGGTGCCGTAGGAAAACGCGATCAGAGCGAACAGCAGGCCCAATGCGACAATCCAGGACAGTGTCCAGCTGGGGGCATTGATTAAGTCTTGCTGAGCAAACAGGGCGATCGAATTCATGAATCTGCAAGCGTTTTGAAGGATTCTGACGTGAGGCAAAATTCACCTCGGGCCGTATGCTTACGTCATTCGATCGCTTGGTGTTGGAATATTTCCTCCGCCGAACCAGATCTGTCGATGGGCCGGCATTTGCTATAAGTTGTTTTAATGAATCGGTTTACGTTCGACGTTGAAGGGTTCGTGACGAAAGTCGCCATTCGCATGGCAAAAATCCTCAGCCCATCCCCCGCCGCCGATTTCACCAAGCTGTCGATTTCGTGAGCGGCACGGTGCCAGCCGCCGGTAACGCACAGAAAAACGCTGGCAAAGCCGGCGGCCAGCGCCGTGCCGCTCACAAATTACGACGTAATTCCCGCAGCCAGCTTATCTGTCAGCAACCGTGGCACTGGGTCAGCATCTGCGAATCGAATGGGGCGGCCGATCGGTGTGATGATTTCTTGGTTCCAGTCGATTCCCATCGCGTGCATGATGGTGGCATACAGTTCTGGGATCTTAATCGGGTCAGATGGCTTTGGTTTCTGCTTCGAATTCGGCGGAGCTAGGGCCGCTGGTGTTTCGCCGATCACCAATCCTTCGCGGAATCCACCACCAGCGGCTACACAGGAGAACCAGTTCGGCCAGTGATCACGGCCCCCGGCTGCGTTGACGCGCTGTGTCCGACCGAATTCGGAAATGCACAGCACGATGGTTGATTCCAGTAGGTCGTGTTCGCGAAGTTCTGTTAACAGTGTGGCAAACGCCGGGTCCAAGATGTCTGCCTGAGTTTTCTGTCCGTCGTGGTTGTTGACGTGTGTATCAAACCCATTGAGCGACACTTCGATCGATCGCACGCCAACCTCAACCAATCGCCGTGCCACCAAGCAGCCTCGACCAAATCTGGAATCACCGTAAGCACTCAAGACTTCCTTCGGCACAGAATCCAGTTCGAAGGCCTTCAACTGTTCAGACGACATCATCTTCAATGCGCGTTCCACAGTATCTTCGTGAAGCGTGTTTTTTGCGGCGGTGGGGCGTGAACTGGAAAACTGTTTTGCCAGAAAGTCGAGGCCCGCTGTTCGTTTGCCAAGTCGTGAGTCGGAAACATTGGCTTTCAGATTTGTCACAGAGCGGCCCGGTTCGAACACGCGAAACGCGTCCCATTCGTTTCCGAGATAGCCACCGCGCGGAAAACCGTCGTCGCCACCCAGCGACACGTGCTGAGGAATTTCTACCTTGGGATCGGGCAGCTGATGAGCGGCGATTGCGCCGAGGGCAGGGTAGACCAGCGTTGGTTCCAGACGATAGCCCGTCTTCACGTACGCCGCGCCGCGTGCATGGTCGCCTTCGAGTGATGTCAGCGAGCGAATTAATGTCACGCCATGCATGTGTTCCGCCATTTGTGGCAGAAAGTCCGAAATGGCCAGCCCCGGCTGACTCGTCTTGATGGACTGTGTCTCTCCACCCGAGTCACTGCCCGGATGCGGATCCCACGTTTCAAGCTGACTCATCCCGCCATTCATCCACAGCGTAATCAGCGACTTGGGGCGTTCGTTGCTGCGGCGACTGGCCGCTTTTGCAGACATCGCCGGTAGGGCGAACGACAGACCGCTGGCGGCAATCACGCCCAGTGCCCGACGACGATCGATTCCTTGTTGAGCCGTATTTTGCATCGCTTTGTCTCCAGTTAATTCAACACTGAATAGGAACAGTCCGCTCAGCGATTCCACGAAAATCCGGGACTGTTGAACAACATCCAATACAAGTCTTGGATGATCTGAGCTCGACTCCGCAGTTCTTCTTCAGTTTCTTCAGCCGTCTCAACCGTTGCCTCGGATTCCGTTTTCCGCTGGCGTAGCTGAGCCACAAAGAATTCACGTTCTTCCTCCGCCGGGAGGCGTGTCAGACAGGCCAGAAAACAGTTCTGCACCACGACTTTGTCTTCTCCAGAAAACTGCAGTATCTGGCCCGCCGCAGCGAACGCACCAGTTTGAGTGAATTCACGCGTGAACTGGCCGTTCATCCTGAGCAGTGCTTGAGGAATCGTGCCACTTTGCTGCAGCAGTTCATCGTCCGTCGCATCGCCATACTCTTTCAGGAAGTCATTCTCGTTAAAGAACTTCGTGAACCTCACAAACATGTTGGAATTGTGATTCACGGTTCGAGTGTGGCCCGCCTGAAACATAGCACCGATCATCTGTTCTGGTCGAAGCCGTACCAAAGGATACACGGCCCAAGTTTCATCCATTCGGTCATATAGATCAGCATCTGCCCAAGAGACGTCGGACTTCATACGAAACACGTCGGATTGAGCGATCAGCCGAATCAGAAACTTGAGTCGACCGCCATTGCTGCGAAATTCCTGCCCTAGGACATCCAGAAGATCTTCAGGCTCGGTGTCGTCTTGCGGGTGAGCAATGTCATCGACCGGGTCCGACCACGCTCGGCCAAACATCAACCCCCACATGCGATTCGCGATGGCACGTTCGAAACGTCGATTTTCGGGATGAGTCACCCACGCGGCTAACTGTTGTCGTCGTGAACCCGTGTCCGGCATCCATTCTTCGTGGAACGGGACTTTCGTCGGTACAACTCGACCTTCGTCCGCACCTGGGTCAACGATGCGGTACTCAATCGCTGAGACTTTTTTGGTTTCTTCGTCTTCTTCTTGCAGTCGATCTGTGACTCCACCCGCAGTGACGCGGGCCTGTGCAAAGTACGCGGCCAAGCCTTCGAAGTCGCTTTGAGTCCACGAATCGAAGGGATGGTCGTGGCATTGCGCACAATCGATCCGCTGTCCCAAAAACGCGCGGGCCGTTCGTCCTGCCAGCACATTGACATCAATTCCTTCGTCGTCAATCGATGCGGCGGTGATAAAGTTGGTGGCGGGGCGACTGGTCCACAGGCCATCACCGGCGATCAGTTCAGTTGTCATCTGCTGCCATGGCACATCGGCTTGAAGCTGATCGCTGAGCCAAGCTCTGAGACGATCCCGTCGAAAGATCACGAACTGTCCTTCTTCGGTCCCCGTCAGCACTCGTGCCAAACGATCGGAAAAATAGTCCGAAAACCGTGGGTCGTCCAGCAGTTTCATTAACCAGCGGTCGATGCGATCGTTGGACGAATCGGATTGGAACGCCGTGATTTCTTCCAGTGATGGAATCGTGCCGTGCAGAGCCAGCGACAGCCGACGATAGACCGTCAAGTCATCGGCCCGTTCTGCAGGTTCTAGGTTTTCGTCGCTCCAATGCTGCCGCAGCCATCCGTTGACGCGGGAGATCGAAGCATCGATATCTGTTTCTATCGCCGCCCTAGTCGGTACTTTAACGGGTGCTTCGATCGCACCGACCTTCATGACCAGCATCAGCAACAGTCCGACGACAACAATGCAAAATGCTGTGGCGAGTGGTTTCATGAGACAAACTCAATGGGGATTCACAGGTTCAGATGAACGTCGCTGGAGGAAAGATCGACACGATGCAGATGCGAATCCGGCAGTTCTGTCGCGCTTCCTCTGAAGATTCGAAGCTCTGCAATAATTCTTGGTCATTAGTTTCCAGGATTCTGAATTGCATTGCGAATCCTGCTTGTCGAAAGAATCTTGTGTTTCCCAGAATGGCTGTATGGAACCTTATTCTCCCACAGACAAATCGCCAGTCCACAGTGCTGTGGATGTTCACCATGAACAGACACAGACTCCGGCCAGCAGCTATTTCACGGAAGGAAATCCGGATTCCACCCACAAACCGCTGGGCCCAGGGCCGTTTCCCGGTGTGCGAAAACCGTTTCGGAGTTTGTGGTGGCTGGTTCAAGTTCTGTTGGGCGTTGGGTTTTTGCTACCACTTCTGGCAGCACTGGCTGCCATTCCCGGATTAAATCTGTTGTCGCTGGGGATGATGATCGACGCAGAAGCATCCGTGGGACGTTCGGGGCGTTTTCGCGATGGGTTTCCGCTGCTGGCGATTTCTTCGCGCGTGGGGTTGATTGGCCTGATGGTGTTCCTGTTACTGCTGCCCGTTTTTGGAGCCGCATCGATGGCGGAAGGCCAACAGATTGTGGCTCAAGCGTCAGGTCTGCAGCTGAACGGCTGGCGAATCGCCACCATATTACTACAGGTGATTGTGTTCGTGATGTTGTTGTTAGCGATCGCTAACGGCGGCAGTTTTGGCAGTTTCTTTTGGCCTCTGAAACGCCCTGTCACCGCCCGGTCTGCGATTTGTGTTGGCCTCGCCGTCTTTCTGATTCTACTGTCCGGCGCGTTGAATCCCGGACTGCCGTTGATCATGTTTGTTGTCTGGATTTTGAAGGTGACACATCGGAACTACAAAATTCTACGACAAGGCATCCGAACCGGTGCTTACACGGCTGCTGTCAATTATTGGTCGCATCGATTTCTGGAAGTGTTCCGCCCATGGCACCATCTGACACTGGCCATCAAGGCCAGCTGCGGTGCATTGTGCTGGCTGGTTTTGCCAACGCTGCTGTTGGGCTACGCTTCGTCGTCACCTCACCAGAATCAGGGAGCCGCCGTTCTGGTATCGTTGCTTGGCGGAATTCTGATGATCCCTGTCGCAGCTTGGCTCCCGTTGCTGCAATGTCATCAGGCGACTGAGGAACGATTCGCCGCGATTTTCGAAGTTCGCACGGCGCGAAACATTATTTCTCGCGTCCCCGTGCGGTGGGCGGTCGCGACCATCTTGATGTATGGTCTGGCCATTCCGCTGTATCTGTCGAAGGTCGTCCTGCCACCTGCCGACGCGGCTTGGCTGTTCACGCCGCTATTCATTGCCGTGATCTTTCCGACTCGAATCCTGATGGGCTGGGTCTACGGAACCGGCATTCAGCAAAACCAACTCTCACGGCCCATCGTTCGATTTCCGATGAAGCTGTTTATGATTCCGTTACTCGCACTGTACAGCGGCATCCTGTTTGTGCTGCCGCTAACGAGCGAAGCAGGCCCGCGCGCCATGCTGGAAAATCATGCGTTCCTGTTGCCAGTGCCCAGCGGTGAGTTCGAATAAGCACGGGATCTGAGGGGGCGACCAATTCTGACCGTAGCGGAAGTCGCCAAGACTTTCGGCGATCCATAACGACAGCCGAAACTCTTGGCGAGTTTCGCCACGATGAAACTCGACATGCATACGCCACTAGTCGTCTTCGTCTGCCAGTCGAGCCAATTGTTTGTCGATCTCTTTTTGGGTGACGCGCTGGAAGTCGACGCTGGTGAGTGATTCTGCCACAAGTCCGACTTGCTCGTCGTGAACACGTTCGTATTCTCGGGCTAGTTGCTGCATCCAATCGGGAGGTTCGATGCCTGAGCCCAGACGTCTGTCCATGAAGTCAGCAATTTCCTGACGAAGCACCTGAAAGTTCTCAGCCGCCGCCACATCGGCCGTGTCGTCCAGTCCGGGAGTGCAGCGACTGACTCGGGCCGTCATGCGATTCACTGCTAGCGCACCGACGATGCGTTCGTTGATATGGTCGTGCAGAGTCGGCAGTTGAACGCCGTATTGAGACTCCAATTCCTGCAATTCTTCCGTCAGGTTTTCTGCCAGTTCACGCGTGATCCCGGCCAGTTCATCTTCGATTTCTCCGGCCAGTTCATCATTACCAAAGCGGACGGCGGCTTCGTGAGCAATCTGGTAGGGAATGTGGTTCCAGTTGAAGCGATCGTACAAAGACTCCAGTCTCAGGAAATCCAGCAGGCAGTACAGTCGGTTGCCGTAATCCGAATGTGTGGTCGTCGTGTTGTATTCCAGAAAACGATCGAAGTTATCAACGACGGATTCGTAAACGAATTCCATCATGTCCGTGGCTTCGTCGCGATCGATTTTTCCGTCGTTCAGATCGTCGATGATGCGCACGGGTTGAATGGAGGACAGATTTTGTTCGAGTTCTTCCAGTAGCGATTCGGCTCCGTGATGCACGATCGCTCGAGCATTTCCCAGAGTCAGCATGCGGGTATGAAACAGGTCTTCACCGTATGTTTCGATGAATTCCCGAACTTCGTCGGCGCGATCTTTGTCGTGCAGTTCTTCTACGACTGATAGTCTCATGGAACTGCTGTGCGTTGACCAAAGTTCTTTGTAGGCATCCAGCAAACGTTGCACGCGTTTGAAGACCCCGCGGCGCTGCCGGGCGGTTTCTGATTTCCAGCGACTGGACGCATGCAGAATCGCTTCGACAGAGCAGGCCAGTCCGATTCGAAACAACCGATCGAATTCCGTGACTGCCTGTCCCAGCGGACGCGAGCTGCGTTCCATACGAAACGCGGCCTGTAACAAGCGGAACGTTTCTTCGATCAAACCCAGTCGCGGTAGTTGGCTGAGCAACAATCGAATGACGGTCTGCAGCGTCCGCGCTTTTAAGATGCCGGTCGGCTGTCCGCCGTGTTCGAACGGTACGTATAACAGCGGGCGACGCTGCAGCGCGTCGCTGAATTGCGGAAAGCTGGCATGCACTGTTTTTGCGTCGCTGCTGAGCACCGCTCGCAACATCACAACCAGCTTGCGATCGAATTCTCGCCCTTGGCCGGGAAGATTCTCGCCATCCAGCAAAACTGCACATAGCAAACGTTCGGCCATCAAGAACTCCACCGTTGTGGAAATCGCATTTTGCATCAACAAAAAACGCGACTGCATCTGAATGTCGTATTCGATATTCGCATCCAGATCGGCGGAATAGGAACTGATCTCGTGGTCGCGGACTTCCGTGACAAGATGTCCAAGATCCTTCAGGAAGTGTCTGATCGAAGCCAGCCAGCCCTGCAAATGTTCCTGCTGTTCGGGACCGACGGGCTGTGCTTCGCCAGCGGACTGCTGAGACAAAGCCACCGCCGCGCTGCTCCACAGCGAACCCAATGTGTGCAGGAACTTCAAGCGGGGTTCGATCTGCCGATAAATGATTTCAAATTCGGTCGTTCCAGGCCCGTAGCCTTCGTCGACAGTGTCGCCCTCATTTCCGTCGTCAGCACTGTCTCGAAACACGACATCATCGTAGGCCGCCTTAAACAGATCCTGATCCTCGCCGTCCGATTCTTCATCGAACAGATTGTTCAGGTCCAGTTCTTCGTCAGCGTTGTCTGCGCCGGTTTCCTGCAACCCGGACTTTCGGTGGCGGTCAACAAATTCACCCAACGACGGAACTTGCCAGAACGAATCGGCGTTGGCTTCGATGAAGGCGAACATCCGTCGCAGCATCAACCATCGCTGTTGGGAATTGGGGTTCCCTGTCACCGTGCGCAATAGACGATGCAGCAGGCTGTGCATCGAGTGGTTGCCGGATTCCAGCCCCATGGTGTCGGCTTGGCTGAGCCATTGCATCAGCAATCCCAGAGCCGCCACGTCGTCTTTGCGTTCCAGCAGGGCATGGACAACCTGCGCGAAACTTCGCGGAGATTCGAAATGACTCACGTGATCTCGCCAAAACGAAATGTCTCCGGCAGATTCCCCGGCCGTTCTCCATTCCGCCAAGGCTTTGGACACATGCTGCGCCGCCTTCAACGACTCTTCGCCCCGCACTTCCGGCAAGTCCGAAACGGTGACGGTGGCGTAGCTGTCCCATTCTTCCGCGAGCGTGCGAAACTGATTTTCCACAGCCAGATGAATGTCTGCCTGACCGACAGCCGCTGCTTCTGCCATGATGGCCGAAGAAGCATCGAACATCTGTTCGATGATTTCGATCAGGATCTCAACGCGGTTATCGGGGATCGCATCTTCTCGCGCCGCAAACAGCGGGAACATGCCTTGAAAACCAAGAATGTTCCATGGATCAACAATCGCTCCACAATGAATTCCGCGTTGCAGCAATTCCACAGATTCGCTCAACAGATCACGAGCAACCGACAATTCTCCCGTGCGCGCGGTTCGTTGAATCAACATCAGGCGCGACATGATTTCCGATTCAAACCGCGCAGACGCACAGGGGATGATCGAAGCTTCTTCCACGGCGGCGGATTCGAAACCCAGCGAGGCGTAGAACGCGGCCAAGTGGCGATGTTGAACTTGGCTGGCTCCATACTGCGACAGGTACATGTTCAGCTGATGTCGAACATGCCCAAACGGTTGCCGCGATTCTTGAGCACTCGCCACGAGGCGTTCGCGGCGACTGCCACTGGCAGTTTCCAATAGCGACTGATAGAAATGATCCCGCTGCCGCGCCACCAGTGGCAGCAGAGACGTCAGTGAGACACTGGAATTGTACGTTCCCGGGCCGGACCCGCTGATCGCAGACGCCATGAGAATCGTGCCGGCCAAGACGGCTGATGCATCGAACAGCAATTCTTCTGGGGGAATTTGGTTCGGTGTTTCCATCCACTGCTGCAGCGAATCCAGAATGATGCTGCGAATCACAAAGCGACGATAAAAGCCCTTGGTGTCGATGACCTCGGGGTCCCATTCGCCAAACATATAGTTCGTGCGTTTATTGACGGGATGCAGATGATCGTGGGCTCGTGTATCCAGACACAACTCATCCAAATGCTCAAGGTCAAAATGAGCCGGAGCCGTCATTTCTGCGGGCAACTGGCGAATGAATTTCAGCGTGGCTTCGATCAACGGCTGATAGCGCCCCGCAGCGGCACCGGAATCTCGCAGATACAACGGAATCGGACAAAAGCGTTCGTGATCGTAGACTTCCATCCGGCGATCATTTTCCAGAATCGCAACGGGGCGATAGCCGACGTATTTGTTCAGGTGATCTAGAGCGGCGTCAGTCAGTTGTGGCTGATCTTGCCACCCGGTTGTGGCTGCACCGGTCAGAGTGGCTTCCAGCGCTAGCGCCAGAAAGAATGGCTGACACAGATCAGCCGCGTCGACATGAAATAGTAAATCTTCGTGGTGCTTGAGGTAGGCTGGCACCACGATGTCGAACGTGAACTGAATCGTCTGCTGGGCCTGTTCGATTTGCTGAAACGCCGCCTCGCCGACAGCGTGCAGGCTTTGCAGTTCGGTCAGCAGGCAGGTTTTAATTCCCGCAAATTCCCAAGGAGTCTTCAGCTCAGAAAATAGTTCGTTCAGGCACGTACGAAACCGTGCTCCAGGGGAACCGTCAGAGAAGTTCAGATAGCCCAAGAGATCGCGAAATCTCTGTGTTCGCGAATCGGCATCTGTTTCAGGAAGGGACATTCAGAGAAGCTTAAGATTAGAAAGAGTGTATGAAAACGCAGGTTTGAGCCAATTGTTGCGGGGCAAAACCGCCAGTGAAGTGCTCATTCCACGATTGAACGAAGAACAATCAACTCACGGCCACCAGCGGCAGGATTCTTGTCAGGATAATCGTCATTGTGAGGCTCACGACTCCCAGCAAAGCCAGCAAAGGAGTCCACGTTTTCAACGCTTCAGTCTCACTCAGCCCACTCATTTTGGCAACGATCCAAAATCCGCTGTCGTTCATCCAAGACCCGATACAAGATCCGGCACCGATTGCCGTGCAGATGTAAACCATGTTGAAGCCCAGATCCGCTTCGACCAAACCAAACGAAGCCATCATCGCAGACACCGTAATCATCGCAGTGGTGCTCGACCCCTGTGCGACCTTCAATAATCCGGCCATTCCGAACGCCAAAAAGAGGGACACCAACCCGACAGCATTGCTGTCTTCAAACAATCCCTTGATATCAGCAGCCACTCCGGTTTCCTTCAGCATTGCTCCAAAAGCTCCGCCCGCCGCCGTGATCAGAATGACCAAGCCACCGCTCAGTAGAGCCGTTTCAACGGCTGCAGAAAAATCGTTGCCAGTCGGGCGTTTCCAGCGAACCCATGTGATCAAGGCCATTGTCATCGACAACAGTAATGCCAGCGACGGATTTCCCGCCAATTCGGTGTATGGCTTGAGGTCATTGAATGTGTTTGGCTGAAAGACCTGAGCCGCAGTGCCGCCAGCTTCCAGCTTTTCGCCAAGCGTGACATCGATTGTGTCGGCAACGCTGGGAGCAGCGCCCGCGAACTCACTGATCGGCACGACCAGCTGCGCGAAGTCGTCGGAACTCAACAAGACCTCATTCGCACCCACACTTTCGACGATAGCAATCACCTGTCGCTGCTGCAGTGTTCCGACGATCGTGTCTCCTGAGATCAGCAACACTGGCAGAATCACTGGCAGCAAGGCTTCCCATAATGGAACCGGAGATTCCAGAGTTCCACTGCCACCACTGACCGTCGCATCCGCCTCGTCAGGTTCAGCCAACGACGCGATTTTTACATGCTTATCCAAGTATCCCGCGAAGACGATTCCTGCAATGGCCGCAGGAAAAGCGACAAGGCAGCCCACACCAATCATCAGCCCCACCGAAACATCCAGAGTCATCGCCATCGCCAATGGTCCCGGAGTCGGCGGAACCAGCGTATGTGTGATCGCTCCACCCGCACAGATTGCCAAGACATACAGCAGAAAGTTCTTTCCCGTTTTTCGATACAGAGACCGCGCCAACGGAACCAAAAGATAAAACACGGTGTCGAAGAACACGGGAACAGACAGCACAAAACCGCTGCCCATCAGTGCCCATGGTGCTCTTTTTTCGCCGAGCAGCGATAGGAACGCCAATACGATTCTGTCTGCCGCACCGCTTCTCATCATGGCTTCGCCGATGACGGCCGCAAAGCCAATCACAAGGCCGATTTTTCCAGCAGCCACGCCGAATTCACGGCCCACGCGATTCATGCGTTCGACAAGAGACGCCCCTTCTGGCGCGTTGACACCGTCTTCAGTTTGGGGCCCCGTCGCAAGGAAACTCACGGCCAATGCGGCCACAATCAGAGCGATAAATGCGTTGATGCGCAGACCAATAATCAGGCCCAGCACAACCAAAATGCCGATGGTGACGACGACGAATGAAGACATAAACGAAACTCTTTAAAACCAGCCTGCGTCGAACAGAAATCAGTGCTTTTCCGCGCCGCTCCTTGGCGTATTTATTTAGCGTATTCAATTGTGCGAGTTTCTCGCAGCACAGTCACTTTGATTTCGCCCGGATAGGTCAGTGATTGTTCAATGGCCTGAGCGATATCGCGCGTCAT